>ERZ778495.661-NODE-661-length-30110-cov-6.032008_pt1 | contig 30110 bp, 23 predicted proteins | sample MGYA00433100_ERZ778495 | MGnify/ENA primary metagenome ERZ778495 (study PRJEB29527, sample SAMN07138962) | mouse gut metagenome | material: feces | host: mouse | place: China:Nanjing | collected 2016-01-25 ...
CACGCACAGCCTTGCTAATTTTCTGTATTTATCAGAATTTTTCTAAGAAATTGATACAATTTATAACCGCCTAAGTAATAGTTTACCCTTTTACCCACATAAAATCAATAATATCTGTCTGCTTTTTAGGATTTTATTCCTTTACTGTCTATCTATTTTAAAGGATTCATACCTTTTACATAGTGTCTGCAATTTGGTAAAGAAACAGAACCCTCTACCACTCCCGAATCTCCACTTCCCGATCCATAATCCACCGATTAACCAGCGCGCCGCAGAAAAAAATATACATACAAAAATACAGCCAAATCATCACTATCACAATGGTTGTTAAGCTTCCGTACATAGAAAACCCATCAAAATAATCGATATAAATCGAAAATGCGAACGAATACAGTGTCCAAAACACCGAAGTAAACGCTGCCCCCGGATAATGCATCCACCATGCAATCTGGTTGTTGGGAAGCAGACAGTACATTGTGCAGAACACTACCGAAATCATACACGCAACCAATATATGCCGCAGTCCGCCGATTAATTCCCAAAATTCAGAGCGAAATACCCCTTGCGGCAGCAGCATATCCGCAACGGTATTGCCAAACACCAAAATACCTGCCGACAGCACAATCGCAATCAACAAAAACAAAGTATAGAACGCTGCTTTCAGCCTTAACATCATATAGTTTCTGGATTCTTCGATCTCATAAATATGATTTAATCCGCGTATCATCGCAAGCATACCTTTCGAAGCTGACCAAATCACAATTACAGCAGAAACGGACAATAGTGTCACATTATCCCCGTGATAACTGTCTGCAATAGCGATTAAAAAATGATATATCCGCTCCGGCACTACCGCCTGCGAGATTGTCACAACATCTTTATGCGCAATAGCACCATGCGGCAAAAGTCCGCTTACCAGCATAATCACAGGGATAATAGATAAAAATAAAAAGAACGCAGCCGCTGAAGCGTAAGTTCCCACCTCCGCCTCAAGAATCAGTCTGCGCGCTTCTTTTTGCAATTGATAGAATTTCATACAGTTACTGTTCCCCCTTTGCATCGAAATGCTTACCCTTTTTGTTCTTCGGGGAACACAGCTATTATCACAATACAGTGATTTTCAATACTATTCCGAAATTTCCCTTACGTCCCCTCTATAATAATATGCCAAAATCTCCGCAGCGGTGAATCCTTTGCTGGCAAGGCATTTTGCACCGTTCTGCGACATTCCTGCGCCGTGCCCTAAACCTGCACCATAAATCGTTATCTTCTTCAAAGTATCCCCACTTTGCATATTATTATTATCGCTTGATTCCTGCGCTGGATTTTTTTCTATGTAAAAATATGCGCTTGGCAAAATATCGCCTAAAAGGTAGTCTGTACCATCCTTTTTTGTAACAGATTCTCCCTCCATCGAAAGTGCCTGCCGAATACTATGCTGTGTGCGCACATTAATACGGAAATGTTCTGTTTCAATCAAAAGATTTGTAACCAGCCCGCTTTTGCGCCGATTCAGCACACGGATATCTTGAATGCCCTTCTCCTTCACAAGCTGATCTGCACTGTAAAAGCGCGAACGAATTCTAATATTCTGCGGCTGTGCACAGTACATTGCATACAATTTTTTTAAAAATGCTTTTCCCGCTTCCCCTTCCAGCGATTTCTCATACTCCCAACGGTACCATGGTTCTGTATATTCAATATCCATTTCATCTCCATATTGAATATAATCACGGTAACGCTGTTCTCCCTCTGCACTGTTCTGTGCAAAAACCACGTCGCCAGTTTCCACCAGAAAACTATTTTCATCATCTGCAGCCGCATCATTCCACACACCGCTTCCGCCGCTGTAACCGCCCGAAGTAGAATAATAAAAACTCTGTATCAGTGCATCTTGGTAGTAAATCACCATATCCTTTGTTTCATCCACTGCCTGCCGAGCGATTTCCGTTTCTGCGATATTAAGATATACTTGAAAGGTCGTGCTGTCGTTTACATGGGCACGCCATTGGGGATAGGCATAGCTTTTTTTGTGATAATAAGCATATGTACGAGCTCCTATCGCTTGTGCTTTCTGCGCTTCTATCGGGTAAGAGGAAGGCATCTCGCTGGGAACTACACCATATAAATATTCTTCCACTGGCAGCTCATTGACCAACACGATTCCTTCTGGCGCGCTGTAACACTCCATAGCGCCCCGATATGCCGTTTCTGCGCTGCGTGTTATGCTGGGGCATCTTATTTTTCCATTGTTTTTCCCGCTAATCTGTATCACCGCCGCCTTTTTAAACTGCTTTTGTGTAAGTGTATAGACTTCGTCCGGTGCGTATTCTGTTATCGTATTGCCGATTGTCACCACCAATCCGTCCGTACCTGAAAATAAAAGTTCTTTATGGTATATTCCGGAAAAACCGCTTGTTTGAATCAACACCCTGATATTTTTATCAAATGGAGGCTGCACTTGCTTTGTGTCCTCCAAAACTTCCTCTTTTGCCGTGCCGTCAGAGGCATTTTCTGCTTCCCCGTTCTGCGCATTTTCCGTCCCGCTGTCCTCCTCATGCGTTTTTCCCCCGCCAAACTCTACCGTAACGCCGCATTGATAAATTCCAAGCGAAAGAATCACCCAGAGAATCACAATAGCAATTTTTCTAAACTGTCTTACCCTATCCTCCCGAATACGGACACCTCCCAATATTTTTTTACTTATCAAATCAAGCAGAGTTCCCTGCTCACCGCACCCCATTCACCAATTCAGCGGCATACATCCTCTGCATGGAACTGCACAATTAGAGCTGTCCCAATAAGCTTTGATTATACAAGATATAGTATAAATCGCAACACGGTGTTAGACTACCTTGTATACATTTAACTTAATGCGACAACCTCGCGCGCTGGGCACTCGCCAGCTTCATTGGCATCTTCCTTGGAATGCCCATTTGCATAAAAAAAGCACGCAAAAAAGCAGCCTATTTAGGCTGCCTTTCTTTCGTGCTTCCCCAAAATGCCGGCTCCTGTATTTTGACTCCTAGCCAACGCTAGGTGGGCAACCGCAACCATCTCGCTGCCTTCCCCTGACCATACTGGGGGGCTTGACATTAATCAGGCAATATAGGAATCCCGTTTAAAGTAATGTAGGTTCAAAATAACAGGAGTTATCGCACATTTCAGATTAATTTTAGTATACCCTATTCAATAAAAAATATCAACTGTTAAACCTTATTCAACATTACTAAGATTTAGCAAAAATTTTTTGTTATTTTACATATAGAAATTTTAGTGCTTTAGTGCGTAAAACTTATGAACCCCTTTACCTGACCTCTTAACTTCATATAAAGCCTTATCCGCTTCCTTAATCATTTGCTCCAACTCCTCGTCACTATGCAGGGAATTGACATAGCTAATGCCAATAGAGCAGGAAATCCGTTCCGCTTTGGGAATTTTAACCGCCTTTTTTAACTTCTCCTTAATAATTGATTCAAATCCGTCCGCCGCTTCGATTGCTGCATAAATCCGCTGTGCCGCCTCCTCAATGCGTCTGCGTTCATCCGTGAAAAATGTCGCCAGAAATTCGTCGCCGCCATAACGCGTTACAAAACCCTCCTTGCCAACTTCCCTTCGGAAAATATCCGCCATTTCCATTAATATAATATCACCGACACCATGCCCATATGTATCGTTATAATGTTTAAAGTTATCCAAATCAATATACATTACAGTAATTGGCTGCATCTGATCCGCCGAACCTTTATGTATCAGCATTTCGATATTTAAATAAAATCCCTCTCGGTTGTATAAGCCTGTCAGTTTATCCGTTACTGCCAAATAGTTCAACTTATCATTCATCTGTCGGATTTTTTCATTTGCTTCCAGCATATCCACCGCTGTCAAAAGCTGCCGCATTAGAAATTCAAATATCGCATAGTCCCCATCATCTAATAGATAACGATTCGACAGCGTATGCCAGTTTTCTTTCATTTCGATATACGCAATCATTATTGCTTTTAAAGAATCATTATAGTAAAAAGGTATCCCGATAATCGAGCAAATTTTATTTTTATCAAAATGCATTACAATATCCAGATAATCAATATAATTGTTGTTAATCTTAGACGTAACAACACCTAGACGATTCCGATAGAAAAAGTTTTCTATTTTTTCACGCCGTTCACCTACAAATGCATATCCCATATTGTTAAAAATTTCTTCTGGCTGCCCCTCATAGTATTTTATCAGCAGCATTTTGTCAATATTAAAGTTGTGAATAAACGCATTTACTGCTGTTTCTACTAAATCTTCTTTCTTTTTATCCGTAATCTCGACCATTTTCTGCCAAGCCGAAACAAATACCATGCGCTTTTGCTGCTCTTGGTTCTCCTTAAAAACTGCTGCATGACGCAGTACATCATCTACCTCACGAATCAAGAACGCAGGAAGTCCTAAATGATATTGCTCTCTGCAGGCGGACTCCTCTGTAAGCTGCGCCTGCAATTCCTTAACTTTCTGTTTACATCCCTGTTGCTGGTAAAAAGCAATCGCACCTTTCAAACGCTGAACAGCATCCTCCTCACGTCCCATTAGGCGATACAGCTTCGCCAGTTCCGTAATATATTGGTGAAAAATATAAAACTGGTTTCCCACAGAAATGTCAATACAGCCTGCTGCCATCTCAAAATTCTTCAGCGCCTCGTGATAATCCCCTCTTCGCATTGACTGAACGCCTACGATATAATAATAGATAAACAAATCATCCTTACAAGTTGTATAGTCATGTATCATTTTCTGATGATCTGTTTCCTCGCAGCGCCCAATAATATGCTCCAAAAATAATTGGGTCTTTTCCGTATATACCGCGCACATTAAATCATTTCCCATATAATAACTGCAAATCGCCATAAGCCCCACAAGTTTTGAAATATTGCATACCCGCAGGCTGTTCATCTTCATATCCTTTACAATACGAAACGCAATTTCCAGATACTGATACGCGCTTTTGTAATCCTGTGCCATAATACAGTTAATTGCCATATTGTAGAGCGTTTCACCTACATAGTCAATCTCCTCCAATGACAAAAAAATAGTAAGCGCCTTATGGTAGCAGTCCGATGCCTTATCATAATCCTCCATTGCAGAAGAAATATATCCGACGCCGTTATAAATCATCGCCTCCTCATGTTCACTTTTTCCGCATACCATTTCATGACATTTCCCATAATAATAACTCGCCGTCTTAAAAAATCCGTTTGTGGAAGCAATCATTATGTTGTTCTGATATGCTTCCATCATAAAATATGCATTTCCAAGACGTTTCATAATATCAATTCCCTGATTGAAATGCACCAGACGCTCCTCAAGTTTTGTTTCATCCGCAAACAGTGCCGGATCGTTATCATAGGCATATACATAAATATGCGCAAGGTGGTTCCAATAATGATACTTTTTGGCAAGATGAATAATTTCTTCATCAATTTTCAAGTCGTTGGCACAGAAGAAAATATTATGCCACCCTGCCATCTGTACCATTACATATAAAATCTTCGACTCAAATACCCGAAATTCATCCTTATACCGCTCGGCTATCGCAAGGCAGTTTTCAGCATACGCCAGCGCTTCGTCCAGTTTTCCGTTATACATATGCGCCAGCCCCATAAAATACTGATACCGGAAATCTAAATTGACATCTGCACCTGGTACTTCCATTTCCCGCATTTTCTCGCATAAAAGCAGCGCCTGTGAAAAGTCCTGTGTATAAATAGAAACCAAAATATATAACTCCAAAATCCTTCTATGATACTGCTGTTCCACTTCCATAGCTTCCACTGTAATCATTTTGTACATAATTTCCAGATAGTAATGCGAATGAGAAAAATCCAAACCCAGCAGCAGATTTTTCACCTTAATAATATCGCCTTCAATATCTCTTGTATTTAACTGAAATGTATTGGCAAGGCTTTCATTTTGGTAACTAGACCCATGACTTGTTTCCAAAATACTCTCCCGATCCGTCAAAAAACGATAAAACCGATTCCACAATGGGACAATATGCGGCAGCGGCATTTTTGCTTCATTATATGTCGCTACTACCAAGATATTTTTGCAGGTTTCATCCTCCATCATATTGTGGATCACATGAAATGCAGAACCGCTTGCATACTGAAGCTCATTTAGCAGAAAAACAATTTTATTTTCTCCAGCGATATATTGCAGCAAATTTACAACAGCAGTTGCAATTTTCTCCTGTTCAAATGCAACTTCGTCAATTAAAAGCGCCTCCTCTCGAACACAAACCCCAGTTCTAAGAAAACTTTTCAGCACAGATTTATGAAGGCTGTAAACGGCACACTGATCTAATATCTTGTCGATTTCCTCGTCAGAACATTGTTTGAGCATCTTCCTTGCATAGTCCAAAAAGGGTTCAAATACACCGACCAGCTTCGTCAGTTTGTATTCATGTAGATGCACAAAGGTATGCGGCTCTCTCTGCTCCACCTTCTTTTTATCCGCTTCTCCAAATGCCAGCGTATTATAATGCTTCATTAAAAGAAAGCTGTTGCTTCCCTTTTTTGCCCCTTTTTCTGATTCAAATAACAGCCTGTCCCTTATAATTTCATATAAATTAACATTCATGTATTTTCCCCTCTATTACAATCAGTCGGGTAAATATGCCCATTTTTTAAGCATTTTTACCCGACTCTATATAATCGAATGTATTCTATTAGCGCAGAATTTCAGACCAATCCGTTATTCCAATAAAAGATTTTGCCCATTCCAGATATTGTTTTGCATTTACGCCGTCCATATTTTGATATAGTTCCTGCGAAATACCAGAAAGCCTTGTATCCACTTTCGGCTCACTGTATTCCAAAAGATAGATAATCTCGTCAATAAACGGATTATCCCGCGCCGCCACATAGGAAGCACCAAGTGCCGCGGCCTGCACTTCTGTTCCCTGTGCATTGGTATAGCCAACTTCACTTAAAATAATATGCCTTACGCTCCCATCTGGTGCAAGCATTTGTGGTGTCTGCATAAAGTCTGTTAACACCGATAAATTCTGACAAGTAATATATTGTCCGGACTCCACTTGCTGGGCATAAATATCACCGTTTTTGCAGCCAGACATATCCCAGAATTTCGAGTATGTCAGCGGTGCTGCATATGGATGCTGCGCCAGTCCCCAAGGAATATCACCGCCCTCTTTTATTGCTGCATCAAACTGCATTAAAAAGTCCTTCCCATCTATTACTTCAAAATATTCTGCGGATTCTGGTGTCAAGTTTTTATCCCAATATTGATCAATACACACATAAACTCTTGCATTTGCGTTGGTACTCATAATTGCATTATATGCTACGCGGAACGCTTGCGCATATTCTCGAATATAATTCTCCCAGTCTGTCCACGCCATATAATTCCATGTGCGCACATTTACTTCATTGCCAATAATCCAATTCTCGCCACCTTTGGAGTTTGCCGTATAATACTCCATTTTCTCCACAAGCGCCTCCACACCTTCAGCATCCGAAGCATTCAGCATATAATATTTCGGTTTGACACGGTGCGTGTCCTCTGCACGCGCTGCTGCTCTTGACATTGGATGCGTCAGCGTTTCGCTTGCTCCGGTGTTCATCACTTGGATTGTCTTGTAAATCCACCCGATTTCCGGTCCATAGCTGTCATCCAGAAATAGATTAATAAAATCCTGCCCCTGGGTTGTTTTTTTAGATCGCGGATAACGCATTAAGGTATTCCACGCCAATGCTTCTGGATTGGTAATATACATTGGCTGCGTTAACATTTTCACCATTCCGCCTGACCGAATGCCGATTGCGAACTTAGAGTACAGCCTGGTTTGTGCGGTTCTGAAATTTACTGGGAAAGTAAATTCCACCTGTAATCCGTCTGCTGTCATCTGCTCTAACGGCATATTGTCAATTATAGGAGTTTGCGCAGTAATCTCATATTCATAAGGTGCCAATTCAAATAAGTATAATATATTATTGTCACAAACAATTGGCGCTGCAAAAACTGCCTGATATGTAACTGTTCCGTTTTTATCCACTGTACACGTCGTTTGACTTGCTGGTTGCGACGTCTGCAAGTATGCCCACCCTGACTGTGCTGTCAGTACAGAATTAATATCTTGTGTTATTTCTGCGGGCTGAACTAGATTGCCTATAGACTGCTGCATAGCTGACGCAGGCTGCGCTGTCTGTGTATCCTGTACAGTTTCGGCTGCCTGTTCACTTTGTATTTCCTGCACTGTTTGAGCGGTCTGCGTACCTTGTATTTCCTGCATAGTTTCAACTGCCTGTTCACTCTGTATTTCCTGCATGATTTCAGCGGTCTGTTCACTTTGTATTTCCTGCATGGTTTCGGCGGTCTGTTTACTTTGTATTTCTTGCATCATTCTTACTGCCTGTGTTGTCTGGCTTTCCAAGCAGACCGCTTCTGCGGCATAAGCCTGCAATCCCATACTGCCTGCCAATACGCCTATCCACAGAAGCATCCATATTTTCCCTGTTCGTATTTTCTTCCTCATGTACCTGCCCTTCTAGGAACATTGCCAAGATGCCTGTCCCAATTTTTCCTGTATTTCTCAAAGTGTTTTTATTATAGCAACTTGGCAATTTTTTGTCAATCAGATACAAGGATTTCCAATATATTCCGAATCGTGTAGTGTTACAATTCACACTCACGCCAGTTTTTATTAGCTTATAAGTTACTGAGGTGTGAATTATAACAGACTTTGCACGCAAAATGCTAAAGTAAAAAAGCGAAAGCTTTTAGCATTTTGGCGCATGATTCCCACTACTTTGGCGTGGGTGTGAATAGTAACCGGGTAGTTATACTGAGGCTGTCGCAATAAGCTTTGATGATACAAGATATTGTATAAAACACAGCATGGTATTATGCTATCTTGTATACATTTTCCTTAATGCGACAGCCCCAGTTGCGCCAGCCGAAAAACAACAATTTTCCTTTATGCGACGATGTGCATATAGTATACTTAGCGTCAGTCATTTCGATACTTAGGAACTATATATTTTTCTCCCTATCAAAATGCACTTTTTTTCTTTGAAATTGTAAAATGACTTTAAATAAATCTCCGTCAATTACAATTTGCATTTCTCCTCCCATAATTTCAACAAGGCTCTTGGCAATTGAAAGTCCCAGTCCATGCCCTTCTGTATTTCTGGACTTATCACCGCGCACAAAACGCTCTGTCAATTCATCACTACTGATATTCAGCGGAAACTTTGACATATTGCGGAATGTAATCTCAACATACCCTGACTGTGCTCCAAGATTGACATACACTCTGGAATGGGGTTGTGCATATTTGCAAATATTATTCATTAGATTGTCCACCACACGCCATAGATGTCTTCCGTCAGCTAAAATATAAAATGTTTCTTCTGGTTTATTGATAATTAATTCCAAGCCAGCGGCAGAAAGTTTCTCCTCAAATTCCCCTACTGTCTGTATCAGAAAAACACCAACATCCAACTCCTCCTTTACAACGGATATATTTCCGGATGACGCTTTCGACGCTTCGACCAAGTCCTCAATTAATTTCTTTAACTTTGAGGACTGCCGTTCGAGCACTTCCAAATATTCCGCAGCCTTTTCATTGTGCAATTCCTCTTTCTGCAAAAGATCCACATAGTTAATAATAGAAGTGAGCGGTGTTTTAATATCGTGAGATACATTCGTAATCAATTCCGTTTTCAGACGCTCACTTTTCATGCGTTCCTCTACTGCCTTCGACATACCCTCTCCGATTTGATTTAGATTTTCTCCATGTTTTTTGCACTCCCAGAACATCTTATCGGTATTAATACAGTACTGCAGATCCCCTTGTGCAAGATGCCTGCTGCCTTCCTGTAAATCACGCATCTGCAGCACCAGCAAAACAAGCAGAAACAAAACAACTGCCTTCTCTATAATCCACAAAAATAATACTCCGTTTTGTGACCAAATCGCCAATAATAGTATCCATTCTACAAACGACAAAATTCCATACACACCAATCAGTTTCCACAAAATACCAATATTTTGGCTTATCAAAGAACAAAAGCCGCGGATACGCACATTAATCCATTTTAACACTATATAACATATAGTATTCTGCCACCATTTCCCATACTTAATTCTTACACTAAAGCCCAATAAATACCATAACGCAATCCCTGCCCCCACTAATAGTACTATTGCAACCATACTTAATAGCAAAACAAAATCTTCCATATTTATATGAATAATCAAACGCAGCATTACAACAAGCCCTGCTGCCACCAAAAATACTGCTACAGTCCAAATATCAAACGGAATTTTATCCGGAAATGGCAATAATACAATTTCCTCCCTATATTTCCGATGCCCTGCTGCCGCCATTAAAAATACAAACGCAGCAAACGCTAAGATTCCAAAAAGCACCAATCCCACAAGCGCACTCTCTCCAAAGTAATAAAGTATATCTATCAGTAAAAATTCCTGTGCATATCCACCTTGAATGAATCCTTCTGTTACATTTTCTGAAATCAACGATACTACCCAATACACATTCCGCTCTACTGGTGTAGAAAGCATTAAAGTATAATTTTCGTTTAGATAATATTCTGTCGCATCGCTGAACTCCTGTTTGGATATATTCTTTGAATTAATGAATGTTAATTCTTCTGCCTGTAGATAACGAATATCATCCAGCAAGATCTCTCCCCAATTATTATAAGAAAAGTCTGTATTATCAAGCTGCTGAAAGGTAACAAATCCTTTCTTTCCTTCTCCTGTAAGAATCTGCTGAATTGTTCTTTCTCCCGTACTGGTTTCAGTTTCTGTTTCGTTTACTGATTCTGTTTCGCTTTCTGATTCCATTTCGCTTTCTAATTTCGTTTCGCTTTCTGATTTGATTTCGCTTCCTAATTCTGTTTCGTTTTCTTGCGCTAACATATTTTGTTCAGGATTTTCTTCCACCTCTTCCTGAAACCGTTCATCTATCGTTGTTTCTTCAAACTCTGCTTCCCCTATCACAGATGTATCCATATATTTATATGCTTTTTTCTCAAAATCATAAACATAATTATATTGATATGTTTTCTGATCTGTTTCATACGTAAGACAAATATTCTGTACTGGATAATATTCCCCTTCGGCATGGTAATAAAAAATTCCTCCGCTTGTATCATAACATATTTTGTCCGCGTAAAGTCCCAGCCATTCCTTTGTATTTCCTTCTTCGGTATGGTAATAACTAGTTCTGCCGTCTGGATTATAAACGATCATATCTTCATAAGATTCGGGCAATTCTGCTGTATTTTTATTTCCCCAGCCATCCGCTTCATTTATTTTCTGAATTGCCTCTCTGTCCTGCATATATTCTTTATATGTTCCTCTATAATTCATTGATATATTCCCATTACGTGAACCGCTGCTGTACTGAAATATCTGACAATAAAACAAATCTTCCGCATTGATCTCTTGTTTAAAACCCTCCATAAAAAAATTGCTTTGAATATAAGTATCAGGATTATTTAAATCCATTTCTCTTAAATCCTGATTTTTATTTTCTATAATGCCGTACCGAAACCCCAATTCTGCTAAGTTGGAAGCATTTTGTGCAAATTCTTTTTCCTGAAATGCTTTTAACGAATAATTTTCATTGATATTGCGAAGTATTCGCTCTTTTTCTTCCTCATAAGGTATTTGAAAAAAATCTTCCGTTACACCAACGACCATAATTGCACCGAAAAAAAGCGTTCCTGCAATTCCTGAAAAAAACAATATCCATGCGATTATCTTCGCAGTCAAAGATCCTCTTATCCGATTCATATTAATACCTCATCCCTTCTTATTCCTCAATTTTATAACCGCGCCCCCAAACAGCTTTTAAGTACCGCGGCTCTGCCGGATTGTATTCCAATTTTTCCCGCAAATGCCGAATATGCACCGCTACGGTATTCTCTGTACCGTAGGGATTATCTTTCCATACCGCAGAATAAATCTGCGACGGCGAATATACTTTACCAATATTCTGCATTAACAGCTTTAGGATATCATATTCTGTTGGCGTCAGCGCAACACGTTCTCCGTCCAGTGTAACCTCCTTTGTACGGTCGTCCAGTTCAATCCCACCTATCGAAAATATCTCACTTTCTTTTTGCACTAAACTGCCGCCAAGCTGCATAAAACGCCTTAGCTGCGACTTCACCCGCGCCTGTAATTCCACAGGATTAAACGGTTTTGTCACATAGTCGTCTGCGCCGATATTCAGCCCAAGCACTTTGTCCGTATCCTCACTCTTCGCTGTCAACATAATCACTGGAACATTACTGATTTCCCGCACTTTCGCCATTGCAGAAATTCCATCCATTACAGGCATCATAATATCCATTAGCACCAGATGAATTTCTTCTGCTGCAATAATTTCCAGCGCCTCCTTTCCATTAAAGGCCTCGAAAACTTGATATCCCTCCGCCGCAAGATAAATTTTCAGCGCGGATACAATATCCTTTTCATCATCACATACCAGTATATTCGCATTTGTTATATTATACATTAGTTATCTTTACCTCCAAGCTTGGGAGCCGCAGTTGCATTACTATACATCATACCAATTAGCTCCTGTATGTTTATATAAACCATTTCACAATTATCATGACAACAATAGTATATAATTTATTTGTTTAAAATCCAAGAAGGGAAATGTTTAAGATTTGTTAAAGATATCATTTTCATAGCTCTGGAAATTCATTAATACATTTTTCTATCCTACTCGCCAAGCAGCCCATGCATTGCTTTTGCGGCTTATATTTTTTGCACGGATCGATGCATAAAAAGAACTGCCGGCTTTCCCGACAGTCCCTTTTTATTTGTATTTCTTTATATTACGAGTAGTTCATTTTATAAACCAAGTTTTTCTTGTACAAAGATTGCATCAATCAATCTTTCATCTCAACATCGTACAAACAATTAGCACTGCTCAACCAGTTTCTTTAACGCTGCAAGTGCTTCGTCCGGAAGTTTATCATAGCCTTCCTTCTTTGTTGCAAAGCCTTCTACTGCATCTACACGATTCTGCATAGCAGCCTTTAATGCATCTGTGTAAGCCTTGTCATCCATATTGGGTTTAAAGTCTGCGGTCTTTCCTGACCAATCATACATAATCTCAATATCGTCAAAATTGCCCCACTTCTCGAACTGAGCCTTTCCTTCTACGATTGTTTCCAAAATGCCTAATGTATCTGCTGGTTTCACCTTTGTTCCCATAAAGTCGCCTGTATTAACGATATAGCAGTCTACATTCTTCTCCTCTACCAGCTTCTTAAACTTCTCATAGTCGTTTACTAGCGGATATGTTCTGAACGGATTTGCATAAGGAACAATTCTTAATGCATTTAAGTCTGTACCTGCTGCAACACGCTCTGCTGTAGAAGTCTTAGTTGCAAGTGTAGCACCCATAACAGATGCCAATGCTGCACCCTTTAATTTTACAACAGGTGGAATTGTTGGGTCTTTCATAATCCAGAAAATAGCGTTAACTGGTGCATCAATCTTATCTACACGGTTCGGTGACCAAAGTTTCGACTTAATTGCACGTCCATTACCATTTCTAATATCCTCTGTTACCAACTGGATCTTTCCGTTCTCATCCATTGTAGCAGAGCAGTTCTGTGCAGATAATAGATATTCATTATCTGGGCAGCCCGTCGGATAATCCGCTGTCTTATCAAAGTAAGTCGGCTCTAATGCGATAGATGCGCAGGTATCTGTATTAATAATAAATGCATCATCATGAAGAACTTTAATGCCGCCAAACTGATCGTATTTGCCGCTGTGTTTTGCATGTGTCAAAGTAGATTTACCAGAGCCTGACAATCCATATACAGATGCAACAAACTTCTTTCCGCCCTCAAGAGAGTACTCTTTTTGTCCGCCATGGCAAGATGCATAACCATTTCTGTTTGCAAGTGCCCAAGCCATTGTCAATGTGCCTTTTTTGTGCTCACCAAAATACTTCATACCAAGAATTGCTGCACAGTTCTGGTTCGTATCAAAGTAGCAAAGTGTAAGAGGATCGCTTAAGCAGCTATAATCAACGTCCGGTGCTTCATGCGGTGCCCACTGTGGATCTGAGAAGATATAGATATCTGGTTCTTTGCCATCTCCAACTGGCTTAGACTTCTTGTACATCTTTACATACTCATCTGACATGTATTGGAAGTTAATCATCCAATTATAAAGAAGGTTTTCCTCTCCTTCTGGAATCAAAAGATGTGCTTTTACCATAAACTCAGGATCAAGACCCACAAAGCACTCTGCATGATACATTGTCTTCCAGCGTGTTTCATAAACAGCATCCATAACCACTTTATCCAGTTTCACTTCGTCAACGCCTGGCTCACCTTTAATACGGCGCGCTGCTGCATAACGTCCCGTAACAGCACCATCATTAAATAAAAGAACCCTTGCATCCTTTTCAAGACCGAATGTATCTCCGTCCTTGATTGGCATGTCCGTAACAATGGTTCCCGGAGAGTTTTTCGCAAGTTCGTATGCTTCCTTTAAAGTATTTACCTTAACTACATTATTTCCATAGAATGCAGCTTCGATAATAGAACGTGTCTTTGAAAAACCTACTTTTCCGGCACCAATTTCAGAAATTGGATAATACGCTTTTGTTGACATACAATATCCTCCTTAGATAAACATTATTTTATTTCAAACCGCTGTGACAGCGAGCATGAGCTATGCACATGGTCAGCAGCAAATTCCATCAATTCTCTACCTATAATGCTTGACCGTCATAGGCGCTGTACTATGGAAGCTGCACGTTTCTAATATTATCTCAAATCATTGTGGAAAAGTCAATAAAATTAACATAAACTTCTAAAAATATAATATAATGCGTTACAGTCACTATGCTTTCTTACGGGGCTGTCGCAATAAGCTTTGATTATACAAGATATCGTGCAGAACGTAATATATTGATATAATATCTTGTATCAGTTTTTCTTAATGCGGCAGCCCCTAGACTAAACTGTAACTATATTTCAGACCTTAACCAAATTTTTTATAAAGTTTCCGACTTGTATGTACAAAACTATTGTATTTTCCAAAATTTCGAGTATAATCGAGTATCATATTGTCAAACAAATTAGGCGTTTCGTTTATTACGGGACTTATAAAGCACCTAATCTATAACATACAAAAAGGAGAAAATGACATATGGCAAGAAAAATTGCTTTTTTTGATATTGATGGAACTCTGACCTCGGAAATTGATGGCAGCATTCCAGAAGACGCTGCTTCTGCAATTGCACAAGCGCGCACAAACGGAAATCTAATGTTTATCAATACAGGGCGATGCTTTCAAAATATAGGACGCCGTTTTCGAGATATCGGTTGGGACGGATATGTGTGTGGCTGTGGCACTAATATTTACTGCCAAGGACAAGATGTTCTCCATATCGCGCAGACACACTCTACAACAATGCAGCTTTTATATGCAGCACGCACAACAGACGTTGATATTTTGTTTGAATCCCGCAATTTTGTAGCGTTTGATTTGTCACGCCCGCTGCACCACCCAGACGCAGTGCGCCAATACGAATCGTTTGCCCGCAAGTATTATGATATGCCAGAAGACTTGGAAAATCCAAACTTTTTTATGGATAAGTTCGTTATTTGGTATCAGGAAGAAAGCCAACTTGAAGCGTTTCGCCGTGTCAGTGACAAATGGTTTGACTGTATTGACAGAGGTGGAACATTTCGAGAATTTGTGCCTTACGGATACTCCAAAGCAACAGGTATTCAGTATGTACTAAACCATTATCATTTAGATTTATCCGATGCTTACGCGCTTGGGGACAGCAACAACGATTTGTCTATGCTCTCCTACGTTCCCCACAGTATCGTTATGGGCAATGCGACACCAGAAAGTCTCTTTGCGCAAGCAGAATATATCACTGCAAAATCTAGCTGCGGCGGAATCCGACAGGCATTAGCTTATTATGGTTTTCTTTGACAACAAAATTTTCTGTGTATACCAAAAACAGAGTCATACATACTATAATCATCATTAGCATATTACTCCACGGTGCTCCTATGTTTTCCAAACTGTAGTTAAATCCTAAGAAAATTAGCGGCAAGTGCGCAATTCCCCAATAAAAACCATTGAGCAGTACACCCTTTCTCATACCATACACTGCAACTTGTTTGGGAAGCAAGTATTCCCGCCAACCAATTTCCTCGCCAAGCTCCAACAGTTGAATTAGAATACATCCTGCTGCAATCAATACACACACTACACTAAATGACAGCGGATTCATAATCCGTATCACCTGTTTCGTTCCTATTAAAAAGACTGGCATGGGGGTGAATTGTAACTGTATAGGTTATTTTTAAACAGTTCCTTAGCCACAACTATTTACAATTGTGTGACAGATTGTTATAATAAATTTGAAATAGCTGGCACATTAATGTGCCAAACATAATTCTAATCACAAAAAGAAAACATAAGTTGTGTATTACAGTTATGTATTTCACAAATATATAGATATTGACAAAAATAGGAGAATTCTATGGAACAAAATTTAATGGCACCGTTGTGGCTAAAATATCCATCTATACCAGAGGGAAGTATCGGCTGGCGCATGGGATATGGGGAAAGTTATGCCGAACAATTTTATCAATGGTTTTATAAGCTGACACCGGAAGAACAAAACGATTACAAATATAAATTCCCCGAACCAGTCTGCTGGTCGCTTTCTGAGCATAATATCAAACGCCGCGGTGATTTTTGGCTTTATAATTGGGAAGCAGCAAAGTCCAATATGGAATCTGTTGAATCGCTGAAAAAAGACCAAAGAATCGGAATCAAACGAAAGACAGTCTTTTTCTGGGGACATCATCCGCAGAAAGATGGCTATGTTGGAAAGGAATGTTTCAGTCAGTGGTATCGGGCAGATTTCTATGTGGGACATTTAAAATATTGTTGTATGGAACAATATATGATGTCGAAAAAAGCATTGCTTTTTGGTGATACCGAAACGAATGAAGAGATAATGAATGCTACGTCACAAGGTAAAATAAAAAGTTTAGGAAGATCTGTCAAAAATTTTAATGAAGGCGTCTGGAAAGAATGGAAACAACTTATTGTTTTAACAGGCAATTATTATAAATTTTCTCAATTAAAAGATGCAAGACGTGTTCTATTGGAAACAGGTGACGCAATTCTCGCTGAAGCGAGTCCCAACGATACCATTTGGGGAATCGGCATGGCTGCAAAAGAAGCGCAGCACAGCGCCCCAGCACAATGGCGCGGAAGCAATCTGCTAGGCTTTGCGCTGATGACGGTTCGTGCAGAAATTGCACGACTGCGCAAATATGAAAACGAAATCCTTAATTCTTAGAAAGATACGTTTCCTTAATGTAAGGCGTTGTTTTTCGGCATCATATTCATATTGTCTGGAAAGTAGAATTTCTGAAAAAATGTTCCTTTAGTTCAGCTATACTCCTTGGTATAATGTTCAAATTATAAGGTGCTGTCGCATTAAGCCAAATGTATACAAGATCGTTTAATACCGTGTTGTGATTTATACTATATCTTGTATAATCAAAGCTTATTGCGACAGCCCCTGTTTCTCTTGGTTACATCTATTTACATCCGCTCCGGCGCTGAAAATCCAAGCAATTCTATACAGGTTTCCAACACATCCCTTGTCAGGATAAGCAAGGCGATCCAGCCTGTTTTCTTTGTTGTATCTATCTCTGTTAGAATTTTGGTTTCATGATAAAAATGGTTAAACGCATCTGCCAAACCATAGATATACGCACAAACCTTATGCGGTGCGTACTCCTCACATGCAGCTTCTATGCTGGCGTTAAATTTGGCAAGTTCCATCATAAGCTGCTTTTCGCTTTGATTCACAGGTGCATTTATATGAGCATACACCTGCTCACAGCTTCCGCCTTCCTCCGCAAATTTTGCAAGAATGGATTTAATACGTACAATTGTATAAAGAATATAAGGCCCCGTATTGCCCTCAGACGACGTAAATCGGTCAATATCAAAAATATAATCTTTAGAAGCCTGATTGGATAGATCACCGTATTTTAGCGCTGCCATGCCTACTATTTGTGCTGTAGGCTTTGCTTCTTCTTCGGTAAGTTCATATTTGGGATTTTCCATAATCTTTTTCAGCATCTCATCATTGATATCCCGAATCAAACTTTCTAACCGCATAACGCCACCATCACGCGTCTTAAACGGTTTTCCGTCTGCGCCATTCATTGTACCGTTGCCAATATGCACCAGCTTCGTTTCTGGTTTAACCAACTTTGTTTTTCTTGCGCATCGAAACACTTGTTCAAAATAGAGATCCTGCCGTTTGTCGGTTACATAGATAATTTCATCTGGTTGATTCTGCTCCATACGCATCATAATGGTTGCAAGATCCGTCGTATTATACAGATATGCGCCGTCTGATTTTAATATCATACATGGCGGAACTTCTTTGGTATCGGTTTCCTCCTTTACATCAACCACAAGTGCGCCCTCACTCATATAAGCATAATTGCCTTTTTTCATATAATCAACCATTTCTGGTATACGATCATGCACCGTGGACTCGCCGTTCCACAAATCAAACTCTACTCCCAATATCTGATATATTTTCTTTAAATCCGTTACAGAAACATCCACAATATGCTTCCAAAGCGCACGATACCCTCTTACACCGCTTTGCAGCTTAAAGGTACACGCCATGGCATCTGCTTTATATGCTTCATCTTCCTTGGAACGCTTACTTGCAAAAGGATAAATCTCCTCCAATTCCGCAATTGTAAATGGCGGCTCTGTGGGATACTCCCCTGTATAGTTCTCATCAAAATATACAAGGTCAGGCTTGCGGACTTTTAACTCATTTATCACAAGCCCCATTGGCTGCCCCCAGTCGCCCAAATGCACATCCCCTACAACATGATGCCCTATATATCGTGCAATGCGCTTTACACTTTCGCCGATAATAGCCGGACGCAAATGCCCTACATGAAGCGGTTTTGCAATATTCGGTCCGCCATAGTCAATTACAATTTCACGCGGATTCTTTATTTCCTCTAATCCAAACTTTTGTTCTAAACGCATTTCCTTTATATAATCGCCTACAAAAGCCTCTGTCAGCGTCAAATTTAAAAAGCCGGGTGCCACTGCTTCCGCTTTTGCAAATACTGCGCTGTCTGCAAGTTTTGCTGCCACTTCATTGGCAATCATAATTGGCGCTTTTTTATATTGTTTTGCACCTGCCATAGCGCCATTACATTGATATTCGCACAAATCAGGACGATTCGACTCGGTTGCCCTTCCTAATTCACGATCGTATCCCGCCTGCTCAAATGCGTTTTTAATTTCTTCCGAAATCCGATCTAATAACTTGTCCATCTTATATTACCATGTTCCTTTCCTAACTCTTAACCTTCAACGTTTTGAATACACGCACCCGCAATAGTCTTGCCGATACAGTCCATACTCCGCCGATAATTCTATGGAACGCTTATATCCATTCTTCTTTTTAAAATCACAAGGCAGCCATGCCACTTGGTACTGCTGCGCAAGCTGTTCGCCAATTTCGTTTAATTTACGTGCATTTTTCAGCGGGCTAATTGTCAAAGTTGTTGTGAAATATGCAAAATAAGAGTTCTGCGTATTTAGCTGTTCCTTCTGATTATATTCCTGTGCTAATTGTGCCGTTTTCTCTAGGCGCAGCCGATAACAGGCAAAGCACCGTTCTCCGCCCTCTGGACACTGTTCTAATCCTTTTGCAATCTGATAAAATTCTTCTGGTTGATAATCGCCCTCTATCACAGAAATCGGATATCCGCATTCCATCAAATCGTTATATGCACAAATCAAGCGTTTCTGCTCCTGCATCCGTTTCTGATACTCCTGTTCCATAGAGATATTTGGGTTATAATAAAATACAGTAATCGCAAAATATTGTCTAAGATATTCCAGCACATAGCTACTGCAAGGCGCACAGCAGCTATGCAGCAAAAGACGTGGTATATTATAATCCGCGCCCTGCGCTTCTGCACATTCTTTGCTGCTTTTTATCTGCTCTGCTATTTTATCCAATTCCTTCTGATAATTCCGCATTTGCTGTTTGTTGTTTTGAGAAACATTTGTACGATTACTATCTTTCATTATTGAATATTCGCCTCCTTGAAGCCGCCTTTTCCATCTCCGGAAATAGTTACCGCGTGATCGGTAAACATTTCATCATTATCATAATAGAGATCAAATGCCTCATTTTTAGAAATTACAATGTTGGAAATTGTAAGCCGCTCAATAAACATTTCCCTCGAAATTGGCATTTCTTCGCTATCTTCATCCATATCCTCATCAAAGTCATCGGCATCATCACACCATTCATTTGCAAGAGAAAGCAATTTATCCGCTGCATAGGCACGTGCCTTTTTATCCCATTCCGCGCTGTTTTCAAACAAATCCTGCAAGGTCTGCAAAACGGGTTCTCCTACAGAGTCCGTTCCTTTATTTCCCTCTAATATAATTCTACAACGTTCCCCATTTCATTCTGCTCTATGCCCCTGATTTTCAAACGGCATTTCAAAAAATCTAAAGTTTTTACAATTCTGCAATATTCACCAACGTCAACGGATTATCATTTTTATTCTCCAAGCTGGTTGCCAATGCTTTTGCTGTGTCAAGCGCTGTAATACAATTTACGCCTGTTTCAATAGAAGTTCTACGAATTAAGAAGCCATCTCTGGACTTATCACGCCCTTGTGTCGGCGTATCAATAACAAGATCAATTTTATGTCCTAAAATTAAATCCATTACAGTAGGCGACTCTTGATGAATTTTATTGACTTTGCGTGCTTTGACTCCTGCGTCATTTAACGCTTTCGCAGTACTTCTTGTCGCGTAAATCTTATAGCCTAACCGCTCAAACCGCCTGCCGATTTCAATTGCTTCGCCCTTGTCGGCATCCTTCACAGTAATAATCATCTGGCGGTGCTTAGGAAGGTCAATGCCTGCGCCAAGAAATGCTTTATACAACGCTTCATTAAAGGTTTTCGCAATGCCAAGACATTCGCCTGTCGATTTCATTTCCGGTCCAAGACTGATTTCTGCACCTCTGATTTTTTCAAAAGAAAAGACAGGCATTTTAATTGCCACATATCCTGCTTCTTTTTGCAGTCCCGGCTCATACCCCAATTCGCGAATCGTCTTGCCGATAATTACTTCCGTTGCCAAATCGACAATCGGAATGCCCGTTACTTTGCTAATATAAGGAACGGTTCGCGACGACCGCGGATTCACTTCGATTACATACACTTCCTCGTCCACTGCAATAAACTGAATATTTATCAGTCCTTTTACATGAAGCGCCTTTGCCAGACGCCTTGTATATTCCGCAATGGTTTCCCGCACTTTATCGCTAATCGTATGCGCTGGATAGACAGAAATCGAATCGCCGGAATGAACACCCGTTCTCTCAATATGTTCCATAATCCCCGGAATTAAAATATCCGTTCCATCGCAAACCGCATCGACCTCAAGTTCCTTCCCTTGCAAGTATTTATCCACCAAAATCGGATGATCCTGCGCGATACGGTTAATAATCTCCATAAATTCTTCTATTTCTTCATCAGAAATCGCTATCTGCATTCCCTGTCCGCCAAGTACATAAGATGGGCGTACAAGCACCGGATAACCAAGACGGTTTGCCACCGCTTTCGCTTCTGCGGCAGTATAAACCGTACCGCCTGCTGCACGCGGAATCTTGGTTTCCTCTAAAATACGGTCAAATAGTTCCCTGTCCTCCGCCGCATCCACATCCTCTGCCTTCGTTCCCAAAATCGGCACACCCATTTTCATTAGGCTTTCTGTCAGCTTAATCGCCGTCTGCCCGCCAAACTGCACTACCGCGCCATCGGGTTTCTCAATATTAACAATATTTTCCACATCTTCTGGTGTCAATGGCTCAAAATACAGTTTATCTGCAATATCAAAATCCGTGCTGACGGTTTCGGGATTATTATTAATAATAATCGTTTCATAGCCTGCTTTTGCAAACGCCCATGTAGCATGAACTGAGCAGTAGTCAAACTCAATCCCTTGTCCAATCCGAATCGGGCCGGAACCAAGTACCAATACCTTTTTAGGCGGATGTGTTTCTACTGCTTCGTTCACACCATCAAAGCACGAATAATAATAGGGTGTTGTCGCTTCAAACTCTGCCGCACAGGTATCTACCATTTTAAACGCTGCCACAATATGATTTGCATAGCGCATTTCTTTGATCTCTGCTTCCTGCTTCCCTGTTAAGCGGGCAATCACACAATCCGGAAATTCTATGCGCTTTGCCTCTTTTAACAATTCTACAGTTAACGGCTGCGTTTCCAGTGCGTGCTCCATCTCCACAATCATTGCAAGTTTGTCAATAAACCATCTGTCAATCTTTGTAATATTGAAAATCGTATCATAATCAACGCCCTTGCGCAGCGCTTCGGCAATCACAAATATCCGCTGATCATCAACCGTTTCCATACGCTTTAACAACGCTGCTTTATCCAAAGCCGAAAAATCATAACTTCTCAAACAATCCACATGCTGCTCTAGGGAGCGGATTGCCTTCATCAATGCACCTTCAAAATTCGTGCAGATACTCATAACCTCCCCTGTCGCTTTCATTTGGGTTGTCAGCGTCCGTTTTGCCGTAATAAACTTGTCAAATGGCAAACGCGGCATCTTAATCACACAATAATCCAACGTTGGTTCAAAACTTGCATAGGTCTTTCCTGTTATCGCGTTTTTAATCTCATCCAATGTATAACCAAGTGCAATTTTTGCCGCTACCTTTGCAATTGGATAACCAGTTGCTTTCGATGCAAGTGCAGAAGAACGGCTGACACGTGGATTCACTTCGATTACACAATATTCAAAACTTGTCGGGTGCAGCGCAAACTGTACATTGCATCCGCCAGTAATATTTAATTCCGAAATAATATTTAACGCGGAAGTACGCAGCATCTGGTATTCCTTATCACTTAAAGTCTGCGAGGGTGCTACAACAATACTGTCGCCTGTATGCACACCGACCGGATCGATATTTTCCATATTGCAGACAGTAATGCAGTTGCCTGCACTGTCACGCATTACTTCATACTCAATCTCTTTCCAGCCAGCAATACAACGCTCCACCAATACTTGTCCCACACGGGAAAGGCGAAGTCCGTTTTCAAGAATTTCCTCCAATTCCACTTGATTATGTGCAATACCGCCACCGCTTCCTCCCAAGGTATATGCAGGACGCAAAACAACTGGATAACCAATGGTATTGGTAAACGCTATGCCGTCTTCAACATTTTCCACAACAAGTGATGCCGCACATGGCTCACCGATCTTTTCCATTGTATCCTTAAATTCCTGTCTGTCCTCCGCCTTGCGAATTGTCGCTGCTGTAGTGCCGAGCAATTTTACATTATGAGAGGCAAGGAAACCACTTTCCTCTAACTCCATGCCAAGATTCAGCCCCGCCTGCCCGCCAAGCGTAGGAAGAATGGAATCCGGCTGCTCTTTCTCAATAATCTGCTCCAACACCGAAACCGTAAGCGGCTCGATATATACCTTATCTGCGATATCTCTATCTGTCATAATCGTAGCTGGATTCGAATTTACCAGTACTACTTCAATTCCTTCCTCCTTTAAGGAACGGCACGCCTGCGTACCAGCATAGTCAAACTCTGCGGCCTGCCCGATTACAATTGGACCAGAACCAATTACCATTACCTTCTTTACATTTGTATTCTTTGGCATAGTACCTCCTTAATTATTTAGGATCTGTTTCACAATTCCTAACCACTAATTATCAGAATGCTTTGTCGTTACATCATTTCTATAAATCTGTCAAATAAATAACCAGAGTCCTGTGGGCCGCAGCATGCTTCTGGATGGAATTGCACGGTGAAAATATTCTTACCCGTGTAATTCAACCCCTCATTTGTCCCATCATTCACATTCACAAACGCAGGCGTTGCTACTGCTGGATCGAGTTTATCCATATCCACCACATAACCATGGTTCTGTGATGAAATATACACTCTTCCAGTTGCTAAATCCTTAACCGGATGATTGCCGCCCCGATGCCCATATTTCATTTTGTACGTATCTGCACCTGTTGCCAGAGCCATAAGCTGATGCCCAAGACAAATAGCAAAAATTGGAATATCTGACTGATAAAGTTTCTTGATTTCCTCAATAATTTCCGTGCATTCTTTAGGGTCGCCAGGGCCATTAGAGAGCATAATGCCATCTGGTTTTGCAGCAATAATTTCTTCTGCTTTTGTGCGTGCCGGATAAACCGTTACATCACATCCTCTGATTTTCAAAGAATATGCAATGTTATCCTTTGTTCCGAAATCCAAAAGCACTACATGCTTTCCTGTACCATTTAAAGTCCGAACAAGTGAAGGTTTTTGCTCGCGTTTCCCTGCTGCATACTCCTGGGGCGCAAATCGTGCACTTCCTGAAATCGCACCATTTTCGTCAAGGCTTGCAGAACCTTTTAATTGATATTTTTCTTTACAGGTGACTTTCTCGACAACCTTTCCGGTTTTATAGGCTTTTAATCTGGGCAAAACCTCCTCCAAGCAAAAATCACTGTTTGTCGTTATCATTCCGTTCATTGTGCCTTTTTCTCGAAGTATTTTGGTCAGTGCCCTTGTGTCAATATGCGCAATACCCGGTACACCGTTCTCCTCCAAAAACTGCCAAATAGAATAATCTGCTCTGAAATTGCTGTAATTGCGCGACAATTCCCTAACAATAAATCCATCCGGCCAAGGTTTTTTTGATTCCATATCATCCTTGCAAATACCATAATTTCCAATTAGCGGATACGTCATACACACCGCCTGACCCGCATAAGAAGGATCCGTAAGTACTTCCAAATACCCTGCCATAGAAGTGTTAAACACGATTTCACTGATAATTTCTCTGTCGGCTCCAATATGGACACCCTCAAATACAGTACCATCTTCCAAAATTAAAAATGCCTTCATCCTATCACCTGTACTTCCTTTCGCATAATCGACTAATTATATCATAAGTCCCCATGCCATTCAAGACTGTTTAAAACATTGTGCGCATTTTTTCAAATAGTTCAAGATCACTTTGCGTCAAACGCATATTTGTATTGTACTCTTTCCCATCAGGACTTTTCACAGATACCTCAATCACAGTACCATCACCAATCGCCTCACGACCCACTGCCTGCAAAAACGGCATAAACTTAGGGTGGTTATTCGTAAACGTATCCCATGCACTTTTCATTTTCATAATTGCTGTAAAATCCATCATATTCATTCTCTCCTATTTTCTATTAATGTTTATACACTCTTTCCTACTTGCCGCACCCCGTGCGCCATTTTAGTGGCATATTTTATGCGCACAAGACTGTGCATAAATAGAGCGTCTGTCAGCTTTGCTGACATATTTCCTTTGCACGCCCATTTGCATAAAAAAGTACCGCTCTTAGCGATACTTTCGAACTTTCTGTTATGCCGCTTGTAGCAGCATAAACAATCCATAAGTATGTATCATAGAAATTTCTTTAAATCCCATTCACCCACTTTAGTATGTTCTCTAATTTGGATATGTGAAAAAAGTCTGCATGGCAGACTTCGTACTTCTCCCCAAAACAACCTTTGCTGTATGTGCTTAGCAATTCTCTTCACACTACACATTTTAACAGCGGTAAAACAGAAGCACAGTAGTTAAACTGCTATGTTTCTGTCTTTTCGTTGTTATCTTCCTGTTCTGAGTTTATTTCCTCTAATGCAGCCTTGGCTTCCTCCTCTTGAAACCGGTTAATCTGAAAGGAGAATTTCTTTCTGCTCTCAAAAAGCCCTTTTTTCACATCACGCACTTTATCCACTTTAATTAAATAAGATACGCCATGCTTTAAAAATGCTTTCTCAATTGCAGCCTTCTCATCTTCGTCATATGTTTCAACAAAAGCAATTTCCCGTTCCTGCTTCTTCGCTGTCATTCACGTCACACCCTTCTTAACAATACTGTAAGAACCAGCCATATTATAGTATAGACTGAATTTCAAAAAAAGTACAGTTGACATATTCACTAAGAAATTCCCTTATTTTCCCAGAAATTTTAGGAATTTTGCGCTTCCAGATACGCCTGATATAATTCCGGCCGTCGTTGCTTTGTTCGTTCTATTGCCTGTTGCTGTCGCCATTTCTCAATATTGGCATGATGTCCACTTAACAGTACTTCCGGAACACGCTTATCGTGCCAAATTTCAGGGCGAGAATATTGAGGATACTCCAATAAGCCATTAGAGTGCGATTCTGTTGCAGCGGATTCCCCATTGTTAAGCACACCCGGCACAAGTCTTGCAATTGCGTCAATCATTACCATTGCGGCAAGTTCACCGCCTGTCAACACATAATCCCCAATTGAAATACAATCTGTTACAATCTCCTCTAAAACTCTTTCATCAACGCCCTCATAATGACCACAAAGAAAAATTAAGTCCTCCTCCTTGGAGAGTTCTACTGCCTTTTTTTGATGAAAAACTTCTCCCTGTGGCGTTACATATATCACCTTTGTCTGATGCGGCATCGTATTTCCCTGTGTTTTGCGCTCTTCGATCCCTTTTTGTAACGCCTTCCAGCAGTCATAAACCGGCTGCGCCTGCATCAGCATCCCCGCTCCGCCGCCATAAGTATAATCATCAACTTTATTGTGCTTATCCAGCGTATAATCCCGAATATTAACCGCATGAACCGAAATATATCCCTTTTCCTCCGCGCGCCCAATAACGCTGGTATGAAGTCCGTTCTGCACCATCTCTGGAAATAAAGTCATTATATGAAAATGCATTTGTTTCTTCTCCATACGATTGTATTACATATTTTTATATAGAAGCTCATTGTAATACAAAATATTTTAACGCTAATTATTATATTCCAATATATTGTATTACGAATCATTGTATTATTATAATGCGTACTGCTGCAATAACAACCTACATTAATCCTTCCATTACATGTACCTTCATCTTACGATTTTCCATATCAATTGCAAGGATACATTGTTTAATGGCAGGCAACAATACTTCACCACCCTCTATCAGCTTAACAGTATAGACATCATTGGCACCTGTTTGCAGAACATCTGTTAGTTCACCAAGCAAGTTCTCCTCCTCGTCAAAAACTGCAAGACCAATTAAATCCGTAATAAAATATTCATTTTTTGCAAGTTTAACCGCATTCTCACGAGTAACATACAGATTTTTCCCTTTGTAGCACTCTATATCATTTATATTGTCAAAGCCTTTGAACTTTAGAATAACAAACTGTTTAAAGAACTTCACACCTTCGATGTCAAGCGTAATTTTCTCCTTGCCTGTATCCAAAATCACATCCTTTAATTTTCGAAAACGCTTAGGATCATCCGTAGTAGGAAATACTTTTACCTCTCCACGAATTCCATGTGTCTGCGTAATCGCCCCAACTTGCAGTAAGTCGTCCATGCAACCTCCAAATCTAAGGTACTGTTATACTAACGCAACGGAACGACAAATCTTTTTGCTATTCCGTATAACCATATAACTAACAAATTTATAATATTGAAACCGAAAACAACAGGATGTTCCAAATAGAAACACCCTGTTTACAGGAAAACCGTTAAATAATCTCAACATCTACTTTGATGTTTTCCTTTGATGATGCCGCCTTGACTACGGAACGGATTGCCTTGGCAATTCTGCCCTGTTTGCCAATAACTTTCCCCATATCGGCTGGTGCTACATGAAGTTCAATTGTAATATTCTTCCCATTTTCCTTCTCTGTAACAACGACCTCGTCAGGGTTGTCTACTAAAGCCTTCGCTATAACTTCGACTAACTCCTTCATTATGATAACCATACCCCTTTCTCTATAAACGGCGGATTCCGTTTATTTCGCAATCCCTGCCGCTTTAAACAGACGGGAAACTGTTTCTGTCGGTTGTGCACCATTAGCAAGCCACTTCTTTGCTAATTCTTCGTTTACCTTAAACTCTGTTGGCTCTGTATTGGGATTATATGTGCCAATCTCCTCAATACACTTGCCATCTCTGGGTGATCTGGAATCTGCTACAACGATTCTATAGATAGGATATTTCTTCTGACCCATTCTTCTTAATCTAATTTTTACTGCCATGTTCTTTCACCTTATAACCTTTCTTATATTAAAATTTAATTTTATATTTAAAAGGGAAGTTTAAACCGCCCTTTTTTACCGCCTAATCCTCCCATACCGCCCATCATACCTGGGAGTTGTTTCATCATCTTCTGAGATTGCTCAAATTGCTTTATAAACCGATTTACAACAGAAATATCCACACCTGCGCCTTTCGCAATCCGATGCTTACGACTTGGATTTAATAGCTTTGGATCTTTTCGTTCTGCCGGCGTCATGGACAATACAATCGCCTCCATACGCGCAAGCTGATTGTCATCTACCGCAGATTCAATCTCACTTGCCTTGGCACCAATACCGGGCATCATCCCCAGAATACTGGAAAGTCCACCCAATTTTTTCATCTGGCTCATACTCTCCAAATAATCCTCGAAATCAAACTTGCCTTTCTTCAGCCGGGCAGTCATTTCCTTTTCTTTCTCAGCATCCATCTCAATATTTGCTTCTGCGACCTTGTCAATTAGGGTAAGAACATCTCCCATTCCAAGGATACGATTCGCCATTCTATCTGGATAAAACTGTTCTAAATCGGAAAGTTTTTCGCCTGTGCTGACATAAAGAATTGGCTTACCAGTCACCGACTTTACCGAAAGCGCCGCACCACCACGCGTATCACCATCCATTTTTGATAAAATCACACCATCTACGCCGACTTTATCGTCAAATTCTTTCGCCACATTCACCGCGTCTTGTCCGGTCATTGCATCAACTACTAAAAGCGTTTGATGAATTTCAACATTGGCTTTGATTTCTTGGAGTTCTGCCATCATATCTGCATCAATGTGCAGACGTCCTGCAGTATCTATAATAATAATATTATTGTTATTTTTTATTGCATGTTCAACAGATGCCTTTGCAATATCCACTGGCTTATGATTCGCACCCATTGAAAAAAAGTCTACCTGCTGCTTTTGAGCATTTACCGATAACTGCTCAATCGCTGCTGGACGATATACATCACAGGCAACAAGCAATGGTTTTTTTCCCTTAAGTTTGAGTTTCCCCGCAATCTTTGCAGAAGCAGTTGTTTTACCTGCACCCTGTAAACCGCACATCATAATCACAGTTGTCGCTTTTCCCGGCTGCAGTACAAGTTCTGTCGTTTCTGATCCCATAAGGGAAACCATTTCCTCATTGACGATCTTAATAACCATCTGCCCTGGGTTTAAACCGTTCATTACATCCGCGCCGATTGCACGTTCCTCTACGGACTTCACAAACTGCTTAACCACCTTGAAATTCACATCCGCCTCTAAAAGAGCCATTTTTACCTCTTTTAATGCGACTTTCACATCGGCTTCCGTCAAACGCCCTTTGCTTCTTAAATTTTTAAAAATATTTTGCAGCTTCTCTGTTAAACTTTCAAACGCCATCAGGTTCAAAGCTCCTTTATAATCTCATTTGACAATTGCCGGATTTCTTCATTGTCAGTCAGCATATTAATGCGCTGTATCTTATCCTTTATGTGCGCAAATCGCGTTACAAGATGTAATTTCTGTTCATATGAATCCAAAATTTTATCACATCGCTTCACAAGATCATGTACGCCCTGTCTGCTAATTCCTTGTTCATCTGCTATCTCACTTAAAGAAAGATCATTCAGCACTGCATCCTCATACACTTTTCTTTGATGCTGTGTGAGCAATTCTCCGTAAAAGTCAAACAGCATCCCCTTATATTCCAATTTTGCAAGACCTGCTTTATTTTCATTGGGAATATTCTTGATTAAATCCGTTTCCAAAGCATTCCTCCGCTTTCAAATATGCAAACGACTATTAGAAGATATCATAGATTAAGTAAGGTGTCAAGTATTTTTTCTTTACAAGG
>ERZ778495.682-NODE-682-length-29297-cov-5.961357_pt1 | contig 29297 bp, 21 predicted proteins | sample MGYA00433100_ERZ778495 | MGnify/ENA primary metagenome ERZ778495 (study PRJEB29527, sample SAMN07138962) | mouse gut metagenome | material: feces | host: mouse | place: China:Nanjing | collected 2016-01-25 ...
CTGGGTGGATATATTCAAAGTCTGTTGGAAAATCTGTATATTCCTTTATATCTCCTGTCTTTGGATTCCATTCTAATATTGTCTGCCCCCTATATGGTAACATCCATATACTATTATTTTTTTCCACCATAGAAATATATCCACTTTTGTTTTTTGTGTGCAATTCAAGCACTTCTGATTTTCCACTCTCTATATCAAGTGCATATATGTAATTGTCCATAGGCGATGCTATATACAACGTACCCTCAACAATCCAATGACCTCCTGCCACTTTCTCGTTACGTTCATTGTCCTTTACAAATACGCTAATATTATCTTCAAGATATCTTATATCATCAGTTTCCGTATTATATACTACTAATGCCGAGTATTTTAACGGAAGTAATATAATATATTCTTTATATGACCATGCACTCAAAAATGCTCCACTTCCATTACCTGTTCTTTTTTCCAGTTCAATTTTTCTTTCAATTCCTTTGTTATTTAGCACAAGTATATTCTGCCCATTTCTAGGACAAACATACTTTTTATCATTAATCTCTAATACCTCTGAATAATATGCGCCACCTGCATACTCTGACAAATCACAAAAATATTGATAATCATATTGATAAGGTTCCGACACATATAGCTTGTTTCCTTGCACAATTGCAAACCTATCCTTTTCTAAATAACCAAAACCAGTTCCAACGATTTGTCCTCTCCAACTATCTTCTTTTGGCAGGCTATGGAGCTGATTGTTTAACATAAACATCGGCTTCCCTACAATGCCAAATACTGAAGTCACTGAGGAGCCAGCTTCCCCAATATACGCATCACTCCAAGCTATCGCATCCGTCATATCCGGCGTATCGTCAAATATACCGATATCATTCTCAATATAATACCGCTTTATCTGCTCATACTCCGCTTTATAAGCTGGTCGCATAGAATCGAATGTCGATTCCAGCAACGGATGCGGTCTCCAAAGAATGCAGACATCATCCCTTCCCTTAAAGGTATCAAATACATATCTTAACTTTTTCAGAAATGCCTCTGTATCACCCAGCATACCGCCAATACTAGTATTGTAAAAATACACCTTCCGGTTTTCCATCTTCATTTTCCACGCTACTGGTGGTTCTGGCGGATTTTTGCATTTATTAATAATCCTGTCAAACTTTGGACTGCCAAAGGGCAGAAACTTCTTATCAGGTATCCGTTCGTCAAAGTAATCGCGAAACATTGGTGCCTGTATTACGATATAGTCTGCATTAAAATATACTGGAAGCGTTCTCTGTGCTTCGCTCATGCCCCCTGTTGTGCTGTAATATGGCATGTATACAAGGCAGTCTGTGTATTTTTTTAAGTTTGATGAGTAATACCTTGGATGAATGCTTGTAACAAAATTGCAATCATCATACGGATTGTGTGTGTAAATTACATCTGGTCTTATTTTCTCAAAATCATATTGCTGCCAGTCTGTAATCTCAATATCTTTAGGATAGTCTTGTCCTTCATAATGCATTTGACCAAAACTGTGATCCGTATGCAAATCATAATATGGTATCGGAACACAATATGCATCACAATCTGGATCTGCCTTTGCCGCAAGATAAATACTTTCTAAGCTATCCCACATGGATGCTTTGTAAGGGAAGAAAACAATCTCTTTTTTGACTATAATGTTGTTTTTTACACTGTTCTCAATTTTTATAAGCTGTTTGCGCAGTGTCTTGTATGCCTTGTTTCCATTGATATTTCCGCTGTTAATATCTTCGTAAATCTGAAACAGCAGCTCGCAATATTCTTCAAGACATAAAACACAACTATGTCCTTCGCCTTCGATTTTTTCAATTATCTCTCCAAGAGATACTGCCGTTGTCTGGCTTTCTATAAGCATGTTTAGCGCAAAAGCATAATTTTTCTGCGCCAATGCTTCCTTTATTTCTTCATGAGCCTTCTGCAGACTGTCTAAAATATCCAGTATTTCTTTTTTCTGCGATTTTCTCATAAGACTTGTTTCCTCTCTATTGCTTCTGAAATTAAATATTTGATGACCATTGCCATCCCCTTTTACTACCTTATTTTTTATTATCATAAGGATTAGCCGAGTGTTTCCACCTGCGGATACCATCGTATCCACTTCGCTCCGCATAAGGCCGCGGTCTTGGCATACCGGAAAATCATCTATTAATGACTTAGATAATGCCGTTTGTCGCCTTTGGGGCTGTCACAATATTTCTTATAATGCGACAATCCCGATATGTTAACATACTTCCCTGTGATCCTGCTTGGTGTACTGTACCGATAGCATTTTGTTAATGTCATCGGTACAGCGCACCGGGTGAAACCATTTACATTAAATTCGTAGAAAATTTACTGTCAATAATTTATTCTCAGGGTAATATGGTTTAACCACTAAGAAATTTCCAAAATAACTATACATCTTGACTTATCTATATTTCCGATTTCACATATAAAAAATCTCGACATAGCTTGCTACACCTACATTTTTTATATGCATCCTCGAAGAAATATCTTGCGTAATCTACACACAGGTTATTCCTGAGTTACGCTTTTTTGCGTATTTGCTTTCAATATTTTTCGCCCCGTTTAAGGAGATTGCTGCTTCGTATCCACAGCTTGGACAATAAAACCCTTCCGGCAGCCGTTTTCCTTCTGCCCCGCAGCAGGAACATACACTTCCTGTTCCTTTTGAATTAATTTCTATTAATTCTATAGAATTGATACGGCATTTATAAGAAAGCCGTTCCCTAATATAGCCGTTAAAGCTTCTTGTCATTTTTCTATTTGCTGATTTTGATGAAAGTTTTGTTTTACCAATAGTCACTGGTTTTGTAATGACAATTCGCTTGGGTTTTTCTGCGGCAAGCATTCTGTTTATTTCGGTATTAATAAAAGTTTGCGTCTTTGCACGCTCTTTTTCTTTGTATTTGTTATATTTCTCTGTTCCAAAATTGTTTGTAATGATGCTGTCTACCTTTTCCATATCACCAGATTCTATGCTCTGTTGGTATACTGCGCGCACTTTCGCACGCTCCCTGTTCTTATCTGTTAAACGCTGTGTTTCTATCGACGTCATGCCGCCCAGCGACTGACCATAAATATTTCCATTTGACAAAGTAAACATATCCTGATATCCAATATGGATAAAAACAGTATTTTTGTAATCTTCATGTTTCTTTATCTTTGTTTCCACAGGAATTGCAAGTGCAGCATAGTCTTTCCTAATACATAACCTTATCTGTCGATTACATAGATGGTCATCTTTTAAAGGAATCGCAATTCTCTGACCAGCATTTCTTGATGCTATAAAAATTGCACCCTCTCTGTATGCGTAACCGCTTGGGGCTATACTAAAATGATCTGTACTATCCGACTCTGGTTTCGTCAGATATTTTCTAGTTAATCTGCATAAAAAGCTATTCAAATGCTCTATATCAATTTCAAGTCCCTGCGTTTTCTTGGGCATTTCATATTTTTCATGATTCAGCACAGCGGCATATATTTTATCGAGTTTTAGAATTGTTCTTAAATACAGCTTATCCACATCGCTTAGATGCTCATTTGCTGTAATAAGCATTCCAAGTTTATTTTTCAACATTCCCCACATGCCTTTTATATCTGCTACTGCTTCAATAATTGCGGGGTCAAAATATGCTGACGGTAATCCTAATTGTGTCCTAATTCCACTGTGACGTACTTCACTCATAATATCAAACGCCGGTGTAAGTCTTCCTAGGCTCTTTATACCAGAATATCTTTTATATGTATATTTTTTTACTTTGTTATAATCTAGTGCAATCCCTCTTAGAAACTCCATGGTTTCTTCTGGTAGAATTTCACTGTACTGCCAAACCGTCTTCGTTATTGAATTATTTGCGGACATGATTATCACCTTTTTTCGCAGATATCCTAAATCTGCGAAAAACAGTTAAAAGGCAGAAAAATAAAGGGGGGTTACAATAGCTTGACCATGAATTTGACCACTAATTCTATTTGTTAAAGACTCAATTCTCTTGAAAATTTTTAATTATTTTTAGAATAAAGCTTTGAAAATAATTATTTATTTTGCTGAATTTGGATAATTGTTGGTTTAAATAAATATTTTTAGAATTTTACTAGATTTTTTTGTGGTCAATATCTTTTGTAATTTCTTATATATTTTGTGATATACTCACAAGCAATAAATTTTACCAAAATACAAAAGATTACAATGCTCGTGAGTCGACATGATTGGTAAATTTTAGCGTTCACCAGTATAAATAAAGGACTAAACCCTCTTTCTGTAATTTACTGGCTGTATCTATAATTGTATTTTCTTCTATACAATGATTGTTTCAATTATTAAAAAACTTCTATAACGATAATTTGTCTATGCTATTATTTTAAATAACATTCCATCCTAATCGGCTCTATTTTTTTACGAATTTTGACCACGAATCTGACCATGAAATATTTGAAAAATCCAAAATTGATTATAAAAAATACTTTTTGGCAAATTTTTCTATGAATTTCTGTACTTTTTTGAAAAAAAATAATTGTCTTTTCGCTTAAAACGTGATAGACTATTATCAATGCGAAATGATATGGGCACATAAAATGAATATTGTATTATAAAAACAATGGATTTTCGTTATCGTAGATTTAGGATATCTGCGAACAAATACTCTTTAAAAATGTCCAAAAGTAGTAAACTGGTGCAAATATAAAGTAACCATCAAAAAATCTGATGCAAAATACGACAATTCCATACTTTACATCAGATTTCACATATTCTGTATTCTTTTCTAAACCACAGCCTCAATAATTGTTTTTCCCTCTACCCGCAGCTCTCTAACTCCAATCTCTTTTTTCTTATTAAAATTAAAGCTAATCATATACCCTTTCTCTTGATGAAAATAATCAAGATACTCCGCAAGCTGCCGCTCTCCGCGCTCATTATATTCATTTCCATGCCATATCTTAAGTTCTATGACAAACTGTTCGCCAAGATAATCCACAACTACATCCGTCCGTTTTGCGTCTCTTGTCTGCGCCTCCAAATAGTAGTTTCCGGTACCATTTATAATCGGTTTCAAATAAAGCAGGAAAAATTTGCGTCCATAAGCTTCGATAAATTTCTCATCATTATCGCCATAGATATCATGAAAATGTTCCACAAACTTTTTGAGTACCATGTCCATATTCAGTCTGCCATTTTCCGTAAACCAGCTTTTGTAGCGGTCGCCATACGCAAACGCCGTGCTGCCAAGCGCTTCCTCCGCGGTAAACATATTTAGGAGAACCATTTCAAAAATCCTGTTTGCAATCGCAACACTACCGTCATGCTCCTTCAAGAAACCAAACATCATACCCAGATTAATTGACTTAACCTGTAAACTGAACGGAAATCTCCTGCCCTGATAAATAATCTCCTCTATCATATTCCGCAAATCTTTATAGGTATCCAGCTGCTTTATCATGCTGTCAAAAAGTGGCACATTGGTTTTGAGCATTTGCTTTACCGCTTCCGCAATCCCTTCCCGCGTCCATATTGACTGAGGCTCTGCAAAAATCTCGTTACGCGGCAGCTTCTCATCCATTATTTTACAAATTGCAGAAACAAGATATGGATATCCAGAAGTATACTGATAAATCTCCTCCGCAATCGCCACAATATTCATCCCTGTCTGATGATCCGCTTCGTATTCATCCAGCATTACAGCAATTTGTTTTGCGGAAAGGCTCATGTCAATATCAAAATCCGCCGCAATATTCCACGGACTATTGTACTGGTGTTCTTCATCGGGGCGAAGCTTTAATTTTAAATTTATGATATCATACACGCCTGCGAGAATAACCGAATGAAAAATCGGACGGTTTTCTCTATCCAAATAATATCCCCGAAGCTGTGCAAGGAAGTCAATAAATACCTGATTATTGGACGCACTGTCTACCTCATCAATCATCAGGACAATTGGTTTTTTCGATGTCTGACATATCCTGCTAAGTCCCTCAAACAATATATCCATTGTAATATCGTTCCTATCTTCCAGAGAAATCAAAGAAGCAATCGCCATTTCATCAATATTTTTCATTAATGCATCTTCTTCGGTAAGCAAATTTTTAAAATATCCAATAAATCTTGCCACGAAAGTCTGCTCATCTGCAAAATTGGCTGTACTCATCATCTGAAAATCCATAGATAGGACAAAATAATCGTCTTTTAGATATTCTAACAGTAATTTAAGCGTTGTTGTTTTACCATACTGCCTCCCTCTATTGATGGCAAAATAGCTACCTTCATCTACGTAGTCTTCCTTTATTCTTTTTAACCGCTCATCAAGCTTTACCATATAATGCTTTTGCCGATTACAGGAGCCTGTTACATTAAACCTGCGCTTCATTCTACCCCCCTCCATTATGCCTCTATCATTACAGGTTTATTTTATCATTGCATTCAGTCAATGTAAAGCAAACAGCATTTTAAATTCTAATGTAAAGTATGAAATAGCCAAGGTTCCTTTATACTATACTCAAATATCAGGTTGCTACTCACAGCCTCCAACTGCTCATAGTAACAGCATTTGCACATTTCGACTGTAAATAGTAACAAAATTACCTATAAAAAATCTGATGCAAAATACGGTAATTCCATATTTTACATCAGATTTCTTATTTACTATAGTTTCTCTTAAACTGCTGTTTGAATAATTATCTTTTCCTTAATTTGTAGCTTCTTTAAATCATTTTCTACCCTACCACGCAAACTGTCATTTCCTGCTCAACGCGCACACCGTGCACTCCAATACCTCTTACGGATACTTGATATATACCTGCTGTATTTAGGTCAAAATTCCCATAGAACAGTATCTTATAGTCATTTACTCCATACGGCAGTCCCAGCGCATCCTTCATGCCGACTGCGGTTCGGATTATCTCGGGTGTAGCGCCTACGGGAAGATATAACACACCATCTCCAATATCGTTGGTTAAATAAAGTGAAGGTCTTAATGCATTCCAAGGATTTTTGGCGCTGATATCCGTCGGATCCCATTTATGCATGGGGTTTTCTGCGGCAACTTTGATTTCCTCTGGCTTGCCCAAAGGCCCTGGATTCTCAGCATCATCATATACAATTACTTTTGTCCCTGCTTTGCAGTTGTCATATATCCACTTCGCATCTGCACAGGCAAGACGCACACAGCCCAAGGATGCCGGCTGACCAAGCAGATTAAACTGATCCCACTCTAAATCCCCCTCATTCGGCGTATAATATGGTATCGAATGAAACATAATTCCTTGGTTAAAACGTACCGCATAATGTCCATATGTACCATCTACCATTAAGCGCCACTTATAATAGCTGCTTGTCTTAAAAGTTCCCAACGGTGTTTCATGCCCTTCCCTTCCACAGGAACATACAAAAGCCCTTACTGGAACAGTAAATGCACCATCTGCATCTTTCTCATAGACAGTAACACAGTTTGCCACACGGTTTACCACTATTTGATATTCGGGACGTAATTTCTTCTTTACTACTTCTTTTATTGTATCTGTTTCGTTTTTAACGTTGGGATCGTTTTTTGTATTAAATTCATTTGATGCATTGGATATATTATTTTTTTCTTCTATATTAATTAAAGTAGTTTCGTTAATTGATTCTGGTAACTGCACTGCGCTGTCAGCGGATTTTACAGTCTGCTCTGCTGTATCTTCTTTTTCTGCTTTGGGTAATTCTGCTGCGACATTATCTTCTATCCGCATACCTAAGTAGTTCACTGTTTCAATATCTTCTGCCGCATTTACATTTACTGCCTTTGTTCCTGCGGCAAAGATTGTGCATATACACGCTGTAAAGGTTAATACTGTTAATTTCTTCCATATAAATTTTATTGCGAATTTCATTTGCTCTCCTAATACCTTTCTTATGACTGTTGCACGTTGTTATTTTGTTATACAAAAAAGACCATCCCCCATGGTCTTTTTGTATTTGTATAAATTCCCTTTTTACACAAACGCATTAATTATTTACTTGACTCCCCAATCAAGATAACATAATCACTTGCTGAAAATATATTATCACACTCACACAATTTTGTAAATAGTCAGAAAATGAATAAATTATAAACTGATAATAGGGCTGTCAGAAAATAATGTAATATAACTAATATATCGTTTGAATTATTTGTGTATACAACAATATATTATGGTCAAACTGTATTTCCCGACAGCCCCATTACCTTTTATTTTGATTTGTTATTCCTTACAAAATATAAGTTATATCAGCGAAAATTATTTATTAGGCAATAAGCGAAAGAATCCTTTCCCTATTTTGGTTTGCCTGTGCAATTATAGCTTGACCTGCCTGTGATAAGATATTTGCATTGGAATATTTGACCATTTCTTCTGCCATATCTGTGTCACGGATAACCGATTCTGCAAACTGTGTATTTTCACAAGTATTTAAGTTAGCGGCATAGGAATGCTCCAACCTATTTTGATATGCTCCCAAGGAGCTTCGGATGGTATTGACTTTTTCTAAGGCATTACTTACTAAATCTATTGCATTCGTTGCCATATCTTCGGTTTTCATGGACAGTTTTTTAATTCCTAGTCTTTGCGTTGACAACTTATATCTTGGTATCTTTAGAAAATCTTCTACATTGGAACTGCATTGGATTCGTATAGATTTGGATTCATCCTCTATCCGAAACATTTTGGTCGGCATAATCTGATAAGGTGTATTGTACTGCGTAATCATAGCTGCATTATCATTAATATTTGCAGAAACTTTATATCTTGTATAATCATTGACAAGCTTTAATGTTGTACTGCTGCTTGCTTCTGCCAAAATAGTGTTCTTGGCATAATCCTCTAAGTATTCGTCAAGTGTTTTGCCGCCTGTTTCCAATGTAATATCTTTAATGTTGTATCGGTCTACGCTAGTTCCATGAATTGCTGCATCATATTTTTCATATTTTTGCGTGGCTGCATTATAAACATAGTCACCATTAGGATTTTTTTCAGCATCAAAATACAGTTTGTCTGTCTGAAATAAATTTTTGTAATCATATTGATAACTAAGGCCAACATTCTCAGCAGAATTATTTTCATCATACAAATTAATCGTAAAGTTTACAGTAGTATCAGTGCCGTATGCATAAGGTGAGAAATCTGCGTTTGTTGCACTAGATGTGCCACCATCCGCATATTGACCTCTATAGTCAACTACATATAATTCTGCTTGATCAGTGTATGTAGCATACTGTGTAAAATGAAAATCAAACTTTGATGCATCTAAAATATCTACCAGTGCATTCGTAAAATCCACACCATTATTAATGATACCTTGCATAGAGCCTACATCAATATAGAGTGTATAATTGCCTCCTTGGGAACCCATGCTATAATCGAAAGTGTTTCCGTTGGCATCCGTCATACTAGACCAATTTGTATTGCTATCAAGAGCTTCTTTTGTCATAAACTGTATGCTGTAATGATTGTTACAAGTCTGACAAGTGGAATTAAATCCCATACCAACTAAATCTGCCAATTGATACGCAGTGCCTAATCCAGAAAAATCAATTTTTGCACCTGCATAGTATTGTTCTCGATTGGATAAAGTGGTTTTTAATCTTGTAAAATCAAACTGATAAGCATCTTCAAGATAAGTGTCGCTTCCTCCGCCTGTAATATTACCAGGAGAAATCAGCGCTGCCAAATTTATATTTGACGGATCTGCTGCCCCTGCAAGATATCTTGCTCGGAAAAGTTTCAGATAATCTTTCAGGTTATCTTTAATCGTATTTTTAATATCATTTGCAATTTTGTCTGTTTCGCTTTTGGTATTACTGTAATTTTTCGTTGTTGTTACACCATCAATCGTATTGGTATATGATGTAGAAATCTGATCGTTGCCTGTGTTAAATTGCACTTTGCTGTTTCCATAAGTGTGTGATACTGTTGTGTAATCTCGTCCAAGTCCATATTCTTCTGCAAGTGTCAGATGCAGATTATCTCGGATAAGTTTAGCACTTAAAATATTAGAGTTCTGCGCAAAATCAGCCGCAACATGACTTTTCTTATCAACAGCCATATTCTCAAATACTTTTACACCATCTAATGCATCAATAACGGAATCTTTACTAATTTCATTTACTACCTGAAAAGAAAAGGAAAAGTCTGTCACATCCTGTTGACGGCCAAAACTATAATGATATACTTTGTCGCTCCAGATATCTTCGCTTTGATCTCCCCAGTTTGTAATTCCGATATCATTCCAGCTTTTCTGAGAACCTGCAACGATATTTCCGTCTAATTCCAGCCATATTCCATCAAATGTCTGGTTTTCTCCGTTTCCAGCACGGAGCGTGTAATCCTTGTCGGGATCGATTACATGATTGGTTAAATAACTATTTACTTCCTTTCCATTCATAAATGCGAAATAACTTTTCGAAAAATCAGCCGACAATGCGGTTTCTTCATAGGGAATTCGATAATTGCTTCGCCATCTTGTTCCCGATAGTTTGGATACAATAGCAGAAAAAGAGTCCTCTGGTTCCACATCAAAAGAAACCGTAACCCCGTGGTATTGAAAAGAATGTGTTCCCGCTTCAATTTGATTTGGATTAAATGCGTTTCCGTTGGAATCCCATACTTGATCCCACTTAATTAATTCACCATTGACAGATATTCCGTTTACATCTGCGTGTGTAGTATATTCTCTTGATACTTGCGGCGGTTTACTGCCTTGTTCACATTTCATGGTTAAGCAAGCACCGTCATCTGCCCGCAGTGTATAAGTTCCCGCATTAAATTCACCAGTTTGACTGTTGTACATATTGGGACTGATATCTGCCCATGCATATCGTTTTCCCTTATATGCAATTCCTCCATAAGTAGCTGTTCCCGTGGCAGCGTCATAAGTATCATTATAGATATACATATCGGCTGGGTAACCATCATATCGTAAAGTATATACAGAAGAATCAAAAGAATCACGAAGTGTGTCACATTTAAACAAATAGATGTCATTAAATTTTGTGGTCATACATATTCTATCTATTTCATTTTTTATTAGTTCGACTTCGGTATCAATATATGACCTGTCAATTTCAGAATTTGTTCCATTTGCAGCTTGTACCGCTAATTCATTGATTCTTTGCAGCATTTCGGTTACCTCATTGAGTGCACCGTCAGCAACCTGACAATAATGAATGCCCTCCTGGATATTTTCGGCGCCGCGTGTTAAACCTCTGATTTGATAGCGCATTTTTTCGGAGATGGAAAGTCCCGCAGCATTATCTGCTGCTCTGTTAATCTGATACCCGCTTGAAAGCTTCTCTGTTGACTTTTTCACCCCCTGTCCGACTATTTTGTTTTGCCTTGTGGCAGACATTGCCGATAAATTGTGTTGAATAACCATTTTTCTGTCCCCCCTACTTCCTTGTTAGGTATTTAAAAAAATTGTCCATAATGTCCTTATTATGTTGAAACTATGGTATTCATATAATATTGTAACTCGAGTAGTAAAGATCCACCTTCCCCTACTCGTGCGCCGGACATCTATCAGCTTCTGCTGACATATTTCCTTTGGACACCCGTGTGCATAAAAAAAGGTTACAAAAGGCACAAATCTAAGTGCATTTTATAACCTTTTCCAAATATATCGGCAACATTGTAGTATCTATTTAGAAATCATTGCAAAAATAAATACAATTTATATAAATTAATCCTATTCCTTCCCTTCCGTCTGTTCTTCTGTACTTTCTGTTTCTGATATCTGCTCCTCTATGACTGTTAAATCCGCAAGTGTTGCACTGAAGGGGCTTACTACCTGTGGATTTACGTCATATATAACACTCTCTTTTCCCTCAAGACATAAATAGTAAGTTCCCGTCATTTCGTTTAAGTCGCCAATCATCATGGTGCAGACTTCCTCCCCGTCCGATACCAATATCGTTAATGCGGGTTCTGCAAGTCCATACATCTCCAAGTTTTCCACTTCCTCTATCCGATTCTCTGAATCCAGGGGCGCTACAGTCTGTATTAATTCTGTGACTTTATCCTCGTCCATATCTAAAGAACTGTCGTTATCATAAATCCACTCCTGCGCATTTTTTGTCAATGAAACAGTTCCGGCGCTGTTGGTAAAAGCAAACCGTATTACTTTGTCTGCTTGAATATTATTGATTGTAAAATGGTTTTCTTCTGAAGCATCCTCCGACGCCTTATCGAAATATTTTATAAGCACAATTAATATAATAACAGCTGCTATTAATATAACTGTCAACATTGCCAACTGCTTTTTCTGCCTTTCCATATTCTGCCCCCTTACTATTTATGTCTAAAAATTTAACATCTGTTACAATTCAGCCTTGCCGAACTATAACTAATATCTTCTTCTGCGGAGCCAAATCACCAATCCTGTAATTACCAGTGCAACTGGAATCAAAATCATTCCCACTGTTTTCACTAACACAACATCCTTTTCTGCCACAGTCAGCCACTGCATTTCATAGCTTTTTACCGGAATCGCTACAGTAACTTCATGGTCTGCGATTGTTCCCATAATATTTACAAAAAGCTGCTTATTATTGCCCGCCACATAACTGTCATATTGATCTGTAAACAGCTGCGCACTAGAAAACACATACATAACACCTGTTTTTTCTTCAAGCGTTTTCTCTGCCTTCACACCAATACAAAATGTTCCGGCTGGCTCCCCCTCCTCTGCTGCAAAAGTAGCAATCTCTTGGCTGCCGCTCTTTAAAACAGCATCTTGCGAAGTGGTGAGAAGTTTTGTATACGTTAAGTTTTCAACGCTGTTTTCTGGAACATTGACCGCCTGTGCAAACGGCGCCATTACATAGCTGTATTCGCCACCAAGCCCTTTCGTTTCGTCTGCATCTACAACATTGGGCAGCAGCAAAAACTGTGCCTGATAGAAATTTTCTGCGTTATTATCGACTACACAGCCCTTTTGAATCGTCATGCCGTATTCTGATAATATCCGCTCAAAATTTGGCTGATCCTCCGTTACATACTCTGTTGTAATTACAGCCTTTCCGCCGTTATTTAGATATGCAATTACTTTGTCTGCATCATCTTTGGAAAAATCTTTCTCCGGCGCATGAATTAATATACATTCTGCGTCCTCTGGCACCGCATTATAATCCATTAAACTAATGGTTTCATATGTAATATTTTCTTTCTCAATAGCAGACGTAAATCCACTATCAAATGTATATTCATTATGTCCTGCAATAATATAAATCTTTGGCATATCGTCACCTGTGCAGTAAGAAATCGCACTGGTTATCTGCCCTTCTCCGTCATAGCCTGTCACATTCTGCTGGTAGGTATATCCTGAATAATCCACCTGCGTTTCATACAGCGTTTCATATGGAATCACTTTATAACGCTTCTGTGTTTCTACGATTAAACTGTTTACCGAAACGCTTTCTGTTGTATACCCGCTTGCAAAGCGCGGATTCACCAAAGGATTTATATACTTTACCTGCAAATTGTCAGAGAGTTCCTGATACCGTTCTAGAGTCTGCTTTAAAATACTGTCTGCATTCTCTTCGCTCGCAAGCACATAGATGGTAACTTCCTCCTTTAGAGCGCCAACAATCCTTTGGGTCTGCTCGGAAACGGCGTAAAGCTGATTTGCCGATACGTCAATACTTGTATATTTGCTTGGCAGTTTCCCTACAATTAAGTTTATCACAACCATAAGCGCTATTACAATAACGATTGTTACTGAACTATATGCGCCCATCGCAGCATTTTTTAGGGAAAAATGCTGAACCGATACCGTATATCTTCGTTTTTGAATGGATTGCGCCGTGAAAAACAGTAGCAAAATCACTACGGATAAGAAATAAATAACAGATGTTACATCAAAAATGGTAATTAATCTGCTGTTTCCTGTTACATCCGATACGCTGCTTACCATACTACTGTAATGCGAATAAAAATCAAATATTCCAAGAAATTCCGTAAGCAAATTTCCTGTGCTGGAAATTAGACTTTTGATTCCCTGCATCATATAGGTTAAAAATAACACCCCAAATGTTATTACTGCCGCAATCACCAAATTTTCTGTTAAACTGGAAATAAACATTCCTACTGCTATCGCTGCCAAACCATAAAGAGCAAAGGCAAGGATTGCCACATAGGACTCCACCATTGGAACAGAACCATATCGGCTTAAAAACAATGGAAATAGGCAAAAAATCACCACCGGAATTAAAAAGATCACAGCCATTGACAAGTATTTCCCCAATACCAGCTTTCCTATAGATATTGGTGATGTCAACAGGAGCTGATCGGTTTTCTGACGCCGCTCGTCTGCCATAATCCGCATAGACAATATCGGTATTGTAACAAAAAATAATATTAAGATAGCATCTAATGGATACGCTATATAGGGGAAGCCATAGAGCATATTATAAACAGATGCATACATTGCAAAAAAGCCTATGGTTGCCGCCATAAACAGCCAGCCTGTTACAGAATGCAGATAAGACGCTAATTCCTTTTTAAATATCGCTGTCATGTGCTGTTTCCTCCTCCGTTAACGCAAGAAATACGTCCTCCAATGATTTTTCAGACAATCCCAGTGACATAATTGGCATATCCGACGCCGCCAAACGGTAAAATAGTTCCTTCCGAATGTCCTTATCCGCTCCAAAGCGCACTACGCCATGCAGTTCTTTCTTATTTGTATCTGCTGCTATCTTATAATTTTCAATGTCCTCGATTTCACTTAAAATCTTTTCAAACCGCTCCTGCTCTCCTAAAACGCTGATCTCCAGTTGCTTCCCGCCTTTTAACAGTGTCATTAATCCCTCCGGTGTATCACTTGCCGCCAGCTTTCCTTTTGAAATAATCATAATATGATCACACACTGCACTGACTTCCGAAAGGATATGGGAACTTAAAATAATCGTATGTTTCTCGGAAAGCGTTTTAATCAATTCGCGCATTTCGATAATCTGCTTTGGGTCTAAACCGACCGTTGGCTCGTCAAGGATAATCACTTCCGGATATCCTACAATTGCCTGTGCAAGCCCAACACGCTGTTTATATCCCTTTGACAGATTACGAATCAGCCTGCCTTTTACCTCCGCTATCTGCGTCTGCTCCATAATGGATGCAATCTGATCTCTACGCTCCGCTTTCTTAACCTGCTTTATTTCCGCCACAAATATAAGATATTCCTCTACTGTCATATCTGGATAGACCGGCGGAAGTTCCGGCAGATAGCCAATACACTTCTTTGCCTTTTCTGGCTCTTTCAGAATATCATAACCATTAATTTCTACAGTACCATCTGTCGCCGCAATATATCCAGTCATAATATTCATTGTTGTGGATTTTCCTGCACCATTCGGGCCGAGAAAACCATAGATCATCCCCTTCTCAACCTGAAACGACAAGTTATCCACAGCCACATGATTACCATATCGCTTTGTAATATTTTTCACCTCAATCAAAACTGCTGCCTCCAATCCTAGTTAATATACAGTTTCTACTATTCTATGTGAAAAATTTGTACAAAGTATGGTTAAAATGTGTTTTTTCTGTGTCCGTATATTTACCTATGCTTACAAAGGATTAGATTTTCCAATTAGAAAATCTTAACATTCGTCAGTATTTCCCATTTTAGAAAAGTTCATAAAGCTATCTTCGCCGCCTGCTTGTGATTGGGCAACTTTTACAGCGATAAATTTTGCACCGCTTTCTAACGTATTTTTTAATTGGGTTTTGCCTGTATTTAACGTCCACACGCCGCCTTTTTCATTAACAGTAATAAAATCGCTTCCCTCTGTGGATTCTTTTGCATTTTCTGTAATACGTATAGATGATGGATTTAATTCCATTAATTTCTGAAACTTTCCCTGTTGAAATGCTTCCATTTTATCAAGTATTTCTTGTGCAATCTCAGCAGGTGCTGCATTAGTGCTCTCTATTACAAGATTATAGTTACTCATATCATAATAATCAATATGATAAACCTCTCGATAACGCACGGTTTCCAGCTTCTGACGATGAATCAGCGCCTTTTTGCAGTCCGCCTGCGTTGCATACGACTCTGAATTTGCCCGCTGGCTGTCGTGAAATACCCTGCGGCTTGCCTCATCAATATCGGTTATCACAAATACTTTAAAACTTTTTGGCGCAAAATGCCATGCCAAGCGGGAATCAAATACCACCATATCCTTTTCCTCGCCAATCCTTGTTGTTGTATCGTCTATCATTTTATCCACGGAACGGTCACCCTGCGCCGCCGCTTCATTTACCTGTTTGTTAAATTCTTCCACTGACAAACCTTTTTCCATTGCAAGCTGTCGGAATACTTTACCTGTTGAAAAAATTTCATATCCTTTTTCCTGTAGGATTTTCGCAACACTCGATTTCCCACTTCCAAGATTGCCTGTTATCGTAATATTCATATTCTTCGTATCCTCCGAATTGTTAGATTTATTCTAATTATACCATTAACAATTGCTGCTCTCTATTTTTCTGCCACTGTTCGAAATATACGCACCACTATTGATATATGTACAATTCACAAGTGTCTTTTTATTTCTTCCGTATTTTGATATTCGAATGGCATAATAACTCCCTTCCCTTGCCATTCTACTCTTAATTTCCTACATTGTCAAATACTGAAACAAAGAATTTTAGGGCTTTGCAGAAAGCGCAAAGCCCTTATTTTAACATTGATTTCATATATGCCTAGTACACCGTTTCCTTAATCCTCGTATACAAAGTGCTTGATATTTGTATCAGTGCAAGGCGGAGGAAGGAGGCGATACGGTGGCATCGTTGTCTGACGACAACGCGGCAATGATGCAAATAGCGAGTACTTGGTATATGAGGAATTAAAAAACGGTGGACTAGTACCCTAATGCTCTGTCAATCACAGTGCCATCCATTGCATTAATTGTCAATAAACTACAGTATGCATCGTTGTCTGCACATCCATATTCTGAGTCTATTTGTAGTATACTCTGTTCTCTTGTGTATGCCTGCTGCAAAAGTTGTGTGTTAACGTCTACAGATATATTTTCTGTAATATGATTTTCTTTACCAGAATATTGTGCATTTATCGTTTCTTCTTCTGTATATTGGATTGTCTGATTTCCCAGAAAATCCCAGACAGGTATCATAGTTCCTTCGTTCCCGCCATTCTTATCGCGGATACGCATATAGCCCAGACGCACTTCTTTAATATCAAACTGCAATAAGATATCTTCATTTCCCGTTGTCCATTTATGTTTTTCCAGCATCATTTCTTTAAATATATTTTGTATATCCGAAAATGGCATTAAAAATACATATTCCTCTGATTTTTTCTCAATATTATAAGGGTTACGCCATAGAAAATCGGTTAAATTTTCTCCATCAAAAACTAAGTCCAATGTTTCATAAGACCATATTACATAAGAGTCATTATCGGATTCCACTGTACTGCCAGTTTCATGTGTATAAGTTACCGGAATCCCTTCCAGCGACCTTGTAAAATGAAACCCATAACCTATATCTCCCCCATTGATTCCCCCTGTTCCTGTTGTTGCAGCAATATAATATTCTTCACCTGACGGCACGAAATCCGTAAAACCCATCTCTTCTACTAATTCTACTGCATATTCCCGCAGTTTGTCTGGTGCAATTGATACTGGTTTTTCCTCCTCCGGCAATATAATATAATTATTTTCATAGTTCTGTTTTAGATTTTGTATAAAAAACTGAATATTATGGTTGTCCTCTTGAAAATTATTAATAAGATATACCCAATAATCCTCCCCCTCAACCGTTGCATTGCCACAAAGCTGGTTTTTGATAAAAATATCAATATTGTAAGTAAGCCCATTTTCCATTTCTTCAAGTTCTTCCTCACTCGCTTTAAAATAGGGAACAATTGATGGTACTTCCACTGTAATCAGTTTTTCTGGCGCACTGTCCTGCATTTTTTCCCAAGTTTCTTCCTCCTCCTTTGCATTCGGCGTTTTCTCTAATTGTGTTATCCGCATCTCTATCTCCTCTTTTGTAAATCCCTTACTGTCTGACATTGCCTCATAGTCCCGCTCCCAAAGTGGTGCATCTTGCAAAACCACGTGCCTTACCTTATCATAATCCTCCTGCGAAAATGGTCTGCCCTTTACTGTATACAGTTGGAACCCCGCCGCTTCAGGAACTATTACCGGCGCATCAACGTGCACGGTAATCCCTTTATTGGAAAAATCTGTTTGGAATCGTTCTGGTGCCTGCACTTGCTGCGCAATGTTCTCTTGGCTCCCTGACGGCTGTGCCGAATCTGTGGAAGCACTGTTTCCATCTTCTGCCTGTCCGGCGTTAGCGCTATCCTCTGTCAATATCTGTTGACCAAGTTCCGTCTTCGGTATTACCAGCTGTTCTTCCGTTGGTTTGGTATCGCTGCATCCTGTTATCCCTCCCAATACCGCCGCAAAAACAACTGCCATAAACAATGCATTTTTCTCTTTCCTCATAAAATACCTCCTCGAATATTTAGAAGCCTATATTTTACAGTAATCGTAAATTGTTTGCGAGCATAACAAGACGATACCCTTTTCTGGTGTAAAAAGTATTCAGCAAACTGTAAAAATACTGTAAAACCATGGGATGGAGGGTGTTATTCTCCTAATGGTGCAAACTTTATCAAAACTGTTGTTCCCTCTCCTGTCCTGCTTTCAATCAAAAGCCTTGCTCCATGCAATTCTGCAATTTTGCTGCACAGTGCAAGCCCTAAACCACTGCCACCTGCTTTTCTGCTTCTTGCCTTATCCACCATATAGAAGGCTTCTGTTACGTGTTCTATTTCTTCCTCTGGAATACCACAACCCTCGTCCCGAACAGCAATTACGTTGTCTTTTCCTGTTAAATAAATAGTGCTTCCGACATCACTGGCTTTTGCAGCATTGTCAATTAAATTTACCAAAAGACTAATCATTAAGTCCTTATCCAGTTTTCGGCTGCCCATTTCACAGGAATATACAAGTTTTATTTTCTGCTGTTCTAAGTTGTATTTTTCTATTAGCGCCGCCTGTTCAAACAATACCTGTACAGGCAGTTCCTCAAAGCAAATACTGTCATTATCATACATTCCAATTAAACTCATTAACTTGCCCGAAAGCCGTTCCAAACGTTTACACTGCTCATAAATATGATTTAGCGCACGTGTTCTTTGTGTCTCCTTAAGATTCACATGCAGCAGCGAATCGGAATAACCAATGATAGAAGTCATTGGCGTTTTCAGTTCATGTGCAAGACTTCCCATCATCTGTCTGCGCCGCTCGGATTCATTTTCGAGTTCCGTAACCTGATTTTCAATGCGCTGTGCCATTTTGTTAAACGCCTGTGCCATCATCCCCATCTCATCTTTGCTGTGCACATCTGCCCGCCGTGTTAGATTGCCCTTTTGAATATCCTGTGCAGCCCTCTGCAATTCCCGCAGCGGCTTTAAAATTCTTCCAGTTATTATAAAAACAAGCACAACCGCAACAATTATCATGCTTAGATATATCAACACATAAAAAAAGGCTTGGCTGCGGATATTCTGATAGAGCGAAGAAATATCTTTTACCAAAACCAATTTTAAATTCGTACTTATATTTCCCAGTGGAATTCTTTTCCCCGCAAGCAGAATATATTGGCTGCCCTTCTGCTGGATTACGCTGAATACCGTTTCGCCTCCCCACCGCGCATCACTTGGATCGGTTAAATGAAATGCTGTTTCATTACAAATTACATGGTCGTCTTCTATTAAAATATATTCTGATGCATCATATCGGCGAATTAAGTATTTTAAATAGGAAATCTTCGTTGCTTTCTGATAGGACTCAAAGGGACTGCTCTGCAATTCTCTGCCCAGTGCAAAGGCAGTCGATTTAATCTGCTGCTCATAGTTCTCCATTGTTTTGCTTTGATTGTAAATCATTACGCCATGAATTACCACACCGCCGGAAACAATACCTGTAAGCAGGAGAACACAAACCGTAAGCAGCGAAAGTTTCTGCCATAATTTCATCTATTCTAAATCCTCCAAACGATATCCTGTCTTTGAAATTGTACGAATTACATCATGAAAGCCAAGTTTTTTGCGCAGTTGTCCAATATGCACATCAACCGTTCTTGTTTCTCCTACATAATCTGTTCCCCAAATCCGTTTCAGCAATTCTTCCCTGCTGAACGCTATATTTTTCCCTGATGCCAGCGTTACCAAAAGTTCAAACTCCATAGGCTTTAATGAAATTTTCTCGCCACTCTTAGTTACACTGTGTTCTTTTAGATTAATTACAACATCTTTTATCTGAATTGTAACTCTGCTTTTGCCCGTGCGTTCCAACACTTTCTCGATTCTTACCAAAAGTTCGAGCACTTCAAACGGCTTTACAATATAATCCTCTGCGCCCGATTTTAGCCCCTGCACTTTTGAAAGCACATCACCTTTTGCTGTCAAATAAATCACAGGAATCGAAACGCGCTGCAAATCTTCCATTAATGCAAAGCCGTCCTTTCCTGGGAGCATTACATCCACAAGTGCAAGAGAAATATCATTTCCGTTTAACGCCTTTAAAAACCGCTCCGCCTCCAGCCCGTCCAAAATCGGGAATGCCTCATACCCCGCCGCCTCAAGGTTCATGCAAATCAATTCCGATATGGAATTATCGTCTTCTATTACAAGTATTTTCGTTTTCATTCTGTCAGACTCCATATATCATTGGCTGTTAATTCCGCAATGGCAAACAATCCATATCTAGTATATCATATTCTGATAGCAAAAAAAGCAACAAAATGTAAATATTTGTTACAGTTTAGCAAGGCTGAACCATATTTAATTTTTCAATAACACAGTTATGCGCGCTATCCAAACCCTCCGCAACTCTTTTTTCATCACATAAAAGAGTATTTTCGAGCAGCTTTTCAGAAGTTTTTAAAACACGCATTACCTCCCTTCAATTCTGCCAATATATCTGCTCTTTTGACCTTAATGGATAACAGATTATCTGTGTTCCCTCCAAGTTTTCCTTATGCAAATCAACCGCAGTAATTTGATGATTTTCATAGGTCGTATAATAATAAATCCCTTTATCCGCATTGCAGCAGCAGGTATAAATTGTAATCTCATACTTACCGTTTTCCAGTTCGCAACACCCTCTTTGCTGATCTACCGAACCCAAAATATGGAAAAACTGGCTAACACTCTCCGATTCGGATTCTCCCGAAATAGCATTCATCTTAACAAAAGCGGCTCTAACAAAACGGGACTGCGAAGATAAATCCCCCGGAAGCCCCAGCGCACCCATACCACGGCTATAAGGATGCAGCAGCAGTTTATCCGAAAAATAATTCTGCGGATTCTTGGGGGAAAGATGCATATAGTTGTTCAGTTGAAACATTTGTTCTTTAAACGGTGGATTATTTGCCAGCACACCAACTGGATTGTCATATACGAAAAGTCCCTCTTTTACTGATTCCACCGTAATCGTTTCGCCGCGGTCGGCAATTATCCAATGAAGCTGCGCAACGGGCAGATGCTCACTAAATGGTGTTTTCACCAAATTTATTTTTTCTAAAAGCCTGCGTGCTTCCTTTACGGAAGTACACTGGCTAAGTATCCATAAGATAAACTCAAAGGTCGCTATATTCTCTTGATTCTCCTGATATTCTTTATAATCGGCGTTTCCCACAAAATTCAGCCCCGCCATCCCAAGCCCTTTTTCATTGACCGCCTCATAATACAACGGATAATCGCTCTCCACATGCGCCATGCCAATTATTGCGAAATGGCTGTTGTTTGTGGGCATATTGCGGAATCGAATTGGGAAATTACGTGGTGTAACTACCACCTGCTCCCCATAGGAAAAATCATAATCCAGTGTCCGCCCGAAATAAAAATCTTTTGTTTTATATGTTGCTGCTGTACACATTCTGATATCTCCTTTTTATTTTAATATTTCTATCCGCCATTGGCAAACTACTAATCTCTAGTATAGCATTGCATGAATAATCAAGTAATATGCAAGACTATACTAGTTTTCCCGATAATTAAGTATAATATCCCCCACATCTGTCTGTGCTGTAATATTTCCTTGATTATTTCCTTTCTCGTAGTAATTGCGTTTCTCTTTCTGATCATTTATGTGCACATCTCCTACATCGGTCTTTAATTCCATGCGATAATCTGACAAGTCTTGTGCTGCATCAATACGAATATTTCCAACATCAGAATCTGCCTCCAAATCACGAAATGTACAATTTTCAAGTTCAATATCACCTACATCACTGCTTACTTGTGTTATGCCAAGCTCTGAATTATCCACAGAAACATCTCCTGTATCCGTATCAATTGTCGAACGTTTAAAACTACATTCTGTTACTTTGCAGTCACCTGTATCCGTTTCCATATTGCATTTCTCAGAAATAATGTCCGCAATATTAATATTCCCTACATCAATCTGTAACCGAAGATCCTGCAATTCCGTTTTAGAAGGAACCGTTATTTGCACTTTACAGTTATTTGAATTAAATCCCCAAAAAAACGTTCTTTTATGCTTACTCTGCGTAATTTTAAGAGTTCCCTTATCTATTTTGCAGACTGGTTCCAATCCTTGCGTATATTGATATTCCACAAAATAGTTATCGCCTTCGCGAATTGTTAAATCCATAACATACGCATCAATATCTATGCTTGTAAATTCGTTTAAATCCATTGATTTGCTTGTTCCATTCTGCATTGCGCCAAAATCGTTTCTCCCCCACCAGTTCCAAAATCCGGACATATGGTAAAAGGTTCCGCCGATAACACAGAATATTGTTATTACAACCAATACGGTTATTAATCCATTTTTTTTCATTTTAATCCCCCAATATTTATACTGCTTAACAGTTAAATTTTCCGAGTAACCTGACTCCATAACGCCAGCCATATACATCTAGCCAATACAGTACAGTAAATTCTGGCGTTATCATAGTATAAAATCATTCTGCAAAGTATCTCCTATCGTTACCTTATTCCCTATTTTGGAAATTATTTTTAATTACTTTCTCCAAAAGCGCAGCAATTACCCAAATTATCCAAGTAGTATGCCAATGATATGTTACGAAACTGACACATAAGTAGATGCAGGTTACAATTGTCCAATAAGATGACATAAACTGCGCCACAGATGTATTATTATATTGCACCTGCTTCTGAGAAGATATAAATGCGCCGCCCATAGTATCCTGCTTATTTAAGGAAAGAATGGTCTTAAACCCTGCATTTCTATTTCCTGCTGCCACAAACAAAAATACACCGATTCCAATAAACACAAACATCATGGTTAAGCCAATTCCATGCCCCCATGAAAATATGGCATCAAACACAACAACTGGCATTGCGCATATCACACATAAAATAACGCCGATTGTAATCATCATCGAATAGGTTATTCTAAAATTTTCCCTTTGGTTGTGTACATATTCTGCAGTTGCAAAATCAATGCTGCATACCTGATTCTTTAAAAAATACCATTTTCCCATACTGACATTTGCAAATACAAACAACCCAACAGCAATTGCAACAAATGTAAACAATATCATTGTGCCAATTGTCCCTCTATGCCACCACAAATGCCATCCCCCATTTCCAAAAAATCCACAGACAGACGTAATACATAAAAATGTTCCTAATGCTATCATATAACCGCTGCGCGTTTTATCGCGAAGATATGTTTTTACCTCATCCATTGAAAGCATACGTGTCTGCAAAGTGCTTCCGTACTTTACAACATTTTTTATACCCAAATCCTCAGCCAGTTCATCAAGGTTACCGAACTCAGAAATTACAATGCCAATCGCTTCATTCTCTGTTCTTCCCTCGCGGATTAACTCAGTATATTTGTCTTCCATCATCTGCCACAACTCGTTTTTTGCTTTTTGCACCTCAAGCGTATTGGGGAGCTTCGCAAACATTGTTTCCAGATAGTTCCTAATTGTTTCCATTTGATACCTCCTGTTTAATAAAACGTTCCACAACATCCTTTGTCAACGCCCACTCTGCGCATTTTTCCTGATAATACTGCCTGCCGTCTTCTGTAATTCGATAATAAGTTCTGCGTTTCCCATTTGCTGTATCATCATCCGAAAAAGAAGCAATATATCCGTTTTTCTCCATACGTGTAAATGCGGAATACAATGTCGTTTCTTTTATCACATATTTTTCCTGTGATAAGTCTTTTATCTGCTTTGAAATTGCATATCCATATGATGGTGCATCCAATAACAAATACAAAATCATGGTGTCGTTGTATCCACGAATCACATCACTGCTGATGCTGGTCATGTAAATACCCTCCTTCCTGCACTACGACAGACAATGCAACGCTTGTCGTTGCTACGATTATCATACTATGTTTGTCGTAGTATAAACATAACACATTTGATATTTGATGTCAATATATAAATGAAAAAAGACCATACCTTATAATAAAAAACTATCCGCTTTTATTACGAGATATGATCTTACCTGCATCTGCTGCTTCTTCATCCCACTAGTATAATCCGCGCTAAATACCTTAATGTTTGGCGCAGAATATTTTTCTGAGAGTGCTGCTTCACAAACGCAGGCGTAGCGGTGGCTACGCTGAGGCTTGTGGAGTAGTGCTATCAGGAAAATAGGCAAGCGAAACATAAGGTTATTTAGCGCGGATTATACTAGTATGATTCAGCCCGTCTGCCACAATTCTTCTGTGACTAACGGGCTGCGCTTATTACTTAATTATTCGTGAAATGCTGTACAAGTAATTTCCCCTTTTTATATGGAATCAACTATTATCTGTGAACTATCCATTGTTCAAGGCTATACTGCACGGCAAAACAGTTTGTGATGCAACTACATAAATACTCTTATCATTGACTGTATCAGATCGTAAATGTGCCTTTCGACTGTGAAGCAAAACCTTACATTACTTTTTGCAAATAAGCCGTATATGCATATAATGTCTGACCATTTAGTACGACCCGTGACCAGCCATTATTCCCTACGCCAGTGCGGAATATCATATCGCCTGGATTAATCGGTACAACAATAGTTGCATCACTGGCTGTGCTTGGCACTGTCCGCAAATTCAAATTCGCAGTATTAGGCGTTACCACTTCATTTACATCTGTATACTGTACATTTGCTGCTACATCTGCAGTTACAATTGGCGCACCACTTGGGTCTTTCGGTTCTGCAATGCCATCATAATTAAAATATGCAACATTCATATCCACATTTCCATTGATTCCTGCAATCGCCGCTTTACTAGTGTACTGCCACATTGCATGGACACCTGCGTAATCACACGCTGGCGTAATTGGGAATGGTTGTTCTGTATACCTAGCTACCCATACTTTATACTTATTTAAGATTGACATATCCCAATATGCATTGTCTGTCATATCGTTCTTAGAAGCATAAAACATCGGTGTATAGCCTCTGGCTGCAATCGTATCAAGGAAGCGTACTGCAAGCGCTGTCCGCACGGCTGTCCCTAATATATACTGTCTGCTGGTTGTGCTCTTAAAGCCTTCACAGTCATAAGCAACCGGAAACGTAATCTTGTACTTATCAATTAAATTTGCTGTAAACGTTGCCTCCTCAACAACTTCCGCCTCATTTACAGCTGTAGAAAAGAAATACGCACCTACTTTAATCCCTACTCGCTGCGCCTCCTGAAGATTATAACGTGCATAAGGGTCTTCGCACAAAAGCCCTGTCGCCTGTGTACGGTATCCTACCCGAATCATGGCAAACTGTACTCCCGAAGCGGCAACCAAATCCCAGTTAATCTGCCCCTGATAGCGGGAAACATCAATGCCAAGCGCTGCCTGTGCAACTTCTGCCGGAGCCGCCGAAACTTTCATCTGCGGCACAAACGCAGCAGCCATAATCATTAACGCCATCACCATTGCCTGTATTCCGGCTATCCATCTGTGTCTTGTGTCCTTCATAAATTCTTTTACCCTTACCTTTCCTAAAATATTCCTTCGTGTGTTAATAGTTTCAGAAGCGCACTTCCTATCAGTACGCCAACCGCCAGCTCCTTTACAACTGACGCAGTACGGCGCCACACAGCAACATACTGTTAGACAGTTTACCACACTTTTCAACAAAATGCACCCCTTTTTTTAAAAAGTCATGTTGACAGTTTCTTACAGGTTGCTGTTACCATTCTATCTATGCGTTTATTCTACTCCCCAGTAACTAAATATTGAAGCAAAAGGAAATCTATAGTAAAATACGATTATGCACAGACACAAACGGCAAACAATCCTAACCCAATTTATGCAAGCACTTAGATATACCCAAAATCAGCTTAATCCAATTAAAATTAGCCAAAGGAGAATTAAACAATGAACCTAACAGAATTAGAAAACACATTATCTGTTTCATTTCCAAAATTATTTCAGGATATTTATAACTCTGGTATGCTCGATTACCTTACCTGCCCAGCAGGAGAAAATCCATTTGATTATAAAGATATCTGTGGTAATGATAGAGAATACTTTTTTTACAATTGTACATATGACTGTGAATGGCTGCCTTTTGCTGAATTTGCCAACGCGCGTACTGAGTTATACGAATGGTTTGACTTCCTAATCGATCTTGCACAAAAACAGGAAGGGCTGCACAAACACATCAATGAAAATTTTACTATTATACCATTTGCACACAAAGCATCTGGCGACAGCTATTGCTTTTTATTTGAAAAAGGACAGAAAGAACCCAAGATTATACTGCATGAACATGATACTGGCGATTCGCTGCTGTGGGCTGAAAATTTTGAGGAATTTATCTATTTCCAATTTGTTCCCGCGATTGCCGAAGAGGAAGAAGAAACCGATTCCGACTATACAAAAGCACATATCCAGTGGATAAATCAAGAACATCAAAAATTGTTATCTGAAACACCAATCGAAACATTGTTAGATGCGTTGCCGGAACCAGAAGAATTTGAGATTTTTATTACTAAAATATGATAATGTAATACTATTATAAAACTGCCAAACTACAAAATTCTTATACTGTTCTTTATTTATAGGGGCTGTCGCAATAAGCTTTGATGATACAAGATATAGTATGAATCTTAACACGGTGTTAGACTATCTTGTATTTGTTTGTCTTAATGCGCCAGCCGAAAGTAACTTCCCCAATTATTACAAAATAAATTGTCATCCCATCATGCCGCCAAGCATTCCGCTTCCGAGGCATATAAACAGTGTTGTAATGCATGAGTTGCTTAAAACTGTAAAATTCTTGTCAACTGCCATAGAAACTGCACATATCACAAGGAAATAAACTGCACCTGCTACCATTCCCCACACAAAGCGCCTGCTTGCTGCTCCTTTTGAGAAAAACAGCCCTGCCAGCAACGATGCAATGCAGTAAATCGCAATAATCGAAATTTCTACTACATTTTCACCAAGAGAAAACTTGTACAACAAACCTGCCACAGTAAGCAGCAGCACACCTGTTACTAAATAGGCCGCTACCAGGCATTTCAGCAATGCAATCAGCCGTTCTGTACTAAAAGTTGTTTTCATAAATAAAACCCTCCTTAAATTTTTACAAATATACTTGTATTATTTGCTTAACACTGTTATAATCTATGCAGGCTGTTGTGATTAAATAACTTTATGACACCATATTTATTCACAACAGAAGATATTTTTTAATCAATAAAATAATTTATAAGGAGTGATTAAACTTTGGATACCCCCGGTGCCATACAACTTATGATTCTAGTCGTACTTCTCGTACTATCCGCTTTCTTCTCATCAGCAGAAACAGCACTAACTACCATGAGCCAAGTGAAAGTGCGTGCAATGGTAGAAGCCAACCCGAAAGGACACATTCTTACTCTTCAGAAAATTCTCGATAACAAAAGCAAATTAATCAGTGCTATTTTAATTGGAAACAATGTTGTGAACATTAGTGCGTCTTCTTTAATGACGTCACTTGTAATTCGTATTTGGGGAAATGCCGCTGTCGGTATCGGCACAGGTATTCTAACATTGTTTGTTCTGATTTTTGGTGAAATCGTTCCCAAAACTTGGGCAATGAACAACAATGAAAAGCTTTCCCTTGCATACGCTAACGTTGTTTATCTTTTAATGCAAATTTTAACGCCTATTATTTTCGTAATTGACAAAATATCGGGATTTTTTCTTGGTCTATTAAATGTAGATCCTTCAAACCGTACTATGATGACGGAAACAGAATTAAAAACTTATGTAGATGTAAGCCATGAAGATGGTGTTATCGAGAAGGAAGAAAAGAAATTAATTTATAATGTATTTGAGTTCGGCGACTCTGTGGCAAAGGATATTATGATACCGCGAATTGATATTACTACGGTTGACGTTGAAGCTACTTATGACGAATTATTAGATATTTTCCGCGCTTCGATGTACACGCGCATACCCGTTTATGAGAACGAAACGGACAATATTATTGGTATTATCAATGTAAAGGATCTTCTGCTTGTCCCAGACAAAAAATATTTTAAAATTCATGATATTATGCGTGAGGGCTATTTTACATACGAGTATAAAAAAACCGCTGATTTACTGTTGGAAATGCGCCTAAGTACCACAAATATTGCCTTTGTTCTCAACGAATATGGCGCCACTGTTGGCATGATTTCAATTGAAGACTTGTTAGAAGAAATTGTTGGTGAAATACGTGATGAATATGATGAAGATGAAGATGAACTTTTGAAAAAAATCGGTGATTTTGAATATGAAGTCAGCGGAAGCATGAAACTGGACGATATCAATGATGCACTAGAAACACATTTTGCATCTGAGGATTACGACTCAATTGGTGGTATTATTATTGAGTTGCTTGACGGCTTTCCCTCGGAAGGAGAGCATGTTACGACCAAAGATGGTATTATGCTTACCGCCAAAAAAGTGAATAAAAATCGTATCGCTACTGTAACAATCCTTCTTCCACCACCTAAAGAAGACGATAATGATACTCCCGATAGCGCACAAGACGAAGATCCTACCAAAACAAATGCATAAAAAATTTAAAGCAGGTCAAAACCGAGTAGAGAAGAGTCTTCTTCCCCTACTCGTTGCGCGCCCCGTGCGGGGCTGTCGCATTAAGACAAACGGATACAAGATATTTTGACTCTGTGCTAAAATTTATACCATATCTAGTAGCATCAAAGCTTATTGCGACAGCCCCATATTTCATCGGCACGGGGCTGTGCAGTAAAAAAGGGGTGTCAGCAGAATTA
>ERZ778495.685-NODE-685-length-29261-cov-8.863453_pt1 | contig 29261 bp, 25 predicted proteins | sample MGYA00433100_ERZ778495 | MGnify/ENA primary metagenome ERZ778495 (study PRJEB29527, sample SAMN07138962) | mouse gut metagenome | material: feces | host: mouse | place: China:Nanjing | collected 2016-01-25 ...
GATCATGCAACAGCTGGTAGATGATCTTCCAACAGCTGTTGCATGATCGTCCAACAGCCGTTAGATAATCATTGATTAATCACCCGGCGGCTAACCTCCTTAATGGAAGCGGCTAAAAGACCAAGGGGAAATGACTAAGACAGCTGGTGAAAAAGCAAAAACTTCGCTCAAACCTCTCTCATTTTAATTATTAACTTTATCTTTGTCCCCCGACAAGCTTACATAGATGGCAAAACAAGGTGTGACAAAGATAGATATTAAGCAAGTATTGGCACAAAAGGCGCCCAAGGCGTCACGCAAGATCCCGGGATTTATCGTGGACTACTTGATTCGCACGGTTCACCAAGAGGAGCTGAATGATATACTGACCCGTTATCACGATAAAGAAGGGGTGGATTTCATGCGTGAGCTTATCGGCTATTTTGATCTTACCCTTGATCTGGTACATGAGGAAAACATCCCGGCCGAAGGGCGCTATATCTTCGCCTCCAACCATCCGCTCGGAGGATTGGACGGTATCTGTCTCTCCGCCGTTATCGGTTCCCGGTTCGAAGGCCGTATTAAGTATCCGGTCAATGATTTATTGCTTTATCTCTCCAATCTAAAATCCATCTTTGTACCGATCAACAAACACGGTGCCCAAGGAAAGGACAACGCACGGATGCTGGAGAAGGCTTTCGCCTCGGACGACCAGATCATCACGTTCCCTGCAGGTCTGTGTTCCCGCAAGATCGAGGGAAAGATACAAGACCCGGAATGGAAGAAGTCCTTTATACAGAAAGCGGTGGAATATAAACGGGATATCGTGCCTGTCTATTTTGACGGGCGGAACTCCAATTTCTTCTATAACCTCGCCCGGATACGCAAGGCGTTGGGTATAAAGATGAATTACGAGATGATTTATTTACCGGACGAGATGTTCCGGAGCAAACATAAGACCTTCCGGATTTACTTCGGGAAGCCTATCCCTTGGCAGACATTCGACAATAGCAAGAAACCCGTCGAATGGGCCGAGTGGATGAAAAACAAGGTTTACAAACTCAAGGATTAACAGACGAAACATATGCAAGACATTATCAATCCCATAGATAGGGCACTACTGAAGGCTGAATTGACCAAAGAAAAGAGGTTGAGAAGTACCAATAAATCAAAGAATGAGATTTATATCGTCACGGCGCACGACTCACCCAATGTCATGCAAGAGATAGGGCGTCTGCGGGAAGTCGCTTTCCGTTACTATGGGGGTGGCACGGGATTTCCGGTGGATATCGATGAGTATGACACGATGGAAGACGCTTACCGCCAACTAATTGTCTGGAGTCCGGAAGATGAGCAGATCTTGGGTGGATACCGTTTCCTTTGCGGATCGGACGTTAAGTTCGACGAGAATGGTAAACCGATCTTGGCGACCTCGCACTTGTTTAATTTCTCGGAGAAATTTATCAAGGAGATCCTTCCTTATACGGTAGAGTTGGGACGATCGTTCGTGGCCCTGGAATATCAATCCACCCGTTCCGGGGCGAAAGGTTTGTTCGTGCTGGATAACCTGTGGGACGGATTGGGAGCCTTATCCGTCGTTGATCCGAGCTTACGGTATTATTTCGGGAAGGTGACCATGTACAATACGTACAACCAAGAAGCCCGTAATATGATCCTGTACTTCCTCAGTTTGCATTTCCCGGACGCGGATCAACTGATCACTCCGATATATCCTTTGGAGACTAATATGGATGTAGAGAAGATGAAATCTCTTTTCCCTCACGATAATTTCAAGGATAACTATAAGATACTGAACCAAGAAGTCCGTAAATTCGGTATAAACGTACCTCCTTTGATAAACGCTTACATGAGCCTGTCGCCTAAGATGCGTGTATTCGGCACCGCTATCAACCATGAGTTTGGAGAGGTGGAGGAAACGGGTATCCTAATCGCTATTAACGAGATATTAGAGGATAAGAAAAAACGGCATATCGAGACGTATCTGGAAGAGGAATACAAATCCGCCGAGCTTATACGCAAGAATTTCATCGGGGAATAAGGGAAAAAGAGCGGACAAGACTTACTTACCTCATCCCCGATGGCCTACATGGCACTAAAAGATTATGGATATTTGCTATTCTCGGAAAGCATTCTTATCTTAGCCGATTATAGCGAAGAGAGAAAGTTCCATGTTAACAGCCATTCATATACAGTTAATCGTTGGTACAATATTTATCATATTGTATAGCGTCACTATATTAGGGCTGGTATTGGTTATCATTACAGAGAACAGGAACCCGCTAAAGACAATCCCTTGGGTGATCGTCTTATTATTAGCACCCGGCATCGGACTGCTTTTCTACTTCTTCTTTGGACAAGATAACCGGAAACAACGAATCATATCGAGGCGTACCTATAAACGGATCATGAAAAGGCCGCAAGAAGGTAAATTACCTCAAGACGCCTGCGTAGTTCCGGCCCCCTATAAACCTTTATCGACCTTGTTGACCAACACCAACCAATCCTCCCTCCTATACGGAACACAAATCACGATTTATACGAATGGAAACGATAAGTTCAAAGACTTGCTGGAAGAGATCCGGAAAGCGATCCACCATATCCATATACAATATTATATATTCTGTGATGACGAGATAGGGAAACAGGTGCAACAACTCCTTATCAAGAAGGTAAAAGAAGGCGTGGAGGTACGTGTACTTTATGATGATGTGGGTTGTTGGAATGTAAAAGACAGCTTCTTTAAGGAAATGAAGGAAGCAGGTATCGAGGTATATGCGTTTTTGAAGGTAGCGTTCCCCGTTTTCACCAGCAAGGTGAATTACCGGAACCACCGCAAGATTATCGTGATAGACGGTAAAGTCGGGTTTATGGGAGGCATGAATATAGCCGACCGATACGATAAGGGAACCTCTTGGGGCACATGGAGGGATACGCATTTCAAATTCGAAGGGAAAGGAGTGCACGGACTTCAATCCGTATTCCTCATCGATTGGTACGTGGTTAGTAAAAAACTCTTGAACGATCGGATTTACTATCCGGCTGCCCAAATCTATAGCGATAATATTATGCAAATCGCCACAAGCGGTCCGGTAGGTCAATGGAGAACCTTGTTGCAAGCAACTATTTTCTTGATCGCCAACGCCAAGAAATATATCTTTATACAAACCCCTTATTTCCTGCCTACCGAGGGATTGAACCAAGCGTTGCAAACCGCTGCCTTGGGGGGAGTGGATGTTCGCTTGATGCTGCCTAAGCGTTCCGATACACGCTCAGCGAATATGGCCAGTCATTCCTTTATCGACGAGATGGTAAAGGCCGGCGTAAAAGTATACCTCTACAAACCGGGCTTCCTGCATTCCAAGCTAGTCGTGTCCGATGACGCATTGACAAGCATCGGGTCCGCCAATATGGACTTCCGTAGCTTTGAGCACAACTTCGAGATTAACGCCTTCGTATATCAAAAGGAATTCGCCCTGCAAATGAAACGCATCTTTACACACGACATGCATCACTGCGAGCGCCTGATCCCTTCCCGCTGGTTAAAGCGCCCGCTCAAACAACGCATGGCGGAATCATTTATGCGTCTGTTTTCTCCTCTTCTTTAAGGAAGATGCTAAAGTTCACGGAACCATACACCCGATGCTGGTAGAAATAAGGCAAAGAAGAGAAATCATTGGTCTTCGGATGCTCCATGATGAATATCCCTCCATCCCTTAGTAAATCGCGCTCGAAAACCAAGGCAGGTATCTCCGGCAACTCCGGCAAGGCATACGGAGGATCGGCAAAGATAAAATCGAAACTTTGCTTAGGGGCTGAATTCAAATAACGGAAAACATCCCCACGAATCAGAGTCAACGCATCCGTCTTCAGTTCTTTCGCTACTTTGGCAATAAAAGAGGCATGCGCGTTATTTTTCTCTATGGCGGTTACATTCCGGCATCCTCGTGAGATCAACTCAAAAGAGATACTTCCGGTTCCGGCAAAAAGATCCAACGCATCCATACCTTCCAGATCCACCAAATTATTTACTACGTTAAAAATATTCTCTTTCGCAAAATCCGTCGTAGGACGTGCGCTAAACGAAGAGGGCACGTCAAAACGCCGACGACCGTATATACCGCTTATTATTCGCATATTAATAAAGATATTAAATCCATAGGGGCTTTCGCTACATCCGTTCCCAACAAATAGGCTTCCGAAGGGATTTCCACCGGCTTAACATGGCGTAAATAGGCTCGCAATCGCTCCAAAACCCGCATTCGCAAGAAAGATTCCCCCACAAAATGCAACTGATCCATTTCTTGGTCTAATCCCGCCTGTTTCCATACATATAATATATAGTATACTATATCGTCCGATTGATCGATCGGGTAAGAGTTCACAAATAAGAGTTTTCCTTGAGCGCAGCACACCACATCCATCCGCTTTCGTTCTACCACAACATACATTTGCCGAGACAAGCTAGCACGACTCTCCCTTGTCCATAGTATTAGCGGATAAGTCATGCAGTGGGAGAAAAAAGGATGCAAAAGAGAACGGGAGCAAAACTCGTAAACCTCCTCGTCCACCCCAAACACCAACTTAGCCTGTTGTTCCTTCAAAGTATCGGTTAAGCAATACAATTCCGACGTAGAGAAGTTGAAATCCAATAAGCGTCTTTCCTCACCGTGCCCCCAATAATTATCAGGGACCAAGCTATATTCCGGAAACGCACAGATCACGTTAACCCGTTTATAAGTCCACGTAAGAAACTCATGGGCAAAGAAAAACTCCTTAAGGGAAGAAATGAAAGAGACCGCCCGATCGAATTCTGTCTCCCGATAAAAGAAACTTCCTCCAAGCGAGGGATCATACCCGGAAAAAGAAAGTCCACCCGACCGAAGCCGGATGGACACTATATACTTTTCCGAATTATCAGTAGTTAACGTATCAGGAATTCTGATAGTCATATGAGCACTGATTATTCCCAGTTACCTGCGTTATTGTTAATCTCTTCCAAAGAACCTACACGCATTCCAGGGAATTTACCTTGTTTCTCAGCCTTGTCGATCAAGTTATAAGTCAACTGAGGATCCATGTCACGCAAATATTCTTTGTAAGGAACCTCACAAGCGAACACTTTGATCTCATAACCAGAACCGGATTTCAACGTAGCCGTATCCATCTTGAAAGTAATCTTTTCACCCGGAACACCCGGTACATAACGCATAGCCGCTACATCATAATTCTTACCCAACAAAGTATCTTTCGCCAATACCCACATAGTATCACGTCTGATTAAACCTTTCTTAACGGCCTCTGCCTCTGTCATACCTTTCTCCAACTGCTCATCCGTCAATACACCTTCCTTGATCAAGAACGGTAGATTCTCAGTGTTCAGGAACTTCTCCAAATCGTCAAAACTACCGGCATGCGTCTTATGAATGTTCTTATACTCAATCTGAGCCTTACGGATTTCGATCAAACGAGTTTTTATCGCATTATCACGCAACTCTTTCTCATCATCATACTCTATCGGACCAGTGATGCTCTTGTAGCACATGTAACCTAGCAGTACAACTGCGGCAGCTAATAAAATCTTTAATGTAACTTTCATGGTTTGTATTGTTTTTTGAATTTATTTCGTTCGGCAAATTTAAAAAAGAATATTTAATACACTACCTTTATAGCGAAAATTATTGCAATCAAAATGATAAATAGTTACATAAGCCAGCAAATCGAACGAAATTTCCCCTATAAACCGACGGATGATCAGTTTTTAGCGCTTCATACGCTTACCGAATTTCTCTTGTCTGAGCAACCAGACAGCCTTCTGCTGATGAAAGGCTACGCTGGAACCGGAAAAACCTCTTTGGTCGGGGCTTTGGTGAAAACGCTTAACGAACTAAAGCAAAAAGCATTTTTATTGGCTCCAACCGGACGGGCAGCCAAAGTTTTCTCGGGCTACGCTGGTCAAAAAGCGTATACAATTCATAAAAAAATATATCGCCAACGGACGTTTTCCAATGAACCGACGGGCTTCATGCCGGCAGATAATCTACATAAAGATACACTCTTTATCGTCGACGAGGCTTCTATGATCGCCAACGAGGGGTTGGATTCATTTGTTTTTGGTTCCGGACGCTTGCTAGACGATTTAATCCAATATGTTTATTCCGGGGAAAACTGCCGTCTTATCCTAATGGGAGATGTCGCACAGCTTCCTCCGGTAATGCAAACGGAGAGTCCCGCCTTGAATCCTGAGATATTACGAGGTTACAACCTACAGGTTTGGGAGATAGAGTTAACCCAAGTCGTACGCCAAAGCGAGGACTCGGGAATCCTGTTCAACGCTACCCGGCTACGAGACGCATTACGAAACCACACGGTCGAGATCTTTCCGAAATTACAATTAAAAGGTTTCTCCGACTTTACAAAAGTCAATGGAGATGAGCTAATTGAGGAAATATCTTCCGCCTATAGCCGTGATGGTATGGAAGAGACAATGATTATCTCCCGCTCGAATAAACGAGCCACGATTTATAATAACGGCATACGTAACCGTATCCTATACAGGGAAGAAGAACTATCGTCCGGTGATCGTTTAATGGTAGCCAAGAACAATTATTATTGGACAGCGCATTGCAAGGAGATGGACTTTATAGCGAACGGAGAGATCATTCAAGTCATACGGGTACGCCGTGTCACGGAGATGTATGGCTTCCACTTTGCCGACATCTCAGCTCGTTTTCAAGATTATGATTTGGAAATCGATTTGAAAATCCTATTGGATACTTTACAGACCGACTCCCCCGCCCTCCCTAAGGAGCTAAACGACAAGCTCTTTTACACCATATTGGAAGATTACGAGGATATTCCTACCAAGGCGGGAAAAATGAAAAAGATGAAGGTAGATCCTCATTATAACGTTGTCCAAGTAAAATATGCCTATGCGGTAACTTGCCATAAAGCCCAAGGAGGCCAATGGATGAATGTCTTTCTCGATATCGGTTATATCACGAAAGAAATGCTTGGTGAGGATTTCTATCGGTGGCTCTACACGGCTTTTACCCGGGCGACCCATCACCTATATCTGGTGAATTTACCGGACGAGTTCGTCGAATGATTTACAATATTTTAAGATCGGAACTGGCAACATTGCCAAGAAATACTTATTTTTGTTGCAAAACATACGTATGTCCGGATGATTTATAGCATCTGAAAAACATATAGAAATGGCAAACAAGGAAAAAATAGATTATCTATTGATCGATATCAGGGAGCTGGAGAAGTTGGTAGCCGGAATGAGGGACGCGGAAATTTATCCCGCCTCTTTCTTCAACCAGACTTTTCAGTTGACCCACAAGGTATTGAAGGAGCTTCATACGCTGGAGGGACTTCAGTTAGAGGCTTTGCGTAAACAAATGGAGGAACATCAACGACTTATCGATTCTATTCCCGTAAGTAAACCTTTACAGATGCCGGAGGTGCAACCGGCTCCGGAAGTATCCCCTACGATCGAGGTCGTACAGGTACAAGAACCGGTCGTTGAGGAGCCTATCGTAGTAGAACCAATTGTCGAAAAAGTGATCCCAGAAGAAAAGATCGTACAAGAGACAATTCCCTTGAAAGAGATAGAGATTCCACATAAAACTATATTAGCGGATAAATCCAGTATTTCACTGAATGATATATTGGAGAAAAAGAATCTTTCTGATTTCCGTAAGGCATTCAGTTTAAATGATTGTTTCCGCTTCAGAAGGGAATTATTCGGAGGAAATGAGGAGAAAATGAATAAGGCGATCGCAGACCTGAACGATCTTAGCTCGTACGAGGAGTCGGTCACTTATCTGAACAAGGTGTTGAACTGGAATATAGAAGACGCTTCCGTAGCCGATTTCATCAAGCTATTGGAAAAACGCTTCTCATAATTATACGATATGGCAAAATTGACTGTAGTCCCAACTCCTGTTGGAAACTTGGAGGATATGACATTCCGGGCAATCCGTGTGCTAAAAGAAGCTGATGTTATTTTAGCGGAGGATACCCGTACGACCGGCATATTGCTGAAACATTTCGAGATACAGAACAAGATGCAGTCCCACCACAAGTTCAACGAACATAAGACGGTGGAGCAAATCGCAGCCCGTATCAAGGGAGGGGAGAATATCGCCCTTGTTTCTGATGCCGGTACGCCGGCCATCTCTGATCCGGGATTCATGTTGGTGAGGGAATGTGTTCGCCAAGGGGTAGACGTAGAGTGCCTGCCCGGAGCTACGGCTTTCGTGCCCGCCTTGGTAGCGTCCGGATTACCCAATGAGAAGTTCTGCTTCGAGGGGTTCCTTCCTCAAAAGAAAGGAAGACAGACCCGGCTAAAAGAATTGGCATTGGAATACCGGACTATTATTTTTTATGAATCACCTTTCCGTCTGCTCAAGACCTTGACGCAATTCGCCGAGTTTTTCGGTACAGATCGCCAAGTATCAGTATCCCGAGAAATCTCCAAATTGCACGAGGAAACCGTACGAGGCTCCTTAGAAGAAGCAATTCAGCATTTTACCGTGAACGAACCAAGGGGTGAGATTGTTATTGTATTAGCAGGCTTAAAAGAAAAAAAGGACAAAGAGACAGAAAAAGATGTTTAACTTAACAAACAAAAAGAACATGAAGAAAGTATTATTAGTATGTGTCTGCACAGCCATGCTGGCCTCTTGTGGCCAAAATTCAGCGGATTACAAGAAACTAAAGGCAGAGAACGATTCTCTACGTATTGAGAATACGAAGAACACGGATGAGCTTAATGATATGCTCTCCACTCTAAATGATATTGAATCTGATTTTCAATCTATACGTGATGCCGAGAATTATTTGACAATCCAACAACAAACCGGCGGGGAACTAAATCTGTCACGCAGAGATCAAATCAAGCAGAACATGCAATTGATCAGCGAAACCTTGAAGAAGAACAAGGAGCAAATCAGCCTGTTGGAGGAGAAATTGAAGAAAAGCGGTATACAATCCGCCGCATTACGTAAGACGATTGATCGTCTTTCCTCCGAGCTGGATCAAAAGGCAACGATGATTGTCGCTTTGCAAGAGGATTTGGCGAAGAAGAACGTACGTATCCAAGAATTGGACGAGATGGTAAGTTCCTTGAATGAGGATGTGGAAAGTCTGGCTACTACCGCAGCCGCTCAATCCGAGAAATTGAACGCTCAAGATAAAGCCCTTCATACGGCTTACTACTGTTTCGGTACTTCCAAGGAATTGAAGGAACAGAAGATCTTATCCGGTGGTGGCCTGTTCTCTAAATCTAAAGTATTGCAGAGCGGTTTCAACAAGGATTATTTCATCTCTATCGATATCCGTGAGGTAAAAGAAATTCCTTTGTTCGCAAGCAAGGCTAAACTAAAATCCAATCATCCGGAAGGATCTTATGAGTTCGTAGAGGATGAAGACGGAAACTTGACCTTGAAAATAAATGACGAGAAGGCTTTCTGGAGCCTAGGCAAGTATTTAGTGATCGAAGTTGGATAATGATTTATAAAAGTATATTTATCGATTTGGACGATACCCTTTGGGATACGTACCATAACAATAAAGAATGCCTTGAAGAGCTATATACCGATTACCACTTTAATCGGTATTATGCCTCCTTCGAGGCTTTCTTCGATATTTATATGCCTCATAATCTAGACTTATGGGCCAAGTACCGTTCGGGGGAAATAGACCGGCAAACCTTAATCTTGGATCGATTTCTCTACGTACTTCGTCCGTTAGGAATAGAGGATAAGAAAACCGTCTTATCGGTAAATAATGATTTCTTGCAACGCACGACCACCAAAACCCGATTAGTGCCCGGAGCCATTGAATTACTGGAATATCTCCGCCCTTCCTATCGGTTATTTATTTTATCAAATGGATTTCGTGAGGTACAATTCAAGAAACTTAGCAACGCAGGCTTGGCTCCTTATTTCGAACGGATGATCCTGTCCGAGGACGCTGATATACAAAAGCCCCACAAAGGTATTTTCGACTTCGCCTTAAAGAACACGAACTCACGCCGGTCCGAGAGCTTAATGATCGGAGATAGCTGGGAAGCTGATATCATTGGGGCTTACCAATCCAAGATCGACCAGATATGGTTGAATCCAGAAGGATTACCTGCCGTAGGCTTCATCCCAACCTATACAGTCCGCTCGCTGGAAGAGATCAAATCCATCCTATAAACAGACCTTTCTTACAATGCCCATTATAGCATGCTTACGATGGGCATTATAAGCTCCTTAGAATGGGCATCATAAAGATCTTACAATGCCTATTCTAAGAACAACATCTTAACAGCTTATAAATAAATCGATTACTTATCGGCAGTCACCAGATATTGACGAAAGCCCTCAGAGTATTCCGGATGATACCCGTCTCCTATCGAATCGGAACAAATAATAAAATAGTCAAGGCCGGGCACTTTAGCGCATAAGGATTTAGCCTCCTCCGAACCTAAGACCATAAATGCGGTAGCATACGCATCAGCGGTCATGGCATCCGGGGCGACAATCGTAGCGCTAAGGATATCCCGCTGTACAGGGCAACCTTCACGGGGATCGATCGTATGGGCGTATTTACGTCCATCCTTTATATAAAAATTACGATAATTACCTGATGTAGCCATTCCTAATGGTTTCGGGAAGCTAACGATCTGCTCGAGTTCTTGATTCATGCCGGCAGCGTCATCCGTAGGCTTCGTGATCCCTAAGCGCCAATCCACGCCCGAGGGATTCACGCCTTTCACACGCATCTCGCCACCAAACTCCACCAAATAATTACGGACCCCTTTCTTCTCCAGCATCTGAGCTATCATATCGCAAACCGTTCCATCCGCCAAAGAAGAAAAGTTCATCATTAAGCGAGGATCGTCCTTCACGATGCGATCCTCTTCTAAACGAACTTTCTGAAAACCGATAAACTGACGGACACTGTCGATATAGGCAGGGGTTACGCTATCCTTCCGGCTGAAGCCAAACCCCCAAAGGTTGATCAACGGGGCGCAAGTCACGTCGTAGGCCCCATTTGTCTCAGCAGACACTTCAAGTGCCTTCTTAAAGACTTTTTGGAAGAGCGTATCTACCCGTATGTCACGGTTCTGGTTTACCTGACTGATTACCGAAGTAGAATCAAAAGCATTAAACAGCCGGTAGAAATATTTCAACTGCTCGTCAATCTCCTTATCCAATGGTTTAGTATGCTCAAACTTAATATGATAAGGCGTATGAAGCCTTCCGGATACCTCATAGTATTGGGGAGCCTGTTCACAACTTATCAACAAGATATTAACAAGTAAGCAAAGGATGGAGAATCGACTTTTCATATTAGAACTCTGATGTAAAATGGAACTTAATATCCGGAAAATCCTGTTGGGCCATCATCAATACATAGCCGGAATCCGCTAAATAAACATCACGGCCTTCCTTATCCAACGCCATATATTGCGCCTTACGTTTCTTGAAATTCTCCAATGCCTGTTGGTTATCACTCTCGATCCAGCAAGCCTTGTATAGGCTGATCGGCTCCCATTTACATTGAGCAGCATACTCATGCAACAGGCGGTATTGAATAACCTCAAACTGCAATTGTCCCACCGTACCGATAATCTTCCGGCCATTGAACTGATTGGTAAACAACTGGGCTACACCCTCGTCCATCAATTGCTCGATACCCTTGTTCAATTGCTTTGCCTTCATCGGATCGGCGTTCTCTATATATTTGAACATCTCGGGCGAGAAGCTCGGCAATCCCTTGAAATGCAATTCCTCTCCGGAAGTCAACGTATCCCCTATCTTAAAGTTCCCGGTATCCGGCAAACCGATAATATCACCCGCAAACGCCTCATCCACCACTTCTTTCTTCTGAGCCATGAAAGCCGTCGGGCTACTGAAACGCATCATCTTACCGAAGCGTACATGCTTATAGTTCGCGTTACGCTCAAAACGACCGGAGCAAATCTTTACGAAAGCGATACAACTGCGATGGTTCGGGTCCATATTCGCATGGATCTTGAAAATGAAGCCGGTGAAATTATCCTCATTCGGGTCTACCACACGCTCTACCGCATGGATCGGACGCGGCGAGGGAGCGATACGAATAAAGCAATCCAATAGCTCTTTCACGCCGAAGTTATTCAGAGCGGAACCAAAGAATACTGGAGCGATATCCCCATCCAAATACGTATTTACATCAAATTCGGGATAAACCCCCTCTATCAACTCTACATCCTCACGAAGCTTTGCAGCTTGCGTAGGATCAATATAAGTCTCGAGATCCGGACTTGTGATATCCTTGAATTCCACATTCTCCGTCACATATTGCTTACTCGGGGTATATAGGTTCAGTTTCTGCTCGAAAATATTGTATACGCCCCGGAAACGTTGTCCCATATCGATCGGCCAGCTCAATGGGCGTACCTTTATCTGTAATTCTTCTTCTATCTCATCCAGCAAATCAAAAGGATCTTTACCATCACGGTCCATCTTGTTGACAAAAACGATCACCGGAGTCTTACGCATACGACAAACCTCCATCAACTTACGAGTCTGCGCCTCTACTCCCTTGGCGATATCGATTACGATAATAACGCTATCCACCGCCGTCAAGGTACGGAACGTATCCTCGGCGAAATCTTGGTGGCCCGGTGTATCCAAGATATTAATCTTATGATCGGAATAATCAAAAGCCATTACGGAGGTAGCTACGGAGATACCGCGTTGCTTCTCAATCTCCATCCAGTCGGACGTGGCAGTCTTCTTGATTTTATTAGACTTCACCGCTCCCGCTACATGGATAGCGCCACCAAATAACAATAATTTCTCGGTAAGCGTAGTCTTACCGGCATCCGGGTGGCTGATTATGGCAAACGTTCTTCTTCTTTCAATCTCTTCTGAATACTGGCTCATTCTATTATATATGTTATCAGTTACACTTTGTTATTCATGCAGTAGGTCAAGCTAGTCTCCCAATGGGGAATCGTCAGTCCATACGCACTTTTTATCTTACCTTTGTTCAACACGCTATAATGTGGTCGGCTGGCTGGTGTCGGATAATCCTTGGTCTCTATGGGAATCACCCGGTTATCCAGGCCTGCTATTTGCAAGATCTTTACCGTAAAATCATACCAGCTACACACCCCCTCGTCCGAGAAATGATAGATACCCGGTATAAATTTACCCGCCTCGGCACGTTCCAGCACGGTAAGCATAGCGACCGCTAAATCTCCGGCATAAGTAGGCGTACCCACTTGGTCGAATATGAAACGCAACTCATCCCGCTCCTTTCCCAAACGCAATACCGTCTTCATAAAATTGTTTCCATACTCGGAATACAACCAAGCCGTACGGATAATCACGGAATCCGGACACACCTCCATCAAGACCTGCTCTCCCGCCAGTTTCGTACGTCCATATACGGAAACAGGGCAAGTCGCATCGCTTTCCAGATAAGGACGGCAACTCGTTCCATCGAACACATAATCTGTAGATACATGAATCACCTTCGCACCCACGGCATGAGCGGCCTCACCTAAGTTCCGTACCGCATCCCGGTTGATGCGCATACACAGATCCTCATGCTCCTCCGCTTTATCCACCGCCGTATAAGCGGCGCAATTCATGACATATTGAACATCATTTTCCAAGACATATTTCCGGACGACCTCCTTGTCGCAAATATCCAACGTATCTATATCCGTAAAAAGAAAATTATAGCCGGGATACTGGCTGATACGAGCGTGGATAGAACTTCCCAATTGACCGTTCGCTCCAGTTACCAAAACTGTCTTCATGTCTATATCTATTATTAATCCTCTAGTTTAAGTTCCCCTTTCATATCTTCCCGATATTTCTCGGCAAGCAACGCCAAAAAGGAACTGATTTGTTTAATACCCTCTAACGTCTCCGCACTCACCTCTTTCCCTTGCATACGCAAAAGCAGATAGCCATATACGGCGGCGAAACAAGTTTCCAACTCCGGCAGATCCTCTCCACCCGATTTAGCCCGGAGCTGTACGATATAAGGAAGCGTCTTATAATAAGCCGCGCTATAAACCATCTCTTTCGGAGATTTCAAAAGACGGAGATGCAAATCGGTCAAAGTAATAATCACATTCTTGTTCAATTGGATATGACCTTTCTCCATCACCCCTTCGCTACGCATCATCTCGATCAATTCCTCGTACCATTGAGCGATTTCCTTCTTCACCTCCTCGGGCTGGTCGTAATGGGCGATCACCGTGCGGTTGATCGAGTCCATATCGAACTTATTCGCCCGGATCAAGTCCTCAACCTGCCACATATAAAGCAGATATTCAGCGATATTCTCTTTTCTTTTTTGTCTAGCTATTATCATATCGGCAAAGATAAACTATATTCCGATAACGCTTGATAAAAATCCGCGTCTTTAACGCCTAACTGCCGGCAAGCCAAACGTGCAGCATTCAGATTGATCAAGAAATAGCGATTAGGAATCCGCACCGGATAGTCTCCATAGCGAGTATGCAGAAAAGTCTGCCCGTCTTTCTCCACGACCGGATGTTCCTCAAAAGGGATAGCGGTGATATCGCTCCGGACGTCCCCTGCCAACTGACTGACAGTATCATCACCACCAAAATAAATCAATTTTCCTTCCCGCTCGATAGAAACAGAGAAGGATTGATACGTGGATAAATAGGCCTCCGGAGTCGCATGATCCGTTTTGGTAGACCAAGACAGGTTCGTCAGGATGGCGATATGCGGACGATAGAATTCCAATTGAAAACGCTTGTCCAAGGCAGAGGTGATATGCTCATCTCCTTCGATCAAAGCGATACGTGCCTCATAACTCAAATGTATCCGGTTCGGAAGCGAGTCCACCTTGCTAGTCAACGCATAGTCGAACGCCAACTTTTGCCGGCGCAACGCACAGACCATCATGGAAATAATTGTCTTCTTTCCACGACTACCCGCCACAACAACCCGAGTTTTCGACCGAGTCCGTTGAAATATAAATTCCGGAATGGATTGGATTAACATCCCCAATTCCTTCGCACGCAATAATTCCGGGTTATCTTGCTTTACTTTAGCACCCAAAACCACCGAGTGAATATCTTTTATTAATTTCTCCGGAAACCACCCATCCCCATAACAGGTACAACCTGCGTTATGAAGTCTTCCTATCATCTCTTCAGTCAGATCACAACCGGAAGCGCTTACCTCATATCCTTTTTCTCGAAGTGCTAGGGCTAGATCTAAAACTAAAGGTTCGGTTACGGAGATCAAATGAACTTTTCGCATCGTTTTGATTTTAGCGCAAAAGTACGACTTTTATAAATACCTTCGGCACAAAGAAGCGAAAAATTAGATGCCCTCGATACGTTTAATGGTCATGACCTCTTCTTTTCGAGAGGCCTTGACCAACCTTTCCTTCGAGATTAGAATCGGAGTCTGTATAAATTCCGGGACATTAAAAGAGAACAGGGAACGCTCATAATAATCCGGAGACACTTGCGGTAACAGGAAAGGCTTGCCACACTGCCCCCGTTCATCCACATGCACCAAGTATGGGCGCGTGAAAAGCCCATCATCCCGCCGGCTGGAAAAGACAAACCAACGACTATTACCACTCCAAGAGTGATAGCTCTCTACATCCGGGCTATTCACTTCCGGCAAAGAATCGATTACCCCAGTAGATAGATCCAACATATGCAAATCCGCATCCCTATGCCAAATAGAGAAATTGCCATAATCGGACACCGTATAAAGTAACAGCTTTCCATCCGGGGAGACTCTCGGGAACTTAACACTCCGACCCGCTTCCCTCGCATTATACAAGGTATCCACTTGGGTTCCAATCGAACCGTCTTCCGGATCAAAAGCGATCCGAAGTAAGCTATACCGGACATCCCGATAGTTTTCCGGCATACAAACAGAATCCGCCGAACAAAACAACAGATAGTTACCATTTGGGGTAAAAGCGGGAAAAGTCTCGTAACACGCCTTGGAAGCCAACAAAGGCGAACTCAACACCCTCTCCTTCTCCGTGTCATAGATCAGCACGTCCGATTCCACATCATATACCTCAATCCTATTGTTATCGGAGATATGGAAATCTTGATGGGTCTCGTTGGTAGAGAAAGCGACATACCGCCCCGATGGATGCCAATACGGATAAACAAACGAAGCCGGCTTGCCGTCCCGTTCCAACGCTATCTTCTTTACCTGCCGATGATCAATGAGGTAAGTCCCATTATGAGAGCCTCGTTGATGGAAAAGCATCCGTTCCCCTTGTCGCTCACAAAAGGCATGACAGTTCATACAACTATTATTTGTCGATTGGTTATCAAGAATAGACTTTTCAACATAGTTTTCAACACATCGTTGATAAATCCCCATCTCGTTCCACATCCGATATCCGGGGAAAATACGGCGATACACCAAATAAGCGTCAACAGAATCTCTTGACACATAAATCGGGAAACTCATTTGTTTCCAATCACTTTGAGGTTCCCGAAAATAAACCGTCACATCTATTTGTTTTCCTTGTGCGTCCAGCGATAAGACCTTCCAATCCGTTTCCGGCAGGTTGAAAGTACCCTGATCGGCTGCGATTATCAACTCTCTATTCATAGTTTTCAACCGAGTTATCCCCTGTAACTGTTGATCAACCAACTTGAAATTGGGAGGGGCCATATTGACCGGTACAGTAACTTCCCTGTAATCCGGAAACACGTCAGTTTCTCCTTGTTCCGCTTGCGCAGGAACTTCCGGTCTACAAGCTACAAGTTCCAAAAGACAACCTATAATCCAACAGATAGATAATCGCTTCATTGTTCTTCTCCTTTAAAGATCTTGAAATAGTAATAAAACCAATAGGTATCACCAAACTGCTGATGAATCAAAGAGACATCAGTCTGGATTCCGGATTGTCGCAAGAACCTCTTGAACAATCGATAGCGTTCGACTAACTCCGGTTGTATCGGATAAACGGACAGTACGGTACGATCCCTATCTGCCAGCAACAATACGGCTTCCTGAAAATGCCTAGGCATTCGCTCTCTGTCCAAGAAAGGTGTCGCCTCCCAAAAACGGGAGAAAGCGTCCAGATCCTTATCCAATAAATAATAACATCCCCGATATTCCCAACCAATCCGATTATCCGGCAGATCGTATCCGCTCCACAAAGAATCGGCGGGAACAGACAGGCTCAGTCGATCCCTTTTCTCTATTCGGATACGCTTACCTTTCAGCTCCGGCTCTTCGTACATCGATTCCGGGTTGGCCAAATAAGTGGCATAACGTTTCGCCCAATCTTTATAGAATGGCATGGTTACCAGTAAGTCCAGGTATTTCCGGGCCAACCCCATCTCACCCCGGATCAGGCAGACTTGCACGAAACGTTGCATCAAACGGGCACTTCCCTTACGTTTGGATTGCGTAAATCCATCCATCGCAAAGCTCTCGGATAGGGATACATCGCCAACAAAGAAATGGACATCGCTCAATAAGCGATCCATATAGAAGGTCTGATTCCAATCGGCACACAAACTTTTCGTTCCTTTTTGATCGAACGTAAACATTCGGTCGGCCAACTCGCCTTTTTGGGCCAATGACATGTTCAAATAGTTTAAACTAACATAATCATGGATCTGTTTTCCCCGGTATTTATCAACAATGGTATCCCACCGCTTCTCCCGGGCCAAGAACGAAAGCTCGTCTAGCATCATGCGTTGTACATGCCAAGATTCCGGCAGGCAAAACCCAACAACTAGCGACATAGAGAGCAAGCAAACGGCAAAAGCGCCCCGATCGATCCACTTATTCTTTCCGTCAAACCGCAACACAATGCGAGCGAATAAGGTCACACCGACTATCGCAAAGGTAAAGAACGTCCACACTCGATACATATAATAATAAGGCAATCGCTGGATCTCCAAATAGGATTCCGGCCTCCATCCCTCATGCAAAGGCACAGGAATATCCAACCATCCGCTAAACAGGTAAATGAAAACAGCCGGGATCAAACAAGCAGTGGCCGCCCATCTTTGCCGTAGTGTTGGGTAGCGAAGGAGGGCAAACAACGTATATAAAAATGCGAAATAAACCGAAAGAAGTCCGGTCAACCCGCACAAAAAGAGCGTAGAGAACAAGCCATACCCAATGATAAATCTCACCCGCCGTATGTTCAGCGAAGACAACAAAGCCAAAAGCATCAAGACAATACCGACTGTCCCATCCACCAAATATTCCCCATGTACGCTCATCTTCAACAGATACAGTACCGGCAGTAAAGAAAGAAACGAAAGGTAGCTCTTATCCGAAAAACTGCGCAAGAGCTTATCGATCATCATTCCACTACTTACCAACAAAACAGAATGGAAGACCACCGCCAACATAGGTTGCCGATAATATTGGATGATCCATTGTCCGGCGACATCACAAAAACCACCCGGTTGCCACAAAGACTCCCGTATGAACCACCACTCAGGAATAAACAATTGCATCTCTTCTTGCCCCACAAACAAAAATACCCCAAAAAGCAGGAGATAATAAAAGATAGCGGCTGCCGAAAGAGACCAAAAAAGTATTTGTTTCCAGTTCATATACTTAATATATTGTTACACTCACAGTTCGTTACCGGTTATTGACAACAAATCGAATCACACCATAAAAGCACCCTACGATTACTTATCAGAAATGCTATTTGACCAACCATCGCTCGATGTTACGGGTCACAGAAGACCAACTGATAAATCAAAACAGTCTTATCAATATATAGAAAACCGTCTTTACGGATCTTCTCAATGTTCTGTATACCGATAGGATAAATTGTCTGGTTCATAGCGATGATTGTTTAGATAACTAATGATGAACAAAGATAGATATTCCTTTTTACCGAAACAATATAAGTATGTATGATTTCAAGTAGCACTTAAAATCCCTCCTTCACGATCCGCTTAATCGGAAGGAAAAAACGCTCTATCAAGCGTAACTCCTCGGTAACGATCTCTGCGGTAGCCTGCATCTCTTGAGAAACAGGCAAGTCGATACCGTAATTAGTTCTCAGCCCTTTAGGAAAATGGATGTCTGCCGTATAGTATTCATCGGAAGGAACCAACGAAATATTCGATACCACGCCGTTTACCACACCGAACTCCTGATCCGGGAAATTAGAAAAACGGACAATCACCCGCTGTCCTCTCTTAACCTTTCCAGAGCGCACTATCGGTACCTGTACCTTTCCCACCAGTCGCCCCTCGCTCTGTGGCACGATAGTAAAAGCGATCTCTCCGGATGAGATATACTGATTATCATTCCAGTATTTCGTGAAAGTCACAATACCCTCAACCGGCGTAATCAAGCAATAGCGCAACCTCCACTCATGTATACTGTTCAGCAATTGTTCCCTAGCTGTCTGCAAGTCCTGTCGCAACATAAATTCTTTTTCGTTCTGCTCCAATGTCAGATCCAATAATACTTGTTCTTGCTCTCCAATCCTTATTTTGAAATTCTCGACCGAGGCTACCGCACCTTCTAGAGAATAGCGGCTTTGCAGCATAGAAGCCCGAGCAGTCTCGTGTTCATAAGAGGAAATCACAGATTGGCTATACAATAAAGAATCCCGTGCGTATTGCTGTTCTGCCAAGGCGTATTGTTCCAAAAGGGTCTGTAGCTGCCGCTCGATCTCATTATAGTAAGCCCTATACAAAGCAATTTGTTTATGAATGGAGGCCTTCTTTTGCGAATAATAACCAATAGCCCTATAATTGACACAAGCATGGAGGGCCGACAGAAACCCCGAGTAAGCAGCCTGCATATCTCCTAACGACAGTTCCTTATATTGCGATAAAGCCTTGTCAAGGCTATCCACATCCACTTCAAATCGTTCCAAAGCCTTAGCCAAATACACTACATCCTCCGTATTCGCATGATTCTCCATGATCGCCAGCCAATCACCCTCTTTCACCGCACTATTATTTTTGATAAGCAATTCCTGTAGCTTCCCTTCCGAGCGAGTCATTATCGCCACCGCTGGATGTTGCCCCGTCAATGTCATCTCCGCCACTATCACGTCAGGGTATTTGAAAAAACAACTCCCTGTCAATAACGCCACGACCACAAGAAACAGCAGCGAGATTCCCCAACGGACAATCCAATCCGGAACTTGCCCCATCACTTCCTGCACCTCCTCGCTACGCAATTCTATATTCTTTCCAGAATTTCTCTCCATCACCATCAACGATCAACCGTCCGCTAATTACCTAACTCCAATTGGTTTCTCACCAATCGATAATAAACCCCTCGCAAAGCCGTCAGTTCCTCATGCGTTCCCTCTTCCACGATACGCCCCCTGTCCAATACCACAATCTTATCTGCATCACGCACCGTACTCAACCGATGCGCTACCACTACCACCGTACGTCCTTCATAAAAGGCATGCAACTGTGCCATAATCTCCCGTTCGTTATTTGCGTCCAATGCATTCGTAGCCTCATCCAAGAAAATAAAATCCGGATTCTTATACACCGCACGGGCGATCAAGATTCGCTGTCGCTGCCCTTGGCTTAGCCCATTCCCTTCCAAGCCGATCTTCGTATTATATCCCAAAGGAAGAGAGTCTATAAATTCCCGTATATTAGCCACCTCAACAGCATGCAGTAAACGGCTCTTGTCCACCACCTCTTCTCCGACGGCGATATTGTTCGCAATCGTATCCGAGAAGATAAAACCATCCTGCATAACAGATCCGGTCTTTGCCCTCCACACATGCGGATTCAAATTGCGGAGCGAAGTATCTCCAATCCGCACGTCCCCCTTATTTGGCTCATAGAAACCGAGCAACAATTTAACGATCGTTGTCTTCCCGCTCCCGCTAGCCCCCACGATAGCGGTCACTTTATTATGCGGTATCGTCAAATCGATATGCTCCAAAACGTAATCCCTATCAGCACCATCATAACTAAAACACACATCTTCCAACCGGATTGTTCGATCATCGGGTAAAGTGTTCAGCCAGTCACCTCCCAGCAGCTCCTCATCCTCCTTCCCATGGATCTCAGCAAGACGTTCCAAACTGATTTTCGCATCTTGAAACGCCCGAGAAAAACTAATAAACTGTTCGATCGGTGACATCAATTGTCCTACTATATAAGTAACCGACATCATCATACCCAATGTCATATCTCCTTGTACCACCGCCCGGGCAGCGATAAAAGAGATCAGTATATTTGTTGTCTGGCTAAAGAAAACCGCCCCCATCTGCTGGTACTGCTGCAACGCCAACCCTTTTATCCCTATTTTGAAGAGTCTCACTTGTATTCTCTCCCATTTCCATCGCATTCGGGTCTCGCTATTATTCAATTTGATCTCCTGCATTCCGGTGATAAGCTGGAAGAGGTTGCTCTGCTCACCGGCCGACAAAGAAAAACGCTTCACATCCAATTCCCGCCTCCAGCGCATAAAAGCCAATACCCAAGCTACATACAAGCCATTCCCCAGCAAGAAAAGTCCCAGTATCACCCAGTCATAATAGGCCAGTACAAAACCGAACACGATAAAATTCATGAACGAGAAAAGCGTATTGAGCGAGGTTCCGGTCATAAACACTTCAATTCTGTCGTGATCACCAATACGCTGCATAATATCGCCCACCATCTTCGTGTCGAAGAAACGGAGTGGCAAACGAGTCAACTTAGCGAGAAAATCAGAAATCAACGCGATATTAACGCGAGTATTGACATGCAACAAGATCCAGCTACGGATAAAATCGACAGACAGCTTAGCGACAAAGACCACCAGCTGCGCAATAAGCACGAGAGTGATAAAGCTAAGATTATTATCCCGAATACCCGTATCCACCAAGCTCTGCGTAAGAAACGGCAGGATAAGCTGTAAGATACTTGCCGTACACATCCCCAATCCCAGCTGTATCACCTCCCGACGATAAGGCGAAAGATAACGAAAAAAGAAACCGAGGCTACGTTTCCCAGCCTCCGCTTCCCCCTCCGAATCATAAAACTCCGGTTTTGGCTCCAACAAAAGTGCCGCTCCAGTATCCTTCCCGTCCACCTTCGTACTCACCCAGCACCGTTTAAACTCCTCTCTCGTATAAGAAACAAGCCCGGCGGCAGGATCGGCTATATAAAACCGTCCCTTCTTGATTTTATGACAAATCACAAAATGATTCTGGTTCCAATGCAATATACAAGGCAACAGACATTCGCTTTCCAGCTCCTCCAAAGCGATTCTCACTCCCTGTGTACGGAAACCTATACTCTCCGCCGCTTCACTAATGCCCAGCATAGAGACCCCCTCCCGGGTGATAAAAGCCTTCTCCCGTAAACTCTGTAAAGAATAAGTCCGCCCATAATACTTAGCGATCATGCGAAGACAGGTTGGACCACAGTCCATCGAGTCCGGTTGACGATATATAGGGAACATACTAAACATCATTCTTTATATCTTTCACCCATGAATTGAAAAAGTAATGTACAGCATAAGCATCTTTTAAACAATTGTCTAATTCCTGACTTTCTTCATTTTCTAGCAATAAACGTCGGACTTGATATCCCGTAAATGGAGTCACATATTTTCTAGGCATTATATAGACATCCATTTGTTCTTCTTTTGATAGGTTGTAATATAAATTCATTAACAGCCAAGGTCCTGTAGTTTGTAATATACAATTAAACGGATCAGCGTCATTTATTTCCACAGGATACTCAAAGATAGAATCTATCACCTTTTTCAAAAACCAATGCTTTGGAGTTGATAAAATCATAGCATTATTAAAATAATGAGAAACCGAATGGCCACATTTTTTTTTCATTCCTTCTGAATATTCATGTTCTTCCGAAAAACAACAAGTCTTTCCAGATATTAATGGTTCGATAGATTGTAATGATTCGTAATCTAAATCAATGTACATTCCTCCCATTTGGAACAAGAACAAATAGCGAATCGCATCACATCGTTGAATATTATATGGAAACCTATTAAACAAATCTATATATTGAGGATAATAGTTTTCCATAAACTCAATTATACGATCATCATCCCAAAGAATATATTTCCAATCAGGGTAATCACGTCTCCATGTCTCAATTAAGGCTTTATAACTTTTAGGAAGCTCCTCTGCAGAAGACCATATTTGATGTATTATTTTAGGAATCATACTATGACGGTTATTATTAATCCATCCATTTCAAATCAAAGGGGAATACATTCACATATATTCCCCATATAAGTTTATTATATTCTCTAAGACTGCAATTTAAAGAATACAATCCAATCATTCGTATTATCATCTATTTGAGATACATCTACGTTCTTTAAGAATGGATAGTCATCTTGATAATTCGGGTTTTTTTTAGCGATTTCTTCTACGACCTCTTTCAGCTCTACGGCATTGACCAGTTGGTAAAACTCCCCGCTCTTCTCATCATATCCGTCCGGTGCCCTGTAGCCTCCGAAGAACAGATCATAAGGTTGCCCCCAGTTCTTATTCAAAAGATAAGTATCCGACTTTCGATTATAATAAACCACACATGGATCCCAGATCAAAGAAGGCGCAAACACAACCCAGTCGTCTGTAACGGTCAAGCGATCAAATGAAAGAATGGCCTTGTCTCCCTCGCGGTATTCACGGAATCGGTTGGCTATCTCCTCATCCGCACCACTAAACATATCGGAGGGGATATTCATGCCTTTGAAGTCAAGCGTGGCGAAGACAGACACGGTATCTTCCAACTGATAGATGGATGGATCAAAATAATTTGTCAACAAGATCCGATCGCCATATCTTTTCAATGAATGGTAGGTAGACTGGGAGATTTGCTGTTTCAATAAGTTCTTATTGCTAGGCAGGTACTCAAAGACCGTTCCATCCGGGTGGTATACGGTAAGCTGATAAGGTTGGATATAATTGGAAGCAACAGCTATCGTACCATCTTTTGTGACAGCTATCTGACGACCATTATTTTTCAAAGGAATAGTTTTAATATAATGCCCCTCATAGTCATACAGCTGAATTTTCATATTATCCAATCCGTAAATTTTGTTGTCGGACAGGGCTATATTAAACAACACGTTATATTCCTCCGCTCCTTGCCCCTTACGGAATATCTTGTTTTTGAACTTGCCATCTCGCCCAAAACGAAAGATAGTCTGTTGCGAGGCATCCAAAAGAAAGATATCATCACCATCCAAATGAATGGTAGAACCAGAACCTTTAAACAAGATATCATCACCTGATTCCAACGGCAACAACTGGATCTCCATACCGGCCAGAAATCTATCAATACTTTCTTTTGGAGATTCTGATTTCAAATCAACTGGACAGATAGATGGAGCCTCATCAAACTTTGCTTCGTTTTTCTTTTCAATACAACCTTGCAGTAATAATATACTACAAAAGGCTAAACCAACTAATTGCTGTTTCATATTATTTGTTATTGTGGAATTAAGACTGATATTTGACGAGGAGCATTAACACATCTAGGATCAGGAAAATCCTTATTATCTAATCCATACCCTTTTAATACATCAACAATACATCGATTAGGAAAAGCATAGCACTCCTCAAATATCTTACATGATTTACAAGGACTTGCATCTCTAAAATCTTCACGTTTAGGAAATGCCAATTTTAATGCCTTTGGCGAATTCCAAACTTCAACGATAGATTGTTGCGTCAAGTCACCTATTATATAATAAGGATTCCAATACAATTGTTCACATATCGTAACCTTTCCATTTGGCAAAACCATAATATTAGAAAAATTAGCAGAACACCTTGCTCCTAAAAAGCCCTTACTACCGTTTGAACTTTTAAAATAACGCTCTACGTCAGAAGTATCCCAAATCATCTTGATTTTCGAAATAGGACGAATACTTTCAATCCAAGCATTAAGTTCTTGCATCTTATCTTTAGAAATATTTAGTTCATCAAAATTTTTCTTACTGTATAAGGACTTACTAGCCAAACGAATCTCCCACTCTTCTAAAGTATCGAAATTACTAAGAAAATCGTATAATTCTGTTAAATATTTAACATCTCCATTTAAATTCGTCAGTACAGTCGCTACTTTAAATGGAAATTTTGAATGTTCAAAAATCTCAAATGTTTTCTTTACCTTATTCAAATAGACAGGATTCATTCCTATCAATTTTTCACAAACAATCGGATCTATTGAGTCCAAAGAGAATTGTAAACGAGGAGAATATTTCTTCAAAAAATCAACATGATCTTGATTCAAAGGAGTTTTAGTTGATAATAAACCGCCCCCAAAACCATTGACATTTAATAGCTCCAATAATTCTTTCCAATGTCTGTATAAGAAAATATCACCACCGGTAATACTTATATCCATCATTTTCAAATGTTTACATTCTTCCACAATAGCTTTTACATATTTAAAATCCATCTGTTGAGGATGGATTGATCGATCCGCATAACAATACGCACAATCAGTTGTACAATTATTATTCGGCATAATTACCATTGTTTGAGGAGCGAACAATGCTCTTTCAGTTTTCATGTCCAACTCTTGATAGCAAAAATCCAATGGAGAATATAAAGTAATCTCATCTAAAAGGTTCTCTGCGTTAATAATCAAATTACGGGGGAATTGACTAACGACATTCCCATATTCACTATAGAAAGGCTCATCTCTATCTAAAAATGGGAGCACCAAACTTTCTGCCTCTAAAGAACTTACCTCTAGAAAATCCGCAACAGCCGCAATATACTCTTTCAATTCTATTGGTTCAGAAGCTAAAGAAAAAAGCATTGCGTATATCGGATGTATTTTAGTAAGCCAAAGCGTATCTACAGGCACTTTAGATTGCAGATATTCTATTTTTTTCTTTGAATATAAATATGTCCTCTTTAAATCATGCTTAAGTCTATAATAATGATTGAATACGATGATCCTATTTTCCATATACATATAAATAAATCTACCTACTTCTTCAAATTCTATAGTCTAAAAGAAGTATCTAGAAAAATCTTCTAGATACTTCAAACTAGCTTGATTTATCAAGCTCCGGAGCTGCATGATACATTCACACACTTAGCAGTAGTACATTCATTTGCACTAGTGTCCCGACTGTTTGTACAAACATAGTTGTAACAGCCATACGCCAAAAGCATGATACCATCGTTCACACCTCCGGTTAACTGCTTCATCTCAGAGATGTTCAGTTCTTGATGAACAATTTCCCTAAGTTTCAGATTTCGAATAGTTTTCATTAATTTAAAATTTTTAATTATAAAACCTATTATTAAAAAACGACCTTACGGCCTGTTCTTATTTTCCCTGTATTATCCGCTCCATTAGCAGCTGCTTAAAACTAGATAATTCATAATAGAGAAGAAAACGATTGCGACTTTCTTGTCCCATAAGTAATGTGTCAGAAGAAGAAAGAATCATTCGTTCTATATAAGTTCTTAAAAGTAAAGTATTTCCTTCCGTACATTTAATATCTCGCTCAAAAGGAACCACCCAACCATTTTTCCCATTCACAACAATTTCTTCTAATCCACTTTTGTTACCTACAATTAAAGGAAGCTCATTCATCATCATTTCAATAGCTACATAACCAAAATCCTCATACAAAGAAGGAAGTACGCCTATATTGGAAATATAAAACAGCTCATACAATGATTTTTTATCAACAAATCCCAATAATGATATTTTTTTACTACAAAACAATGATTGCTTTTGAATCAGATCATATGCCCCTTCTCCCGCAATCAAAAGACGTATATTTTCATATTTACCACATAACTCTGAAAATGCTCTCGATAACAAATCTATACCTTTTATTGGATCTACGCGGCCCGCAAAAACAATCAGTACCTCATCGTCTTCAAAACCATATTTTTTCCTCAACAAAGATTTATCTTTTATATCTGGCATTTGATCCTTTATACCATGAGGTATTAATTCCAATTTATCAACTGGGATTTTACAATCCTCTAATAAAAAATTATATGAATGTCTAGCAATAGAGACTACTTGATCACAATAATGAAAGAAATGGAGACTATCGTCAAATCCTTTACGAATTGAATTATTCGTATCACCGCTATTTAAGATTTCTTTTAACTTAGTGCGATCACCCAATAAATTAAAACTCCACTCCATATAATGAACAACGCCAACAATTTTAGCATTCACATAATATTGTCGTAATTCTTTCGCTAAATCCACGAAATTGACATGATTTAAAAAGAATATTGGCCTTTCTGTTTGCAAGACAACGGAAGACAGTAACATAGTTATATTTTCAGCATATAACCTTTGTCGTAATTGCCAAGATATTTTTTTATTAAAAGCTAAAGGTTCTCCTATATACAAATATTGTATACCTTGATGACTTTCTATACAAAAAGAGTTTGTTTTCCTCGATTCTAATAAAATTACTGTAACTCTGACCTCAGCATCTACTAAAGCCTCTGTAACTTGGTTTATATATGTACCTATACCATAACGAGAAGAACGACTCTCATTACTTATCAGGTAAATTCTTTTATTTGCGGAAAATATATCATTCCTTACAAATATCGGAAGAAAAAACTTTTCCAAATCCTCCAGACATCTCCAACAATATTCCAAGCCATTTATAAAAAAAGTCTCATCAGAGGAAGACAACTCCTTTTGAGGCGAAATGACAGAAGAAAATAAATACGAAAAACTCACGGAATTAACCGTTCTTCCATTCAACAATAATATAAAATCTCGTACCAATGTTACAGGCATTTCTTTTATAGAATTGACATCCCAATCCTCCACAACTTCTCTTAAAACTTGCAAATATTCATCATCAAAAGGCCGTTGCCTATTTCCTCTAGGAGAAGACAAGCGAGCCATAACATAAATCAACACACCTGCTAACCCCCTTCGGAAATCCTTATTCACCATCCGCCTTGGGTCATATTCCATAACACGAGTATCCACATCTTTCAATATCTCGTCCGTATTTCCTTTCATCAAACCATTTTGAACAAGATATTCAACACCCCAACCTATACCACATAACCCAGATTCTAAACTAATTGAAGATTCTTTATGTAACCCCTCAAAAATTTCCATTAATAATTTTTCCGAGAAATTTTCATACAAAGGATTCTGAGAAGTACGAGCTAAATGAGCAAAAAACAAGACAAATCCCATTCGACCATGAAACAACCCGCAATCTTCTACAAAACTACTATTAATTATCAAATAAGATAATTTATTATCAATCAACTCTTTCAAGTTACAATTTTCCATGCATTTCATTTTATTTACAATACCCCCACGATCCAACAAAAAAATGAACAGCCGATGCTTTTTGCAAACGCTCATTCCATTCATCTTTTTCCTCTCCCGCTAAAATAGCATGTGCCTCCAATAAAGAGAATGGAGCTAGATCCTCTGCCGGAATAACATGGATTTGTTCTTTGAATGCATATTGGTTATACACATCAGATAACATTAAAGCTCCACTCGTTCGCAATACTTGCAGCAACTTATTTTCTTCTTTAACATACATCTGATCAGAGTTAAAAACATGGTCGATCACGGATTTAAGGAAAGGATGCTTGGGTACCGAAGCTATGTATGTATTGTTCAAGTAAGCGTTTTTCACCAACGGGGCATAAATTATATTATCTTTCGTATCTGTCCCAAAACAACAGTCCGCAGTCAACAAAGCCTCGATATTGGCTAAACATTCCGTATCAAAATCCACATATAAACCACCCACTTGATAAAGTATCAAGTAACGTATGACATCCCAACGTTGCACGTCGTATGCAAACCGATTGTAAAAATTCACATAATCAGGATAATATCGTTGCATAAAAGCGGTCATCTTTTGGTCATCCCAAAAGATATATTGCCAATCCGGATGGAATTCTTTCCATGTATTTGCTAGATCAACAAAGGCCTTTGGCAATGGTTTATTACAAGATGACCAAATTTGATGAATAGTTTTAGGTATCAACATTTTTTATCTAAAAAGTATAGATGAAGTTCTAAAGACTTCTACAGTTAACAAATTTACACCTTACTATTATATTACAATTATAATAGATATTACAAATATATAATACAAAACCAAACATACAAAATTTTTAACAACATTTTTATAAGATGTAAAATTGTTTAGAAAATAACAATAAAATCAGTGAAGCAAAATTAGGCATAATCTACAAAATTGACATGATACAGATTTACTTCACACGCAATTAACAATTAAAAGAACGTGTGT
>ERZ778495.701-NODE-701-length-28705-cov-7.061606_pt1 | contig 28705 bp, 35 predicted proteins | sample MGYA00433100_ERZ778495 | MGnify/ENA primary metagenome ERZ778495 (study PRJEB29527, sample SAMN07138962) | mouse gut metagenome | material: feces | host: mouse | place: China:Nanjing | collected 2016-01-25 ...
CGGAAAATTGAATTTGTTTCAAGACGCGTGGCTTCAATTACCGAATTGTCGATATTTTTCATGTACTGGTGCATGACCACCACCCCGAACGGGCTAAAGATCATCGGCAGAACAATGCCCCACGGCGTGTCGATCAAGCCCATATCGCGCAAGCCGATGTAATTCGGCAGGATCGTGACTTGCAGCGGCATCATCATGAGTATGATGTAGAACACAAACAGCACGCCCTTGCCGCGGAATTTCGCTTGCGAAAAACCGAACGCGCACGGAATAATCACAATAAGCTGTACGATCGTGATCGCTGCTGCGTAGAGCACTGAATTCCAGAACATCGGGTAGAAAACAAAGCAATCAAAAAGCAGATCGGCATAACCCTGCAAGGAAGGCATTCCATCCGCCGAGAACGACATTACTACCGTTGCCGCAACGGGTAAAATGAAGATCAGCGCGAGAATGGTAAAAATAACAGCGTTCATTTTTCTCATCGGTCAAACCTCCGCTGAATAAATATTCCCGCCATCACAATGCCGAAAACCAAAATCGAGGTCAGCACCGCCGAGGTCGCGAGGCTCTGATAATCGAGCTTTAGGAAGTTGTTGTTCATATAGTATTGCAGCGTGTACGAGTGGTCGGGCGGATAATTTGTGCCGTAAAACAGGTAGCTTTCCTTGAAAATTTTGAAGCTGTTGACTATCGACAAAAGCGCGGTGAAAAATACGGTCGGGGCAATCATCGGAAGCGTGATCTTTGTGTGCAGGATAAAGCTATTCGCGCCGTCCAGCCGCGCTGCTTCAAATAACGAGCGCTCTATCGAGGTGAACGCGGCGGTCAGCAGAACGATACATATCCCGATATTTTTCCAGATAAACAGCAGATAGATCGGCAGCGCCGTGCTGCTGTCGGTGAATACGCTCCGCCAGATCAAGACAATGCTCGCGGTCGGTATAACCATAGGCAGCACGAACGCGAACCGCGTTTTCCGCACCCATTTGATGCCGTAGGACAGCGCAAGCGAGATAATGAGCGCAAGCGTCATTAAAATAGGCACGGCGATCACGATCAACAGGAGCGAATTTTTCAGCGAAAGCAGAAAATATTTATTCGTGAGCGTTTTTATGTAATTGTCGAACCACACGAAATTACGGCGGAATTGATTGTCGATCAGCGAATAGTAAAGCACGCGCAGATATGGAACGACGAAGAACACAACCGTCCCCAGCAGGCTCGGCAGAAGGCAAAGCTTGCACTTTGTGTTCCATTTCAAATATTTTTTCATTGCTCCGCTCCTATTCGTTCAGATAGGCAGAGAGCTTGCGGTCTGCCTCGGTTATGAAATCGCCGAGCGTGAGAGCACCGTCACAGTATCGTTCAAAATCTTCGGCGTAAATTTCCGTCGGAATTTGAAAGCATGTTGTACCATTCCGATAAATCGAGTAAATATCCCTTGCGAACGCTGTGTTTTCATAGGTGCTTTGATCGGCAAGCATACATGAATTGCGTGCGGAGGACATCGTTCTTACCGTATTTTCAATAAAGCCGAGCGTTTCGGAAAGGCGGTCGGAATAGGGATTTACGCAAAGGAAGGTACACACGGCAACGCTTTTCCCGTTTCCCGACAAAGGCAAGGGTACGGCGCGCAGATTTTCGTCATTGATCAGAGCGATCTGCTGAATACGGTACAGCAGCTGTGTAAACAAGGTTTTCTCGTAGATCGACGTATAATACAGATCATCCATTCCGTTCTGTACCGTCATAAGAGCGGAATACAGTTCGAAATTACCTTTGAAAATATCCTCGGTACATTGCTCCTTTAACAGTGTAGCAAGCCGACGGAATTCCTCGGTATCGAACGAGTGATTTTTCGAAAGATAACCGATAAGCTGCGTTTGTACCAACCAATAACGCGAGCAGTCGTAATACTCGGAAACGGTCGAGGCACGCTTTACCGCCTGTATGAAAGGATCCAATTCCGACGAAAAAACGATGCCGTTTTCGCTGCAATTTTTTTCATTATAAGCAATCAGCGGTATCTCCACGGCAATCGGAAACATACAGATATTTCCCTCGAAATCCGTTACGGCATCCTTAATGTATGGGAAGCACCTATCGAGATATTCCGAAACGCCCGGCACGTCGTTTAGCGGATAAAAGCTGCCTTTTTCCTTAATATCATTGGCGACGCCCTGATCCGAGCTTATCATTGCCGCGTCATAGCTTTTATCCAGTGACAAAACCGTAAGCGCGAAGCCCTCGCCGCTGAGCTGATTCATTTGAATTTCGCTTCCCGCCGCAAATGGCTGCTCGGTAAAATATTGACTTGAGATCACGCGTATAGGATTTCCCTTAACTGCTGTATTACGCAGATCATAGCGCTTTATCCGTTTTTCATAAGACATAGCGGAATCGGCGGTTTTAAGCCAGACATAACCCGCCTCCGACGCGCAAAGCTCCGACGCCAAAAAGGGATAAACATTATTTACGGCGCATATCACACCGCTTTCGTTATCCGCCTTACTAACCGGCAGAACGCCCATAAATTCGGTCGAACCAACAATCGCAAATTCGCCGCTTTCCTTAAAAAATTCAAAATTCGTTATCGAACCCAATTTATTTGTAAATCTCTTGTTATCCGACGCGGCAAGATCGGCGAAATAATAGCCGCCCTCGCTGTTATAGGCATATACTGTCACGCCGTTATCGGAGACAGCAAAGGAAACGGGAAACTCGATATCCAAAAGAACGTTTTCTCCGCTTTCGAGATCAATGCAGCCCATTTTCTTTCCCTTATCCTCAAAGTAAACCGTAACGCCCTCCTCGTTCGTAAACGGCTCAACGGGTTTTGTTTCGCTGCGTTTTTCACCGAGCCAGTACAGCCGATTGTCGCATACGCCGATTTTTTCGATATTATCCAACTCGTCAAGCTCACAGATAGACTCGACCTCTTCCGAGTTGATATCAACGGAGCAGACGAGAAATTTTTTCACTTCGTCGACCACTGCGTAAATTTTATTTTTATCGACGCAGATACATTTTACCTCATTTGCATTGAAATCGGGTATAACCGTACCTGCCGTCCTGCTACCGTTGACGTCAAAAGCGGAGAACACCGCTCCCGCGCCGTCTTCCAGCGTATATAAAACGTCTCCCGCAGCAGCCATGAGCATTACATCGCCTGCCTGCTCGTAGACAAATTCCTCGATAATACCGTTGTTTACGTTCCCGTCCTCTTTATTACAGCCGCAGGAGAAAATAAAAAGAAGTGTTGCAAGAAATGTTACCGCATATTTTCTGAGTGACATCGGATGACCTCCTTACGCCAGTATTTCACCATCAGCAGTTTCGCCGTCTATGGTAAGCTTAATAAAGTGAAAGGTATGATTGATTGAGTTTTCCTCACGCTCACAGCCGACTCCGTAAATATTCTTATCATCGGCATAGATATAACGGAAAGCGTATTTGCAGTCTATTTCAGTATAATCGCCTGTTTCATAATTGTATTTCAGCAATTCGCTCCGATCGCCGATCAGGTAGATAATGTCGTTTAAGACCGTATAATCCATACAAAAAAATCCGTTTTCTTCATTTTCAGGTTCTAATGTTGTGAGTTCTCCCGTAAGAACGGAGAGCCTGTTCAGTGTATTGTCGACCTGCGAGCGATAATAGTAATAGTCGCCGACGATACAGTCCCAATACGAGTGGACATTCTCCAATAACAGCGCCTTATCACCGCACGAGAAATAGACCTTTTCCTCGCCCGACCAGTCAAATTTCAGACGATATTCTCCGTACGCGATATACTTCAGACCACTGTAAAGTCTCTCGGAGGTTCCGTCATCATTAATGCGGTATATTCCGGTCGGAGGCTCTGGATCGTTGGCAGTGGCGTAATCGGTATAGAAAATCTCACCCTTGCTGACAACGGGCAGTGTAACGGGATAATCCGTCAACGTCTCGAGCACGCCTTTATTAAGATCGTAACGATATAATAAGCCCTCGATATGTACTTCATCTCTAATGCTGATATCGTAGCGGTCGTTTTCGATAAAGTACAGCATTCCGTCATAATAATTCAGATCGTATGCGTTTTTTTCAAATAAAGCCTCCGTGGTCTCGCCGTTATGCTTGTACACCGTACCGTCCCACATAAAGAATGTATTCCCATCGCCGTAACACAGCAATGACGGTCGAAAATCCTTACTGTTGACGGTATTTAATGGGTTTTCCGATTTTGGCAGACCGTTAAACATCTCATAGTTGAGCCGCACATTATTTTTTTCGGGTATGCTCTCCGTGTGCATTTCTGTGTGCGAGCTTGACGACGGAGAGACCGAGCTATCCGTTGAAGACGTATTGCCGACACTGCTATTTTCCGATATCGCCGACGACACTTCAGACTCGGGTGCACGATTACATCCCGCCGATAACAAAACCATTGATATGACTGCAAGTATTTTAATAATTTGTTTCATGAAAAAACTCCTCCCGCGGTATGGAATAACTATTTTGGATATATCCTTTAGAAAAAATAAAAAAAGCCGATCGTGCAAGACTGCGCTGCCAGTGGTTGTTATATAGAGGAATTATCCCCATTTTTATGCCAAGCTGACTACCCTAATTATATCACACCTATCACCTAATTTACGAAATTTTTGTGATGTTTGTGAGTTTAAACAAAAACAAAGGGGTGGATTTAGGCATTTTACCCACCAACTTTTTGTCGATGAAAACCGTGATAGTTTCGGTCTTGTTGTTTTCTTCCGTCAGCAAATATAAGCAAAATAGGTACTTAATTTTCTCTGTACTCAAAAAAATTTTTTCAAAAACCTCTTGACAAAACTGTATAAATTGTATATAATATCACTATACAGTTTAGTGAAACCAAGAGGTGATGAATTGACTATATTTATAGACAACAAAAGCGGCTCGCCTATCTATGACCAGATATACTCTCAGATAAAGTCGCAGATAATCAGCGGAGAGTTGTCCGAAAACGAAATGCTCCCGTCGATACGGGGGCTTGCAAAGGATCTGAAGATCAGCTTTGTAACGACAAAACGCGCGTATGACGAGCTGGAAAAAGACGGATTTATCTACACGATACAGGCGAAGGGCTGCTATGTAGCGCCGAAGAACGTCGAGCTGCTGCGCGAGGAAAATCTCCGCAAGGTCGAGGAGCATATCGACGAGATAGTAAAGCTCGCGGCGACCTGTAATCTGACAAACGACGACATTATTGAAATGCTGCGGTTCGCTTTAAAGGAGGAAGAACAATGAACGCACTTGAGATCAAAAATCTGTCAAAATCTTTCACGGGCTTTAAGCTCGACAATATCAGCCTTACGCTGCCGAGCGGATGTATCCTAGGACTTGTCGGAGAGAACGGCGCGGGTAAGAGCACTACGATAAAGCTCATTCTGGATATGCTGCATAAGGACAGCGGCAGCATAAAGATACTCGGCAGAGATAACACCAAGGATATCAAATCTATCAAAGAGGACGTCGGAGTGGTTATGGACGAGGCGGGTATTCCCGATTGTCTTAACGCGCGTCAAGTTGGGAAGATAATGAACGGTACGTTCAGGAATTGGAACAACGACTTTTACCTCAACACCCTTCAAAGGCTGTCAATTCCCGACAATAAGCAGTACAAGGAGCTTTCGCGCGGTATGAAGATGAAACTCGGAATAGCTATCGCGGTCTCGCACGGGAGCAAGCTGCTCCTGCTTGACGAGCCTACGAGCGGTCTCGACCCCGTAGTACGCGACGAGGTAGTCGATATGTTCAACGAATTCACGCGTGACGAAAACCGCTCGATACTTATTTCTTCGCATATTGTCAGTGACCTTGAAAAGCTGTGCGATTATATCGCGTTCCTGCATAAGGGGAAGCTGCTGCTGTGTGAGGAAAAGGACGTGCTGCTCGGCGAATACGGGGTAATTCACTGTACCGAAAAACAGCTTTCGGAGCTTGACGGAACGGCGGTGCTTCACAAGAAGTTAACGCCCTACGGCACAGAAGCGATAGTCCGCCGTAAGATGATACCCGGCTCAATGAGCGTCAGCCCGATATCTATCGAAGAACTTTTTGTACATATGGTAAAGGAGGAGACCGTATGAAAGGGTTAATTACAAAAGATATATTTATGATCGCGAAATATTTCAAATTATATTTTCTGATGGACGTCATATTTATAGCCGTAGCGTTTTTCTCACCGGATAGCTCATCGTTCCTGATGATCCCCGTTCTGCTTTCCGGCATTATCCCGATAACGCTGCTGGCTTATGACGAACGCAGTCATTGGACGGAATATTCGGGAGCTCTCCCGTACAGCAAGGCGCAGATAGTTTCGGCAAAGTATCTCATAGGGCTGCTTTTACAGGCAGTAATGTGCGCGGTGTTATTTACGGTGCTGTTGATCACGGGAGCGCATTACGGCCATTTCGACCCCACCGGTTCGGCGGTGACGGTCCTGGTAATGTTTGTTATCGCGCTGCTGTTCCCCGCGGTATGCCTGCCGTTCTGCTTCGCGTTCGGCACGGAAAAAGGCAGAATCGTGTATATGTTAATGATAGGAGCAGTAACCGCGGCGGTAATACTGTTAAACCGCGCCAACGCTCCCGACGACATTGCGGCGCAAGACCTTGCAGTAACAAATATACCGCCGATCTTTTTAGCGATCATCACAGTGATTTACGCGCTGTCGTGGTTGGCGTCGATAGCTATTTGTAATAAGAAAGAAACGGGCAAGGTATAATTTCAACGCAAAACGCCGATTATAATAACGGCGCATATAGCTGATATCGGGTGCGGACAGCGCCCGATATTTTTTACATTTCAAAAAAATTTTTGTGCAGGATACACAAAGCGCTCTCCTACAAATTGTAAAACTCTCCGAAAAATGAAACTTTATGAAAGTTTTTGAAAGAAAGTAATTGACTTTTCAAATGGGTTATGCTATTATATAATCACAACAAGTCAAAATATTTCAAAATGTTTCAAAAGGAAGTGATTGGATTGCTTACGGAAGAACGACACTCAATTATTCTCGATACGCTCGGACGGCAGCGCAGCGTCAATCTCGCGGAGCTGTGCTCGCTGCTTGATGCGTCGGAGTCCACGGTGCGCAGAGACCTCGCGATACTCGCGGAAAACGGTATGCTCATCAAGGTTCGCGGCGGTGCTATGGCGCTCGGGGAGAATTTCACCTCGTTTGAGCATAATGTTGAGGAAAAGGCGAATATGTTTGTAGAGGAAAAGACCGCGATCGCGAAATACGCCGCGTCGCTTATCGAGGATGGCGACTTTATTTACCTAGACGCGGGAACGACTACCGAAAAGATGATCGACTACATTCCGTCAAAATCTGTCACGTTCGTGACAAACGCTTTCATAAACGCCAAGCGGCTGGCGCAGAGGGGGCACAGAGTACTTATCCTCCCGGGCGAGGTAAAACCCACGACCGAGGCGATAGTCGGCGCGGAGGCAGTCATAGCGCTTACGCGGTACAACTTCACAAAGTGCTTTATGGGTGTGAACGGGATATCGGTAAGGGGCGGGTTCTCTACTCCCGATATGAGCGAGGCGACGGTGAAATCCACCGCCATAGCGCGAAGCAAAGAAGTCTACATTCTCGGCGATCACTCGAAATTCGGCAAGATAACCGCGTCGAAATTCGCCGAGCTAAAAAAAGGACAGATAATCACCGACAAGATAACAGACAAAAAATACTCAAACGAAACGTCCGTAAAGGAGGTATTGTAATGGTTTACACGGTGACCTTCAATCCCGCTATCGACTACGTTGTACACACCGATGAGCTTGTTGTCGGAATGACCAATCGCTCAAAGTCCGAGGAGATGTACGTCGGCGGAAAGGGCATAAACGTTTCAATGGTGCTCGCCGAGCTTGGGATAAGGTCTAAGGCTCTCGGGTTCGTAGCGGGGTTCACTGGCAGGGCTATCGAGGACGGCGCAAAGGAAAAGGGCGTTGAAACGGATTTCGTTCATCTCGAAAGCGGCTGCTCGCGTATCAATGTCAAGATAAAGTCGGGCGAGGAAACAGAGCTTAACGGGCAGGGACCGAAGATACCCGACAAGGCTATTGACGAGCTCTTCGGAAAGCTTGATAAGCTGGTGGACGGCGACGTTCTTGTACTCGCGGGAAGTATCCCGAGCACATTACCGAGCGATATATACGAAAAAATACTGGCGCGGCTGTCCGTCAGGAAGATCAGGATGGTGGTCGATGCTACAAAGGACTTGCTGCTGAACGTGCTGAAATACAAACCGTTCCTGATAAAGCCGAACAATCACGAGCTTGGAGAAATGTTCGGGGTGAAGCTGAAGACCGAGGATGAGATTATCTCTTACGCGAAAAAGCTGCGCGAAATGGGCGCGGTGAATGTGCTTGTCTCAATGGCGGGTGACGGCGCTATTCTTGTTGACGAGGACGGAAAAGTTCACAAATGCGGAGTTTGCAAGGGTACGGTTAAAAACTCCGTCGGCGCGGGGGATTCCATGGTAGCGGGATTTATTGCCGGATCAACGAAGGGTGATTACGGGTATGCATTAAAGCTCGGCACGGCGACGGGCGGCGCGACGGCATTTTCCGACGAGCTGGCGAAAAAAGAGGAGATTTACGAGCTGCTAAAGCAGTTGAATTAAGACGAAACGGGGGTTAAACTTATGCGTATTATTGATCTGTTGAAAAAGGATAGCATATCGCTGAACGCTTCTCCCAAAAGTAAATCCGAAGCGATAGATATGCTGGTAGACCTGCAGGTAAACGGCGGCAATATCTCCGACAAGGACGAGTACAAAAAGGGGATAATAGCACGCGAGGAACACGGCTCAACGGCGGTCGGCGAGGGTATCGCGATACCACACGCGAAGAACAAGGGCGTAAAAGCGCCGTCGCTCGCGGCAATGACAGTTCCCGATGGCGTGGACTATGAGGCACTTGACGATGAGCCGTCAAATCTGTTGTTTATGATCGCGGCTCCCGAGGGCGGCGGAGACGTTCACCTCGACGTTCTGGCAAAACTGATGACTATCCTTATGGACGAGGACTTTCGGGCAAAGCTGCTTGCTGCTGCCGACAAGAACGAATTCTTAAAAATAATCGACGATATGGAAACGGAGAAATATCCCGAGGAAACTCCCGAAGCTCCAAAAGCCGATACCGCAAAGGCGGGGGACGGCGCGATAAAGGTGCTTGCGGTCACCGCTTGTCCTACGGGAATAGCGCATACTTACATGGCTGCGGAGGCTCTTGAAAAGGCGGGCAAAAAGCTCGGCGTTTCGATAAAGGTTGAGACTAACGGCTCGGGCGGTGCGAAGAATGTTCTCACGAAAAAGGAGATCGAGGAGTGCGACGGAATTATCGTCGCCGCTGACAAGTCCGTCGAAATGGGACGCTTCGACGGCAAAAAGGTCATAAAGACAAAGGTTTCCGACGGGATCAAGATACCAGAGGAGCTTATCAACAGAATTGAAGCGGGCGACGCACCCATTTATTTTCACGCGGGCGCAAAGAACGAAGCCGATTCGGGCGACAACGAGAGCTTCGGGCGCAAGCTTTACAAGCACCTTATGAACGGCGTATCCAATATGCTGCCGTTCACGGTAGCGGGCGGTATCTTTATCGCAATAGCGTTCCTGATAGATACGATAGCGGGCGCTCCGCAGGACGGAAACTTCGGTTCGCATATCGCGGCGGCAGCGTTTTTCAAAAAGATGGGCGACTTCACGTTCAGCTTCATGGTGCCTATACTCGGCGGTTATATCGCGATGTCCATCGCGGATAGACCCGGCTTCCTCGTTGGTATGGTCGGCGGTTATCTCGCGTCGATAGGTTCTACTTTCGCGAATGTCGGCGGGGATATTCCCTCGGGATTTCTCGGCGCGCTGCTGGCGGGATTTGCAGGCGGTTTCTTAATGCTCGGCATAGAAAAACTCTGCGACAGAATGCCTAAGGCGCTCAACGGAATAAAGCCGGTTCTGATTTATCCGCTGGCGGGGCTGGGACTTATCTCGGTAATTATGTGCGCGGTCAACCCGTTTATGGGTATGATAAACACGGGGCTATCCAATCTGCTTAACGGCATGGGCGGCTCAAGCAAAATCGTTCTCGGCTGCATTCTCGGCGCTATGATGTCAATTGATATGGGCGGTCCGTTCAATAAGGCGGCTTACGTTTTCGGCACGGCGGCGATAGCCTCGGGCAGCTACGATATTATGGCGGCGGTAATGATAGGCGGTATGGTACCTCCGATCGCAATCGCTCTGTCCACAACGTTCTTTAAAAACCGCTGGACGGACGAGGAACGCAAAAACGGTCTGGTTAACTATATAATGGGTCTGAGCTTCGTGACCGAGGGCGCTATCCCCTATGCGGCTTCCGATCCGCTGAGAGTTATCCCCGCCTGCGCTATCGGCGCGGCTACCGCGGGCGGACTCTCAATGGCGTTCGGCTGTACGCTTATGGCGCCTCATGGCGGTATTTTCGTTATCGCGGTAGTCGGAAACTGGGCGCTGTATCTGCTGTCGCTGGCAATAGGCTCGGTAGTCGGAATGATGCTTCTGGCGCTGCTGAAAAAGAAGAAGGTTTAATACGGAACAATGCCGTGCCGGCGGCGTAAAATACAGTAATTATTTTATAGGAGGACATTATTATGGTATCGAAAAAGGTAACCGTCATCAATGAACAGGGTATGCATATGCGTCCCGCAGGCGAGCTTGCAAAAGCGGTAAAGGCTCACCCCGATTGCGAGGTAACTCTCAACGCAAACGGTAAGACGGTAAAGGCTAAAGCTCCCATGCAGATAATGAGTGCGTGCATGAAGAAGGGCTGCGAGGTCGAGATAGTATGCGACGGCGCAGACGAACAGGCGGTCCTTGACGAGATCGCGGGAATGTTCGAGAGCGGTTTCGGCGAATAATTTATAATGCAGCATATGAAAATCGCAGGTAGGGTTTATTTGACAAAGTACAGCATTTGAATGTCTCGTGAAAATCCCCGATGCCGACGAACGAAGTGAGCGGAGTGTCGGAGCCGCGCTAACAAGCACGGGGATTTTCTATTCAAATAAGAGGTGAGAATATGAAAAAGTATCAGGGCAAGGGCGTTTACGGGGCTATTGCGGTCGGCAAGATATCACTGTTCAAAAAGCCGGACGCGGCTGTAAAGCGTATCCGGGTTGTCGACACGGGCAACGAAAAAATGCGTTTAGAGCAAGCGAAAACTTTAGCTATAGAGCAACTTCAGAAGATATACGATAAGGCGCTAAAGGAGGTCGGCGAGGCTAACGCGGCGATCTTCGAGATACATCAGATGATGCTTGACGATGACGATTACAACGACTCAATCAACAACATAATTGACAGCCAGAGCGTGAACGCGGAATATGCAGTCGCTGTGACTGCGGACAATTTCGCGGAGATGTTCTCGGCTATGGACGACGAGTATATGAAAGCACGCGCGGCGGACGTGCGCGATATCTCCAACCGCCTTATCAACAATCTTTCGGGCAGCGTTTCCTTTGATACGGACACGAATGAAAAGGTCATCATCTGTGCGAGCGATCTTGCGCCGAGTGAAACGGTTGCACTCGACAAGAATAAAGTCCTCGCGTTTGTGACGGCTCACGGCTCGTCCAATTCACATACCGCAATACTGGCGAGAAATATGAATATCCCCGCGATAATCGGCGCAGGCGATGAATTCCTCAATGAGATAAAGGACGGCATGGAGGCTATTGTTGACGGCTACACCGGCGAAGTTTTTGTCGCTCCCGACGAGGTGACCAAGTCAAAAGCGCTTGAAAAACAGTTTGCCGATGAGGAGAAAAAGCGCTTGCTGCAAGAATTAAAGGGCAAGGATAACGTTACCCTCGACGGTAAGAAAATAAACATTTACGCGAATATCGGCGGCGTTGAAAATATCGGTGCGGTGCTGCTGAACGATGCGGGCGGTATCGGACTGTTCCGAAGCGAATTCCTTTATCTTGAGAATTCCGACTATCCTACCGAGGAGCAGCAGTTCACTGCATATAAAAAGGTTCTCGAGAGCATGGCAGGAAAGAAAGTCATTATCCGCACGCTCGATATAGGAGCGGATAAGCAGGTGGATTATTTTGATCTTAAGAAAGAGGAAAATCCTGCGCTCGGCTATCGCGCGATACGTATTTGCTTAACACGTCCCGACATATTCAAAACGCAGCTGAGAGCGCTTTACAGAGCCTCCTCATTCGGCAATCTCGGGATAATGTTCCCGATGATAACGAGCGTTTCGGAGCTTGAAAAAATTCTTGCTATCTGCGATGAAGTCAAGACGGAATTAAATGAACAAGGCGTGGAATTCTCGGATAAAATCGAGCTTGGCATTATGATAGAAACTCCCGCAGCGGCTTTGATAAGCGACAAATTAGCGCCTATGGTAGATTTCTTCAGCGTAGGCACAAACGACCTCACACAGTATACGCTTGCTTGCGACAGGCAAAACCCCGATATCGAGCAGTTTGTCGATACGCACCACGAAGCCATTCTGCGGCTTATTGAGATGAGCGCCGAGAACGCTCACAAGCACGGCGCTTGGATAGGTATCTGCGGCGAATTGGGTGCGGACACATCGCTTACCGAAACGTTCTTAAGAATGGGTATCGACGAGCTTTCCGTTTCGCCGACGTTCGTACTGAAAGTCCGCAGTGCAGTGAGAAGCATAGACCTCTCAAAATAAAAAGTGTTGAACAAAAGATAAAGATAAAGGGGCAAGAAGCCAACGGTTTTTTGCCCCCGATTTTTCAGGGCGGTGATCTTATGAATAAAAAATATCTGCAATTACTTGCCGAAAAATTCCCGTCTGTCGAGAGCGCGGCAAGCGAAATAATCAACCTTTCCGCGATAAGGAGTCTGCCAAAGGGCACGGAATATTTTTTCAGCGATCTTCACGGCGAATACGAGGCTTTTCTGCATATTCTGAAAAGCGCGTCGGGAATTATCAGGAACAAGATTGACATTGTGCTCGGGAAAACGCTTTCAGCCTCTGAGCGCGAACGTCTTGCCGCACTTATTTATTATCCCGACCGCGAGATCAAGCGCGTCCGCGAGAGCGGCGCGTGGAGCGACGAATGGCAGCGGCTCACGATATACAGGCTCGTTCTCGTTTGCGAGACTGTTTCCGCGAAGTATACGCGCTCGCGCGTACGCAAGAGCGTTCCCGAGAAGCTGCGGTATATCGTCGACGAGCTGCTGAACGTTACCGATGATGTAAACAAGGACTACTATTACGACAAGATAATCGGCTCGATAATCCAAACGGGAATTGCCGAGAGCTTTATAATCTCACTCTGCGAGCTGATACAGGCGCTTGCCGTCGACAAGCTCCACATAATCGGCGACATTTTTGACCGCGGACCGCGCCCCGATATTATTCTCGATGAGCTGATGAAAATGCACGACGTCGATATCCAGTGGGGAAATCACGACGTTTCGTGGATAGGTGCGGCATCGGGCTGCCGTGCACTCATCGCGAACGTTATCCGCATTTCGATAAAGTATAACAATTTCGATCTTCTTGAGGACGGCTACGGTCTCAATCTGCGCGCGCTCGCTGTTTTCGCCCGTGAGACCTACGACGCGGACGAGTGTACAATATACTATCCTCACGTTTACGACGACAACATATACGACCCAATTGACGCGAAACTAGCCGCGCAGATGCACAAGGCTATCGCCGTAATACAGCTCAAGCTTGAATCACAACTTATCACCGCCCACCCCGAATGGGAAATGGAAGATCGCAATCTGTTCGTCAAAGCCGACTTTTCCAACGCCGAAATTGAGATCAGAGGCAACAAATATCCGCTGCTCGATAAAAATTTTCCGACCGTCTTCCTCGACGATCCCTCGGCACTTTCCCCTTCCGAGAACGAGCTTATGTCGATACTCGAAAACTCGTTCCTGCACAGCGAAAAGCTCCAACGGCATGTGCGATTTCTGCTTTCAAAGGGCTCGACGTACAACGTCTGCAACGGTAATTTAATGTTCCACGGGTGTATTCCCATGGACAAAAACGGTGATCTCCAAAGCCTTGAAATAAGCGGTGCAAAATACAGCGGAAAGCCTCTGCTCGACGAAATAAACAAGCTCGTAAACAAGGCATTTTTCTCCAAGGACAGCTACGCCCGCGAATTTATGTGGTATCTATGGTGTGGAGCGCGTTCGCCGCTCTACGGCAAGGATAAGCTTGCTTTTTTTGAGCAGTACTATATCGGCGACAAGAAGCTTTGCGGAGAACACTACAACAGCTACTACGATTTTTCTGAGAATGCGGAGGTTTGCCGAAATATCCTGAAACAGTTTTCCATTGACGAAAAGCGCGGACATATCATAAACGGACATGTTCCCGTAAAGATAAAGGACGGAGAAAGTCCCGTGAAAGCCGACGGAAAACTGTTCGTTATCGACGGCGGAATCTCAAAGGCATACCAGCGGACGACGGGCATCGCAGGCTACACGCTGATTTACGATTCGCACGGTCTTAGTCTTGCCGAGCACAAGCCGTTCATGAGCGAAAACGGCGGCGAAAGTCCTGTGATACGCACAGTGGAAAGACCCGAAAGCCGTGCAAACATCTCAGACACCGACAAAGGCGCGGATCTTGCCGAGCAGATATGCGACCTGCACGAGTTGCTCGAAGCCTACCGTAGCGGTGATATCAAGGAACGCCAATAGACAGCAAGGGCTATTTCGGCTATTTCAAAAATTCAAAATGACGTCGATCTCCTGCCGCCATTTTCTGTTGACAATGCCAAAAAACAATCTTAAAAACTAGTGAATTTGACGAAATTATATTTAATGCTTAAAAATATCCCCCAAATGATAACAAAAATGCTACAATATAATAGAATACTTATGTGTAAATATGTAAGGAGAACAGAATGTTTGAACTGAAAAAAACGGAGGGCGCTGCCCGCCGCGGAATTTTTCATACTCCGCACGGCGATATCGAAACACCGTTCTTTATGAACGTAGCGACCGCCGCCGCGATAAAGGGCGGAATATCTTGCGTAGACCTGCGGGAACTGAAAACGCGTGTGGCGCTGTGCAATACATATCACCTGCATCTGCGCCCCAATGAGGATATAGTATACAAAATGGGCGGACTTCACAAATTCATGAATTGGGACAAGCCCATTCTTACGGACAGCGGCGGATTTCAGGTATTTTCTTTGTCCAAGCTGCGTAAGATTAAAGAGGAGGGTGTTTACTTCGCCTCGCATATCGACGGCAGACGACTGTTTATCGGTCCTGAGGAAAGTATGCGGATACAGTCCAGGCTTGGCTCCACAATAGCCATGGCATTTGACGAGTGCGTTGAAAATCCCGCGCCAGTTGAGTACGTCCGCAATTCGGTAGACCGCACCACTCGCTGGCTCAAGCGCTGCCAAGACGAAATGGAGCGTCTGAATTCGCTCGACGAGACTATCAACAAACGGCAGCTCCTGTTCGCGATAAATCAGGGCGGCACCTACGACGATATCCGCATCGAGCATATGAAAACGATAAGCGAAATGAACCTCGACGGCTACGCGATAGGCGGACTTGCGGTCGGCGAGCCTACCGAGGTCATGTATCATATTCTGGACACCGTGCTGCCGTATACTCCTGTTGACAAGCCGCGTTATCTTATGGGTGTGGGAACGCCGTCCAACATAATAGAGGCGGTGTACCGCGGAGTTGATATGTTCGACTGCGTAATGCCGTCGCGTAATGCTCGCCACGCTACGGTGTTCACGTGGAACGGCATAATGCACGCGACCAACGAGCAGTATAAGACCGATCCCCGTCCGCTCGACCCCGAGTGCGATTGCCCGGCATGCCGCAATTTCTCTCGCGCATATATCCGCCACCTGTTCAAGGCGGGGGAGCAGCTTGCTGGACGGCTCGCCGTGCTGCATAATCTCTACTTCTATAATTCGCTTATGGACAGGATCTGCATGGAGCTTGACCGTGGCACGTTCACCGAATTTAGGAATAAGTATTCGCCGCTGCTGGCGCAAAAGACGGAGGATTGGGGCAATGGGTGAAACGGATATAATTTCGCTGTACATTGAGACGGCGTTAGAGCTTGAACGTTTAGACAATATAAAAACCGCAACACGCGCTACGTCGAACGCAATTGTTAGAAAGCATAATAAATTAGCGGATAAATTGATAAAAATTGCGATCGAGGTAAATACTGATTATCCCCACAAAAAAGAGGACTTCTTCCGGCTGCTGTATCACGAAAATAAAACCGTGCGCGATTGGGTAAGGTTTCAGATAATCGACAATGTGGATTACGACTATGCGCACCGAAAGGAAGCAATGAAATCAATTCTCGAATACAAAAAGGAAATGGGAAAATTATGGTTTAAGATGTGGCTTGATTATCATCCCGAATGCAGGGAATTGCTATAAACAGGTGAAACGATATGACCTTTGAGGATATGGATATAGCGGAGGTGAGAGCCTATGCGGAGCTGTTTGTGTCGGTGTTCAATTCGCCGCCGTGGAACGACCGCTGGACTATGCTCACCGCAAAGCTGCGGCTCGGCGAGCTGATAACAACGGGGACGTTTGTCGGAAAAGCCGCCTATGATGACGGCATACTGCTCGGGATAATTCTCGGGCAAAAGGAGCACTTTTACGACGGCGTGCATTTTCAGATACAGGAATTCTGCGTGAGAACCGAGCATCAGCAGAGCGGCTGCGGTTCGAGACTGCTCTCGGCGCTGAAAGACGAGCTCAACGCGATCGGCGTCGTAAATATCTATCTGATAACACAGCGCGGCGAGAGCACCGAGGGCTATTACAAACGGCGCGGCTTTACGGCCTCGGATAAGATGATAGTGATGTCGGAGAGCCTGACCAAGTAATTATTCACTTTTCGGGAGGAATGATATATGATACAAAAAGCGGGAAAAGGGGAGCTGAAGATACTTGCCAACTTAGCAATACTGATGTGGGACAGCACTTCCGTTAATGAGCTGATTGCCGATTTTTCGGAAATCATTTCAAAAGGCAAATCTCAATTCTTCTTAAAATATGAAAATGATATTCCCATAGGTTTTGCGCAGTGTCAGCTGCGGTACGATTACGTGGAAGGAACGACCATGTCGCCCGTTGGTTACTTAGAGGGAATTTTTATCAAGGAAGAGTACCGCAATAAATGATATGCCAAGGAGCTTTTGGCTGAATGCGAAGCATGGGCAAGGGATAACGGCTGCAAGGAGTTTGCCAGCGATTGCGAAATAAATAATACGGACAGCTTTCATTTCCACAAAGCTATGAATTTCACGGAAGCCAATAGAATTATCTGTTTTACAAAAGCCTTGTAAAATTCCGACTTAACGGGTATCCCTCCAAGACAGCCTGCCGCCCGTCCAGATATCTTCACAAAAAATCAAAGAGATCAAACATTTGCGGCACAAAAGAGACAAGTAATTCATAAAAGGACGTATAATATCATAATACAGAGGTGATTTTATGTCCTTTATCGAATTGTTTTTTGTTGCGGTGGGTCTGTCGGCAGACGCGTTTGCGGTGGCGCTGGCGGACGGGCTGAATTTGCGGAAACGCCGAAAAGCGGTTCTTATCGCGTTTATGTTCGGGCTGTTTCAGGCGCTTATGCCCGTGCTGGGGTATTTCCTCGGGGCGGGGTTCGCAAGCTTGTTCAGCGCGTTCGATCATTATCTTGCTCTTGGAGTGCTCGGATTTATCGGCGGCAAAATGATAATAGAGAGCGTCCGCGAGCTTGCTCACGAGGACGGAGACGAACCTGCGGTCATACGCGACCTGCGCTTCCCCGCGCTGCTTATGCAGTCCGCGGCAACGGCTATCGACGCACTTATGGTGGGCGTGAGCTTTGCAGCGATACGGGTGTCGATAGCTCCCGCGGCGCTGTTTATAGGCGCAGTGACGTTCACACTGTCGCTTCTGGGAGCACTCGGCGGACGTCGGCTGGGGTTAAGACTAGGCGCGAAGGCGGAACTCGCGGGCGGAATAGTGCTGACGATCATAGGCATAAAAACTTTTATTGAGCATATCGGCGCGGGAATATAAGCAATATGGTTGCGGCAAGGTTTTTAACCGCAAACCGGTTTTAAAAAAAGGGGCAAAAATGATTAAATATGCTATATTTGACCTGGACGGAACGATCTTTGACTCATCCGAAATGTGGAAAACGCTCGGAGAGGAATATCTGAAATTGCTCGGAAAAACGCCCGCGCCCGATCTTGCGCACAGGCTGAACACAATGTCAATCCCCGAAAGCGCAGCGTATATTCACAATGAATACAACGTTTCGTATTCCCCCGATGAGATAATTCGTCATATAACTCGGATGACAGAAAAGTATTATCTTGAACAGGTGGGTTTAAAGGACGGCGCACCGAGACTGCTGGCGGTGCTGCGCGCTCACTGCGTGCGCATGAGCATAGCTACGGCCGGCGACGCAAATCTGGCACTTTCTGCGCTGTCAAGGCTCGACATCACGGAGTTTTTCGAGGGCGCGGTGAGCTGTTCGGATTACGGCGCAAAAACTTCTCCCGAGGTGTTCCTTGCGGCAGCTGATATTATTTATGCCATTCCCGAGGAGACAATGGTTTTCGAGGACTCGCTCCATGCCGTCCGCACCGCGAAAAAAGCGGGCTTTGCGACTGCTGCCGTATGCGATGTAAGCGAGAAAAATCAGGAGGAGCTGAAAAAGACCGCGGACTTCTATGCGCTGTCGCTTTCGGAACTCGCGGATAATGTTACAGAACTTTTGAAGTTCTCTGCTGCACGGAATTAACGGGTTGCGCATTTATTCAAAATTGATTTGCCGCTCGGCAATCCTTCCGATCATATCGATCAATTCGGGAATGTACAGCCGAATAGGACAGTTTGTTTCACACACCGTCGTTTCACAGCGCAGGCATATCCGTCGATTATCGTTCTGCCGCTGAAAAATCTCACCTCGCGCAGCTCGATATTTCCCGCGAACGACCAGCTGCAAACGCGCTTGATATCAGCTGGTATTTCCGCCGATACTCCGCAGTTAAACACATCGATTATCATGCCGTTTACGATCGTGACCATATTTTCCGACCTCTTTTTTTTAAGCCAGCCCGATCCCGCAAATGTCAGCTTTCCGATATTGCTTACGCTTTCGGGAATATCTTTTGATACCGTTCGTATGCAATTTATGAATGCTTCGTCGCCAAGCGAGGTGATGTCACTTGGCAGCTTCACACAGACTGCATTGCCCGTGTACTTACTCAAAGTGAGATCCTCGCTTACATCAAAGCCGGAATATATGCTCGCGATCATTTCCTGAACCTTCTAGGGCAGCGAATTTTCAAAGCTGCGGACGCTTTGCGAAAACATTTTGAAAGAGTAAGAGACGCCGTCAAGAACTATTTCTTCTATATTCGTGCAGCCGAAAAACACTCCGCTTTTAAGCTCGGTATCGGATATAAGCGATACCCTTTTCAAAAAGCAGCAATCCTCAAACGAGCGGCGGCGCACGCAAAGCATAAGGAGCACGATCTCCTCAAGCCCCTCGCAGCGTGAAAACGCTCTTTCACCGATAAATTTTATACCGTGAAAATCAAAGCCCTTGAGCGAAATACATTTCTCAAAGCAGCATTCTCCAAGCTTCGTTACTCTGTCTGAAATTTTTATCTCGCACAGTTTTCCACAGCCTGAAAAAGCCTGTTCGCCGATCATAGCCGATTCGGGCAGCCGCTTAACGTTTTCGGGCAGGACAATTCTTATCAGCTTTTTGCAGTTTTCAAACGCGTCCTTTTCGATGACCTCCAATTTCTAGGACAGCTCTACCGTCTGCATCGAAACGTACCCCCTCGAAACGCATTTTCGCGTATCTCGCAAACGCTGTCGGGAAGCACTACGCGCTGATATAATCCCCATAGAACAGACAGTTGAAAAAAGTCTGAATTATGGGGGTAAATTTTATGAAATTAACATATATGCAGCGATTGGAAGCGGCATTAAGGTACAAGAGCGGAAAAGGGACATATGAACGGATAGCAAAAGAATACGGGATAAAGCTGTCGTTGCTGCAGGAAATAGTATCGAAATATGAGTCGCTCGGAAAAGAGGGTTTAAAGGATACGCATCAAAACATGAAATATAGTAATGAACTGAAGATACAGGCAGTGAAGGATTATCCTTCCAGAGGGAGGAGTCTGCTTGAAATTTGCAGGAAATATAAAATAAGATCAAAAACGGCACTCAGAAACCGAATAAAGTGGTATAATGGTCATAGCGAGAGCAACAGAACGAAAGTACAAAAGCATATGACCAAAGGTCGAAAAACCACACAGGAAGAACGCGCGAAAATAGTAGCGTTCTGTATTGAACACGGAAAAATTATTTGTTGACCGTCGAAACATACAGTGTTTCGTATCAGCAGATATGCGCATGGATAAGAAAGTTTGAAACAAACGGTATAGACGGTCTTGCCGACAATCGAGGCAGAACAAAGCCGATGTTATTTGACAAGTAAAACACAAAAAGTAAAATAAGCCAAAAAAAGCCGTGAAAAATATGAAAATTTAAAATTTATGGCTCAACCGTGCGAAATTCTACTGCATGATTTTGTAATTTCATAAAAAGAGCGCCCGAGAGGTTTGTCAAAACTTTTCGGGCGATTTTTTGTTATTTCTTTCGCATGATAAAGTGCTTGACGATTTTTTTTTAAAAAGCGTTTTAGGGCTTTTTAGAAATGTTTAAATCGCTTAATAGCGCGTTTTAAAAGAAAAACTACATTTAAAAATCACTGGTTTGCATTTACATTTTATCCATATTTTAGCAAGAAACTCGAGAAACAAAAATATAACAGTCGAGAAACTTGTTTCTCGCCCCAAAAATGTAAGCTAAAGTTATTAACAGCGGTTGAAAATTTGTGCATTTTTTATACCTATTAAAATATGTTTTTTTGAGCGTTTTTTTGCCACTCATTTTGGCTTATGAGACGAAAAAAATCCCCATTAGCGTTTGTAATCGGGATTTTTTGATTTTATGCTCATCGGGCAAGCCGATCGATCGGTTATTCTATGACCTCGGCTTTGCCCAGAACGCGACCGCGGCAATACACAACATCTCCCTCGTGTATGTCAACATCGGGAGATTTGGGGTTAAGCGAGATCAATTTATCCTCGCCGCGCTGCTTGATATAGCCTTGATCGTTTACTGTGAAAATGCCGATCTCACCGATTGCAACTTCCGGGCAGGTCTCCACAAGAACGATATCGCCGCTGTAATATTCCGGCTCCATGCTGTTACCGGAGACGCGGACAGCATAGTTTGCGCGTTCCGCTATCGCGGTGGGCTTGATCAGCATCGGTTCCGTAAAGCCCTCGTCGAGCTGCACGCCCGATCCGGCACTGGCGGGCAGGGAGCAGAGGTCTATGTAGAACTCTTCGTCCTGTTCCGGCTCGTCGTCCTCGGGTTCCGGCTGCTCATCGGCGGCAGGCACGGCAATTTTTGTCGTCTTTTGGGGCTGCTCAGCCGCTCGCTTCTCGGCTGCACGTTCGGCAGCTAACTCGGCAAGGGCTTCGGCTTTGCCTATTATTTTCCCTTTTGAGCGTTCATCTAAGGTATTGTAATACGAGATCAGTTCTTTTATATCGTCTGACAGTTTAATGTTTTCGATTCTCTCTTCACCTGTAAGTAAAAATCTTAAAGATACATTTAGAAAATCCGCAATTGCGGATAGATTTTCGGCTGATGGGTTTGTGTTCTTTTTTTTCCAGTCTGATATTGCCGAAGTGGAAATTCCGACGTATTCAGCTAAATCCTTTTGTTTTAGCTTTTTCTCTGTCAAAATCGAAAATATACGCTGTGAAATAGTCACAAAAAAACCTCCAATCCTTTGTGAAAAACACCATAATTTAAGAAATACGGATTTTTCTCTTGACAAATTAAGTTATACGGATTATAATATAGTTGTACCCCGCAGGGGCATAAAAAGGCATAGTAATCCACCTACATTATATCACAAGGTGGGAGAAATTTCAAGATAACAGGAGGTTTTTTTATGAAAAAGAAAAGAAATCCGCAGAAGCCAGAAACTCCTGCGGAAAGAGCCGATAGAATTACTCGTTCAAGAGAACTTTTTATTCGGCGTTACCATCAACTAAAGGCGAACGGCTTGCTGCGAAAAAAATGAAGAAATTACAATCATCATCATAACAATTTTCGAATGATTGACTGTCAGCTATTTTATCATAGTATTTCAAAGACGCGCTTATTGCTGCATTGTATTGTAAAAGTACGTCAAGTTCAACAATACTTACAAGTCCAGCAATAGTTTCATCCATACCAAAGGACATTGCTGCGATCTCAACAAAGCTGTCAACCTTATCCCGGTCAAATTTATTTAATGGCATTCCTCTGTATGGAGCTATTCGGTTGCAATAAATTTGGCTGTGAATAATGTTGTTAGTATGTAATTTAAAAAGTCTTTCGGCAATTTCTTTTCCGGTCATAGTCATAGGCTCACCTCCCCTCTTACCACATTATACCACGGAGGGCGGTGAAAATCAATAGTCAGGAGGTTTTCTATGAACGAATTAAAGGTATTCAGTAGCACCGAGTTCGGCGAGCTTGGGGTTATGCTTATTGACGGTAGGGAGTACTTCCCTGCTATCCAATGCGCCAAGATTTTAGGGTACAGCAATCCCCGAAAAGCTATCCTCGACCACTGCAGGGAAGAGGGGGTAACGAAACGTGACGGGGTCTCCTATACCACTAATCAGTACGGCGTAACCTCACAACAGATAACTCAAATCAAGTACATAAGTGAGGGCAACCTCTACCGTCTGATCGTCAGTTCTAAGCTCCCCAAAGCGGAGGAGTTCGAGCGGTGGGTTTTCGATACCGTCCTCCCGGAGATCAGACACAGCGGCGGCTACATAAACAATGCCGAGGAGTTGATCGCACGGACGGCGACGGCGGTCGTTACCGAGGTTATGAAGCAGATAACACCAATCCTGCAACGGCAAAATCCCTATTATGATCCTTTGGATGATTTGAGAATGGAATGTATTACCGCTCCCCTGCCACGCCGTAAAGCAGCTCCCAGCGTAATTCGTAGACTTGATACGGACGTACGCAAACAGGTCGATGAAATGCTGCTCAGCGATAAATACAGCTATGATGACATTCGGGACTACTTAGCCCGATTTGGAATTTCAATCAGTTCGTCATCTGTGTGCAGATACAGGAAAAATTTTTATAAGTGAGGTATTTGATTATGGATTATGATAAATTACCGCTCGGCGCTGACGAGCTCTCCCCGGCAAAGCCCTACTCGGAGGAACGCGCGGAGGAGATCGCGGAGCTCGTCGGTAAGATCGCGAGCTTGTTTGTGGAGATCAACGATTAAAAAGGCTTTTCAGAGCTTTAAAAAGGAGGTTTTAGTATGGAGTTCGGCGATATTTTACGGCGAAAGCGCGAGGCGTACCGCATGACGCAAGCCGACCTCGCGGAACGCCTTGGAGTATCAAGACAGAATATCAACAGCTATGAAACCGGCTACAAAGTGCCGCCGCTCAGAGTTGTTGTCGCAGCGGCGGACGTGTTCCGCTGCTCGACCGATGAGATGATTGGGAGGAAGATATCGTAATGGATGAAGACAAACGTGAGGTTATCGTTGCAGACCTCGCAAAGCGTATTGAGTACGCCAAGCGGAGCAAGAACCGAGAGCTGCTGTACGAGGCTTACGGAGCTTTGAAAATGGCGTTTAATCTTGGAGCCATACAGCTGATAGATTTTGAAAATCTGCAGCGCAAGGCGGTGCGTGAAGGTTTAAACAATGCACAAATTTGGAGATAGGAGGATATCTTATGAAAATCAAAGATAAAAAGCCCATTATCACATCCGCTCTCGCGGCGCTGGGCGTTAAGGTTCGGGAGCTTGAGATCACGGCGGACACCGACACGATCGGGAACGTTTTCGTCAACGGAGAGTTCTTCGGCGTGTTTGATTATACCAAGCAGGCGTTTGTGGAGTGAGGAGGACAATCATGACAATAAGAAGTTTGGAATTTCATACCATTCAAAGCTACGTAATTATCGCTGCCGCAAACGGTTACGTTATGGGCAAGTCGTTCACCGCTCCAAGCCCTTATGCGGTATGGCAGGTCGATGACGACGGCAAGGGCGTATGCTGCGGTCACTATTTCGTTGACCGCGAGGAGGCTGAATGGGATTTCTGCGCGAGAGCGTTCGAGTGGTTCGAGGACAATATGTACATACATATGATCGAAGACAAGCCGCTCACAGATAATCTTATAGACGGCTTGAAGCAGATAAGGGCTGATCTGGCAGGCGCGACGAAGCTTGTCGATGAGATGTGCGCGATCGTGGACGATCTTAAAGCGGAAAGGAGAAACATAAATGTCAAAAATAACGATCAACGGAATTGAGTGGGCGGTTTATTTCGTGGACAAATCACACTCGGCGCTTACCGATGATACCGGGGAACAGGACGCATATGGAGTTGCACATTATAGAACGTGCGAGATCTACATAGACAGCGGACTGCCCAAGGAGCTTATACGGCAAGTAGTCACGCACGAGCTTGTACACGCGTTGCGGTTTTCCTACGGTGAAAGTCTTGAGCTTGAAAATGAAGAAAAAATATGCGACTTTATAGCGGCGCATTTCGACGAATTTAAACGGCTTCGGAAAAAGATTTTAAAAGCAGTATAAAGCCGAAACGGACAACCTCGGTTGTCCGTCCGCGGGAAATGACCTACCCGCGCTGATGATGGCAGGTCGGAAAGCAGGTGACTTTATGACGAAAGAGGAATTTGACAAGGTTACGCTCGACCTTTTGGTGGCATGGTTTCTGGAGATGTATAAGTATATCTCCGATTCCGAAGCACAAAAAATAGAGCCCTTGCAGAAACGACAGCTAATTGCAACAGCACAGTCGCTTCTGCATGACGTTCAAGATTATCTTGAAAGTGAACAAAAGGCTCTGTAATTAGTATAGCAGAGTTAAGGGTTTTTGTCAAGGACTTTTTGGAAAATTTTAGCGAAAGGAGAGATTTTTTTGGAGTATTTGACCACAGCGGAGGTCGCGGAGCTGAAAGGGTGTACGCCTCAGTATGTACGGAGATTATGTCAAAATGGCACAATCAAAGCAAATGTTAGAGAATCCGCTGCTAATAACCGCACCGAATACGAGATCGCGCTATCTGATCTATCGGAAAAAATGCAGATCAAGTATGAAAATAAGAAGCGCGGCGAGCTGGGTCTTGAGCCCGTGCCGCTCCCCTGTAAAGCCGCTCCGAAGCCCGATCCCAGACAGATAACGCTGCAAGACCTTACGGGCGATCAGCGGCGGGACATCGGGTTCTGGTGCGAGATCATCAAGAGCTGGCAGGCGACGCGGCTGAACAAGGGTGCGGAGCTCGGGAAATGCAAGGTAGACGAGCTGTTCTGCGCGGCGATCAAGCTGCAGTACCCGAATATCAGCATATCTCCGGATATTCTGTACCGAAAATACAAGGCATATAAGGACGGCAATATAGACGGGCTCGTCGACCACCGCGGCGGACACAATAGGGGCAGGACGGATATTCCGCAGTATATGCTTGACGCGTTTTACAGCTTGTATCTGCATGATAACAAACTCCCCGTCAGCCGCTGTTATTCGCTTTTACAGACGTGGGTACGCGAGCATTACCCTGAGGCGGCGGGGAATATTCCGTCGGAACGGACTTTTCGGCGCAAGGCAGAGGCACTGCCCTACGCGCTGGTTATGTTTATGAGAGAGGGAGATAAAATGTTTGCAGATAAATGTTTACCGTACATAGAGCGGCTTTATGATGATTTAAAGGCTAATGACGTATGGATAGCGGATAACCATACATTCGACTTTTTCACCGAGGGGGAGAACGGCAAGCCGCACCGCGTATATCTTACGGCGTTCACGGACGCGAAAAGCGGGGTCATGGTCGGCTGGAATTTGACCGAAAATCCTTGCTCGGACAGCACGTTGCTGGCGTTGCGGCACGGAATACTTCGGTTCGGCGTTCCGCGGGCGATCTACGTGGATAACGGCTCGGAGTTCCTCGTTTCGGACATCGGCGGGCGCGGTCACAGGCGTAAAAAAGACTGGAACAAAGACCCGCTGCCGCCGACGATCCTCAGCTTTCTGGACATAGAAATGCACAACGCTATTGTGCGTAACGCAAAGGCGAAGCCGATTGAAAGAACGTTTTACACGTTTAAAAATCACTTTTCAAGAGCGATGGAAACGTTCTGCGGCGGCACGGTGGTCGAACGCAAGGAATCGCTGAAATGGATATTGAAGTCTGGCAAGCTGCCGACCGATCTTCAGATCAAGGCGGCACTGGACGTTTATATCGACGGTGATTACAATGTTTCGCAATACGGTGGCAAGGAGCAGCGTTATAAGGGCATGAGCCGCCTTGAGGCTTGGAACGAGAGCATTAAGGAAACGACGTTCCGCAAGGCGGACGCGGCTAATCTGGATATGCTGCTCAAGCGCGTAAGCCGTCCTCAGAAGATCGGCAGAAACGGCGTGTTTGTGCGTATCGCGGGCGAAAAGGTGTGGTATTACGGCAAGGAAACGATTTTGCACATCGGCGAACAGGTATACGTCCGTTACGATCCGGCAAGTCTGAGTTCGGTGCGTGTTTACGATATGGCAACCGACAAGTATCTATGGACTTGGGAGCTTGCCGACGAGCTTACGCTTCCATACCTTATTGACAAAAATGACGAGACCTCAAAGGACGATATCGCAAACGCGGAACGCATTATAAACGGGAACAAGCGGGTTATAAAGCAATTAGCGAAAGGCGTTACCGACGCTCTCGACCCGGATCAGCAAATAGATATTCTCAAACTGATGGTTCAAAAAGGCATTGAAGGCAAAGAGAAATTTAAGCCCGAGCTACCGCGAACGTTCGAGCCTGTATTCTCGGAGGAGCGGCTGGAGGAAAAACCGGAATTGTCGAATATTGAAAAAATCACAGTTGCACTTGATCAGATAAATCTGGCAGCTAGTGCAAGGAAAGGAAAATGATATGCAGACTGAAGAACAGAAAGATGTCAAAAAGAGATTTGAACTGACCGAAGAACAGAAAGATCTCATAAAGAAATTTGAAGAGTTTGCCGCTCAACTAGGCGTTTCGGAGCGCAAAGCCGGTGACATATGCGGCGTCAAATCATCAATAATTTCTCAGCTCCGCAGCGGAACATACGAAGGTGTTGTCAGCAAGCAGTTTAACATTCTAAAAGCATATTTTGAGACGAAAGAAAAGGCTGCAAATACATATTCGGAAGTCGAGTATGCACCGACAACGATCTCCGAAGTCGTATATAAGACACTGGAAAGCATTAAGATCAAAGGTGGATTTGCAATTGTAACGGGCGACGCGGGCATAGGCAAAACTAAGGCACTGCACAAATTCGTTTCGGATAACGCCTTGAACAGCGTAATGATAACTATCAATCCTGCTACAAAATCCACCAAAGCGGTTTTGAAGAAACTGGCGTCGACAATGGGTTTGCCGTCATCGCAAAGCTGTGATGATCTTTGGAATAGTATCGCCGCGAAGCTGCACGACGGAATGGTGATAGTAGTAGATGAAGCACAGCTTCTCACCTACTGGGGTATAGAAACATTGAGATCGTTTTCGGATTATTTTGACGGATGCGGACAAACCTTGGGCGTAGTTCTGGTCGGGAATGACGGCATACGTGAAAAAATAATGGGGCGGTCAAGCGAGCAATACGGTCAGGTAAGAAATCGCGGTTGGCAGCGTCCGCAGCTTCGAGCTGCTGATGTAAAATATTCGGATATCGAAAAACTGATCCCGATATTGCAGAGCAAAGAACGTGAACTGACTTTTTTACACAAAATTGCGCAAACCGCCGAAGGAGTGCGCGGCGCGGTTCGGCTTTTCGGGAACGCTTACGACAGCGGGAAATATGATCTCGATGGGCTGGTTGAAATGGCAAAGATTATGAACCTTGATCTCAGGGGCTTGGAAAAGGCGGTGCGCGGAAAATGAAACACGGAAAAAATCCTACGCGCAAGCAGAAAATGCTTATACAAGCCGCTAATTATAACTGCGGGGATTGGCTGGTCGTCAAGGACACCGCCGAAGAGCTGATTATTCAAAGCAAGGGTACAGATAAAGCACAACCGGAAATACGGACTATAAGAAAGGAGCTTTACAAATGAAGTTTGACAGCTTTTTTGACTGGATAATCTCGTTCGGGGCGGGTTCATTGTTTACGCTGATCATCAGCTCCATGATCTACGGCGCGGGATCGCCGAGGATCGTTATTATTATGGCGGTATCCGTGCTGGTCGGATTTATAGGCGCGTTTGTCGCGTACTGCCTCGGCAAGCGGCGCGCTAAGACCGAGACGCTTGTCGCTTATAATAAGGGCATGGAGCGCGGCAGAATACTCGGGAGAGCTGAGATCATAAACGAGCATCAACAATTTATTGAGTTTGACAATTGAATATAGGGGCGCTTGCCCCTGCAACACGATGTTGCAAGGTGACCATCCAAAGCGCGGCACGGATGCCGCGCAATTAAGATGGTCACACAGTCTAATGCGGCTCTTTTCAGAACGGTTGCAAGCCCGTATAAACGCAGAGCAGAC
>ERZ778495.708-NODE-708-length-28447-cov-11.156664_pt1 | contig 28447 bp, 26 predicted proteins | sample MGYA00433100_ERZ778495 | MGnify/ENA primary metagenome ERZ778495 (study PRJEB29527, sample SAMN07138962) | mouse gut metagenome | material: feces | host: mouse | place: China:Nanjing | collected 2016-01-25 ...
CAGACTCTAAAATGGCCGTAATCTCGATACCGGGCACTTCGTACCCGGCTAACAAACAGCAAGCGACTTTCAGTCGCCCAATCCGCTCCCACACTCTGTCGTTTGCCGTGTTACCGGGACATCCGTGGAGTCCGGCTCCCGTCCACATTGTCCACGCTCTGTATGTAGTGTTACCGGAGCATCCGCGGAGTCCGATAAGGACTCCTGCCAAATGTTAGCCGGGGACAAGCCGTCGGTAGACGGCGCAGTCTCCGGTATCTGCGTCTCCGCCCCAGCGGAGCCTGTGAAGGCTCCTGCCCTGACATTAACCTTGCTTTTCCCCTATATCGCCATTCCTCAAAAAAGACTGATGTTTGGCAAGAGTCTTTGCAGACTCTAAAATGGCCGTAATCTCGATACCGGGCACTTCGTACCCGGCTAACAAATAGCAAGCGACTTTCAGTCGCCCAATCCGCTCCCACACTCTGTCGTTTGCCGTGGTACCGGGACATCCGTGGAGTCCGGCTCCCGTCCACATTGTCCTCGTTCTGTATGTAGTGTTACCGGAGCATCCGCGGAGTCCGATAAGGACTCCTGCCAAATGTTAGCCGGGGACAAGCCGTCGGTAGACGGCGCAGTCTCCGGTATCTGCGTCTCCGCCCCAGCGGAGCCTGTGAAGGCTCCTGCCCTGACATTAACCTTGCTTTTCCCCTGAATCGCCATTCCTCATTTGGCAAGAGTCTTTACAGACTCTAAAATGGCCGTAATCTCGATACCGGGCACTTCGTACCCGGCTAACAAACAGCAAGCGACTTTCAGTCGCCCAATCCGCTCCCACGCTCTGTCGTTTGCCGTGTTACCGGGACATCCGTGGAGTCCGATAAGGACTCCTGCCAAATGTTAGCCGGGGACAAGCCGTCGGTAGACGGTGCAGTCTCCGGTATATGTGTCGCCATCCCAGCGGAGCCTGCCAAGGCTCCTGCCCTGACATTAACCTTGCTTTTTGTTTGTGTGTTATCAAACTATTCGTTAAATTTGTCCATGAGCTTCACTCAATTGAACTATCATATTATTTTTAGTACTAAAAACCGTGTAAAGTCAATTGCACCACAGGTAGAGAGGCGTATATATACGTTACTCTATGTCCTGTCGCTTGATAAAAAAGCGGTTGTGCATCGCATCGGCGGTTACGAAGACCATGTTCACATGCTTGTCAGTTTACCTTCCGACATATCGCTATCTGAATATATTAAATATATAAAGCAAAATTCCAGTCGGATAATCGGTGGAGAGATTTGTATCGGATGGACCGGGTGGGAAGAGGGCTATGGAGCTTTTACTTTGCGCAATTCCGATATTGATACGGTAAAAGAATACATAGTCAGACAGAAAGAACATCACCGTCATGTTCCCTTTATCGAAGAATACAGGAATTGGTTGATTGAACAAGGCATTTCCCCTGAAGAGCCCTTTTTTCCAAAAGTCTGATGTTTGGCAAGAGTCTTTGCAGACTCTAAAATGGCCGTAATCTTGATACCGGGCACTTCGTACCCGGCTAACAAACAGCAAGCGACTTTCAGTCGCCCAATCCGCTCCCACGCTCTGTCGTTTGTTGTGGTGCCGGGATATCCGCGGAGTCCGGCTCCCGTCCACATTGTCCTCGCTCTGTTTGTCGTGTTACCGGGACATCCGCGGAGTCCGGCTCCCGTCCACATTGTCCTCGCTCTGTTTGCCGTGTTACCGGAACACCCGCGGAGTCCGGCTCCCGTCCACATTGTCCTCGCTCTGTTTGTTGTGTTACCGGGATATCCGCGGAGTCCGACAAGGACTCCTGCCAAATGTTAGCCGGGGACAAGCCGTCGTCAGACGGCGCAGTCTCCGGTACCTGCGTCTCCGCCCCTGCGGAGCCTGTGAAGGCTCCTGCCAGCCGCATGGCTCCAATAAAAAACATTCCCTGTCGCGATGATGCGCGGCAGGGAATGTATATAGGTTGAGTTGGTATTTTATTTGTATTCTTGCCACGGGGTGATGCCGAGAGCGGTAACTGGCTTGTTGAGGAATGCCTTTACGTAGGCTCCGGCAAGGCGCGCGTTGGTCAGCAACGGTATGTTGTGGTCAATGGCCCAGCGGCGTATGCGGTAACCGTTGGTAAGCTCGCGCTTGGTATGATTTTTTGGAATGTTGATCACGAGGTCAACCTTGTGGCCGGCTATGATGTCGAGCACATTCTCGCCTTCTTCGTCAGGCCAGCATACGGCGTGGGCCTCGATGCCGTTGTTGTTGAGGAACTTGGCTGTGCCTTCAGTAGCGTATATCTTGTAGCCGTGTTCGTCAAGCAGACGGCATGCGTCAAGCATGTCGACCTTGCCGCGAACGTCGCCGGAGCTGACAAGCACTCCGGTTTCGGGCACATGGTGTCCTACCGATATCATGGCGTTGAGCAGAGCTTCGTCAAAGTCTTTGCCGAGGCATCCCACTTCGCCGGTCGACGACATGTCGACTCCAAGCACCGGGTCGGCTTTGTGGAGACGGGCAAATGAGAACTGTGAAGCCTTTATGCCTATGTAGTCGATGTCAAAAGTCGAGGTGTCTACTTTCTCTACCTTCTCGCCGAGCATGATGCGGGTGGCGGTTTCGATGAAGTTCTTTTTCAGTACTTTGCTGACAAAGGGGAACGAACGTGAGGCACGCAGATTGCACTCGATGACCTTCACGTCGTTGTCTTTGGCGAGGTACTGGATGTTGAACGGGCCCGATATGTTGAGCTCGCGGGCTATCTTGGCGCTTATGCGTTTGATGCGGCGTGCTGTGGCGAGGTATATTTTCTGTGCGGGGAACACGAGAGTAGCGTCGCCGGAGTGTACGCCGGCAAATTCGATATGTTCGGAAATAGCGTACTCCACAATCTCACCGTTGCGGGCTACCGCGTCAAACTCGATCTCCTTGGCGTTCTGCAGGAATTCAGATACGACAACCGGATACTCTTTGGACACCTTGGCAGCCTGATCGAGGAAGCGCGTCATTTGTTCGTAGTCATAACATACGTTCATGGCGGCGCCGGAGAGCACATAGCTCGGGCGTATCAGTACGGGGAAGCCTACTTCTTCGACAAACGACTCGATCTCGCTAAGCGTGGTAAGTTCTTTCCATCGGGGCTGGTCGATGCCAAGCTGGTCGAGCATGGCAGAGAACTTGTGTCGGTTTTCGGCGCGGTCGATTGACACGGGCGAGGTGCCGAGGATGGGCACGTGGCGGCGGTGCAGCTTCATGGCGAGGTTGTTGGGTATCTGTCCGCCAACGCTCACGATGACTCCGCGGGGCGCTTCAAGGTCGATGATGTCCATGACACGTTCGAAGCTCAACTCGTCGAAATAGAGCCGGTCGCACATGTCATAGTCGGTCGACACAGTCTCAGGATTGTAGTTTATCATGATTGACTTGTAGCCGAGTTTGCGGCATGTGCTTGCTGCATTGACCGAACACCAGTCAAACTCAACCGAACTGCCTATGCGGTAAGCCCCGGATCCGAGCACTACAATATTGTTGCCGGCATTCATGTCGTAGGGTATCGAGTTCTCGTCGGCACCGTAAGTGACATACAGGTAATTGGTGAGGTCGGGATACTCCGAAGCCACCGTGTTGATGCGCCGAACGCGTGGTGTTACTTCAAGGGCCTTGCGGTGATTGCGCACACGGAGTATCTCCGGCTCCATGTTGCCTGACGGATTTTCCACGAAGCGTGCTATCTGGAAGTCGGAGAAGCCGAGACGTTTGGCTTCTTGCAGTACATCCTTTGGCAGGTCTTCTATCTTGTCATAGCCCTTCAGCACTCCGGAGTAGCGTACTATATTGTTGAGGCGCTCGATAAACCAGCGGTCAATCTTGGTCAGGTCTTCGATACGTTCTACCGTGTAGCCTTTTTCAAGAGCCTGAGCAATGGCGAAGACGCGCAGATCGGTGGGGTGAGACAGTGCTTTGTCGAGGTCATCGAAACGGATGTCGTTGTTGCCGACGAATCCGTGCATGCCCTGACCTATCATACGCAGACCTTTCTGTATTATTTCTTCAAATGACTTGCCTATAGACATGATTTCGCCTACGGACTTCATGGATGAGCCGATTTCGCGGTCGACACCGACAAATTTGGTGAGGTCCCAGCGGGGTATCTTTACAATCATGTAGTCGACTGACGGAGCTACGTAAGCAGAGTTGGGAGTGCCCATTTCGCCTATCTGGTCAAGTGTGTATCCGAGAGCGAGTTTTGCGGCTACAAAAGCCAGCGGATAGCCCGACGCCTTTGACGCGAGAGCTGACGAACGGCTGAGACGGGCGTTGATTTCGATGATGCGGTAGTCGTTGGTCTCGGCGTTAAATGCATACTGGATGTTGCACTCGCCCACGATGCCTATGTGACGCACGACCTTTGTGGCTATGTCCTCGAGCATCTTTATCTGCTCTTTGGTGAGTGACACTATGGGGGCTACGACAATGGACTCGCCGGTGTGTATGCCCAGAGGGTCGAAGTTCTCCATCGGCACTACGGTGAAGCAGTGGTCGTTGGCGTCGCGGATCACTTCAAACTCAATCTCTTTCCATCCTTTCAGCGACTCCTCGACAAGTATCTGCTTGGAGTAGGCGAGAGCGCTCTCGCAGTGTTTGGTAAATTCCTCGTCGTTAGTGCATATGCCGGAACCGAGACCGCCGAGCGCGTAGCCTGAACGTACCATCACGGGATATCCGATACGGTGGGCGACTTCTACGGCTGCATCAAGGCTTTCCACAGCCTGCGACACGGGCGTCTTTACGTCAATCTCATTGAGCTTTTTCACGAACAGGTCGCGGTCCTCTGTTATCATGATGGCCTCGACCGATGTGCCGAGCACCTTGACGTCGTATTTGTCAAGCACGCCGCTCAGGTAAAGCTCCGTACCGCAGTTGAGTGCGGTCTGTCCACCGAAAGCGAGCAATATGCCGTCGGGACGCTCTTTCTTGATGACTTCTTCGACGAAGTACGGGGTGATTGGGAGGAAATACACTTTATCGGCCACGCCTTCCGAGGTCTGGATAGTGGCGATGTTGGGATTGATTAACACTGTTGAAATGCCCTCTTCGCGCAAAGCCTTGAGTGCCTGCGATCCTGAGTAGTCAAATTCGCCCGCTTGCCCTATCTTAAGAGCGCCGGAGCCGAGAAGCAATACTTTTTTCATCTGTTTCCACGAGTCGTAAGTTGTGCAAAGTTACGATTTTTTCCAATATCGGCCCAAATTAAAGGAAGTGAAATTGCTCTCCGCGGCTCATACAGTCATTTATTGTCAAAAAGCGATATGGATTACGGAGATGAAAATTGCAATATCTGTTGGGTCGGATATAATAAGCATTTTCGGCGCTTCATATTCGGACAGGAGAACGTAATAGGGCTATCGGAGGAATAATTAAAATATTTTAAAGAAAATTACCAAATAATTTGCATATTTGCTTACTTATTTCTTATTTTGCGGCAGATATGATTGCTTTTTGCTTGATATGCTTGCGTGTTGACGGCTGTTTGCTATTATGTCAGCACCCCGTGGGCGGGTGTCATAAGGTTTTGTTAACTTAATTTGTTTGTTGTATGACTATTCGAGGGAGAAGGATCAGTTACGGATGGCTGTTTACATTTATTGTTATGCTGGCCGTCAGTGTTTTGGGTTTGTTTGTGACTCCGGCTGAAGGCATCTTTGATATGCCTAACGATCACTTGTTTGCTAACGTGGCGTGGATGATTACGGCCACGATTTTTGTATTGATGATGACGCCGGGTCTGTCGTTTTTCTATGGTGGAATGGTGCGCGTCAAGAATGTGATTTCCACTATGTTGCAGAGCTTTATAGTGATGGGCTTTGTGAGTGTGATATGGGTGGTGTTTGGTTTCGGTCTTGCTTTCGGCAATGACATAGGTCATGTGATAGGTAATCCTGCCGACTTCTTCTTGTTCAAAAATGTGGGAGTCGGTAACGTGACCGGTGCCGGTGACCTGTCGCAGATAGGCATTGCCACGACTACTATACCGCTGGCGTTGTTTGCCTTGTTTCAGATGAAGTTTGCCATTATAACTCCGTCGCTTATCACCGGGTCGTTTGCGGAGCGTGTGCATTTTGCCGGCTATCTGCTGTTTATGGTGCTGTGGGTCGTTGTGGTGTATTGCCCGCTCGCCCATTGTACATGGCACCCCGAGGGGCTGTTCGGCATGATGGATGTGCATGACTTCGCCGGAGGCATAGTGGTACACGCCGCGTCGGGTATCGCCGCGCTCGCGGGAGCTTTGTTTCTCGGTCGGCGTACACCTTCGCAGGAGGCTGCCAAGCCGGCCAATGTGCCGTTTGTATTACTCGGCGCCGCGCTGTTGTGGCTCGGGTGGTTCGGCTTTAACGGGGGTAGCTCGCTCGCTGCCGACGGTATAGCCGTAGCCGCGTTTCTCAACACTAACACCGCCGCCGCCACGGCTATGATAACATGGGTGGTGTTTGACGCCCTGCGCGGCCGCAAGCCGTCGGCCATGGGTGCCGCAATAGGCGCGGTAGTCGGTCTTGTGGCCATCACTCCGTGCGCGGGCTGGGTTACGGTCGGACAAAGCATATTCATGTCGTTTGTCATCACCATATGCTGCAACATGGCCGTGTCGTGGAAGGGTTACAGCCAGATGCTTGACGATGCTCTCGACGTGTTTCCCACTCACGGTCTGGGCGGTATACTCGGTACGGTGCTGACCGGAGTGTTTTCTTACGACTTTTTTGCCGAAAGCAATCCCGACATGATATCGCACAGCACTTTTTTCTGGAACCACATACTTGTGCTGCTGATGGTGTTTGCCTACACATTTGCCATGAGCTACGGACTGTATTGGCTGACCAACAAGATTATACCTCTGCGTGTGTCGCGCCGCAGCGAGGAGATAGGGCTTGACAAGTCGCAGCACGGCGAGGAGTACGGTTACGAGGCCGGTACCGGCTTGGCCGAGGATACTCCGACTGTCGATGACTGGTTTCGCGGCATGGAGCAGAGTTGAGCCGGACTGACCCTGCTTCCGGACGACGGCAATCCCCCCCGGTCCGATATGACATATGGGTCGGGGAGCCTTTTGGATCAATGTAAAAGTACGGTTGTTAAACTGCCAATCTGCTGCTGACCCGTTTTTAACATGCGGTTTCGGTCGCGTCGGTGAACCATCGGGCCGTCTGCGCGGTTATCAACTTATATTGTATAACGATTCAAATATAATTAAAGATGGGGAAGCGATTTTTTTGTAAAGTGTTGATCGCGCTGGGGCTGGGGCTGCTGATGATGAACCCGTGCTCCGAAGACGACTCCATGACTGAAATGCTGGGGCTTTTTGAAGACTGACATGCATGGAGCGGCTTACCGTTGATTATTCGGCGGCAGGAAGCGCGACGGAAATAATGCAGTCATCGTAAACGAACGATGATATTTTATAGGGGACGGCTATGCCGTCCTTTTTTGCATATGATGTATGGGGGCTTTCCGGCGTGGGCAGTACAAGGCCGTCGGCTAATGAAATGCCCGGTGCTGCAGCCGCTTTGTAGAGGGCCTCCTTTATGGTCCATGCTCTCAAAAGCTCTTCGGTGGTGCGTAAGCGCTTCATTTCGTCAGCTGACAGAAACTTGCGCGTGACCCTCTGCAGAGTGGCGCGTGGCCGTTCTATGTCTATGCCGAAGCGCGCTCCGTCGTATAGTCCTACGACGGCATAGCCCTTGCAGTGCGATATCGACACTTCACGTCCTATGCCGTCAATGTAGGGTGAGCCGTCATCGCGGTGCATGACGGCGGTGTCACGTCCGAGTGCGTACAGGAGCAATCGTGCCACGGCAAGACGCTGCGCGCCGATCTGCCCCGCCGCCTCTTCTTCAGGGGTAAAACGGGTAATGTAAATTTCAGCAGTATCGATTGTGAATTTGTCTATCATTGTTTTGTGGAAAGGTTTTTTGCCGCTTCCAAAACATCGAGTGTTACCGCTTCGATTATCGGCCGCGTCTCTTCCGGGTCGGTAACTTCATGCAGTATTTCAAGGCTGCCGTAGACAAGAGTGCCTTTGCCGTCGGAGGCTATGTGCTGCAACGGTGTTACGGTAGCGTCCGGAGTGACTATGACGGTCGACGAGAATCCTCCGGGAGAGGTAAGCTCGGTTATCTCCGATGGCCGGCCTCCGGTATTTATTGATGCGCGCTCAATGCGGTTGGCCAATGCCTTTTCTGCGGACTGTTTTGTACCCTGCACAAGCGTGTAGCGCAGAACCGCGCTATAGCGCCGGTAGGCTACGTCGATCCATGTGTTGCCGCCGGAGTATTTTGTCGTGATATCGGCCTGAGCGTTCAGCATCAGTTTTACCGGCAGATTATCGGCTTGTCGGTACACGGTGTCGTAAGGGGTTATGCGGTGATATGCCTCGGGACGGGGTATCGCGTTGTTTTCGGCACACCCCGTGCACATACATGATACCGTGGCTGAGAATATTAAAAACGATATGACATGCAGGCGCATCATCGGTTTTCTTCGTCTTCGGGCATCACCTTTACGCGCACTCCGGCTATACGATGGCGTTCGATGGTAAGCACAAGAAAACGGCAACGTCCGTATACTATTGATTCTTTGGCTTTGGGGAAGTCGCCTTTTATGGCGAGCAGCATGCCTGCAAGAGTGTCGCAGTCTTCGGTTACTCCGGCGTAATCCTCTTCATTTAGACGAGTCACCCGGAAGAAATCGGTAAGTAGGGTCTTCCCGTCAAATATATATGTGTCGTCAGGAAGACGTTTGTAGGTCACTTCCTCCTCGTCATATTCGTCATTTATGTCGCCGACAATCTCTTCAAGAACATCCTCAAGGGTTACAAGCCCCTGTGTGCCTCCGAATTCGTCGACTACGATGGCCATATGTATTCGTCGGCGGCGGAAGTCTTCGAGCAAGTCATCGATCATACGTGACTCCGGCACAAAGTATGGTTCGCGGACGAGTTTCTGCCATTCGAAGTCGTGGATGTCCTTGCCTATGTAGGGCAACAGATCGCGGCTGTAGAGCACGCCCTTGATATTGTCATCGGTACCGTCATATACAGGCAGGCGCGAAAAGCCGCTTGAAAGTACTATGTCCATCACTTCGTCAAAAGTCGAGGAAATCTCAATATCGGTCATGTCTACGCGCGGTGTCATGATTTCCGAAGCCGTGGTGTCGCCGAATTCAAGTATGCCTTCGAGCATCTCCTTCTCCTCGACAGCCTTCACATCGGTTATCTCAAGAGCCTGCGAGAGGTCGTTGACCGATATGTTCTCTGCTTTTTTAGTGACTATGCGGCTGACAATGCCCGAGCTTTTCACAAGCATTGATGATATAGGAAACAGAAGTCTTACGGCCGTGCTTATGCCTCCTGTCGCCATTTTCGCCCATTTCACGGTATATGTGTTGGCATACAGTTTCGGCAGTATTTCGCCGAAAAGCAGAATGAGGAACGTGAGCACCACACTCTGAAAGATGAAGTTGAGCACTCCGCTATGGAATACAAATATCTGATTGAAAGCGAAGTTACAGAGTATTACGATAGTGACGTTGACAAGATTATTGGCGATAAGTATCGTCGCCAGCAGTCTTTCAGGTGCTTTGATAAGCCGGTTGATAGTCTCGCCTTTAGGCGACTCTCCAAGGCTTTCGAGTTGGGAGGGTGTAAGAGAGAAATATGCGATTTCACTTCCTGAGACGAAGCCTGACATAACAAGCGCTATCGCGGCGAGTATCAGAGCTATTATACTTCCGGCGGTGGGCGCCGCTACGTCCACCATGTTTTCGGCTGCCATTATTATCATCCCCGACAGAGGGGATGTAGCCGGTAACGGGTCTATATCCAATTGAAGAAATATTAGTTAAACAATATGTCATCTTTTGCGATGACGTGTAGTAGTCACCGCAAAATTAATCCATTTGCCTCAAATGTACAAATATTGACTGTATAATCAATAGCGATACCGCTATTTTACAGGCATTTTTGCTATGCGTTTCTCGTGGCGGCCGCCGTCAAAAGGAGTTTTAAGGAACTCGTCGACTATGGCTAACGCAAGAGTCGGTTCTATGAACCGTGCCGGTAGCACAAGTATGTTGGCGTCGTTGTGGGCGCGTGCAAGTCGTGCCAGTTCTACATTCCAACAGAGAGCAGCCCGTATGCCCTGATGCTTGTTGAGTGTCATGCCGATACCGTTGCCGCTGCCGCAGATGCCGATGCCGGGATAGTCGCGGCCCTCTTCTACGGCACTGGCGCATGGATGTGCAAAGTCTGCGTAGTCGCAGCTCTCGCCGCTGAAAGTGCCGAAATCTTCACACTCGATACCTTGTGAAAGCAGGTAGCCTTCTATAACGCTTTTGAGTTCATATCCGGCATGGTCGCTGCATATGGCGATCTTCTTACCGGGTTGCAGGATAGACATGATAAATATAAGATTAATGATGAATGTTTTTAAAATTTCTGCATGTCGACGAGGCGTTTGTAGTAGCCGTTTTTAGCTATTAGCTCATCATGACCTCCGGCTTCGACTATGCGTCCGTCGTGCATCACGCATATTATGTCGGCATTCTTGATTGTCGACAGCCTGTGGGCTATGACTATGGTGGTGCGGTCTTTCATCAACCGGTCAAGAGCGCTTTGCACGAGCTTTTCGTTTTCGCTGTCAAGAGCCGATGTAGCTTCGTCAAGTATTAATATAGGCGGGTTCTTTAGTATGGCCCGGGCTATCGATATGCGTTGACGCTGTCCACCCGACAGGCGGCATCCGCGGTCGCCTATATTGGTATCGTATCCGTTTTCCGACGCCATTATAAAGTCATGGGCGTTGGCTATCTTGGCCGCTTCTATGACTTTCTCCATCGAAGCCTCTTCGACTCCGAAGGTGATGTTGTTGTAGAAGGTGTCGTTGAATAGTATGGCCTCTTGGTTGACATTGCCCATGAAGCTGCGCAGATCCTTGACTTTCATGTCTTTGACGTTGATGCCGTCGATGGCTATGCTGCCCTTGTCGATGTCGTAGAAGCGCGGCAGTAGGTCGGCCAGAGTCGATTTGCCTGAGCCGCTCTGTCCCACAATGGCTACAGTGGCCCCGGCAGGTATGTGCAATGACACGTCCTTCAGCACCGGCATGGTGCCGTAGGAGAATGTCACATCATTGTAGTCGATGGTGCCTTCTAACCTGTCGATTTTTTTTGGTTCGGCCGGGTCTTTTATCGGATTTTGTGCATTCAGTATGCGGTCTACGCGTTCCATCGATGCAAGACCTTTCTGTATCGAATATACGGCTTTTGACAGCTCCTTGGCCGGGTTGATGATGCTGTAGAAAATCACCATGTAGTAGATGAAGAAGCCGGCGTCGAGCGAGTAGTTGCCTACCAGAATGAGCGTACCGCCGAACCAAAGTACGATGGCTATGGTGAATGTGCCGAGAAATTCGCTCATGGGGTGGGCGAGCGATTGACGGCGGGCTATGCGGTTGCTGATTTTATAGAATTTCTGGTTTTCGCGCTTGAAGCGGCTACGAACTTTGTGCTCGGCATTAAATGCCTTTATTATACGCAGTCCTCCAAGGGTCTCTTCGATGTTTGACATGAGCAGTCCCCATTGGTTCTGTGCTTCAAGCGACTGGCGTTTGAGCCGCTTGCCCACGCGCCCCATGACGAGGCCGGCCAACGGAAGAAGTATCAGTACAAACACTGTAAGCTGCCATGATATGGTAATCATCATAGTAAGGCATACTATGATCATGATAGGATTCTTGAAAAACATGTCAAGCGATGACATGATGGAGTTTTCGATTTCGGCAACGTCGCCGGTCATGCGGGCCATGACGTCGCCCTTGCGCGAATCGGTAAAGAACGATATAGGCAGACTTACTATTTTATTGTACATGTAGTTGCGTATATCGCGCACTATGCCTGAACGCATAGGTATTATGAAGTAAGAACTGAGATATGTGGCGCCTGTCTTAAGGGCGGTCATGAATACGAGCATGGCTGCGAGCCCGGCAAGAGCGCCCGAAGGTCCCCAGTCGGTGATCATGAGCTGGGTGTAGTAATAAAAGTTGTTTATAGCTACATCTTTAAGCGAGTTACCGTCGCCGGTGTGCATCGGAGTATAGGCCATCTCCTCAATGCCGAACAGCATTTCGAGTATCGGCACTATGAAAGCGAACGAGAACAGCGTAAGAAACGCCGCCAGTATGTTGAATATTATATTAAGCGCCAGATACTTCTTGTAGGGAGGCACAAAGCGTTTGATGATCTTGAAAAAGTCGTTCATGACGCAAAGTTAATGAAAATTCGTTAAGAGAGCCATAAGCCGCCTTACAAATGTAATATTTATGAGATATGACATTCGTGATTAATATGCGATTATTTTGATTCTACGTGTAGCGAATACGTATCATCCGTGTACTCTGTCGCCGGCATGTGTACAAGTAGTATGCGGGTTGATGCATTTTCGTAAAACTCTACGGGCTTTGCTCCGGAGGGCAGGCATGTGAATATCTCATCTGCCGTCGATAAATTCAGGTGACCTTTTTCTATGCCGTTTTGTGGGAGCAGATGTTGTAATCCCGCTTTGGCCTTCTCTGCTGAAACCGGGTGGGAGTTGTCGGCCGGAATTACTGAAATTGAAAGCCACCGGGTATTGTCTTTCTGTAATGTATGTGTCACTGCGTATTCATACATGCGGTCAAGACGATTATATACGCATGAACTTCCTCCGGTCAACGACACATTGCCTTTCGTCCAGTCAAAACACAGAAAATCGCGGTTATAAACCATGATTTTTGTTGAATCGACGTGAATGACCTTGTCGTTTTTATACCCTTTGAGGTAGTTGGTTATCTGTCCTTCATGATAGAAATAGGTACTGAACTTCCGGGTCAGTTTTTTGCCTTCTCCGTCACTGTCGGTATACTTGCTGTACACTTTGTATGTGTCGGGCAACTCCTTTGCGCTCCACACTATCGAATCGTATGGCTCTATAAATGACGGCATATCCAGCCCTACTTTGTCATTGGCGTAGCCGTCGGTTATGCGAAACGACACAAGATCGAGCGGGGCCGCTAACGTATAATCCTCGCCCATGAGTGTCGTGGGGCGGCTTGTCGGTTTGATTTTGAACCGGTATGATTGCGACAGGTTGTTTATGTCAATTGTCACTTCATCTGAATAAGTGTCGGTAACATTAATCTCTTTTATATCGCTGACCGGGGTGTAGCCCATAAGAGGCTCGTTATTGCGGTATACGATTCGGAGTGAGTTTTTAACGCCCACGGCAAGCGGGACCGTTATGCAGTGGTTCCCGGTTTTGTCAATCGTTATCGGCTCGTATGTAGTGACACTGCTGTTGTCCTTTGCCCCTTCGTAGGATATTGACTGCCAGTTGTCGCCATACGAAAATGTATTGGCCACGGCATATTCACCTTCTGTAATGTTGAAACCGTCATTGACAATGGTTATTTCGGTCAGCTTTTTACGTGGTATTGTTATATTGAGTTTCAGGGTCTTGCCCTCCTTATTCCAGTCTGATATAAAGAACTCGAGTTTCCGGTCTGGGAATGGCATGATGTGTTTGTCCGGCGATATGCTGCTCAAATCCACTCTGAGGTAGTGGAGCCCCCTCGCGTCTCCGATGTCTTCGCCAATCTCAAAGAATATGCGGTATTTACCGTCTTTATCGGTTGTGCCTTTCGCTTTATGTTTTAACAACGAGCCGGTGATATCTCGCCATTCGTAATCCACGCTGACCGGTATGTCGGCAAAAGGTGTGCCTTCGGGCGTGCATATTCGGCCGGTTATGATGGTGCTGGTAGCGGTCGGCTCCTTGATGAAATCATCCTCTTCCTTGTCGCAGCTTGCTAATGATGCCGACAGGATAATGATGCATATCAGTTTTATAAATGGTGTGGACTTCATAAATTAATGGGTCTTGAAGGTTTAGGCTATCTGTTTGGCTACATTTTTCAAGGCGCCCCTCATATCGGCTTCATGACTTATTCCGAGACTCGATGAAGCTCCGCGGCATGATGCTATGGGGCGTCCCGACAGATAGTCAATGAAATTGACTGTTATTATTGTCTCCTCATCGGTTACGTTTACCCCGTATTTGACTATCAGAAGTCTTTCCTGCTGTTGCGCCGACAGCTCGTTGATGCGCCAGTCGCTGATAAGTTTCAACCCGGAGCCTTCGACGGCGTCAAACAATTGAATCTCATACTGCATCAGTTCGGCCGGTATGTGATATGTGTCATTGTTTATTATGGCGGCATACTCGTACTTGTTCAAGTTTACATTGCTTGATACGACCGACTTTGAAGTGGTGCACGATGACAGGAGGCATACAATACATATGATTAGGAATGTGATAAAAAGAGTGGTTTTCTTCATGTCAAACTGCGATTTTTCCGTTCAGGTTCAATAATGAGGTTAATAAATGAATGGACATAATTTTCTCATCCATAGTCAAAGATATACAAAAATAAGCGCAAAAACAAATTATTTGTAATTAATCAGCTTGTTTTATAATGAGATTCCCTATTTTGTGTATTATCTTTGTGATAGATAAAATATATACTCTTTTAAAATAAAATCTGATTGTTATGAAAAAACATTTCTTTCGGTGCTTCTTATCGCGTTGTTGGCTATGGTTGTGTCTTGTGACAAGGACTCCGGCGTGTCTCTGGAGCTGGCTCCGGAGAGTGAGGCGGCCGTCAAGGAGGGCTTGTTGTTTAATTCGGAGGGTGGAGAGGTCAATCTTCATTTCTCCACTTCGGAAGACTTGGAGCCTGTAGTGTCGGTTGTTTACAATGATAATGAGAGCTATCAGTGGATTATTACGGATAGTTATCTGGAACAGGGGCACGGATGTGTTACGATAAGGTGCGACAGATCCGATGACTCCAATACACGTGAGGCTTTGGTAACCGTAGTTGTGGGCGATGCCGGCTTTTCGGTTAAGGTCAGCCAGTCGCCGGTAGGGTATGTCACGACTTCGCGTGATGAATATGTGTTTGGCAGCGCTGGAGAGTCGGCGGAAATAGAACTGGAGACTAACGGTACGCTTACGTGTCGGTTTAAGTTTTCTACAATAAAGTGGATTAAGCATGAACTGGTGAAGAAAGAGAAGGGATATGCTCTGTCGTTGAACGTTGACGCTAATGAAGGTTTTGGGCGAGTGGCTTTTGCTGATATTTATGTTGACGGGGTCAAGTGCCGCACAATAAGTCTGCGGCAGCAGCCTGCAAAATTTTCAGAGAATACGGTTATAGTCACCACCGGTGCCGGTCAATTGTATGTACTGCTTGGCGATGATGAGGATAATCTCGGGAATATAAGAGCACTTGAACTTGTGGGCCGTATCAATGCTCTTGACCTATATGTACTCGCGAAACGGTTATTTAAGTCCGGAGCGGTGTCGCAGCATTATCCGCTGGAGCTGGACTTATGGAATGCATCTATTGTGCCGGGTGACAAACCGTATGACCCGGAACTGTCAATAGACATGCCTGAACAAATACCGACGGTCGATTATGCAACATTGCCGGATTACTATTTTGACGGGGCCGCCAATATCGTATCGTTGAGGATACCGGGCAATACCGAGACTATAGGTTCTTATTGTTTCCGCAATTGCAGGGGATTGGATCGTATCGAAATTCCCGAGGATGTCATAACTGTCAAGAATGGTGCTTTCAAGGGTTGCCTTAATCTCGTCGATATAGTCATCGGTCCGGAATCGAGGCTTAAGTCCATAGGCAATTATGTGTTCGACACCGGTAGCCGCATTAACAGTCTGTATCTTCCTTACGGTCTGTCGGATATCTCGCATGATGCTTTTAAGCGGTGCAAGGTCGTTGATCTGTATGTCGGCTGGGATGTGCCACCTGTTCTGGAGGTAATGCCCGATGTCAAGGTGCTTTATGTGCCTGTCGGTACAAAATCGGCTTACGAGGCGTCTACCTGTTGGAGCGGAATTCCCGATATCATTGAATATAATCCTGAAATTGAATAGGCGGTTAGGTTAGTTTCGCGGTTTTTGTGTACCTTTGTTTCGCACAAGTTCAATGAAATGAGCCGTAACCGATTGAAAATAATACGCATTGTGGTGTCGTTGGCCATGTTTGTGGCGGCGACTCTGCTGTGGATTGTCTACAGCGACATATTTCTGCGTCCGCTCGGGTGGATAAGCCGTATTCAAGTTTTTCCGGTGGCAATGTCGCTTTCGGTGGCGTCATTGGTTTTCTGGATGGCGGTGTCATTTCTGTTTGGCCGCATATATTGCTCTTCCGTGTGTCCGCTCGGCACTTGGATTGACGGAGTGGCCCGTGTGGGTGCCGCTGTCAGGCGCAGCCCCTACCGTTATTCGCGTCCTTTTGATTTTCGGTCGTTTTTTCTACTGCTGACTCTGTCGTGCATCGCCGGTGGCATAGCCATAGTGCCTGTGGTCATAGAACCATATTGCATTTACAGTAAGTTTGTGGTGTCGGTGCTCAGGCCCTTGTGGGGAGCGGTGAATAATCTCATAGCTTATACGGGGACTGTCGCCGGAGGCTGGGATGTATACTACGTGGGCATCGTGAGGGCGTCGGTGTTCGGCATAATAATATCGGTGGTGACCATGCTTGCCGTGAGCATCCCGGCTTGGTTTTTCGGACGCACGTTCTGCAACACTCTTTGCCCGGTGGGTACGATGCTCGGTTATGCGAGCCGTTATGCGCTCTGCCGCATAGACATCGATACCGACCGCTGTACCAACTGCCGTAGGTGTGAGGATGTGTGCAAGGCCTCGTGTATAAATCTCAACGACCATGTGGTCGATGGGTCGCGGTGTGTCAACTGCTTTAACTGCCTGTCGGTGTGTAAGGATGACGCCATATTTTACCGCACATCGCGTAAGCGGCTGTCATGGCCGCTGATGCAGCGTCTGTCAGGCGCTAAAGTGGGTGAGGCTACGGCTTCGTCGGTCGGAGGAGTGGACAATCAGGTGAAAACAATAAAACAAGAAGATAATGAAGCAATATCTTGAACTGCTGCGCCATGTGCGTGAACATGGCATTGACAAGGGCGACCGCACCGGTACCGGTACAAGAAGCGTGTTTGGCTATCAGATGCGGTTTAATCTCGAAGAGGGCTTTCCGCTGCTTACGACCAAGAAGCTGCATCTCAAGTCCATAATCTATGAGCTGCTGTGGTTTCTTAAGGGCGATACGAATGCCCGCTACCTTCAGGAACACGGTGTGAGGATATGGAATGAATGGGCCGATCCTGACGGGTCGCTCGGCCACATTTATGGCTACCAGTGGCGTTCATGGCCTGACTACAATGGCGGCCATATCGACCAGATACAGGAAGCGGTCGACACTATAATTAATAATCCCGACTCCCGGCGTATAATAGTAAATGCTTGGAATGTGGCCGATCTGCCAAATATGAATCTGCCGCCCTGCCATGCCTTTTTTCAGTTTTATGTGGCCGACGGGCGCCTCAGTCTGCAGCTTTACCAGCGCTCGGCCGACATATTTCTCGGAGTGCCTTTCAATATAGCCTCTTACGCCCTGTTGCTGATGATGATGGCGCAGGTGACCGGGCTCAAGGCCGGTGATTTCGTGCATACTCTCGGCGATGCCCACATATACAGCAACCACTTCGATCAAGTAGATACCCAGCTTGCACGTGAGCCGCGCCGTCTGCCTGTTATGAAGATAAATCCCGATGTCAAGTCGATATTTGATTTCCGGTATGAAGACTTCTCACTTGAAGATTATGATCCTCATCCACACATTAAAGCCATTGTAGCCGTATGATTGCAGAACGACCTCAAGTAATATCGATAATTGTGGCCTGCGCCGGTGCAGGCGCCATAGGACGCGGAGGCGATCTGTTGTTTCATATAAGCGATGACCTTAAGCGTTTCAAACGCCTTACAATGGGCAAGCCTGTCATAATGGGCCGTAAGACTTTCGAGTCGTTTCCCAACGGAGCTTTGCCCGGTCGCCGCAACGTAGTCATAACCCGTCAGGCTGACTATAGCGCTCCTTCAGTCGAGACAGCTCAGTCGCTTGACGATGCATTGTCGATGTGTGCCGGTGCCGACGAGGTGTTTGTCATAGGAGGAGGGGAGATATACCGGCAGGCGCTGCCGGCAGCTGACCGTATTTACCTTACCGAGATAGATGCCGAAGTGCCTGATGCCGACACATTCATGCCGGAAATAGACATGACAAAGTGGTCGGTCACGGAAGCTTCGGCTTACATGACCGATCCACGTAAAGGCGTGCGGTATCGTTTTGTAGATATGGTGAGCCGTTAAAGGCCCCCTATAGGGCATTATTCGATGTAGCCGAACGAGCGTAATTTGTTTTCTCTGTTACGCCAGTCTTTCTCGACTTTTACAAACAGTTCGAGATATACTCTCTTGTCAAAGAATTTCTCGATATCCTTGCGTGCTTCTGTGCCGATCTTTTTGAGCATTGAGCCTCCTTTTCCTATTATGATGCCCTTCTGTGAGTCGCGTTCAACGTAAATGACAGTCATTATGTGTATGCTGTCTTCTTTTTCGTCAAATTTTTCTACAACCACTTCTACCGAGTAGGGTACCTCCTTGTCAAGGTTGAGGAGCAGTTTTTCTCTGATTATTTCGGTTACAAAGAAGCGGGCCGGCTTGTCGGTCAGGGCATCTTTGCCGAAATATGGCGGCGCTACCGGAAGCAACTCTACTATGCGTTGCATGAGCGCATTGACGTTGAAGCCGAGTTTAGCCGATGTGGGGTAGACTTCGGCGTTAGGCAGCAGTTCCTTCCATCGTGTTACTATCGCTTCCAGCTCTTCATTGCCTTTTAGCAGGTCTATTTTGTTGATCACGAGCAGTACCGGTACTGTCTCTTTGGCTACCTTTGCAAGGAAATCGGCGTTTTTTGTGGGGTCTTCCACGACATCGGTCACATATAGAAGCACGTCGGCATCGGTTAACGCACCTTCCGAGAAGTCTCTCATGGCTTCCTGCATTTTATAATTTGGCTTCAGTACTCCCGGGGTGTCGGAAAATACTATCTGATAGTCATCGGTATTCACTATGCCCGTTATACGGTGACGTGTGGTCTGCGCCTTTGACGTTATGATGCTTATGCGTTCGCCCACGAGGTCATTCATGAGTGTGGACTTTCCTACATTCGGGTTGCCTACGATGTTGACAAATCCCGATTTGTGGCTTTCGTTCATGTGCTTGAAATTTAGTTATTGTTTATATTTATAGTTATAACAAAAATCGGGCCGAAAATATCGTATGGCATAAAAATTACAAAGGGCGGGTCTCACGACTCACCCTTTGTAATTAACCTTAAATCTAATACCATGAAAAACACAGTGCAAATATAGTAATTATACCTTTAGAACATTTTGCCGGTCAAATGGTTCGATGCATTCTAATTTTTAACTTTCATTAACCATCGAGTACGCGTTTTCTAAGTAACTTAGCAATGTAAAAATTAAAACCGGTTATAATGAGAATTAAAATTCTGGTAGTGGACGATGAAGAGTCGATCTGCGACATTCTTAAGTACAATCTAGAACTTGACGGCTATGAAGTGGACTATGCTCTATCGGGAGAAGAGGCTCTTACCATGGATCTGTCAAGCTACTCTCTGTTCATTCTCGATATAATGATGGACAAGATAAGTGGATTTGATTTTGCTAAACGATTGAAAAACAACATTTCGACTGAAAATACTCCTGTCATCTTCTGTTCGGCTCTTGACGACGCCGATGATACCGTTATGGGTCTTAATCTTGGAGGCGACGATTATATAACCAAGCCGTTTGTGGTGAGCGAGGTGCTTGCGAGAGTACGTGCAGTGTTGCGCCGGAGCCATGTATCGCAGCAGTATGCCTACAATATATCGAAAGGCATACAAGAGCCCGACATAAATTTTAAAACTCTTAGAATAGACCGAAACGAAAAGGCCTGCTATCTTAACGGAGAGCCGGTAACCCTTACCAAGACCGAGTTTGAGATACTGCTGTTTTTCTTTACTCATCGCAACCGCATTTACTCGCGTGAGGAAATAATACGTGAGGTATGGCCCGAGGATGTCATAGTGTCCAACCGCACTATCGACACCAATATCACGCGTCTTCGTAAGAAAATAGATCCGTACGGCAACAATATTATCACTCGATTGGGCTTCGGATATGGATTTAAGGAGACCAATTAAGTATCAGTGGCGGCTGTTTCTACCGTTGGTTGTGCTCCTGTGGACGCTTATAGCTACACTTGCTATATACACTTACCGTAGCGAGAAAGAGTTTCGTGAGAAGCACCTAAACGAGGACTTGCGTCTGATTAACTCCCGTGTCATAAACGCTTATGAAAATGACATGGAGCTCAAGCCGTTTATGAACTTCATATCGCAGTATTATGAGAAGTCTGAGTTCAACGGCATAAGAATGTCGGTATATCAGGAGGACGGCACGCTCCTTTACTGTATAGGCACGCCTATACCCACTCATATAGACGGTGAGTATACGCCTGAATTTGCCAAGATGCTTGATAGAGGTTACGGTACCTCATTTCGCCGAAGCAGTGTCGAGGACGATAATCCTTACTATTTTTTCGGAGTACGCAAGAGTGCCGATGACAAGATATTTGTTCTTACGGCTATGCCTTATACCGAGACTCTTGTCAAAGCTATGGCCGTCGACAAGGGCATATGGCTTGTATTTGTGCCGGTAGCGCTGATTGTGACTCTATTTGCTTATCTGTCCACTCGTTATCTCGGTAAAAACGTGGCGCTTCTGCACTCATTTGCATCTAAGGCTGCGGCAGGAGCCGATCTTACCGATGACGAACAGTCATTTCCGCATGACGAACTGGGCGATATATCGCGCAAGATTGTATCCTTGTACAAAGACAAGACCGAGGCCATTGAGCGATCGGAGCGCGAGCACCGCATAGCTCTTAAGGCCAATGAAGAAAAATTGCGCGTCACAAAACAGCTTGCCAACAATATAAATCACGAGCTGAAGACTCCGGTGGGAGTGATAAAAGGTTATCTCGACACGTTGGCTGGCCATCCGGAAATGGATGAGGCGTCGCGTGAGCGCTTTATCGAAAAGGCGCAGGGCCATATGAGCCGCCTGTGCAATATGTTGAACGACCTGTCTTCTATAACACGACTTGAAGAAGGGGGCGCGGGAGTCATGAAAGAACGTGTTGACTTCTATGACCTACTCTCCAACGTGTCGGCTGAAATTGAGAGCATTAAGCTCAACAACGGTGTCAGGTTTGAATTTGATGTCCCGATTGATTGTTATGTGTTGGGCAACTACAACCTATTGTACGGCATGGTCGTGAATCTTATCCGAAATGCCGATTTCCATTCAAAGGGTACGATGTGTGCTATAAAGCTCATAGGCGATAATTCGCGCGAATACCGGTTCTCGTTTTATGATGACGGAACGGGTGTGGGCGAGGAGCATCTGCCTCATCTGTTTGACCGATTCTACCGCATAGACAAGGGTCGTTCACGCAAGGTGGGAGGCACAGGATTAGGATTGCCTATCGTGAAAAATACCATGCTTGTCATGGGGGGTACCATAAAGGTGCGCAATCGTCAGCCACACGGTCTTGAGTTTGTGTTTTCTTTGTCAAAATGGATGTCGGCTTCGGGCAAAGCCTGACCAAGTTCCTGACTGTTTGCGGTGCAATATATTGTTAAAAAACAGCCATGTCTGCAGGAATATCCGTACAACGGCATGCCTGCAGACATGGTTTGTTTTCGGCCGGTCAGCTGTGTCTTGCCGCTGATGCGTATTTAAAGGCTAAAATTCCTTTAAGATGATGTTGTCAGTCTTTTATGCCGTATGCGAGGTCGCCTGCGTCGCCCAATCCGGGCACTATATAGCTGTGTGAGTTTATTTCAGGATCAATGGCGCCTACCCATATGGTAGTCTTGTTGTCGGGAAACGTAGCTTTGATATAGTCTATGGCGGTTTGCGATGCTATGACTGAAGCTATGTGTATCTTGGCGGGTGTGCCTTTGGTCAACAGGGCACGATAGCTCAACTCCATTGATGCGCCTGTAGCAAGCATCGGGTCAACAAGTATGAGGATCTTTCCGTCAAGACGCGGCGAGGCTATATATTCGATAAACACGTCGAAATTTTCTTTTTCCTTATACTTGCGGTAAGCCGATACAAATGCGTTTTCGCTTTTGTCGAGAGTGTTGAGGAAGCCTAAATGAAACGGTATGCCGGCACGGAATATTGTTCCGAGGACTATGCCGTCGGCCACGACCTCACACTCTGCCGATGCCAGCGGTGTTGTTATCTCAATCTTTTTGTAGTCAAAAGTACGGCTTATCTCATAGGCCATCAGCTCGCCTATACGTTCAAGGTTCCGACGGAAGCGCAGCATGTCGTGCTGTATGTCGACATTTCGCAGTTCCATCATGTATTGGCTGATAATCGAGCGGTGCTCGTCAAAGTTTATAACGTCCATGATGTGTTATTTTCAGATTGATGGTGATTGTTCTATGAGTTCGTAATATTCAGAGCCGGGTGGCACGTGCAGTGTTCCGAAGCCGAGCTTTGAGGCCGCCTCGACGTTGGACTGAGAATCATCGAGAAACAGTGTCTCTTCAGGAGCGATGCCGAAGCGCTCGGTCACGGTAAGGAATATGCGAGGGTCGGGCTTGCAGCATCCGGCTTCGTATGAGGTGACAATGCCGTCGAAGTAGTCGTTGACCGAAAGGCCCTCCTGCTGAAAGGCTTTGCTTATGTCGCGGTCCCACATTATGGAGTTGGTGTTGGACAGCATGTATATGCGGTATTTCCGGCGCAATTCGCGTAGCTTTTCAAGGCGTTTACGCGGTATGCCTATGAGAAATTCGTTGAGGGCGCGGTCGATATCTTCATCCGTGACCTGACATGGTATATGGAGCCGTACCGCTTTGCGAAACTCCGACTCGCTGACCTTTCCGGCTTCCAGATCGGCAAAAGGGCCCTTTTGTCCGTAATCACCGAGAAATTCACCTATGTCGGCCATGCCCAATGAACGGAATGCCTCCTCGCAGTTCTCGCGGCGTATATCCATAATGACACCGCCAAGATCAAATAGCAGATTTTTTATCATAAAGCAAACTTACGAAAAATATATTAAAAAACGGGAATCACTTGCGCAATTCCCGTCATGTCATATCGGTATGACCTTCATGAAGGTCAATCGTTGTAGAACTGAAGAGTGTTGTTGACCACTTTGTTCTTCTTCATCATTATGTCAAAGAAGTTCTGGAGCACAGCCTGATTGCCGTACTGCTGGTCATAGCGGGCTGCATTTTCCTTATAGTCGTAGGGGCGTGACTGGCTGTCTATGTCATATACCTGATATACATAAACTCCGTTGGTGCCTTCTATCGGGCCTACCAAGGCTCCTTTTTCCGATACGGGTACCTGACCGAGAAGCACTGACTCCATGGCTCCCACGCCGGGTATGAACATCTGTCCGAATGTGACATCGGTAGAGTCTACGGTGGATTGCATCGCCTGAGCGTATCCTGCGAGGTCTGAAGCCTTGCCTTTGTACTGGGCGATGAGGTCGGCTGCTTTCTTTGAATTGCGTACTTTTTCCGTTACGGCCATGAGCACGTCATCATCGGAGAGTGGCATATAACCGGGTTTTATAACTTCATCGAGAGCCACTACGATAAGGCGGTCATTCTGTCCGTCCTCCATAATGGGCGATACTTGTCCTTTCTTGGCGTCCATAGCCCATTTTACGGCATTGCGGCTGTAGGGAACATTGCCGAGAGCGGCGCTGTTGGCGGTTATTACAGCGGGTTGCAGCGAATAGCCGGCATTGAGAGCTCTTACTACTGTAAGCGAGTCGGCGTCGGTTATGCCGCTCATAAATGAAGCGAGGTCCTCGTTGAGTTTGGCTATAGTGGCGTCGGAGGGATATACCTTATATGTAACGGTGGCATAGTCGTATACGGCTACGGGCGCTTTCTTGCTGTTAACGCGCACTATGCGGGCGTCGGTAGCGGTGCTGTCCGATATGAAGTAACCGGTGCCGGCGTTAAGTATACGCTCTTTGAGCTCATTATCGGGAGCGGAAGCGAATGAGTTCCATACATCGGCCTGACCTCCTGCCACGCCGGGCATTTTGAGAGCTTCGTCAAATGCTACACCCGAGTTGAGAGCGGCAAGTAGCGAGTCGCGTCCGGCGGCATCGCCCTGATATGCGATGAAGTCGATGTTTATCGAGTCTACCGCCATCTTCTTGCTGAGCAGTTTGGCTATTGTGTATTCGTCGTTGATGAACGAAAGCATTTTTACCGCACCGGCAGTGCTGTCGGTTACAAATGACTTAAGCTGCGGGTTTGTTATGGCCGATGCAGTGGTTGAGCGGCGTTCAACTCCGAAGTTGCTGTCGCCGTTTACGGCATCAAGGTCTTTTGTGGCGGCAAGTTTGACTACTGTAGTGTCAACAAGTGTGCGGCCTTCAGCTATATCAGCCTGTGAAGGCTCGATGTTTACGGCAATGTAGTTGACTTTGCGTATCTCGTCGTCAACCTTATACATGTTTTTGTCTTTGTTGTACTGGGCTTTGAGCTCTTCCTTGCTTACCGGATACTTGTCGTTGGGAAGATCCATATAGCTTTTCTTTACGTAAGCCATGTGGCTTGTCGAAGCGTTTCCGTCATAATATGATTTTGCATCAAGTTCGTTGGCTACAAGAGCTCCGGCAAGCAATGCCTGAAATTTCTGTTGCTTGAGGAGCTGCTCCATCTGTTGCTCCTGACGCAGCCAAAGAGCTTGCACCTGCTGGGCCTGTTCGGCGGGTACTCCGTACTTGCCGGGATTGAAAGCCACATCATATAGCTGCTGGGGCGATTCAAAACCCATCTGCTGGGCAAACTGTATCATTGCATAGTGTGCGTTTGAGCCGAGCATTGACTTTGAGAGTTCGTCGTCGGTGACCTGTATGCCAAGGTCTTCGATCTCCTGATTGAGAAGTTGCTCCTGTATCATGCCGTAAAGAACGCGCTGGTGCAGGGCGGCAGGATCGATTTTGGCGTTTTGCTGCTGGTACTGCTGGTTGGCCTCCTCATAGCGGCGTTGAAATTCTTGGATGTCGATTTTGTGACTGCCGACTTTGGCTATGGTTGTGCCATTGCCGAAAAGTGTGCGGCCTGAAGTAAAGAAGTCACCGATGACAAATGCCAATAACGCGGCACCTACCACGATGAGGAGCAGAGTAGATCTCTTGCGGATTTTTTCAAGTGTTGCCATTTATTGCTTTGAATTTAATTTTTTATCATTGATAATGAGTGGTTTCTGTCTTTATGCGAGGCGCATGAAGACAAAATCGCACAAAGATACTAATTTTAAATCGTAAATCACAGCCTCAAATCGCAAATTTATCATAAACCGTAATAATTACGTAGTTAAGTGTCATGATGCGTCCGGCGTGGGTGGCTTTAAAGTCCGAAAGCACGTTTGATATCTTCGGTCTTGTCAAGTTTTTCCCATGTAAACAGTTCGACTTCGAGCGTTTTTTCCGGTTCGTATTTTGACGTGAAGGTCTTTTTTACAGTCATCGGTTCGCGGCCAACATGTCCGAATGCCGCTGTCTCCTGATATATGGGATTGCGGAGTTTCAGACGTTTTTCGATAGCGTTGGGCCTCATGTCAAACAGTTCTTTTACACGTTGTGATATTTCGGCGTCGCTCATGTTGACTTTGGCCGTGTTGCGGGTGTTTACATACAGGCTCACAGGCTCTGCCACGCCTATGGCGTAGGCCACCTGTACAAGGGCTTCGTCGGCAACGCCGGCTGCCACAAGATTTTTGGCTATGTGACGGGCCGCATAAGCTGCGGAACGGTCTACTTTAGACGGGTCTTTGCCTGAAAATGCGCCGCCGCCATGCGCTCCGCGGCCGCCGTAGGTGTCAACTATTATTTTACGTCCGGTAAGACCTGTGTCGCCGTGAGGGCCGCCGATTACAAACTTGCCGGTGGGATTTACATGCAGTATCAGCTTGTCGTCAAACAACTGTTGTACCGACTCTGGCAGTTTTGACACAACACGAGGCAGCAGTATGGTTTTTACGTCATCGCGTATCTTCTCGAGCATCATCATGTCGGCTTCATCCTGCGATGCGGCATTGTCGGCGGGGATGAACTCGTCGTGCTGGGTAGATATGACGATGGTGTGTATTCTTACCGGTTTGCCTTCGGGTGAATACTCTACCGTGACCTGACTTTTGGCGTCGGGTCTAAGATAAGTCATGTCAATGCTTTCGCGACGTATTGCCGACAGTTCGCGTAGAAGCATATGGCTCAGGTCGAGGGGAAGAGGCATGTAGTTGGGTGTCTCGTTGCATGCATAGCCGAACATCATTCCTTGGTCGCCGGCTCCTTGCTCCTCTTCAATGGCGCGTTCGACACCGCGGTTTATATCGACGCTTTGCTCGTGTAAGGCGGAAAATACTCCGCATGCGTTGCCGTCAAATTTAAGTTCGCTGCGGTTGTAGCCTATCTCGTTGATCACGCGGCGGGTGACATCCATCAGGTCTATGTAGGCGTTGCTCTTGACCTCTCCGGCCACTACTACTTGTCCGGTGGTGACAAGGGTCTCGCATGCTACTTTGGATTGCGGATCATGGGCAAGGAATTCGTCAAGAATTGCGTCCGATATCTGGTCGGCGACTTTGTCGGGATGGCCTTCCGAGACCGATTCCGATGTAAAAAGGTAGTTGTTCATCTTATTTTTGATAAAGTTTATAAACTGATTGAAATAAAAAATCTCCACATCGGGCATATGCCGTGCGGAGCGTAGTCTGACCAAAACTTGCCGATTGCAAATGAATCTTGCGGTTTTAGCATTTTTTACAGTGGTTGCAAGCAGCCAAATTTCTCCACCCGGGTGTATACCCTGTCTGTTTTCGGCGCAAAGTTAATATTTTATTCTGAAATAATAAGTTATATCTAATGTTTTAACATTCGTTTCTCTTGGTTATAATGTGCAGAAAAAGGTCACTAAAAACGGAACCGAGAAGTCTACGACGAAGCCGTGAAATACCGACACTATGACCATGTCGCGCCCTGATACCTGCGATATTATAGGAAGGGTGGTGTCCATTGAGGTGGCGCCTCCGGCCGATATCGGAGCAAGACGACCGAAAATTGTAGCGAGTACGGGAGCTCCGAGAAGAGTGATGATTTCGCGGAATATATTGGAGAGCAACGCTATCGTGCCAAGTTCGGCTCCGTAATATTCTGATATGAATATACTTGACAGAGAGTAATATCCGAAGCCTGAGCCTATGGCAAGGCATTCAGTGGCAGTGCGGGGTATAAACAGGCTTATTAGAGCGCATCCAGCCAATGTGCCGCCGATTGTCATAAGCGGTAATAACAGCAGGCGCGGGTCTGCGCTCCTGATGCCTTTGAGAGAGTCTGCGTCATGTCCTACATTCATTCCTACGAAAAACATAAGGGCGGCCAGCGCGTAGAAGCTTATGCCGTAATCGGTGTCAGGCAGTTTAATCCATCCGGCGATGCCGCATACGACCCCGATTAAAAAAAATAGTATTATTACAATACTCCCTTTCATCGTTTGCTCTTTTTTCCGGTTATGTATTTCCATAATATGCAGGCTGCGACGGCGCTGCCGAGTGTCGCGGCCAAGGATAGAACTATCGCCTGCCATCCTAAACTCAGTGCTCCATGTATCACTGCGTCGTTGGCTCCGGCTTCAAGCCCGAGCAGAAACAGCAGAAGCCATACGAGGCTTGTGATTGTGGCGCTTATCCAAGGTATGCGTCGGTTGCGTAACAGCAGACCTGTTGCGACGCCGGTAAGCATTATTGCTATGAGAACTATCATTATGTGATGCTTTATATGTCTTGTTTTCTATTTTGTATGCAAAGTTCCGAAAAAAAATGCAGACAACAATATATTGTGTGTTTTCCGGGCTTTTGTCGGATGATTTCTTTAAATTTTGCAACGGCGCTTAAAATTAATTAAAATGACATTTTGGTGTAACACGATTGCAACAGGCTGAAGCTATCTTTGCAATATCATTAGATGTATGTGGTACTATTATTTCTAATGAGATAAAATATCACAATCATTACCATTAGAACATTATTGCAAAGTTATAAAAGTAATTAGAAAGAGTGGGCTCTATTTCTTTCCTATAAAAGAGAGAATCCGAAATCTCGGACGGAGCAAGGATTGGAAATGGTCGCGATGACCTTAGTCCGCCCCACCATATACAGGTTTTCACCTGTCGCGAGGCTGCAACTTGGTTGCGGCCTCCTTTCGTATAATCAGCAGGTTAGGCGCGCCCACATTGCAATTAGGGGTCAGCGGATTTTCCCGGTGGGCGACGTGGATGTATCGTGGTATAGTATTACC
>ERZ778495.722-NODE-722-length-28085-cov-6.387585_pt1 | contig 28085 bp, 24 predicted proteins | sample MGYA00433100_ERZ778495 | MGnify/ENA primary metagenome ERZ778495 (study PRJEB29527, sample SAMN07138962) | mouse gut metagenome | material: feces | host: mouse | place: China:Nanjing | collected 2016-01-25 ...
ATTTCAAACGTAACGAGAGAGTATGTAAGGCTCTTAATAAGAAGTACGGGCTGCATCTTGGCAAAGATAAATTGAATACCGATATTTCAAAACTCCGTGGCAAGGAGAAAGTCCGCTATCAGGTGACACAGGACATAGTCCGTTGTTTCCCGGTGGCAAATGATTGGGATTCCTACATCGCTGAGTTGAAGAAATATGGAATTACCACCAAAGAAAAAATAAGCGAGGGTGGCAATGTGAACCTGTATTACTGCAAAGGCAGGTTTGAATTCTGGAGTCAGAGGTTGCATAAGAATTTAGCCCGGTATCCGTTGGAATGTTATTTCTTAGTGAAGCGGAGGAACGCCGAAGCACAGAAGAAAACTCAAAGTCCAGCAACCACTGCATCTAACTCAACACAGCAGGCAAGAACCGTTTCAGCAGCAACTTCCAGAACAGAGTCTAAGCCTCACGTTCAAATACCGATTGTCATACCACCGTTGCCTTTTGAATTCCTGTGGGATGTGCCTAAGAGTGATGAGGCGGCATACCGCAGAGGAGAGACGGTTTACACATTTGCACGCAAACCGGCTGACAGCTATAAGGCATACTACTGGATATGGTATGATTTCAAAACCGAAAAGCCACAATGCAGCTTCGACCCGCCCAAGAGCCGAGATATTCCTCCGGCGTTTCTGCGACAGGTGGTATCATCTGGCAAGACATCCTCACCTCAATCTGAATCATCAGACTTCCGAATGTCTCATGTTTCTCTGAGCAATGCTCCCGATGATGATGTCTGCATAGCACATGGAGAACCTGTATCCGGTGACTTCAAGCAATTCCTTGAAAACCATCCCGACATGGACTTCTACGATGCCAAACGTAAGTTCAAGGAAGAGCAGAAGACAAAGCAGAGAGTCCGGCAAGGACCGAAGTTGTACTAACGAAATATTAAAGACAGTTCTCGTAAAAATTGCCGAGGACTGTCTTTATATTTGATTCAATCATTTTTTAGTGGTTGAAATTTTCTATTAACTTCCTACTGAGCATAGACAAGGAGCGGATAAATCCCAAGTTAGTATATTCAAAATTTTGAGTAATGCTATTCCATTGCATGAACCCTAAATAATGATAATGGTAATTATTGTTAGCATAGTTGATAATCTCAGACATGTGGTTTTCAAATCGTAGAATATCAAATAATCTGGAGCTACATCCATTATTGATATTGATTTACAACCCATATTTGGCATCCGAAACAAGACAGTAACCTATCAACTGGGACCACTCTTTTAATCCTACGCTTTTCATTAGTTTTACCTCTAAAATTGCAATTTCAAAAGTGTGTCCATCAGTAATTAAGGCAAATACATCTAAATCTAACGGCTGAACCTTATTTGCATATTCCACTATACATGCAGGGACGCTTGGATTTTCAGCTATGATTCTTTTTAGATTAGTCTTAAGTTCTCCTTTACCCCAATATATTTCAATTGAATCTTTATCGGCAGCAACAAAATTGCTTTTGAGTGTATTCTTTATAAAACTCAATATCTCAGGGTAATATGAAATCTCATTTCTCATCTAAATCAGAAAGTATAATTGGTCGTACAACTAATTTGTATGGATTATCAATATCAGGAGCAATTAATTTTGAGTATAGATGTGGATTCTTTGGCCCTATTAATGCTCCACGATCATCTTTGTATAATACTAATGGAGTTAGCCTATTGGGTACTAAGCACCTTACCGAAGCCTCAGGCTCTATGGTAAGTGTTGAACGGATTATATCCATAAATTTCCCCTTAGGACGTGTCCCTTTAAGTTTGGAACTCGGCACAATAAGATAAGCAACCGCTTGAAGTATATCCGCAACCGGATAGCCCGTATTGTCATCTATACCAAGAATCAGTGAAGTCGAATTTGACTTGAAATCCTTAACCAAATCTTTTAGATATAACGCCTTCTCTTCGTAATTTACAGAACTCATCAAGGCATCATTCTCTATAATCTTCTGGATATTTTCTTTTGAATCTTTGCATAATATAGGAAACGGGGCAATTAGTTCGCCAATATGAGAGAAAGCCTCATTTAATTGCTGATAAGGCGCATGAGGGCAACCCAATGCGGCGCAAATATGTCTGAAGTGTATGTAATGTCCTCCTCTTATGCACTCAGGTAATCTTGAATCATTTTCAGCAGGATGCACGGTAGAAATAGTAGGGCGAATCTCTCTTTCCTCACAAACTTCCGTTATATGACTCTGCGTTTGCTTTGCCCTGTTTTTATTGGCCGATTCAACTTTTGTTTTAAATCCAAAAGCCCCAAATTCCGCGTATTGATCTAATTGTATCCTTAACTTAAATCCTTTTGCCCAACTTTTGTAATAAGGATTATTTGAAGCATGAAAATTTGGATGATTCCACAGTATTTGATCGGGGATGCAATTTACGCTATAAAGCAAGTTGCATAAGGCGCAGACAGATTCAAAATTAAATCCTTTCAATTCAAACGAAAGGATTTGCACGTCATCTGAAAATCTACGCTGTGTAGGATTAGTACTACCAATGCTATCTGCCAATCCAGCAATGAATCTACGTTTGATATTTGCATCTCTAAGGTGAGGAATGATACCGGTGATAGGCAGCTCTGTCCGTAATTCTCCCTCGCAATTGATACCATAACTTTCCAAATCTGCTTTAAGGTCGGTTAAATCTCCTTCGCAAATAATAGTCCAATGTTTATCCGATGCGGAAAAATTCACTCTAAGACCATAAATTGACAACAATAACGGTCCGACAAATCTCATTATATCATCCGAGATTTGAGCAGCCCGTTGCGGATTCTTCAAATAAGAACCCCATTGCCGAAAAGGCAGTTGGATGCTAAAGAAATCTTCAGCATTTCCAAATTTACCACCCCCTATTATCAATCCAAAGATATATGCCTTATCAGTATCCATTTATTTCTCAGTAAATACTTGGTCCATAATTGCTTTTGCAATATTATACGCCAAATTAACAGGAACAGCGTTTCCTATAACTTTGTACATTGCAATGATATTTTTTTGGCTATCATCAATGAATTTGAAGTCATCAGGAAATGATTGTATTCTAGCCGCCTCACGAATTGTGAATCTCCTATTCTTTATAGGATGAAGAATTCCACAATTCTCCGGTTGGGCCGAAGCCGTCATTGTTCCACATATTTCATCTCTAGAAAATCGTCTATAAAAATTCGGTGAACGATATTTTTTCATATCATCACGAATTTTTTTAAACCGAGGGGCAAGATGCTCGTAGGGAATATCTTTCCAAGAACCACCTTCTGGAATATACTCAATCATTCCAAGTGCTTGTGGTGATAGCACCCAATCTACTTGATTGGGAACATCTTTTGGTACATCAAGGACATGCTTGAGGGTAAGATTATGTTTTTTAATTTTTTCAGGAAACTGAAAAGTACCACCAAGATCTTTCCTAATTCCAACAAAGAATACACGTTGGCGATTCTGAGGGACTTCATAATCAGAGGCATTTAGCAACTTATATACGACATTATATCCAATGTCTCCAATAGTCGCTAAATCTTCCAACAGAACATCTACAAGATTCCTGCCGTCAATATACTTTGTTGATAAAAGACCTTTGACATTCTCAAACACAAAGACTTTGGGCATTTTGCTCCGAATAATCCTAAGGCATTCCTTATACAACATACCTCGAGAATCATATACTCCTTTACGGCTTCCAGCGTTTGAAAAAGGTTGGCATGGAAATCCTGCGGTCAATATATCACCATTCGGAATGTCATTTTCATGAACATTCAGAATGTCCCGCTTGTCTATTTTCCCTATATTGAGTTCATGAATGGCTTGAGCATCAGAATCGAAATCATTAGCCCATACCACCTCAAACCCAGCTTTAATGAAACCGAGGTCAAGCCCACCGCACCCGGAAAACAGGGAAATTAATTGGGGCTTAGTATGTTGAGACGATGCTTTAGTCATTGTTAATTTTTCAAGTTGGCATTAAACGCCATGCAAAGTTAATAAAAAAAACAGACATTTCGAAATCACAATGGATAATCCCGAGAATTCTTTTGCAAAGGTAATAAATAGGGTGTGCCATATATTTGCACCTACGTGTTAATAAAAATAAATTATCCCATCTTTAACAATGGAGATGTTGTGACACGGCTGATTTTCGGTTGAGGTCACCACATTTTTATCGCGGGATTATAGTTAAACTCTGTTAAAGTTTGGGATTGCGAGGCTGTGGGGTGGGGTTGAATGATGGTGAACGGCTATGAATGATATACCAATTTATATTGATAATCAAGACTTTACATATCTGCCGAAATAGATATGCACTCACCATGACACGCATAATCGTCAATATTTCAGCAATTTACGGCAGGCGTGGTGACTTTTGTGGTGACTCGGAGGGGTGTAGGTGAAAGAAAGACCGCTAACTCATTGAGAATTAGCGGTCTTCTGTGGTGCCACCAGGAATCGAACCGGGGACACAAGGATTTTCAGTCCTTTGCTCTACCAACTGAGCTATGGCACCGTTTTTGTTTTGCGTTGCAAAGGTAGGGAGTTTTTTTTATTCCTGCAAATTTTTAATGAGCTTTTTTGCATTTTTTTAGGCAAATGGGGCGAAATGGGCATTCAAATGGGGCGAAATGGGCATTCAAATGGGTAAAAATGACTGAAAATTTGAGCTGAGAGGGTGTCGGATTATGAATTTTAGGTATGGAAGGTATGGTGATTGGCTTCGAGGTGGATGGATATTGGCTGGTATAGATAATAGTTGTATCGGGGATGGATATGGACCGGGTATAGGATAGATAGACCGGGTATAGATGGTAGGTACAAGTATAGATAGGGGCATAGATAATGGATGTATATGTATTAAGGGGGATATGAAAGGGTGTGAGATGGTGTGTGGAGATGGGCGCGGAGGTCGGGGCTGGGCTGATGTGGTAGGTGGGGTGGGATGTTGTGGCTGATGGGTGTGAACGTGGGGGAGGGAAGGTGGGCTGTGGGCGGTGGATTTTATCGGGAATATGGGTTGTGAATTCCGTTTTTAGGGTATGGGGAGTGTGGCGGGGCGGTTGTAATTTTGCAGTGTGGCCGGCGGCGATGTGTGTTGACGAGTGGTGACCGGTCTGTGTTTTCTGACTTTTTAGTAATTTTGCAATGTAAATAAGATGAATAAAGAGATTATGAATGTTATCCGTGATGAGGAATTCGGCGGTGAACGTCCGCTTTTTGCTTCGAAGGGTCTGCGGCTGGAGGGTGTGACTGTCCATGCCGGGGAGTCGGCTTTGAAGTGTTGTTCTGATGTCGTGGCCGAGGGCTGCCGTTTTGAGGGGAAGTATCCTTTCTGGCATGTGGACGGTTTTGAGATCAGTTTGTGTCTGTTCACTCCGGGGGCGCGTGCGGCGTTGTGGTATTCGAGGAATCTTGTGATGACCGATACGCTGGTCGAGGCTCCGAAGATGTTTCGCGAGATGGAGAATCTTTCGCTGACGCGTGTGAAGATTCCGGATGCGCAGGAGACTCTGTGGCATTGCCGCGGGGTGAAGCTGCGTGATGTGGAGGTGGGGAATGCCGATTATCTGTTCATGCATTCCGAGGATATTGATATTGACGGTTATCTGCAGAGGGGGAATTATTCGTTTCAGTATTGCCGGAATGTGGTGATCCGCAATGCGAGGATTGAGTCGAAGGATGCGTTCTGGAATACTGATAATGTGACGGTCTATGATTCGGAGCTTTCCGGTGAGTATCTTGGCTGGCATTCGCGCAATCTGCGTCTGGTGCGTTGCCGGATTTCCGGCACTCAGCCTTTGTGTTATTGCGAGGGGCTTGTGATGGAAGACTGCGAGATGGCGGATGATGCTGATCTGGCGTTTGAGGATTCATCGCTTGAGGCGACGGTGAATTCGTGCATCACGAGTGTGAAGAATCCGCGCACCGGTTCGATAAGGGCTGCGGGGATAGGGGAGACCATTATTGACGGTAATGTGCTTGCTCCTGCCGACTGCCGGATTGTTACTGAGGCCGGTTGCTGATCGGTATGTAAATGGAACTTAGGCGGTGGTGTTTTGTTATTCAGATTATAATATGTATATGATTTGCCGATATGAGTATGGATTTCGATTTTGATAAGGTGGTACATCGCCGTGGCAGCGGGTGCATGAAATGGGACGAGCGTGACGATGTGTTGCCGCTCTGGGTTGCTGACATGGATTTCCGGACGGCTCCGTGTGTGGTTGAGGCGCTTCGCAGGCGTGTGGACCACGGGGTGTTCGGCTACACTCTGGTCGATGATGATTACTATGGTGCTCTTATCGATTGGTTCAGTTCGCGTCATCTTTATCCGTTCAGGCGTGAGGATGTGATCTATGTGCCGGGTGTGGTTCCTGCCATATCGGCTATCATCAAGGCTCTTGCGCCTGCGGGGTCGGGTGTGATAGTCCAGACTCCGGTCTACAATTGTTTTTTTTCTTCGATCCGCAACAATGGCTGCCGGATTGTGGAGAGTCCTCTGCGTCGGGTCGATCTGCCGGGCGGGGAGTTTACTTATGAGATGGATTTCGAGGGGCTGGAGAGGCTGGCGGCTGATCCCTCAAACGTGCTTATGCTGCTGTGCAATCCCCACAATCCCGCCGGGCGTGTCTGGCGTAGGGAGGAGCTTGAGCGCGTGGCGGAGATCTGCCGGAGAAACGGTGTGAGAGTGGTCAGCGATGAGATTCACTGTGAGCTGACCATGCCGGGTTACCGTTATGTGCCTTATGGGACGGTTGATCCGTCGGCCGTCGTGTGTCTGTCACCGTCAAAGGCTTTCAATACTGCCGGGCTTCAGATTGCCAACATCATCGTGGCTGATCCCGGAGAGCGTAAGCTGATTGACCGTGCGGTAAATATCAACGAGGTCTGCGATGTCAATCCCTTCGGAGTCGAAGCGCTGAAGGCTGCCTATTCGCCTGAAGGGAGTGAATGGCTCGATGCTCTGAGGGCATATATTTATGAAAATTACTGTCTGTTGCGCGAATATCTCGGACGTCGGCTTCCGCAGTGTGCGGTGGCTCGGCTGGAGGGCACTTATCTGCCGTGGGTCGATATCTCGAAGTTCGGATCTGATGCCGATGAACTTGCCGGCGGCTTGCTTGACAAGGCCGGTGTGTGGGTGAATTCCGGGTCGATGTATGGCGACGGAGCTTATCTGCGCATCAATATTGCCTGTCCTCGCCAGATTCTTGAAGAAGGGCTCGAACGGATATGCGGGTATCTTGAGGGGGCCTGCATGAACAATATAAACTGACCGGCGGCGTGGCAGACATTTCATTGATCAGATCAGGAGCGCCGCTGAGTTTCGGCAGTCAGCTCAGGCTGACACTCCAGTTGTCGTGGCCGGCAATGATGGCCCAGCTGTCGAGCATAATGATGCAGTATATCGACGCGGCGATGGTGGGACGCCTTGGGGCCGACGACTCGGCGGCCGTCGGGCTAGTCTCCACGAGTCTGTGGCTCTTCTGGGGCATCTGTTCGGCTGTTACTGTTGGTTTCTCCGTGCAGGTGGCCCACCGGATCGGAGCGTCAGACCATGAGGGGGCGCGGCGGATACTGCGTCAGTCTATAGTGGCCTGTCTGCTGTTCAGCCTTGCTGTTGTGGCTGTCGGAGCGGCCATAGCGTGGCCTCTGCCCGTCTGGCTTGGAGGGACAGAGGCCGTATGCGGCAAGGCTTCGCTCTATTTTCTTGTTTTTGTACTTGCTCTTCCGCTTCTCACCATGAATTATCTCGGAGGGGCTATGCTCAGGTGTGTCGGGAATATGAAGGTGCCCGGCGGGCTTAACGTGATGATGTGTGTGCTTGACATCATCTTCAACTTTTTCCTGATTTTCCCTACACGTGAAATCGGTCTTGGCTCTGTCAGTCTGGCTGTGCCCGGAGCCGGTCTCGGAGTGCTTGGCGCGGCACTTGGCACTGTGTCGGCGGAGATTGTCACAGCGGGGCTGATGATGTGGTTTCTCTGCACACGCGAGAAGACCATCAGGCTCAAGGGGCATCCGGGAAGTTTCAGGCTTACGCGCCAGGTCATCGGCAAGGCACTGCGCATATCGGCTCCGATGACGCTTGAACATGCCGTTATCTGCGGAGCGCAGATAGCGGTGACTGTCATAGTGGCTCCGCTTGGCATAATGGCTATAGCGGCCAATGCGTTTGCCGTTACGGCAGAGAGTATATGCTATATGCCCGGCTACGGGATAGGCGATGCCGCCACAACGCTGGTGGGGCAGAGCTATGGCGCGCAGCGCATGGACGTAGCGCGCCGTTTCGGCTATATCACCGTTGGGCTGGGTATGGTGATGATGACGGTGATGGGGGTTATCATGTATGTCTGCGCGCCGTGGGTCATGGAGCTGATGACGCCCGTCGGAGCGATCCAGACGCTTGGCGTAGAGTCGTTGCGCATAGAGGCATTTGCCGAGCCTATGTTTGCGGCGGCGATAGTGAGCTATGGTGTTATGGTCGGGGTTGGTGACACTATAGTGCCGGCCTGCATGAACTTCGGCAGCATCTGGCTTGTGCGTCTGCCATTGGCTGCGCTTTTGGCTCCGACAATGGGGCTTGCGGGGGTATGGACGGCCATGTGCATCGAACTGTGTTTCCGCGGGGCGATCTTTCTCTGGCGTCTGCTTTCAGGTGCGTGGCTTAAGAAGGGGATATGACAGATACGGTTACAGGAGACAGCCTGTCTCAATGATCCGTGGCGGCGACTGCGGTCTGAGGCTGATCGCGGCCGACAGAAAAGCCCCGGTCTGGCGGAAGGCGCGCAGACCGGGGCGATACGATATGGTGACTGATGCGGATGATCAGACGTTTTCGGGACGGAGTGTGCGCACGGTAGCACCGGCACGCCACATTTCGCTTTCGCGGAGAGCCTTGAGTTCTTCTTCAAGTTTCTCGCGGTAGTCGGCCTGGGTGTTGGAGTCGATGGAGCGCTGTGCCTCGCGTCCGGTCTTCACGCTCTCGTAGAGATCGTAGACCACGGGCTTGATGGCATCGTGGAACGGACCCATCCAGTCAAGAGCGCCGCGCTGTGCGGTGGTAGAGCAGTTGGCATACATCCAGTCCATACCCTTTGCTGCGAAGAGGGGCATGAGTGACTGGGTGAGTTCTTCGACGGTTTCGTTGAAGGCTTCAGAGGGAGTGTGGCCGTTTTCACGGAGCACTTCATACTGGGCGAGGAGGAGGCCCTGGATGGCGCCCATGAGTGAGCCGCGTTCGCCGGTGAGGTCGCTGACAGCTTCGCGCTGGAATGTGGTTTCGAAGAGGTAGCCTGAACCGATGCCGATGCCGAGGGCGAGTGTGCGGTCAAGCGCACGGCCAGTGGCGTCCTGGTAGACGGCGAAGCTTGAGTTGGTGCCTTTGCCTTCCTTGAAGAGGATGCGGAGCATTGTGCCTGATCCCTTGGGGGCTACCATGATGACGTCGACGTCAGCGGGGGGAACCACGCCGGTGCGGTCGCTCCAGTTGATGGCGAAGCCGTGGCTGAAATAGAGGGCTTTGCCGGGTGTGAGGTGCTCCTTTATGACAGGCCACTGTGAGATTACGGCTGCGTCGCTGAGAAGGCACATGATGATGGTGCCGCGCTTGCAGGCTTCTTCGATCGAGAAGAGTGTTTCGCCGGGAACCCAGCCGTCGGCCACTGCCTTGTCATAGGTCTTGCCTTCGCGCTGGCCTACTATCACGTTGAAGCCGTTGTCGCGGAGGTCGAGACCCTGGCCGGGGCCCTGGACTCCGTAGCCGATCACGGCGATTGTTTCGTCCTTGAGTACTTCGCGTGCTTTTTCGAGGGGGAATTCTTCGCGGGTGATGACTGTTTCTTCAACGCCGCCGAAATTTAATTTTGCCATAATTGAATAGGTGAATTAGTATATTTTTATGAATTTGTTCCTGAATGAATCTGTGAGGGGGGAGATGAAAGGTCTGTCAACGCTCGCTGAAATGCAGGCGCGCTATGCAGCAGGGAGTATCGGCCACGGCGATCTGAGCGGTGGCTGTTTCCGGTGACTCCGCATGGGCCATGCGGCTGGCTGTGGCTGTCTCTCCATAGCGGGCTTCATGTTTGAACGCCACTTCGAAGCGGCTTATGCGCATGGAGTCATAGGTCTCAAGCGGCCACAGATCGGTGATAAGGTCGATGTAGCGCCGGGTGGTGACGTGGCGGTTTACATCGATGTCGGAGACGGCGAAACGATAGCTCATCTCGAAGTCTGAGCCAGAGAGCGGCAGGAGTTTTCCGCCGTTGTCAATGCCTGACGGTGCGCCGTCCACCATGTCGAAGCCTTTCCAGATGGGTGTGAGGTCTCCTGGGCGGCGGGTTGACATGTTGACGGCCATCCATGTGGAGTGGGCGCGGATCACGATGCGTCCGGTCTCGGCATCGGTCATTTCGAAATTTCTGTCGGAGAAGAGTCGGTTGACGTTTTCAATCCATGTGGTCATGCGGTATGTGCGGTTGACCGACGGGCTTTCGGCAATGTCGATAGTCAGCCGGCTCAGCACCCAGGATATCCCTTCGCTGATCATACGGTCGAAACCTATGCCGAGCCTGTTGGCATGGGCCGTGGCGGTGTCGATGATCGTGGTGACCAGACGTGACAGCGGCATCTCGCGCTGAGAGTTGACTTCCGCTGCCGTTAAGAAAAATTCTGTGGTATATCTTTTGTCTGCCATATGACTGTTTATGGAGAGAACTTTGGGTGTGTGGTAGGGAGGGGTGACGGAGAGTGCGGCTTTAGAGGTTTAGAGGTTGTCTAAAAACAATCTCTTATTCCTCGGAGGTGTCACACAGGGCCTTGCCTCGCGCTTCCTGCTCTTCGAGATAGCGGGTGAAGTGTTCGGTGGGTGACTTGGTGATGCAGATGCGGCCCGAACGGATGAACTGCAGGATGCCGTATTTGGCAAGCAGCTCGTAGAGGGCCTGGGTCTCGCTCTCGTGGCCGGTTTTTTCGAGTATGGTGTACTCGCGGGTGAGTTCGAGAATGCGGGCGTTGTGCACGCGGATGATGCGCTCGAAATCTTTCTCATCGAGAAGTTTCTGGGTGGGCACCTTGTAGAGGGCCACTTCCTGATAGACGATCTCGTCATCGGTATAGAGGAATGCGCGGAGCACGTCAATGCAGCGTTCAATCTGGCTGATGACTTTCTCCATTGTCTCACGGTCGCTGTTGCAGGTGAAGTTCATCTTGTGGATGCCGTGGACCGAGCTTGCGCTTGACGAAACACTTTCGAGGTTGAGGCCGCGGCGGGTGAAGATGATGGAGATGCGGTTGAGCAGACCCACCTGGTTTTCGGTGAATACGGATATGGTGAACAGTTGTTTCTTTTCCATCCTGTTATAGTGGCTTGCGGTTGAAAGTTGGGCCGACGCGGGTGGTCAGGCCTCGTATTTGTCTGTGGCGTTGATAAGAATGTTGTCAATGGCCGAGCCGGGGGTGACCATCGGGAAGACCATGTCAGTCGGGTCGATATTGACGTTGAGCAGATAGGCTCCGTCGTGGGCGGCCATGCGGGCTATGGCGCTGTCAAGCTCGGCACGGCAGCTGACATTTTCAGCCGGAATGCCGTAGGCGGCGGCGATCGCCACGAAGTCGGGGTTGACCATCGGGGTGGCCGAGAAGCGGTTGTTGTAGAACATGGCCTGCCACTGGCGCACGTTGCCGAGATAGTTGTTGTTGAGAAGTACCATTTTTACCCCTATGCGGTATTCAAGGATGGTTCCGAGTTCCTGCATGGTCATCTGGAAGCCGCCGTCACCCATGAAGGCGAGCACTTCGCGGGAGGGTTCGGCGAGTTTGGCGCCGATTGCAGCGGGAAGGCAGAAGCCCATCGTGCCGAGGCCGCCGGAGGTGATCATGCTCTTGGGCATGGTGTAGGATGAATAGCGGGCGCTCATCATCTGGTTCTGGCCCACGTCAGTGACCACGATGGCTTTGTTGCCGGTGGCCTCAGACAGTTTTCTGACCACTTCGCCCATGCGCATCGGTGATTCCGGACCAAGGTCTTTCGGATCGGTCTCGCGTTCGATCACTTCGGCCTGTTCCACATTCTCCGGGCGTTCGAAGGTTGTGAGCCATTCCTTGCGGTCGGCTTTATTGATCTGGGGGAGGAGTGCGCGCAGGGCGGTCTTGGCATCGGCGTGGATGGCTATGTGTGCTTTGACGTTTTTATTGAATTCGGCGCTGTCGATGTCGATGTGTATGATCTTGGCCTGTGGTGCATATGATTTGATCACTCCGGTGACGCGGTCGTCGAAGCGCATTCCGACGGCAAGGATCACATCGGCATTGTTGGTAGCGATGTTGGGCCCGATGTTGCCGTGCATTCCGACCATGCCTTTGTTGAGCGGATGTTCTGAAGGTATGGTCGAGAGTCCGAGCAGCGTGGTGGCCACGGGGATGTCGGCTTTCTCGGCGAGAGCAAGCAGATCGGTTTCGGCTTCAGAGAGCATTACGCCGTGACCGGAGAGTATCAGCGGTCTTTCCGAGCGGTTGATGAGTGCTGCGGCCGAGATTATTTCGCCGGGCTGCAGTTCAGGTGCCGGATTGTAGCTGCGGATATAGTTTGTCTTCTTGTAGCTCCAGTCGAGAGTTCCTACCTGGGCGTCGCGTGTGATGTCAAGCACCACGGCTCCAGGGCGGCCGGTGGTGGCGATGTAGAAAGCGCGGGCCATCGCCCAGGGAATTTCTTCCGGGCGTCGGATCTGGTAGGCCCATTTGGTTATAGGCTGAGTGATGCCGATGACGTCGGTTTCCTGAAAGGCATCGGTGCCGAGCGAGGCTACTCCTACCTGGCCGGTAATGACCACTATGGGGGTGCAGTCAATGTTGGCGTCGCCGAGTCCGGTGATGACGTTTGTGGCTGCAGGGCCGGAGGTTACTGTGACGACTCCCACACGGCCTGATGCGCGGGCATAGCCCTGGGCGGCATGGACAGCGCCCTGTTCGTGGCGTGTCAGGATGTGGCGGAGCGAGTCTGTGAAATCATAAAGTTTGTCGTAGAAGGGCATAATCTGGCCGCCCGGATAGCCGAAGATAGTGTCTACTCCTTCGGCAAGCAATGCGCGGCATATTGCCTCGGCTCCTGTGATGCGTTCACTCATACTTATATGGGTCTGAAATTGATAGCGTGTGTTGTGTATGTGGCAGAGAAGAGTGTCATGAGGGGCTGTGCGGATCAGTCTTCGATGTGGCGCACACCGCCCTTGTCGGCCGATGTCACCATCGAGGCATAGGCGCGGAGCGCAAGCGAGATTTTTCGGTCGCGGTCACGGGCGGTGAATGCTTTGTTGCCGTGGGCTTCCTCTTCCTTGCGGCGGTCAGCGAGCTCGCTGTCGGAGAGGCGTACATTGATGCTGCGGGCCGGGATGTCGATCTCGATTATGTCTCCGTCACGGACGAGTCCGATGTTGCCGCCGTTGGCAGCTTCCGGCGAGATGTGGCCGATCGAGAGGCCGGATGTGCCGCCTGAGAATCGTCCGTCAGTGATGAGCGCGCACTCTTTTCCGAGATGCTTGCTCTTGATATACGAGGTGGGATAGAGCATTTCCTGCATTCCGGGTCCTCCTTTGGGGCCTTCGAAGGTGATGACCACCACATCGCCGCTCTTGACCCGGTCGCGGAGTATGCCGTCAACTGCGGCTTCCTGAGAGGTAAACACTTTGGCGGGCCCGCTGAAACGGAAGATGCTGGGGTCTACGCCGGCTGTCTTGACTACGCAGCCGTCCTGGGCGATGTTGCCTTTGAGCACTGCGAGGCCTCCGTCTTTTACATAGGCATGATCCATGTCGCGGATGCAGCCGTTGGTCCGGTCTGTGTCGAGTTCGCTGTAGTAGCTCATCTGTTTGCCGAGTTCGGTGGTGCGCTTCATGCCGGGGGCGCTTTTCCAGAGTTCGTCGGCCTGAGCATCGAAGTTTTTGCCTCCGATAGCGTAGCGGTCCATTGCTTCTGCAAGTGTCATGCCGTCGACACGTTTCACTTCGGGGTCTACGAGTCCGGCATCGGCGAGGATCTTCATGATCGAGAGGATGCCTCCGGCGCGGTTCACGTCCTGGATGTGGTAGTGGGAGTTGGGTGCCACTTTGCAGAGCACCGGGGTCTTGCGCGAGAGCGCGTCGATGTCATCCATCGTGAAGTCGGCACCTGCTTCATGGGCCACGGCGAGCAGATGGAGCACTGTGTTTGTCGAGCCGCCCATCGCTATGTCGAGGGTCATGGCGTTGAGCATGGCCTGGCGTGTGGCTATATTGCGTGGGAGCACACCGGTGTCGCCGTCGCGGTAGTAGGCATATGTGTTGCGCACTATCATCTCGGCCGCTTTCTTGAACAGTTGCAGGCGGTTGATGTGAGTGGCCACTACGGTTCCGTTGCCGGGGAGGGCGAGGCCGATGGCTTCGTTGAGAGAGTTCATGGAGTTGGCGGTGAACATTCCGGAGCATGATCCGCATGTTGGACAGCCTTTGCGCTCAAGTTCGGTCACGGCCTCGTCGCCTACGGTAGAGTCGGCGGCATCGATCATGATGTCGATGAGGTCCACTGCACGACCGTTGACATCGCCTGCTTCCATCGGACCGCCTGACACGAAGATGGCGGGGATGTTGAGGCGCATGGCTGCCATGAGCATTCCGGGGGTCACCTTGTCGCAGTTCGATATGCAGACCATTGCATCGGCCTTGTGGGCGTTGACCATGTATTCGATGGAGTCGGCGATCATGTCGCGCGAGGGGAGGGAATAGAGCATCCCGTCGTGGCCCATAGCGATTCCGTCGTCAATGGCGATGGTGTTGAACTCTGCCGCGAAGCATCCGAGCTTTTCGATTTCCGCTTTGACTGTCTGGCCGATATCGTGGAGATGTGTGTGGCCGGGCACGAACTGTGTGAACGAATTGACTATGGCTATGATCGGTTTGCCGAACTGCTCTTCCTTCATGCCGTTGGCGCGCCAGAGTGCGCGGGCTCCAGCCATTCGGCGTCCTTCTGTGCTTGTCGCGCTATTTAATGGGAAACTCATCGAACCTTGTTGATAATTTATTGAACTTAGCCACAAAAATACGATAATATGTTGTAAAACACAAAAAATGAGTGCTTATTTTCTGTTTAATGTGGCTATTTCCCGACAAAATGCCATTAAAACGGCTCTAAAGGGTATAAAAAAGTAAGATCATCAACGTCTATGTCGATGATCTTACTGAGATCAAGTAGCCCATAGGAGAATCGAACTCCTCTTTCAAGAATGAAAATCTTGCGTCCTAGCCGATAGACGAATGGGCCCTTTCTTAACCAAGATAGCTTGTCAGAATGGTCAAGCCTGCTGTCACCTCTTAGCCGAGCTTGGCGATGTGGTGAGCGAGCTTGCTCTTGAGGTTGGCAGCTTTGTTCTTAGAGATAGACTGCTTTGAAGCAAGGCGGTCGAGCATGGCGCCTACTTTGCGGAATGCTGCTTCTGCTTCTGCTTTGTCGGTCAGTTTGCGAAGGCTGCGGACGGCGTTGCGGGCAGTCTTGGCATAGTAACGGTTGCGAAGTCTACGTGATTCGGTCTGACGAATTCTCTTGATTGACGATTTATGATTTGCCATCGGTTAATTTTATTTTCCTGATTAAGTTTAGTAGCCCATAGGAGAATCGAACTCCTCTTTCAAGAATGAAAATCTTGCGTCCTAGCCGATAGACGAATGGGCCTTCCCAAAAGCGATTGCAAAGTTAAGAAGCATTTTCGGAACTTGCAAATATTTTAAGAATTTTTTAGTATTTATTCGCGTTTTTCCTTAATTTTGCATTGAAAATGGCCCGGAACGGACTTTTTGAGGCCATCCGGAGTGAGCCGGCTGGCTTTTACCACCTTATTATATATAATATAGAACCAGGAAGTGAACTTACATTTCATAGCTCTTAAAGCGACAAAACACAGCGACTCCCAGATAATTCTCACGGCTTACAGCCGCGAGCTTGGGCGTGTGGCTTTTGCGTTGCCGGCCGGGACGGGCAAGAGTGCGGCGCGCATGCGGGCGCTGACAATGCCGCTCTCGCTGGTGGAATGTGCGAGTGATCCGCGACCGGGGCGAGAGATTCTTCCGATGCGGCAGGTGGTACAGTCGATTCCCTTGGCCGAGCTGCATTCCGATCCTTTCAAGCAGATGATAGCTATGTTTGTGGCCGAGGTGCTTGCCGCTGTTCTCCAGAGCGGCGGAGCGGATGAAGGAATGTATGAATTCCTTGAGGCTGCGGTCAGGATTCTCGATGGCGCCGACTCGCGCCAGACCGCCAACTTCCATATCTGTTTTCTTTATAATCTCGGTAGGCGGCTCGGCATTGAACCTGATGTCTCGACCTACACGCAGGGCAGTTTGCTTGACATGGAAGACGGCACATGGCGCATGACGGCCCCGCTCCACCGCCGCTATCTCGGAGAGGAAGCTTCGCTCCTGGCCTGGCGTCTTTCGCGGATGACCTTCGCCAATATGCACCGCTTCCGTTTCAACCGCATGGAGCGAAACGCTATTCTTGACGGTATTCTTGAATATTTTTCAATACACTATGTGTCGATGCGTCGTCTGCATTCACTCGATATTCTGCGCTCACTGCTTTGAGTCTCCACTCTTCAAGGGCCTTGCGGTGGGTACGGTGAGTGAGGTAGCGGTTGAGGAGCATCCCGGTGGTTGAAACGAGTACCACGAGTGTCATTATCCCAATCCATAAAATGAGTGAGCGGTCGTCGATCGGAGCCATAGTCGGAGGTGTGTTTTAAAGGTTTCAGACATGTTTGTTTTCTTACAACACACTTACCCCTCCGAGTGTTTGACCGTCCTAGGATTCTCATGGCTTTCCGTGGCGCCAGGCGCGTATCACCCGACGCCATCCTGCGGCAGAGCTGTGGATCTCGGCGCCCAGACGTATGACATTGTCAAAGATCATATCGTCTGCGCCGATGAAACCTGAATCTGTGATGGTGTTGGCTGAGGTCATGTCTGAGAGACTCGTGCAGTGGTTTGCAGGCTGTTATTAGCCTTTGACGGTATGCAAAATTAGCGAAAAAATCCGAAGGGACACAAAAATATGCAGTCCGGTGAAAATTTTTTTGGTGGATATTTGGAAAATGCTTACCTTTGTGGTCGCAAAAAGATGCCACGTTACACGCATTTTTAATTGTTCGGGGTGTAGCACAGTTGGCAGCGCGCCACGTTCGGGACGTGGAGGTCGGAAGTTCGAGTCTTCTCACCCCGACAAAATTGCTTCATACAAGGTTGCCGCCCTGCAGAGCAGCAACCTTGTATGGCGTAAAACAACCGCCTGTTGCAGGGAAATGCAAGGTTTTGGAAGTCATTGTTTTGATTTCTGAAACTTTTTGCCTACCTTTGCACAGTTTTTTCAATCAATACAGTCGTGGGAAAATTTTCAGAATTCCGCCTTCCGTTGAAAACCATACCTGAGGGAGTTCAAGAGTTTGAATATCACTTGGGCAAGCAGTTTTTTGTCAACATGGAAAGCGCTGACATACACGATGCCGACCTGCAGGTAAAGCTGACAGTCACCCACAAGCATGACATCTATGATCTTGCTTTCAAAGTGACAGGCACCGTCACCCTGATCTGCGACCGCTGTCTTGACGACCTGATCCAGCCCATCGAGGCCGACTATGAGATAGCCGTCAAGTATGGCGACGACTATTCGGAGACCGATGAACTCCTCATCATCCCCGAAAGCGACAACTGGCTCAACGTGTCGTATATGATCTTCGACACAGCCTCGCTCGCCATCCCGGTCAAGCACGTGCACCCGCTCGGCAAATGCAACCGCGCCATGAGCGCCCTGCTGCGCAAACACCGGGCAACGAAGATCGACGATGAAGACGCCGAACTCACAGACCAGCTCATGGACGAGATGGACTCGATGGATTCAGCTCCCGATTCGCCTGCCGACGAGCCGCAGCAGACCGACTCACGCTGGGACGCCCTCAAAAAACTGAGCACCGACAGCGCGGAAGACTAAAACAGCAACATAAACAGAAAAACGAGATATTTTCACATTTCATCAGCAAAACAAAAAATAATAAATAAATCATGGCACATCCTAAACGCAAGCAATCAAAGACCCGCACAGCTAAACGCCGTACTCACGACAAGGCTGTAGTTCCCACCCTGGCCCTCTGCCCCAACTGCGGCTCATGGCACCTCTATCACACCGTATGCGGTGAGTGTGGCTACTACCGCGGACGCATCGCCATCGAAAAGACCGCCGCTGTCTAAGCGGAAAGGTAACAGAAATCTCGCACGGGATCGCTGACGCGGCCCGTGCGCAGACTTTTGTATCCCTACAGATTCAGACTCCCCAGCCTCGCTCCTCATCCTCAATTCCTATTAAAAAGAAATTTTGTTATGCTTAACGCTCGCATCGCCGGACTCGCGTCCTATGCCCCTGAAGATATCCTCGACAACGAAATGTTGTCGAAGATGGTTGACACCAACGATGAGTGGATCACTACCCGTGTCGGCATAAAGGAACGTCGAATCCTCCGTGAGCCCGGAAAAGGCTCCTCATATCTCGGCATCAAAGCTGTTGAGAAACTCCTCGAATCAACCGGTACAAAGCCTGAAGAAGTAGACCTTCTCATCTGTGCCACCTCAAACCCTGACTATCGTTTCCCCTCCACAGGTTCTATCATAGCTCATCAGCTCGGAATGAAAAACGCATATTCCTATGACCTCCAGGCAGCCTGCGCCGGCTTCCTCGTGGCATTGGAAGACGGCTCTGCCTATATCCGTTCCGGTCTGCGCAAAAAAGTGGTTGTAGTAGCCGCTGAAAAAATGTCGTCAATGACAAACTATCAGGACCGTGCCACCTGCCCCCTCTTCGGTGATGGTGCAGGCGCCATGCTCCTCGAACCCACTGAAGAAAACGTAGGCATTATCGACGGCGTGTTCCACGTCGACGGTGAAGGCCTCGAACACCTCTGGATGCCCGCCGGAGGCTCTGTGCTCCCCGCTTCTCACGAAACAGTCGACGCACAGCAGCACTTCGTCATCCAGGATGGCCGCAACGTCTACAAGAACGCTGTCACCGATATGCTCGACTCTTCTCTTGAAGTGATGGGCCGCAACGATCTGACTGTCGACAACATCGACTGGTTTGTCTCTCACCAGGCCAACCTCCGCATCATCGAGGCCGTAGGCTCGCGTCTCGGCATCGACAATGACAAGGTGCTTGTCAACATCGAGAAATACGGCAACACATCGGCTGCTTCAATCCCCCTCTGCCTTGACGAGCACAAGGCCAAGCTCAAGAAAGGCGACCGCCTGATTCTCACCGCCTTCGGCGCAGGCTTCACTTGGGGCGCAATGTATATCATCTGGGATCTCTGATCAGGCATCAGCCCGACAGATGAAACTTTTTAATAAAATAGCATCTTTTAAGGTGCTATTTTTGTTTATATTTGCAGCAGGTGATATTGCCTTATACAAACTAAACAACAGAGAAATATATGGAACATAAAGCCGGATTTGTCAATATAGTCGGCAACCCGAATGTAGGAAAGTCAACCCTGATGAACGACCTCGTCGGCGAGCGCATCAGTATCATAACCTCAAAGGCACAGACCACCCGTCACCGCATCATGGGTATCGTCAACACGCCTGATTACCAGATAGTATTTTCCGACACCCCCGGAGTGCTTCAGCCGAAATACAAACTGCAGGAAAGCATGCTCAACTTCAGCGAAGGCGCTCTGGTTGACGCTGACGTGCTTGTCTACGTGACCGACGTGGTCGAGGACCCGTCTAAAAACGCCGACTTCCTCGCCAAGGTGGCCAAAGAAAAGATGCCCGTGCTTCTGGTCATAAACAAGATCGACCTTGTGAAAGCCCAGACCGAACTTGAGGAACTCACCCAGCGCTGGCAGCAGATTCTTCCACAGGCTGAAATCTTCCCCGTCTCGGCGAAGGAACACTTCAACGTCGATAATCTTCTGAAACGTATCGTCGAACTGCTCCCCGTCTCAGCTCCCTACTTCGGAAAAGACGCGCTCACCGATAAACCGGCCCGATTCTTTGTAACCGAGATCATCCGCGAGAAAATCCTCACACTTTATGACAAGGAGATCCCTTACTCGGTGGAAGTCATCGTGGAGAAATTCGAGGAAAAGGAAAACTCAATCCACATCATGGCTGTGATCTACGTAGAACGTGACAGCCAGAAGGGCATCATCATCGGCCATCAGGGAAGCAAGATCAAAAAAGTTGGCATGGAAGCCCGCAAGGACATAGAAAAGTTCTTTGACAAGAGCGTGTTCCTCGAACTCTTTGTGAAAGTCGAACCCAACTGGCGTAACCGCGAGAACAAGCTTCGTTCGTTCGGCTATATGGAATAATCGGCAGCTCCACGTTGGGAGAGTCTATGGCATCTGCCGTACATCCTTTCAGTGGCTGCTTCAGCATTGATTCCGGTGGCGCGAAGTCTGATTTAGGCTTCGCGCCATTGGCGTATAAGGCCCCGCAGGGCGTAAAATTAGCTGTAAATTTACAGATAAGGAAAATATTATGCGCCTGATTGCTTGTAGATGCAGCCCAAATACAGTAACTTTGCTCCTGTTGAACGCAACATTTCGAGGCTGATTGGAATCCTGTTTTATTCCAGGCCGCATTAACCCATTAAATTCTGCTACCTAATTCAAGAAAAACAGTGTATGGTGAACAAGTCTGAAAGAGAGAAAATCATAGCTCTCATCAATCGCGAAGTCGTGCCGGCTATCGGGTGTACCGAGCCGGTAGCAGTGGCTTTGTGTGTGGCCAAGGCCACTGAGATCCTCGGCGCAGTCCCCGCGAAGATCGAAGTGGCCCTGAGTGGCAACATGCTTAAAAATGCAATGGGAGTCGGCATCCCCGGAACAGGAATGATAGGTCTGCCGATAGCTATGGCACTTGGTGCCTTGGTCGGCAAATCATCCTATGGGCTTGAAGTGCTCCGTGATGTCAATGACGAGGCCGTGAAGCGTGGCTGCAAGTTCATTGACGAAGGCCGTATTTCCATCAGCCATGCTGCAGACGCGCCATCGAATCTTCACATAGATGTGGTGGTGCGGGCTGAAAACGGTGACAGCGCACGTGCAGTGATCTCATGCGAGCACACTCACTTCATTCTGCTTCAGCGAAACGGCGAGACAAGCTTTGAAGAAAGCGCTGCCGGCACTGCCGCTGAAACTGCAGAGGATATCGCGCTTGACCTTGCCACAGTCTATGAATTTGCCACAGAGACTCCGCTTGACGAAATCTCCTTCATTCTTGAAGCCAAAAAACTGAACCTGGCAGCCGCGCAGACCGCACTTTCGGGTGACTACGGTCATTCGCTGGGTGCCACAATAAAAAAATCAGGACTGAAATATTACGGCGACACCCCCGTCGCACACATGATCTCATACACCTCCGCGGCTTGCGATGCCCGCATGGGGGGCGCCCCCGTGGCGGTTATGTCTAACTCAGGAAGCGGCAATCAAGGCATTACGGCTACAATGCCCGTGGTGAGCTTCGCCGCTGACATGGAAGCAAGCGAGGAGCAGACCATCCGCGCACTCGTGCTCAGCCATCTCACCAGCATCTACATCAAGCAGAGCCTTGGCCGCCTCTCGGCCCTCTGCGGTTGTGTCGTGGCTTCGACCGGAGCCTCGGCTGCTATAGTCTATCTGATGGGCGGAGGCTATGCCGAAGTCTGTGCGGCAGTCAAGAACATGGTGGCCAACCTCACAGGCATGATCTGCGACGGCGCCAAACCATCATGCGCACTGAAAATCTCATCGGGAGTCTCTACCGCCATGATGTCGGCTATGCTTGCCATGAACGGCAAGTGTGTGACATCCACCGAAGGCATTATCAGCGACGATGTTGATGCCACGATTCATAATCTGACATCAATCGGACGCGAGGCCATGACCGAGACCGACCGTCTGGTGCTGCAGATCATGACTTCAAAATAGAACGCTATATCTATTCTCATACTTATCTGAATGGTCCCTGTTTCAGCGTGGTGTTGAGGCAGGGACACCTTTTTATGCGGCAAGCCAGCGCCAGGAGCTGAAACAGACATAAAGCAAGACATCCGGCCTCCCTGACGGAAGCCGGATGTCTTTCAGATATGAGATGCGGAATCGTCTGATCAGATCCAGCGCACGAATGCGAAGTCCTGACGGTGGGGCAGGAGCGCGTTCGAGGGATACAGACGATATGAATAGCGGAACACACCCGGATCGCGGAGCTTGTCTTCAAGCTGGAAGGTAACGGTGTTTCCTTCCTTGCCCACGACCTTGAAGGGGATAGTGTCGACACGGTGTTCCTGATTGTCATGTACCTTGTCAACAACGAGTTCGAGACCGAGATCATCGGCGAGACCGTTAGCATCGATCTTGACAGTGGTGATAAACTTCTGACCGCTGTGGTTGTTGTTGTTGAGATCTTCGTTGGTGGTGATGTCAAGAACCTGGATTCCATCCCATGCGGCAGCTACTTTTTCTTTCCATGCGGCAAGCTCTTTGGCAAGTTTGTCGCCGTCGGCTGAAAGTTTTTCGAAGCGCTTCGATTCAGGGAGATAGAAGCGGTCGATGTAGTCTTCGATCATGCGCTGCATGGTGTACTGCGGAGCGATGTGACCGATCGAACGCTTGATATACTGAATCCATTCGGGAGAGTAGCCCTTGGAGTTCTTGGCGAAATAGAGAGGTATGATCTCGTTTTCGAGCATCGAGTAGATGGTTGCGGCATCAAGCTTGTCCTGCTGTCCCTGGTCAGTGTAGGTGCGCTTGTCAGTGAGAGCCCAGCCGGCCTTTTCGTCAAGACGGTAGCCTTCATACCACCAGCCGTCGAGCACTGAGAAGTTGAGCACACCGTTCATTTCGGCCTTTTCGCCTGATGTGCCCGATGCTTCGAGCGGACGGGTCGGAGTGTTGAGCCAGATGTCGACACCGGTGACAAGACGCTTCGCAACTACCATGTTGTAGTCTTCAAGGAAGATGATCTTGCCCTGGAACTGCGGCATGCGTGAGATCTCGATGATGCGCTTGATCAGGCCCTGGCCTGCTCCGTCGGCGGGGTGAGCCTTGCCTGAGAAGATGAACTGCACGGGGAACTGCTCGTTGTTGACGATGCGGGCCAGACGGTCGAGGTCAGTGAAGAGAAGGTGAGCGCGCTTGTAGGTGGCAAAGCGGCGGGCGAAGCCGATGATGAGCGCGTTGGGGTTGATCTTTTCAAGGATCTTGATGACAGCCGAGGGATCTCCCTGGTTGGCGAGCCATTTGGCCTTGAAGTCACGCTTCACGAAGTTGATGAACTTGTTTTTCATCGTGGTGCGCATTTCCCAGATCTCTTCGTCTTTGGCCTTGAAGATGCCTTCCCATGCTTTGGGATCGCTCTGGTGATCGAATACCTGCTCGCCGAGCTTTTCGGTGTAGAAAGCCTTCCATTCGCTTGCGGCCCAGGTGGGCATGTGCACACCGTTGGTGACGTAGCCAACATGGCTTTCTTCCCATGAATAGCCTTTCCATACGCCGGCAAACATTTTCTTTGACACCTCGCCGTGGAGCCAGCTTACGCCGTTGGCTTCCTGGCAGGTGTTGAGAGCGAAGACGCTCATTGAGAAGCGGTCCTGGCTGTCGGGGTTCTCGCGGCCCATGTTCATGAGGTCCTGCCAGCTGATGCCCAGACGTGCGGGGAATTCGTTGAGATATTTGTGGGCGAGGCCTTCGTCGAAATAGTCGTGGCCGGCGGGCACCGGAGTGTGTACGGTATAGAGGCTTGACGAGCGGACAAGCTCAAGAGAGGTGTTGAAGTCAAGACCGCTTTCCACGTAGTCAACGAGACGCTGGAGGTTGAGCAGAGCTGCGTGGCCTTCGTTTGCGTGGTAGATAGTGTTGCTGATGCCGAGTTTCTTGAGCGCGAGCACACCGCCGATACCGAGGAGATATTCCTGCTTGATGCGGTTTTCCCAGTCACCGCCATAGAGCTGGTGGGTGATTGAGCGATCATATTCGCTGTTCATGTCGAAGTCGGTGTCAAGCAGATAGAGCTTCATGCGGCCCACGTTCACGCGCCAGATGTGGCTGTAGATGATGCGGCCGGGATAGGGGACCTCGAGGATGAGCGGATGGCCGTTTTTATCGGTCACCTGTTCGATTGGGAGCTGGTTGAAGTTCTGGGGCTCATAGTTGGCTATCTGCTGGCCGTCTACGCTCAGTGACTGGGTGAAATAGCCGTAGCGGTAGAGGAAACCGATTGCGGTCATGTCTACGCAGCTGTCAGAAGCTTCCTTGATATAGTCGCCGGCAAGTACGCCAAGACCGCCGGAGTAGATTTTGAGGCAGTTGCAGAGGCCGTATTCCATAGAGAAGTAGGAAACGGAGGGAATGTCCTTGCGCATCGGTTTGGCCATATAGCTGTTGAACATGGCGAACACGTTCTTGATGCGGTCCATCATGTCAGCATCGTTCATGACTTCTTCCAGACGCTCGGAAGAGAGCTGCTGAAGGAGCATGACGGGATTTTCACCGGTTGCGCGCCACAGGTCGGGATCAAGATCGCGGAAGAGATTCTTGGCCGCGCTGTTCCAGACCCACCAGAGGTTGCGGGAGAGTGTTTCAAGGGGTTTCAATGCCTCAGGAAGTACGGACTTCACAGTGATGTCTCGCCATACGGGGGCATTAGTTTTGCTTACAGGCAGTTTCATATTTTTAGAAAATTGGTTTTTGTTTTTGCCAGGTCTGTCAGTCAGCATCTGAAAGCTTACGACGTGAAGCTTTTTCGATGGCCTGCTGATAGGCTGTGTCGTAATAGCGTATAAATTTCGACCAGGCTGCTTCAGACGCAGTGTTCATTGCGGCCTTGTGGATTTTCTTTGTCTCTTTTTCGCCGGCTTCTGTCAGATATTCAAGAGAGTGGGCTATGTTTTCGACTACGGAGCGATAGTTCGAGTCGCCGCGGCCTATGACATTGACGCCGCATTCGTCGAAATAGTTTTCGAAACTTTCAAGAACCCACTGGCCGAAGCCTGAAAGAGAGGTTGTCACGGTAGGGACTCCGAATGCCACGCTTTCAAGCGGTGTGTAGCCCCAGGGTTCATAATATGAGGGGAACACAGTGGCGTCAGCGCCGGGCAGGAGGTCGTAATAGCTCATGTTGAATATGCCGTCGGTGCCGTTGAGATAGCAGGGGACGTAGATGACTTCGACACGCGGATCGATCTCTGTGAATCCCAGCTGGTGCATGCGGCTGTTGACTGCGTCTGATTCCGGATTGTTGAGCCAGTGGGTGATCACAGGGTCATTAAGCGGGGCTTCATCGTTGGCCAGCGGAGCTTTTTCAAGAGTTGCGAGTCTTTCGGCGAGGTCCGCGCGGGCTTCTTTGGGCCATGCGGGCACCATTACGAATGCTATGATATTGCGGGCAGGCTTGCAGCGCTTCAGTTCGTCGCAGACGTCAAGGAAGAGGTCGAGACCTTTGTTGCGGTATTCGCAACGGCCGCTGGTGATGACTATAAATGAGTTCGGGTCAATCTTTTTGCCGGTAAGGGCCGAAGCTACAGACAGCATTTTGTCGCGGGCAGCTTTGCTGGCAGCCGGCAGTTTAGCGGCAGCCGGCACGAAGTTCTTTTCAAAACCGTTGGGAGTGACCACGTCAGGACGGCGTTCAAGCAACTGCTCGCATTCTCGGGCAGTGATCTCGCTTACGGTAGTGAACGAGTCTGCGGCATGGGCCGCTGCCTTTTCGAGCGAATGTTTGGCCTCCATGTTCAGCTCGCGGGCCATCTGGTCGCCGTTATAGCCGTCAAGATAGTCGTAGAGAGGCTTGTTGTTGCCGCAGATGCTGCGGCCGATGCTTGTGGCGTGGGTTGTGAAAACGGTGCCGACTTTCGGAAGTTTCCAGCGCACATACAGAAGCCCCATGCCGGTGGTCCATTCGTCGAAATGGGCCACTATGCGGGTCTGTTTCTTGCGTCCGCGCTTTCCGACGGGCTGTACCGGCTGGCCGAAGCCTGATTTTATTATAGATTCGATGACTACTCCGGATGCATGGGCGAAAGCGCAGCCTTCGTCATAATCGCCATAGGCATGAAGCGAATCGACGCCGAAGCGCTTCCACATTTCGCCGTAAAATTCGTCTTTTACGGCATACATGCCATCGAATTTTACAAGTACAGCGATCGGTCGTCCGGGAATTTCCCAACGGCCTACTCTTACGCTCACTCCTTCAGGAAGTTTGGCGTTGAGTGCCCAGTCGGAAAGTCCGGTGATTTTGCATTCTGAAAACCAGGGAGAAGGTGTGTCCGTGGTCCATACGTCAGGACCGATGAAGATGGTTTTGTCTTTGAATTGTTTCTGAAGAGTCTTGGCCTTCGTGGACAAGACGGTGTAGATGCCGCCAATCTTGTTGCATACCTCCCAGCTAACTTCGAAGAGGAGATCGACCTGTGGTATGGCAGGTGTTTTGTCCATTCTTAAAAATTACTATGTTGTTTTTCGTTTCAGGCTGCAAAGGTAAGCATTTTTTTCTAAATATCTGCAAGATAGACTAAAAATGGCATAGATTTTGTATTGTGGGCATTGAAAGCACGTTTGAAAGCATGTTCAAGCACATTCAGCTGTACGTTCAGCAAGCTGGTTTTGTAGACTGGTCCTATTGGCTCCCCTGTTCCTAATCTTCAGTCACCATGCTACAGCATGGTTCCATCAGATTATGAATAGGTTAGCTCAAAAATACATCCACTCCGGCTTCACATTTGTTATTAAACAACCTCTAATACTCACGAGTAGATCACTGCCGGTTCGGGTCAAGACATATCTCGGAGTAAAGCCAATCAGATGCAAGTGAGGCTGCTTGGGCTGTGTTGCCTGTAAAGCTGTGGTCTTCGCCGTCAATGAGCCGGATAGAGGCGTTTTCAAGGTCGTGACGGAATCGCTCTCCATATGTGTATGGCACTATCCGGTCGGCTTTACCGTGTATGATGAACGTAGGGCCGGTGTAGCGGCTTGCAATCTCATAAATGGGTAGTTCGCGGGCGGCTGCAATGTAGTCGCGGCCAAGTTTCAGTCCATTTGGCATTGTTATGTATTCCGGAATATTCCACGGATCATACATGGCTCCCATAGTGTTTCCGCGCAGTGCGTCATCGCGCAATACGGCAGCAGGGGCCATCAGCACAAGTGACCTGATTTCTATGTCGCCAAGTTCTCCGGCGGTCATTGCCGCCACTACTCCGCCTTGAGAGTGTCCGAGCAATGAGATGTTTTTTGCAAAATTCTGAGTCCGGACCCATTTTATCACCGTTTTTGCGTCTTCGATTTCATTTGGCACGGTCATATTCCGGAATTCGCCGTCGCTTTTGCCGTGGCCGTTGAAATCAAATCTGACTACCCCGATGCCTTTTGCCACAAGGTCGGATGAGATGTCATCAAACAATTCTCCGTCCATGCAGCCCATAAAACCATGACAAAGTATGACTATCGGCAATTTTTGGGCTGTCTCTATCTGTGGCAGTTGCAGATGTGTGGCGAGACGCCCTACAGAGCCCTGAATGTAGAAAACGGAATCGGTCTGTGCCGACAGGCCGAGACAACATAAGACTGTGGTTATGATTAATATAATGTGCTTCATCATCATTGTCAGATGTTTTTATTCAGTTGCAGGCGATATTCTTTAGAAGTACCGCGGAAGTGTTTTTGAAGCAGGAGATGCTTCGTGAATTTTTATGACTGAGATCTGTTTTCGGCAAAGATAACAATAATCAGCCATTCTGACAAAGAAGACAAGATTTGCATAGTGAAAACAACTCAATAACAATAACGGTCAGATTATGAACAGATATATCACATCTCTGATAATTGCATTTTCGTCATTGACAGCAATCAATGCCCAGAACATCAATATTACCAATATCCCAAGTTTGACCGGGAGTTTGACAGCAGGATTTTTTTTCTAAATATCTGCAAGATAGACTAAAAATGCAGGGCAACCGCATCAAAATTTTAGGCGATAAGCAGCGATGGCGTTGCGTCAAC
>ERZ778495.725-NODE-725-length-27981-cov-17.808064_pt1 | contig 27981 bp, 48 predicted proteins | sample MGYA00433100_ERZ778495 | MGnify/ENA primary metagenome ERZ778495 (study PRJEB29527, sample SAMN07138962) | mouse gut metagenome | material: feces | host: mouse | place: China:Nanjing | collected 2016-01-25 ...
CGTTTCAAATCTTTCAACGTGATAGAACTGCACGGGGGTAGCCGCCGGCGTTAATTCTTTTCGCCCTATAAGTGTGTTCACCAAACAGCTTTATAAGAAAATGGAGCATAGATTTAATTACAACTGGACGCTCAAAGACGCGATTTTCACCAAAGACAAAGGCAAGGTTTTCTCTTGCTTTGCTTGTGGTGGCGGCTCGACTATGGGCTATAAACTGGCGGGCTTTGACGTGATAGGCTGTAATGAGATAGATATTCGGGTAATGAACCTATACGAGAGCAACCATCACCCGCGCTATAAGTTTCTGGAGCCAATTCAGATGTTCAAGGAAAGGACTGCATTTCCCGAAGCTCTCTACAATCTCGATATTCTGGACGGGTCCCCGCCATGCTCCGCTTTCTCGATAGCTGGTAGTCGTGAGGAAGCATGGGGCGTTGAGAAAAAGTTTCGTGAGGGGCAGGCTACGCAAGTGCTTGATACACTCTTTTTCGATTTCATCGAGGTTGCGCGTAAGCTCCAGCCGAAAGTGGTAATCGCCGAGAACGTCAAAGGCTTGTTGCAAGGCGATGCGAAAAAGTATGTGCAACGTATCTACGCCGAATTTGATGCGGCTGGCTATTATTGCCAACACTGGCTTTTAGACGCGCAGAATATGGGCGTACCACAAAGGCGTGAGCGTGTCTTTTTCGTGTGTCTGCGAAAAGACCTTATCGACTATGTGCCGCAGACCTACAACCTTTTCGATGTATTGCCTCGTCTGATACTTGATTTCAACGAGCCGGGTATATCATGCGAGGAGGCCGGCCTTACGTTAGGGGACCCGATAACTACCCCGTGCTATTCCGAGGAATACGACCGCCTCAAGAGAGGATTGCCGAAAAAGTATCTCCAATGCGCCCTCGTTCAGAAAACCGACATACACCCCACGTTGATTGCCGGATATAGGACAAAAGCCTCTCCTATGCCGGATTGGGGCAAACAATGGCTCTCAGTGTCGGATATATGCAAAGTATCATCTTTCCCACAAGACTACGATTTTGGCACTCAAAAGCCCGAATATATCTGCGGAATGAGCGTACCGCCAATAATGATAGCCCAGATAGCCACACAAGTTTACGAACAATGGCTAACCAAATTAACCAAGTAAAAATGGAACGCAAGAAAGTAATCCTTACATTGTGCCGGGTATTCCCAGCCACACACTCCAAAAAGGGCATAAACACCCTCTTTGCGGTCAAGCTCTTTGCGGGTCGTAAGATACACACCATACGCGCCGATGAAAAAGGACAATGGGCGCAAAAAGTGGCCGACATCAACGCCGGAAACAAAATCTTATGCGTGAGAGAATGGACGGGCCGACCCTACAACTCCGAGCAGGCCGATATAAAGCAGTTTGTGTCGGTAGGACTGCAAGACATCACCATTACCTACGGAGTGGATGATGAAAAGCCCCAAGCGTGGGTTGACGGCAAGCCAGTACCTATTGAAACTCTCGCCAAGAATGACGGCCTCGAACTGCCCGACTTTATAGAGTGGTTTTTCGGGAGTGTTCACACCGGCAATGTGTTCAAGGGCAAAATTATTCATTTCACCGATTTTCGATATTGAGCATGGATAGCTGCGTGATATTGGGCGATTGCAAGTGTTTCAACGCCGACTGTGAAAAGGTTATGGGTAATCTGCCGGATAATAGTGTGGATTTCATATTGTCGGATATTCCATACGACTTAGACCTTAACGGTGGTGGTGCGCATGGTGATTTCTGCACCCGTAAGCAGATACAGTCGCGCAAAAACAGCTCTCTATATTTCGTGTCGCAAGGCATTGACTACGACAAGATTTTCAGCGAGTTTGAGCGTATTTGCAAGCGTGTGAATATCTGCGTGTTTTGCTCAAACAAGCAGATAGGGCGTATAATGACATGGTGGGAGCAGCGCGGTTATGTAGCAACTCTTTTGGTATGGGATAAGCCTAACCCTATTCCACTCGGAAACGGTTGCTATATCAACAATCTGGAATTTATCGTGTATGTGCGTGAGAAAGGCGTCACATACAACTCTCTCGGATATGATATGCAACTGAAAACCTTTCGCAACCAGCCGCCTCAAGCAGCGCAGCGCATACATGAAACCGAAAAGCCTGTGAGCCTTTTGCAACGTCTATTATTGCTCCATACAAGCGAGGGCGATGTAGTCTTTGACGCTTACGCCGGCTCTTTCTCGACCGCCATTGCCTGCCACAACGAAAAGCGCAAGTTTATCGGATGCGAGATACTGGAAAAGTATTTTGAGCCGGCCATGAAACGCCTCCGTGGAGCTGTCGCTCAAAAAAGTTTATTCTAACGTACAACAAGTTACTACAATGGAAACTAACTCTACCAAACGCAAGGATATATTTCTTGTGGACCCGCGCAACATCGTGGTTGTGGACGGATTTAACGTGCGCCGAGATTTCGACTTAGACGAACTCAAAGAGCAAATCAAGGAAAAGGGGGTACTTAACCCTATAACCGTTATCGCCTACAAGGATGAAAACGGGGTGGAACGCTATAAACTGGTTGACGGAGAACGCCGCTATCGTGCGACCATGCTTGCTATCTCCGAGGGTGCCGACATCCCTTATGTTCCGGCTCTCAAAGCTCCAAAGGATGCAAGCGTGAAAGACCTCTACATTGAGCAGATGATGAGGAACGAGGGCAAGCGTTTTACCGAGCTGGAATGTGCTATAATGTTTCGCCGTTTCAAAGAGGAATTTGGCTATTCGCAAGTACAAATAGCCGAAACTTTCAAAAAATCCCCAGCTTTCATTAGCAAGTGTCTGGCATTGCTCGACCTGCCCCAATATCTACAAGACAAGATAGCGAGTGGTGAATTGTCGGCCAAAGCAGCGCGTGAACTCGCAAGCAACTACGCCGACCCCCACGACCAAGTGAGAGCCGCCAAAACGGCCGTAAGGACTGCAAAGGCCGCCGGACGCTCGACCGCAACCAACAAAGAGGTGCAACGCTCCCTCAAGGATGCAAAGCAAGGTAAAGCTATCGCTGACGCTCTACGAAACATTGCCGCGTATCTGGACGGTGAGCCGACCGTTGAGGTTGACACTCTGATAAAGTTGCTCGACAAGCACGGCACACTCCACGCTGCCATGAGAGAATATAAAAAGACAATCACAAGCAAAAACTAATATCGAATGGAACTAAACGAATACCAAGCGGAGGCTCTCTCTACGGCTATCTACCCAAACGACAACAAAGTTGAATATCTCGCACTCGCTTTATGCGGTGAAGCCGGCGAGGTAGCCGACAAGGTGAAAAAGATAATCCGCGACCACAACGGGGATTTCTCCGACAAGGACACACGGGACCGAATAGCCTACGAATTGGGCGATGTGCTTTGGTACGCCGCCAATCTTGCAAGGGCAATAGGCTACTCACTTTCCGAGGTAGCAACTCTCAATCTCGCAAAAATAGCTGCCCGTAAGCTCCGGGGTACAATCCACGGCACGGGCGATAACAGATAAGCAAAATGAAACCGATAGAATTTCCAGAACAAAACGCAATCGCCTCAAGCAATGATGCGAATGTGCAACCGCTACCCTGTCGCATATCCGAGGACGGGACCCAAGTAATATCTTGCTGGGAGTTGACCGAGGCCGACTTTGAACGCCTCAAGAGAAAGCCACGGATATATGTATCACAAATGACGTATGGGGGTGCTATCCCGCCTCTATTCGTTACAACCGACAACAACGACTTATTCACATACAAAAAGACCGAGAAAGAATGACACAAGACATCAAAGGGGAGTGCATACGCACGAAAAAGCCCCACAAGCCTATACGCCTACCGCGTAAGCTCAAAAAGGACATCATCAAGAAATCCGGGCGCGAAGCCTATTGGCAAATCATAGCCACAATCTATATGCAAGTGCTTATGGGCGGCCCGCAATACATCAAAATTCGTAAAATCAAAGAATAATACTCTAAAAATGAAACTGTTATTTTTCGACTTAGAAACGACCGGAACGCTCGTAAACAAGCATGGAATCCACCAGATTTCCGGCATGGTGGTAATAGACGGAGAGGTTAAGGAAACTTTCAATCTCCACGTCCAGCCCAACCCGCAGGCTCTTATTGAGCCGGCCGCCTTAGAGGTAGGCGGTGTAACCGAGGCTCAAATCAAGGCATACCCGCCTATGGGCGTTATCTACAATCAATTTGTGGATATGCTCTCAAAGTATGCCGACCGCTACAACAAGAAAGACAAGTTTTTTCTTGTGGGCTACAACAACGCCTCTTTCGACAATCAATTTCTCCGTGCATGGTTTATCCAGAACGGCGATAAATTCTTTGGCTCGTGGTTCTGGGCGAATAGCATAGACGTGATGGTTATGGCAACGCCCTATCTCGCCGACCAGCGCGCCGACATGGAGAATTTCAAGCAGGGAACAGTAGCCAAGACCCTCGGCATTGCTATTGACGATAGCAAGCTCCACGATGCGCTCTACGACATAGAGGTGTGCAAGGCTATCTACGACAAAGTTTGCGCCCACTACTGATATGATACACATTGGCATTGATACCGGCACCCACACAGGCATAGCCGTGTGGGATAGCCGGAGCCAGTGTTTCCGGGCTATTGAGGATGTTGCAATCCACAAGGCAATGGAAATGGTGGCTCAGTACAAGAGTATAGCCGACCAAGAGGGCGTAAGGCTTTATGTGAGAGTTGAGGACCCGCGACAAAGAACGTGGTTTGGTACGGAGAATATGACCCGCGAGGAAGAGCGTAAAAAACTGCAAGGCGTTGGCTCTGTCAAACGTGATGCGTCTATCTGGGAGGCATACCTCAAAGACTTAGGCGTTTGGTTTGAAATGGTTGCTCCGAAACGCAATCTTACCAAGATTACGCATGAAACTTTCGTAAACATTACAAAGTGGAAAGGACGCACGAATGAGCATAAGCGTGATGCCGCTATGCTTGTTTTCGGGAGATAGTAAATTTTCTCACCTAAAATGTGTTCTGTAAACGCATTATTTTGTATCTTTGCATCATTAACCAAGTTAATATTACACGCATGGAAATTTCGACCCTACACGTTGGAGATTACGTTATGATAGCTTGCACCGTTCTGGCGGTGGTGGTTGTCTTATATGCCATTTGGCTTGTCGGAGGGCGCGAGTGGATAGGTGAAAAAGTCGCAAGGCTATTGCCCCACGAAACGCTCTCTAAGGGCGATAAAGCGCATATCTATCTCAATGGCCGCTACAATCGCACCGCGACACTCTCAAAAGTTGTGGCCGATGCGGTGTATATCTACGACAACAAGGTTAAATTGCCTTTGGACTATCGCGCCCGTTTCTATGGAATGGGTGTTGACCTAAACGATGGTAGCCGACTGGTTTTTATCGCCAATCGCCGCCACTATCGCCTTATTCGCGTGGCTGAACTTATCCGCAAGGTGTTCAATCTGGCCGAGGATGAAACAAACCTCAATCCCGATTACTCCGAGGATGAGGAATTGTTAACTGAAAAGGCTGAGGAGGGTGCAGGGGACGATGAAATGTGAGCCAATGAAATATCGCAAGGTTGCCGACCTGCACCCTCTGCCAAACAATCCGCGAACTATCGACAAGGACGGGCTGGCTCGTGTTGTTGATTCAATCAAGCTCAACGGATTTTGGGAACACCGACCTATGGCGATTGAGGAACAGGACGGCCGCCTCGTTGTGCTGGATGGCAATCAACGCCTCAAGGCTGTAAAAAAGCTCAAAATTAAAGAGGTCCCGACCGTGCTTTACTCCGACCTCACGGACGATGAGCGCAACGACCTTATCCTGCGCTCCAACATAAACAACGGAGAGTGGGATTTTGGCGCATTACAGACTGACCCCGCTTTTGAGGACGTTGATTTTTGCTTTATCGGTCTGGAATTTCCGAAAGAGAGTGCAAGCAAGAGAGGCGGAGCCAAGACTGCAAATGCGGCTCCTTTCGACAATCCCGATGATGAGGACGTGGACGATGACAACGACATAGACGATGAGCAAGGCGATGATGAAGAGGCTGATGAAAAGGAGGCTTTCTATCGCTCCATGCTTAAAGACGTGTTGTATGAGAGCGACAACATCTATGAAATCCCCAATCTCTTGCTTGAAATGCAAGCAGGCAAGGTTGAGTTACCGCTTAATCCGTGGGGAGCGAATAGCCGCCTAAGAAAAGACGTGGCGACTTATCATTTCTATGTGGATGATTACCGCTTTGAGGCATTATTCAAAGACCCGATTAAATTGCTCACAAGCGGTTGCGAGGCCGTGGTTGAGCCTAATTGTAGCTGCCACGACCAAACGCCTATCGCATACGGCATAAGCCTTATCTATAAAAAGAGATGGCTTTGTCGCTATTTGCAAGAGTGTGGCATTAAGGTTTACGCTGACCTCAATGTTGCCCACAAGTTTATCGAATATAACAAAATGGGTATTCCGAAAGGCTACAACGCCTTTTTCACTCGTGGACTGGACGGGTGGATGGAGAGCCTCAAGAGCGATTTGCAAGTGGCGCAGGAAATAAGCGGGCTGGAACGCCCCAATTTGGTAGTCTATGGCGGTGGCGATGAGATAAAAGAATTTTGCCGCCAACATGGATTACTCTATATCCACGATTTTATCAACGCTAAAAAGAAATAACGACTATGGGCAGAAACTCCGGGGGCGTTAATAACTACGCCAAAGCAGGCACAACGGGCATAGCGGTCAATTCCAATGGCCGCAAGCTCACCCCGAAGCAGGTGGCAAAGATGACCGCTACCGCAACGGGCACAAGCTCAATGCAGCACCGCGACATGGAAAAGCAAATCAATCGCGCTATCTCTCGTTATGAGGCAGTAATGGGCGTAAGAGAAAGACACGTCCGCATTGCCGACATATCGGGTGCTTATGGCGTTACCTATATCGGGCCTAATGGCTCACAAGGCATATATCTAAGCCGCCGACACTTTGACACGTCAAAGAGAAAATTTGAGGCCGCCTACAAAGCCTCCAACTACGCCAATGGGTTTAAGAACGTTACCAATCGCGCAGCTCAACACACGGTTACGCATGAATTAGCACACGCCACTTGGACCAGTTCTTACACCTCACCAAAGCACAAGGCCGCCGGCAAAGAGATACAACACCTATATCGCCAATGGAGCAAGGACAAACGCAAGAAAGGCTACGGCTCCTATGGCAAAACAAGTGTGGATGAGTTCTGGGCCGAGGTTATCACCAAAGGCATACATGGAAAATCCGACAAATATACTCGCCGGGCAATTTCGATAGCTCGCCGTTTCAAATTATAACGTAAATTTGCAATATCAAATAAACTACAAGAATGGAAAAAATAGAATTAACACCGCTGGAGCTTTCCATGCTGGAACGAAATCTGAGAGGCGAATTTTTCCCTCCAGAGCAGACCGATGAGGAAAACGCCGCTTTTGCAAGGGTAATCGAAAAGGCCGATACTCTTATGGAAAAGTTGGACGCTTACGATGAGCTTGGCAATAGCCTTATGGAGTGGTACTACAACAAGTACAAGGAACAGGAGGCTAACGCCTAACTCCACACCAACCGCGTAAAGAGCCGGGCAGTTTTCGGCTGTCCGGTTTTCTTTGCAGTCAATGTGTGTTTGACAAACACGGAATAATAAATCAACGGAATCACAACGAATGGCCCGCTTTGAAAAAGGAAATAAACAAGGCAATCGCTTTACGTCCGAGAACCAGCCCAAACGCAAAGGGCGTGGCAAACTCTCCGTGCTTAATTATATCCGGCAGACCACGGGCAAGAGGGTTGACCCGCAGAGCAGCAAAGAGGAAATCTTAAAAGTCATTCAACACATTTACGAAAGCTCACCCTCCGAGCTGGAGCCGCTGATTAAAGACCCCAACGACCCCCACAAGCCCAATCCCAACACTCCGATGTGGGTATTGAGCATAATATCCGCTATTAACACCGATATGCGCTATGGGCGCACGTCAACTATTGAAATGCTTTTTGACCGAGTATTCGGCAAGGCTACGCAGACGATAGAGGGCGAAATCAACACCAATGTTAACCCGGTTGATTTGTCGGTGCTGACTACCGAGGAACTATTGCAATACAACGCTCTTTTGGAGAAAATAAAGACAGGCAACAATGGCAAGGAATAAAGACATATCATTGCCGTTGTCGCTTGCGGTCAAAGTTGAGCTATTCAAACGTGGGTGTTTCGACTTTATAACTTGCAAGGACGGCAAGAGGCACGAAAAGCAGGGGCAGGCTCTCGCAATCCTCACTGACAACGACCATGTAGAGGTGCTGTATGGTGGAGCCGCCGGCGGCGCGAAATCATGGACGGGTGCCGCATGGTTGCTCTTTATGTGTCTTGCCTATCCGGGTACGAAATGGTTTATCGGTCGTGAGGAATTAAAGCGTATCAAGCAATCGACATACATAACATTCAAGAAAGTATGTGCCATGTATGGTTGCACCGAGGAACTTTACAAGTACAACGCACAGGACAACTATATTGAATTTTACAACGGGTCCCGAATAGACCTGTTGGATTTGCAATACAAGCCCTCCGACCCGCTGTATGAACGCTTTGGCTCTTTGGAATTTACCGGGGGCTGGATTGAAGAGGGCGGCGAGGTGAATTTTGGTGCATACGACACGCTCAAAACCCGTGTGGGCCGACACCTCAATTTGGAGTATGGGATTGTGCGCAAACTCTTTATCACTTGTAACCCCAAAAAGAACTGGATGTATGATATATTCTACAAGCCTTATAAAGCCAATCGTCTTGAGGCGTACCGCTACTATATTGCTTGTCTGGTACAAGAAAATCCATACATAGACCCGGCTTATATTGAGGGATTGAAAACCACAAGCGATAAAGTCAAGTTTGAGCGACTGTTTAAGGGTAATTGGGATTATGACGATAACCCCAACGCCTTATGCTCTTACGATGACATTTGCGCGATATTCGGAAACAATCTCTCTATCCGCACCGGCAAGTTTTATATCACTGGCGATATTGCGCGTTTCGGTGCCGACTATGCGCGTCTGGCCGTTTGGGATGGCTATCATATAATAGATTTGATGTGCTTTCCTAAAAGCAAGCTCACCGATATTCAGCTATGGATTACAACCAAGCAGCGCAAATATCGAATACCCAAGCATAGGTGCATTGTGGATGAGGACGGCGTGGGTGGTGGCGTGGTTGATAATTGCGACATTCAGGGATTTGTCAATGGTGCTTCGCCTTTTGCCGGCGAGAACTACCGCAACCTACAAACTCAATGTGGCTACAAGCTGGCCGAACACATTAACGCCAATGAGGTAGGCATTGATGAGGAACTTGTGAGCCAATCCGACCGAGAGGAAATCATAAGAGAGCTTGAACAACTGCAAACGTGGAAAGGGGATAGTGACGGCAAGCTCCAATTAAAGCCCAAAGAGGAAATAAAACTTGATTTGGGTTGCTCCCCGGACTGGCGCGATATGCTTTTGATGCGTTGCTGGTTTGACTACAACGAAATCGACATACCCGAAAATATAGAACAGATATTAGGTTTAACGTAACATCCCGATATTATGAGTTTAATTCAAACAATCACCAACAACATTAAGGCGGCTGTCGGCTACCAACAGAGCTTTGATGAGTTGCTTGCGTCTAATGACGTAACACGGGCCGTTGCAATGATGACCGCACACTCCGAGAGAGCGATGCGCCACTTGCAAGAGTACGAGATAAGCACTCACAAAGTAATGGAGCGCAAGGATAGGGCCGTGCTTGATAGCAAGGGTAATTTCCTGCGTTGGAGCAAGCGCAACAAAATTCCTATCCCTTACCAGAAATTCATTAACGAAATTGCACTGGTATTTCTCTACGGCCGCCCCGTGAAATGGACGCAACTTTCAGAAAACACCGATTACGCATACAGTTTTTACAAGGAGATTATGCGTGAAATCCGCTTTGATAGCTGCGTGAGGCAGGCTAAACGTGCCGCCGGTGCCGAGGGTGTGTCGGCTATCCTGTATCACGTTTACCGCGAGGAAGCGACCAATAAGCCAAAACTCTTGCTTAACGTGTTGAGCAAGAAAAGCGGTGATGACATATACACGATAAAAGACCAATACAAGCGTCTGCGCGCCTTTGGCTGGGGCTACTATCTCACCGAGGAGGGAAATCGCACCGTTCACCATATCGACATATACACAGCCGATACTATCTACCGTTGCAAGCAAGGCTCTTTTGGCTGGGAAGTGGAACGCCGACCCAATCCAATAGGGAAAATCCCCGTGTTGCTTTTTGAGCAGGAGCCGGAACACTCCGATGTGCAACCGCTTATTGAAAAGGTTGAAAACTCCGAGAGTGTGGAGGCTGATGTTATCGACCGTTTCGCCAACCCCACAATGGTAGCGACCGCCGAAATACTCAACTCCCTACCCAAGCAAGAGGAAGAGGCGAAATTGCTTATCCTCAAAAATGGCGGCAATGTGTCTTACCTCACATGGAATGAGGCAAGCGAGAGCAAACGCAACCAATTTGAGCGACTGGATAAGCATATTCTTTCCAAGTCGTTCACGCCCAACATTGATTTTGATAACATGAAAAGCCTCGGCAACCTGTCGGCAAAGGCTATCCGCAAAATCATGTTGCTGGCGATAATCAAGGCCGAAAAACATAAGGAAAAGCATGATGAGTATATGAACCGCCACGCCTCCCTTATGTGTGCCATAATGGGAAATGTTCTTGACTACACCCACAAGGCCGAGCATGACGCACTCGACTTAGGGCATGAATTTCAAGAGCCTTTCGGCGATGACGTTAGCGATATGCTGGCTGACATATCCAAACAATTCAATGATGGCGCGATGAGCCGTGAAACTTATGTAGAGCTGTCTTACTTAATCAAGGACGTAAAGACCGAGTTGAAACGTATCAAGAAAGAGCAAGCGGAAAATATGGAGCAGCAAATGGCATTACGGCGCATGGACGCTTTTGAACCCACGGACTAATGGACTACACAACAAAATTCAATCCGGGCGATGAGGTTTGGACTATGAGCCAAAACAAGCCCCACAAATTCCAAGTGGCAAGTGTGGAAATCACGCTTACTGCCCCTAACTCTCCGATGCGAGGACGCACCACCGAGGTGCTTGTTGAGCTTATCAACACGGCCCCGCGAAACAATCCCCAACGTCTAACCTTTGACGCGAGGGGTTGCTTTGCAACCAAGCAGGAACTAATAGACCACCTTTTCAACTCAACCAATGGCTAAAATAAAACTCGTACCCGGAACCGCCGGGATGTATTCTTTCTTTTGCCCCGGCTGTGGGAAAACTCACGCGGTTTATACCAAGCAAGAGAATAATCAAGAACACCCTATTTGGGGGTTTAATGGCGATGTGAATAAGCCCACTTTCACGCCGTCTGTCGCTGTCCTATCAACCACAAAGATAGCCGGCGTATATAGAGAAACACGGTGCCACTCTTTCATCCGAGAGGGCAGAATTGAATATTTGCCCGATTGCGACCACGAATTAGCAGGGCAGACTATTGAAATGGATGAGGTGTAACTATGGCTAAGAAAGCGACCACCAAGCAAACGGAGCGACCAGCCTACACCTGTAAGGACTGCAAACACTCGACCGACTGGCACAACAAAGGAGCAGACGGCAACATGATATTTTGCCGGTGCCAATTCCAAAAGTGGTGTAAATTCCTCAAATACGATTATTGCGACCATTTCCAAAAGCGATGAGCGAGAAAGCAAGAAATACGAAATTCATTAAACGTGTCTGGCTCAACGAGCCAGATTCGCCCTCAAGCGGGAGTGTCGTTGCTTATGACGGTGATGTAATTGACTACGACAACCAACCGTATCAATCCACCTTTTTGCGCGTGTCTGACTGCCACGTTTCTGCCAACATACACAAGGCGGTCTATGACAGCGACAAAGAATTTATCGCCAAAATGAAGCGAATACGCGATGTTATCGATGAGTTTATAACCCACTTGGAAAACGAATATAACGACTAATGGCAAAGCGGAAATACATAGATTACAAAAAGCTCAACTCCGAGTTATTCAAGCGTACCGAGGGCTACGCCGCCAACGTGGCGGCTGTCTATCGGTCTGCGCTCTCTGAAATAATTAACTTGGTAAAAGGCACGGAGCTTGAGGCGGGCAAACCTTTCTCTTTCTCCGAGTATGGCTATTCCGATGAGGTTACGCCAATATTGCGCACTATGTATTCTCGCGTTTATCAGATAATCCGTACCGGGGTAGAAAAAGAGTGGCTAAACGCCAACGAGCATAACGATGGACTTGTCAAGGCTGTATTTGGCGAACACTCAATAGAGGATAACCACTTTGCCCGATTCTTTCAACGCAACATGGACGCAATGAAAGCGTTTTTTGCGCGTAAGACCGGCACGGGGCTTAATCTCTCTCAAAAGGTATGGAAATACACGGGGGTTTTCAAAGATGAGTTAGAGGACGCTTTGGATTTGGCTATTGGCGAGGGAACTCCGGCTAATAGACTTGCCACTCAAATTCAAAAGTATCTCAATGACCCCGACCGCTTTTATAGGCGTTTCCGTGTCAAAATCGGCGAGAACGAGGATGGCACGCCCAAGTATGGGCGCGTGTGGAAAAGGCGCGTCTATGACGCTGAAAGCGGGTCCTACAAATGGGTTGATGATGACCCCCGCAAGTACCACCCCGGACGTGGCGTATATCGTAGCTCTTACAGGAACGCGCAAAGGCTGGCGCGTACTGAAACAAATATCGCATATCGCACTGCCGACTACGAGCGTTGGCAGCAAATGCCTTTCGTTATCGGCATTGAAATCAAGTTGAGCAACAACCACCCGGAGCCTGATATTTGCGATGACCTCAAAGGCATATACCCCAAAACATTCAAGTGGAGTGGCTGGCACCCTAATTGTCGTTGTTACCAAGAGCCGGTATTGGCAAGCCCTAACGAGCTTGATAAAATGTTGGATAATATTCTGGACGGGAAAGACCCGGCCGGCGTTGATTGTGCCAACGAGGTAACGGCCGAGCCGCCGACATTCAAGGCGTGGGTTAAGGACAATGAGGAACGTATCGACAAAGCGACCGCCGCCGGAACTCTGCCCTACTTTATTAAGGACAACCAAAAGGCGGTTAACAAGATTCTCCACGGACTGACCCCGGAACAGCAGGCGGCCCGGTCTATGGGTGATTTGCTTGATGACCCTATGGGTTTGTTGGCTCAACATGGACTTGAAAGCCTCAAGCAACTTTACGCCGCCGTTCAATCCAAGCTGGGGCAGATGTTGACCGGCTCACTTGAACACCAAGCAGACACCCTCAAGTTTGAAATTGACTGGGTAACTAACCACAAGAAATATCCGACTTGGGAGGGAGCAGCCAACGCATACAAAAAAGCTCTACGCAATGTTGAGCTACAAATGCGCCGTGAGCGTATGGCCGCCGACATTCAAGGCGTGGAGGCTTTTGTCGCGTCTAACAATGTGGATAAGGTCAATGCACTCTTTCCACAACTCAAAGCGGCTTATGACGCTGGCGATGTTGACACGGCCCTTAAATTGTTGGGCGAGGCTCAAAAGGCTATTGAGGAATACAAGAACGAGCTTTTAAGGCAAGGGCTTAACAGTACGACCAAATTAGAGAAATATTGCGACAAGCACCGCACCTTTGAAAGCAAGGTCAAAAGTGATAAAACCTTTGTGCCTTTCCAAGATAGGATGATAGCCGATTGCGCCCCGGCATGGCAGGCTGGTACAACTGAGGCAAGGCAAGCAGTAAGTAGTTATACCAACGGCACCTATGACACAATCAATCGCTCTTATTGGCGTGATAAACGCGCACACACGGACGGTACGCTTATGGATAGTATTCTTGACGGTTGCACTCTATCAAAGGACACTGTTCTAAGGCGAGGTTGCGACATGGCAGAAATGGGGTCTATCTTTGGCGATGACTTTTTGCGTATGGTACGGGCCGGCGATATTGACGGCCTAAATGCAGTCGCTGGCTGCCGAGGTATCAACGAGGGCTTTATATCAACCTCTTTCGATATGAACGGTGGCTTTTGGAAAAGCGTTGATTTGCGCATATACGCTCCCAAAGGCACACAAGCCTTATATGCAAAGCCTATCTCCGGCTTTGGTGATAGGTACGGCGCAGGCTGGGACGGGTCCACGGCAAGCCGGACACTCGCCAAAGGTAGAGAGAACGAGGTTATTGTGCATCGTGGTTATGAGTATCGTTTTATCAAGGCTGAGGCTGGCGGAAAAAAAGGCAGCTCAATAACTATCTATGTTGAGTTACTGAGCCGCGATAAGAGATTGGTTAAGTGATAGGACTTAGAGCGCGAAATACATTGCTTGAAAATCTATATCATCACGCTTAATCTTTTGGAGTTTGTCGAAGATAGCGAGCTTATAAACCTCTTCCGCTTTCTCCGCTTTGTTGGCAAGCTCTTTGGGGCGTGTGCGTTTCCATGTATCATACCACCACTCAAAGCCTCGTACAACGGAATACTCCGCATCCCATATCTGGAATTTGAGATATTCATTAGCCCATTCGGACGGCTTTACACTGTCTGGGTCGTAGGGGTTTTTATCTCCCCCTTTGTAGAGCTTGCAAAGGCTCTTTACCATTTCAATTATGTTGCTCTGCGCCATATTGTTTTGGGGATTGGATTATATTCCAGTATAGATAAGATGGATTACACTTTGCATTGATTTGGGTAGATAGCTCATAGCCTTTTCTCCAAAAAGCCACGGAACGCCCCACCGAGCCTCTGCGATTGAGCCGACAATGGCCGCTATCGTGTCGCTATCGCCACCCCAAGCCACGGCATTTCTTATAGCGTCCTCAAAAGATTCTGCCATACATACCATGTAGAGAGCGAGTGTAACGGTACCCATACACGTTTCATCAAACTTACCTCTTTGGAGATTGTCGAGTGAAAAGTTGGGGTAGTAGTCGTGTAGAATGTTTGATAGGTCAACATTCGTGCCACCATTACGCAAAATCCATATAGCGTGAGCCACGGCCTTAGCTCCCTTAATGCCCTCCGGGTGATTGTGTGTCGGCAATGCAGTCTTTTCAGCCTCCGCCAACACATCATCGAGATTGTCAAAAGCCCACGCCACCGGGCTAACTCTCATTGCTGACCCATTGCCAAAGCTATTATATGGCTGGGGATTGTTTGAGTGAATCCATTGTGCAAAGCGGCCGCCATAGCCGCCCATAGGATTAGGGTATGAACGACAACAACGCAATAGGCTCTCTTGATAGCTACACTTGCGCAATATCGCGTCCGCAATAGCTACGGTGCATATTGTATCATCTGTAAAGCTACAATCTTTGTGGAATAGCTCAAAATCGCTCCTATGCGTATTGTTGAACTCAAAGCGTGAGCCAACTATATCTCCTATTATTGCGCCTAACATAATTATTTCTTTTTGGAGTTTGTGGGGTAATTGCTCATCGCGCATATTGCGCAATTTCTAAAAACATGGCTGGCATATATGCAAGGCCGTTGTGTGTAAGGGCAATTCATCAGTCGCTTCCTTTCTTACCTCTATTTGTGGTTTTGCTTACTAACTCTCTTTTTCGGATTGTGGCTAACGGGCCGTGGTAGGTGTTTGTCGAGCAAAACTTATTCCAGAGCGTTGTAAGACTTATGCCGACAATCTCAATAGGCAGTGTGTCGTAGATAGCGGCCGCACTCCCGAAATAGTAGTTGCGCCGGCCTTTGTATGGCTCTTTCAGCTCAACGTGGATTACTTTGCGTGTCTGGCTCATGCTTAAATGGTTTTATTGAATACTCGGTGGTATAACCGCCAGTTTCATTTTTATATACACGATTATAGTAAGTGGGTATTCTTACCATAAGAACGCCATTCACTTTGACTACACGCCACTGATATTTTAGGCGGCTATCGTGAAATATCACTCTATGTTCTTTCTTGGGTCTATCCATTTTGTCTTGCTTGTGTTCTATAAACGCAAAATTACGAATTATATTTAATATAACAAACTTTTGGGGCTATTTTCTTTTATTAGCCTCGTTATCTTGTGAGCTTAACAAGGCTTTGAGCCGCTTGTTTTCCTCTCTAAGCCTTTTATTCTCTCGTTGGAGCTTATCTATTTGCTCCGGGTATGATAACGGTGCATTGCAAGTGCATTGTGATATATCGCCACTTACAGCCACCGCCATACAACCCGGAATAAGGACACGCCCAACATCGCGGACGTTTATGTAATGGCACTTATCGCTCATTCCATAAAAGCTATCATGGAGTTAAAAAAATCCATTTTATCTTCCCATTGAGCTAAGGTCGTTGTTTGGCGGTCGGTAGCCTCTCCACTTTCAAGAATATCTTGATAGTGTTCTACCATGTTTTCAGCGTGTCGGGCCGCATTGCGTATATACGGCAATATCAATTTCACCTCTCTTTTGGTAAACCCATAATATTGTTCAGAATACGCGCCGTTAGGCTCTACAATCATTTTCATAATTCATTCGGTTTATTCGTTGCTATTGGGGTTTATGGCACGTTTGACATCGGGCCGCTTTGCATACTCTTTTTGTCGCTTGCGGCACTCATCAACGCTCTCCAGAAATTCATCACTCATCGGAATATCGTATTCCAAACACTCATCAAAGATAATCAAATCCTCGTGGCAGTTGGTGCAAATGCCATTATACATTTTGCAACCACAATCGGGGCAATAACTCATAGCTTTTGGTCTTGGGGAAATTCATTGAACCGGCGGCATATCTCTTGACACAAGGCATTGGAGCTTTCTACATCGCCAGTGTGTATATTTGCGATTACCATGTTCCAGCCGTCTTTGATAGCCATTTCCGCGTCTATCTCATCGGGGCCGCAAAAGCGCCGACCTCTTGCCGGAATACATATAAGCTCCATATCCTTTGTGTCGATAGAACCGCTGGCATATCTCCATTTGATTTTTATTTCCATATCACTTAGGGTTGATGTTAACTTGGTTAATGATTACCCACACGCCACCCAAACAGAACGCCACTTGCGCCGCCTCAAGCTCCTTTGCAGTTAATTCTTGTCGGCATGGATTGAGCATTTCACGAGCTGCGGCATTAAGTCGCTCGATTGTTTCCGGGTTGGCTTTGGCAAAGCCACTAACCATTTCGATTGTCTTTTTCTGGTTCTCCATATTGCTTTATCAAGTCTTGTAATTTGCCATCCTTATTGCCCTTTCTACGGTTAATGTAGCCCGGGCAATAAGTGGTTGATTTTGTCTTGCATGGTGGATAGTTAGATGCTGCGTAGCAGGTGCCGGTCTGTGTCGAATCATAGGATAAAGATACTTGTAGCTCTCTATCCGGTAGCCAATACCAGCACGTTTTGCAATGTCCGTATCTCATCAGTAGTAAAGCTCTATTGGTTTGCGTAAGTCGATTGAGCAGCCTTTGAGCGTGGAGTTGAGCGCATCACCGAGGCGAGAGAAATAGCCGTACACGAATTGCGGCGGCTGTCCGGGTAGATTTTTGTTTCTCACATCGCCATACTCCGATGGTATCTGTTCTACGCTATCAAAGTTTTCATAGAGAATAGCCTCGCTCATTTTTGCGTCAAAGTCTATCATCAGAACGCACTCGTTTTGGTCGGTACGGGGATTGTGGCGGCTAAACTCAACATGGTAGTCCGGGTGAGCTGTCGGCGCGGGTCCTGTAAGGTCGTGGCAAGCGCACATCGTATAACCTTTGGGCGCGAGGTGATTGCTGAAAAACGACTTGCAACGATATACAAAATCGGCATAGCACATTCCACTCTCCGGCTCTGCGCCAAGTGGCTTATAATGTTCGCAACGTGGGGCTGTCAGCTTTGTATCTCGTAGCGTGGCGAGAACTCCGCATTGGCATTTATCGCCATTGGCGTAGCTATATGCAAAGAGCCATTTGCACCCACCGCATTTGTTCTTGAGGGTTGTTGCTTTGTTCATCTTTCGGAGTGTTTTTGAAATATTATCATTCATAATACAACCGTTTTGATTGAGCGCGACACCATGAATCAGACCAACCCACATATCGGCCGAATTTACGATGCAAGCGTTTCATTTCTGGGTATTCCTCACCGCTTATGTCATCCCAAATATCAAACCATGCGCAATTATATCGCTCCGTTGGAGTATAGGCAAATATATCGGAGTTAACGATTGTAACGCGAGAGTCATTGGTATAGGCGGGAGCTACTAACTTTATTACATCGGGCGATTGCTCCACAATAACGACCTTTGTAACGTCCGGCTTTTCAAGCAAGCATTTCAACACCATGCCTAAGCCCAAACCGCCAATAAGCACTTTGCCATGTGCCTTTTTGATAAACGGGTAATGGTCGTTGATTTCGGCTGGGGTATTGCTCATTATGATTTTGCCATTACGGAACAATCCCCAATATTCGCCAGCGTTGATAAATCTATTTCGGCCATTGAATATTTCGCGGAGATTGTGCATTTTCGCGCCTTGAGGGGTAACGGTATATCTCGCCACTTTCCATGCGCCAGAAACGCCCGATTGTAAGTTTAATTCAACTTTTCTTATCATTTTTGAGTAATTCTGGATTGTCGTATATGTTGCCTAACACCTCTATACTATCGCATACCAAATCAAAATCCATAAGCGGGATAGTCAGATAAGGCGTTTCTTTTAGAGATTCCATTAGTGGATATTCCGCTTTATAGAGCCTTATGCCATAGCAAGCCAATTCCGACATATAAACTACTACGCCCTCGCAGAAACAATCTTGGTCGGGTACGACACCACCATTGCATATATCATCATACTTATAGTCAATGGAGATATAATCACCCTCGTATAGCTCTTTATCGTGCTGGTCGTATAACCCGATAAACTGACCTTGTGTATTGGCATCCACGGGACCGGCAAAGCCGTGTTCATGGTCGCAGATACATAGTTGTAACCCTTTGGCTGTGCTGACCGGATATAGATAACCATAAGCCCAATTATCGGCCTTGTTATTATTTAAGCATTTTGCCCTGTTCTTGATTGTTCTATTCATGGTCGTTGGGGAGTTGTGGCAGGGGCTGCCAGTGGGTAACTCGTGAGGCTGTGTTCTGTGCGCTCCAATACCATACGCCGCTTTGCGCCTGTCCTAAGAGCTTTGCTATCCTTATCATGGAGCGACCGGCACCACTCTCTACGATAAGGACGCGAGTTTTGAGTGGCGGGAGTGCCTCGCTTGTGCTTATCCAGCCGTTGCAGTTTTTGTTGTCGGTCTTGCTCATTTTGGATTCCGTTTATAGTTATCACATTGGTATCGGCCGCGAGTGAAATACTTGTCGAGCATGGAGCAATACAAGGTTGCTCCATATATGCGGCAGTGCTGACAGTTTCGGCAAAGGGGGATTTTAGCCATTGTTCTTTTCGGATTTTAAGTAGCGTTCACACTTATATTTGTTGTTTTGTTGCGTCCAGCACCGATAGGAACAAAAGTAGGAGCTACCATATCGGGACCCGTGGCGGCACGAGGCGCATAGGGATTTACTTGTTGCCATTGCCAGCCTCCTTTCTTGCCTTGTGAACGCCTTGCACATAGCCTCGCTCAACTCGGCGTATGTCGTTATACTTTGCTTGCGCCGGCGTTTCTATCACTCTTGCTGGAGTGTCTAAGAAACGAATATCGCGGCCCGTGCGCTGTGCTTCCTCGGTCAGCACTTTGCGGATTGCATCTTTGAGTATTCCCATAGTTGTTGGTTGTTTGTTTATTTCGGAATTTGGTACGCTGGCAAGATTGAGAAGAAATCCCATCTTAAAGTGTATATTGAGCGCGTCAAAGCCACAACGATTGATTATGTTTATGATTGTTTCAAATGCGCTGGTGCTTGCTGGGTTATACTTGGCTATAACCGGTGCAAAGTCCATTCTTGCTTTGGGCGATAACGCCATAAATTCGGATATTTCCATGCTCGGTGAGTTAGTCGGTGATACGATAGTAGTATTGCAATTCATCGCCCTCTAAGTTGTCATAGGCATAGTCATTGACTTGCTCCCATAACTCGCTATATAAAGCCGCTATGCGATTGCAACGCGCGTCCATAGGCTTTTCGTGGTCGTAGAAATAGCCTATCTTGTGGTTGAGTACCATAGAAAGCTCGGTAAGGTACTTGTAGTTGCTTTTCCACTCGCGGAAAGCGCGTATGAATGTTGATTTGATTCCGTTTATCCCGAAGCGGTCGGCAATAGAAAAGTCCTGCCAAAAGGTTGTGATAGGCTTGTAGCCGGTCATTTGCTCAACCGGCCAAGCGGGGATTTTGATTTGAAATTGTTGTACCATATTCTTGTTGGTGTTGCGTTGTTGTGTCAATGTTATTTCTCCCAAGTGAGTTGCCAATTTTTGTAGGGATTGGCACCGTGAGCCACGGCCACCTCAGCAGCCTCCGCAATGGTTTGTTTGCCTGTGCGGATAACCTTTTTCTCCATGCCGATATGATTACCGGCTAAGTCGGTTTTCTCAACGTAGAATGTTACGGTGTATTGCTCCATGTCTTTATGCGTTAAGTGTTATAGCTGTTTGAGGAACACATATTATGGTAAAAATTTTTCCGTCTTTGAGGTAGTCAACATCATATTCTATCTCAAAGGTGCATACATTGTAATCCCACCCGGCGATTGTTCCTATCACCTTTGCACCATTGCGACGAGTTACTATTACCTTATCGCCTTTGCTGAATTTATTGGGAGTTGCCATAGTTTATTTGGGTATATTAGAGTTGGTAAGGATAATGCCAGTGTAATCATCGCCATAAGGGTTTGCTTCGTACTCATAGCTTGTTACGGGCCATATAGCATGACCGTTGCAAATTCTTACTGTTGCGTTATCCGGGAGATACTTGATAAGCTCTCTCAATTCGGCGATTGTCAATTCTTTATCCATTTCTTGTAGAGTTACTTGTTAGGGGTGATTAAAAGCATATCGCGGAGGCCGTCAACGTAGGCGGCAAGCTCTTTGAAAGAGCGTCCAGACGTTAGGGCTATCGGATTATCGTTATAGCTTACGAAATAGCCCATTTCGTTTTTGCCGATTGTGAACGTTGCGTTAACGCGCTCTCCATAGATATTGAGGCGTTCTTGGAGTGCCTGTCTATTTGTCTTTGCCATTTTCTTGTAGTTTTTATCGGTGTTGCTTTGTCGGTTTGAGTTGCTGTGTTTCTCAAACACATTGCAAAGTTAATGTGTTTTATTGAATACACCAAATATTTTGGCAATTATTTTTCGGAAAAATTTACCCAGTAAATTTAACTCGCTGAAAATTCGGAGATTTACCCGGTAAAATTTTTCTGTGTTTTATAAACACATATCGTAGAAATTAGCTATCTTTGTGCCTAAGAACTGAAAAGCCAATTATTAACACCCCCTTTCCGGGGCATAACAACAACCGATATGAACAAAGCACTTAGGGCAAAAGTCAAGGAAAAGACTAAGGACACCCGCCTATCGGAGAAGTACCTCGATAAGCTAACCGAGCAGCTCGGTGGAGGCATTGAGGATGATTCTACCGATGAGGAGGCAATCGAAAAGACTGCAACCCTTATAGCTGATGTAGCAACCGAAACTCAGGGTGAGGCTACACGCTGGGCGCAGAAAGCAAAGGGCAATGGAAAGACCAAGCCCGCCAAAGATGACGATGACACGGACGATGACACGGACGATGACACCGCCACCAAAGGCACAAAGGGCAAAGGCAAGACAAAGCCCGGTGATAACTCCGATGAGCGTATTGCCGCAATGGAAAAAGAGCTGAACGACTTGAAAGCTGAACGTAGCCGCGAGGCGCGTAAGGCTGAAATCAACGCAGCTTTTGAAAAGCACAAAATCCCCGCTTTTCTCCGCGACCGCCTCGGCAATTCCATTGCTGATGATGAGGACGTGGAAACCGCCGTGGCAGCACTCCGACAGGATTGTATCACAAACGGCCTTATTTCCGACAAAGCCGAGGGTGCAAAATCGGCAAGCGAAAAGCAGGTTGACGAAGCCGCTGACGCATTGCTGGAAACAATAACCGCTAAATAAAAATTTTTCAAGATGAAACGCAAGACAGCCTCCTTTGTGGGTACGCGCCCGATTTTTACGGGTAGCCCCTCAATCGTTATGGGCGGTTTTAACCTTGATGTTACGGGGCAGAAATTCCGTGTCGGTGATGTTATCCCCGCCGGAACGCTTGCCATTCGTAATGAGGAAACCCGTCTGGTGCAGGTTATCAAGACTGCAAAGGTCGTAGAGGTGGATGCGGAAAACTCAAAACTCGTTTCCCTGTATGTCGATGAGTTTTATGCTCCGTGTTTCGCCGAGGGCGAGTTTGTGGGTATCGCCGGCGCAGATGCCGTTGCAATCGCCTCAGCTCCCAAAATCTCCGCCATTGAGGAAAAGGGCAACATTTACCGTATCACTCTTTCCGCTGCCATTACCGGGCTGAAAGCCGGCGATGTGCTTGTGGAGCTTGTGAGCGATGGTGCCGCTACTCCCAAGACCAAAGAACGCGGCCTCGCAAACTCAACCACTATCAAGGACGTTGTGGTGAGCGAGTTTGAAACCGCCATTGACGTAACCGCCGACACCATGCAATACGCGCTCTACGAAAGGCGTGTATCGCCTATCCCCGACAGCCAGAAAGACGAAACCGGCGCTTTCCTCAAAGCCAACCCACACGTCAAGCTGACAAAATCGCTGTAATATCAACACAAAATTTTAAAAAACCATGCCTACAAAGTCAATTTTTACAACTTTCACTGGCTTGCACAAGGCCGGCTCTCCGCTGGACTTACTTGCAACGTGGCGTAAGACCTTTGACAAGGCTTCGGAGCGTGAGGTTGCTCTTTTCCAAAAGATGTATACCGATGGCTGGTTTACCTACAATACTCCGCAGATGTCGCTTACTGCCGAGGCTATTGTCGGTAAATACCAGATACGTTTCATGGCTACGCTCTTGGGCGATGAATCACCCTCGCCCCTGCGCCGGTCGGACGGCTTCGATGTCTGGACAAAGGAAATTCCCCGTGTCGGCCAGACTTTCGTAATGTTCGCCCGCGATTATCGTAAGCTCATGGAGGTTTACGAGAATCCCCGCCTCAAGGAGGCCGACAAGGTAAAGCAGATTGAAAAGACGCTCACACACCAGATGCAGGACGCATATCTCGGTTGCAAGGACGTGATGGACTTTATCGTTCTCATGGCTTTCTCCAACTGGGGCGTGGCTCAATTCGTACCCGCTATCAACAACCCCGGCGGCCGTGCCTACGAGGTGGACTACACCATGCCGGACGCAAACAAGCTCGTGAGCGTTCTGAACTGGACCACTGCAAACACAAAGGCCGGCAAGCTCAATCCTATTCTTTTCCTTTCCGTCCTCTGCGCCGCACTCCGCGCTCGTGGTATCGAGCCGGGCGAAATCCTCATGTCGCAGGAACTCGCAACATGGCTGCGTATGGACAGCACAACTCGCCTGTTAGCACATGGTACCGACAAGCAGGCGCAGACCGTCACCAAATCGGAATTTTCCGCGTTGCTGGAAGAAAACGAAATCCCCCCGATTACCGTTATCCAGCGCAAGATGGGTATCTCCCCGGACGGCAAGCGTCAAGCTATTGAGCCGTGGAATCCCAACTTTATCGCAATCAAGCCCGCCGGCGTTATCGGCGAAATTCAGCCCGCTATTGAGGACTCCGAGCTTATCGAGGAAGAGAATGTGGACTATCTCAACGCCGGCAATGGTATTCGTATCTCCAAGTGGCGCACAGGTGCATCCACGGGTCAGACCGCCGGCGAATACACCGAGGGCGCGGGCCGCTTGCTGCCCCTTATCACCGAGATAGGGCAGATTGTTTGCTTACAGGTACGCGGCATTACCGAAAAGGAAGCCGCCGTCGATGCAAACGGCACCACTACCTACTACCGCACCAAAGCCGACTATGACGCTGCCGTAGCCGCCGCAAGTCTTGAAACCGTCTAACCCTTTTGCTTTGCTATGAAACTGAAAGTAATTAAGCCTTTCAATGGCAAAGCAGAGGGTAAGACCCTTTGCCCCGGCGAGTTTATCCAGAGCAACGATGTTGAACGCATCAATGCGCTTGTAGGGCGTGGTTTTTGCGTTATCGTTGCGCTGGATGACGCGCCGACTGCCTCCGAAACCGCCCCTACAATCCCCGTAGAGGTGGTAAGCGACCATGTAGAATTTCAAGGGGAACGCTATCACATAGAAACCATTAAGGCCGCACTGGGCATTATGGGTATTCGTGTGGCTCACAATGCCAAAGAAAAGGCCGTGAGCAACGCTCTTTCGGCTCTGACCGATGAGCAGGCGCAAACCCTTTCCGAAATGCTCAACAACAACGAAACCGCCGACCCCAACCCCGAAAAGGAGTAAGCTATGGAGATAACCGTTCTTGAGGCATTAATGGCCGAGCTGGAGCCTTACACCGCCGCACAGGTGGTATGTAAGAAAGCTCTTATTGACGCTGGACTTTCCGAGGTAGCCAACGACACCCCTTATACATCCGACTGCAAAAAGATAGTGGCAACCGCCGCTATCAAGGTGCTTAAAAAGTTTCTGGTGTTAAGTAGTGAAAGTTTAGGCAAATCCTCACAGTCTTACGACACTAAGGAGCTGAGAAAGCGTATCAAAGAATTGTGCGCTGATGCCGGACTTGATGCCGATGAGATTTTGGAAATCCCCACAATCACGGACGGCTCTATGTATTGGTAAGATATGAGATACAACGGCTCTTTTGACTATTGGCATGGTGGCGAGGTTTTCACAGACCCCGCAACCGGCTTTACTGTTCAAAGCGACACCGCCGCTTTTGAAGAGGGTTGCGAGTGCCAGATTGATATTTCTATTCCTGCCAAGCACTACATAGGTACTGACGGGCAAGAATACACCTACACTTACGATGTTTTCATTTCAAAGTATTTCCGAGGTGAAATAAGTGTGGGTGATACTATCCGGCTCTACAATGCCGACAAGACCATGATTGCCGAGTTTAAGGCGCAAGGGGTAGATACGTTGAACCGAAAATATATTGAGGTATGGGGATAACTCCGATGTTTGGCAGTGGATTGATAGCCGCCCAAGTAGCCGCGTTTCAAAATCGCGTTGAAGAGGCTGCCATATTCCTTTGCAAATACTTGGGTGAGGAATTAGTCAAGTATGCAAAGGATAAGCACAACTATACCGACCGCACGGGTAATCTCACAAACTCAATAAGCTATGTTGTAGTGAAAAACAAAGACATAGTTTTCGGTCCCGCCGACCAATCCGACAAGCCGCAAGAGGCCGCGCTGAAAGCCGCAATGAAAATGATTGCGACACTCCCCGATTGTATTGCACTCGTGATTGTTGCCGGCATGAACTATGCCGCCTATGTGGAGGCAAAGGGCTACAACGTGATACTCCCCGCCGAACTCAAAGCCAAAACCGACTTTCCAAAGGCAATGCAAAAGCTCATGGATAAGGCGAAAGCCAAAGCAAATGAAATGTTTGGAATGACAATATGATAGCGACCGAGGAAATAGCTGTAAGGGTTTACCAAATGCTCCAAGAGAGCGAGGTTAAGACCATGATAAGCGGTGTAATCGACTACGAAAGGAACGACTACACCAAAGAGGACGTTATCATTGTTCCTCACACCATAGACGGCGAGGGGAGTGTGCGTTACGGACAAATCAACGTGAATATCCATGTGCCGGACATACAAAAGCCGATGACCGGCGGCAAATCCGTGTTTCGCACTAATCACTCACGATTGATTGCCATTCGAGCCAAAGCCATAGAGGTACTGCAAAACCACTATGAACACGGGCAAGGCTACAACTGGAATGTGGGGCTAATCAATCCCCCTATCAAAGAGCCAGACCATGACGAGCATTTCGTTTCATTTGCTCTGGAAATCACCGTGAGAGATAAAACAAGTAATCAATAACAACCAATTTAATAAGACCATGCCTATATTATCGACAATGGGGCTTAAAAAAATCTTTATAGCCCCCGCCGGCACAACCGCCGGCCAAATGCCCGCAAAAGGCAATGCGTGGCTTGACTTAGGCGATGTTTACAAAGACACCTGTCAGCTTGTAGATGACGATGTGGAACAGACCGTGCATGAATCGGAAACGTCCTCAAAGAAAATCACGCTGATGGGTAACTACGTTACCGCCGTCAACCTCACACTCATGGACCCGTCGCTGGAGCAGCTATCCCGGTATTTCGGTGGCACAATCACCGGTTCCGCGCCCAAGCGTAAGTGGCTGCGCCCCCTCAAGCCTGTTTACAAGGAATGGGCCGTATGGCTCATGCCGGAAGAGGGCTTGTTTGTCGGCTGCCCCAACGTAGTAGTCGTACCCAAGTTTGAAATCACCTATTCAAGCAAGGGTATCTGTCTGGTGCCTCTCAAAATCAATTTCCAAGACCAGCTCTGCATAGACGAGGAAATGACCGACCCGACACAGACCGCCTAACAACGGGCCTTTTCGCAACGACTGCGCCCCCTATCCCTATTCGGTTAGGGGGCGCATTTAATTAAATCGCAATGGAACAGCAAGAGCAACAAGAACTGACACGCGAGCAGCGGTTAGAGATAGAAGATAAGGCAATACAAGCCCTCCTATCAATGGGGGCTAAGTTTACCGTGCCTTTGAAAATTAACCCAGTTAAGCCCTCAAAGTGGTTTAATCTCAAAAAACGCTTATTCCCAAAGCGCAATGTGGTGTGGCGCGATAAGCAGATACCCAAAGACTGGGATGTAACGCTTACCGAGATACCCGATGTTGAAACCGGCACGATGAAAGAGGTGTATATGCGCAATTTCCATATCAAGCCTCTTTATCTCGGAACTATCGACCGCTTGCGCCAGCTCTATATGCTCATGGAATACAACGAGGATGTTGTGCAAGCGCAACCTATCCAAGAGAGCAAGCGGCTATTCAAGTACATACCCCAAATGGCAGAAATAGCCGCCGTTGCAGTCATCAACGACCCGATTGTGGCCGACCTCAAAAACAAATCCGTGCGGGACCTCAAACAATTCTTTATGGAACACCTAACCGTGGCACGTTTACAAAAACTCGCCGAGGTTATTAACCAGATGATGAACCCCGCGGGTTTTACATCCTCTATTCGATTGATACGGGAAATGGGAACGACCCGGCCGAAAACCGAGAACGACCGAATAGAGTAACCGGGTTGAACTCTCCGTGGGGTAATCGTGGCGAACTACTACGAAACTTTGGGTGGAGCTATGAATACTTGCTATGGGGCATTTCATGGCTCAACGTGCAACTGATGATTGCGGATGCGCCGAGGGCAAAGGAAGTGCCACTTGATGAAAACGGCAACCCGATTGATGAAAGCCAGACAATCACCCAAGAACTCACAACAAAAGAAGATATTAAAAACTATCTCAAAGGTTATATGTAATGGAAAACTTAGGCGGCGCGTTAGGATTTAGGGCAACGCTCAATATAGATGATTTCAATGTGTCGGCTCAGTCAATGGAGCGACAGATTAGAAATTTCTCCAATACCGCTATTAGCGAGGTTGGAGAGGTTGAGGATTCATTTAGAAAAATGGCCGAAAGCGCAGGGCGTTATATCTCCTATTACCTTGTAGGACAGGGTATGCACGGCCTTGTAAATTCCATTATACAGACACGCGGACAATTCCAGCAACTGGAAATTGCCTTTGAAACAATGCTGGGCAGTACCGATAAGGCTACTACGCTCATGCAACAGATGGTTGACACCGCCGCCAAAACGCCATTTGACCTTATGGGCGTGGCTGAGGGCGCAAAGCAGCTCATGGCTTATGGTGTGAGTGCCGACAAAGTGAATGACACGCTTGTAAGGCTTGGAAACATAGCCAGCGGCCTTTCCATACCCCTCA
>ERZ778495.728-NODE-728-length-27954-cov-6.869278_pt1 | contig 27954 bp, 20 predicted proteins | sample MGYA00433100_ERZ778495 | MGnify/ENA primary metagenome ERZ778495 (study PRJEB29527, sample SAMN07138962) | mouse gut metagenome | material: feces | host: mouse | place: China:Nanjing | collected 2016-01-25 ...
ATAACACTATACTCTTGATACTCTCTCCCGCCCACCGGAAAAATCCGCTGACCCGTAATGCCCTGGTTGGCTGAACGAGCAACAGGGCAGAGGCCTCACGCAGATGTATGGATAATATGGCGACAACGCTTTTACGCATTTGCCGCTGAATTACACAATACATATCCATAAGGCATCTACTGTTGCTGCATTCTTGGCCAATCGTAGAAATTTACCAGATTTCAAGTCGTCAAGAAAGAGCGTAGTAAACGCTTTATATGTCTATTTTGCAGACCCCACCCACTTAAACCCGCGACCGGGCCTCTGCGATGTGGTCTACACGACAAAGTTAAACATTTTTTTTAACACTTAGCCAACTTAAGCCCAAATTATTTCGTAAATTTGCCTATGTGGAATCTAATCACGCGAAGTGGCAAAGACTCAATTGGAACAGGAACGTTCCCTCGGCTAATAATTATTGAGACCTCTGGCATTGCGCCGGAGGGGATGGGGACAAAAAACAATCGCCCGTGGCCGTCTGGACCACAGGCGATTGTTTTTGTTGTTGGTTGTCGGGGTGAGAAGACTCGAACTTCCGACCTCCACGTCCCGAACGTGGCGCGCTAACCAACTGTGCTACACCCCGAGATGCCTTGCGTTTCCGCGTCAAAATCGACCTTCCCCCGCTTCGGGAGGGCGGTTTCTCATTTAGAGGCTTGCAAAGGTAACACTTTTTTTCGGATTTGGCGGGATGGCGAGGCGTTTTTTTTTGATTTTTTCTTCGCCAAAGCCCTGCCAAAGCCTCGCCCAGACCCGGAAGCCCCCTGCCGCCGTCCCATAATTTTAGCAAATAAGCGTTAACAAGGAGATGAAATCGAAAAAAATAAGTAACTTTGTGGCTTGATATTCATTATCGCCAATTCATTCACCATCATTCGTGGAAACTAAATACATCTTCGTGACCGGCGGCGTCGTTTCCTCCCTTGGGAAAGGAATCATCTCATCGTCGCTGGCCTGCCTGCTGAAAGCGCGTGGTTACCGCGTAACGATACAGAAGTTTGACCCATACATCAACATCGACCCGGGGACGCTCAACCCCTACGAGCACGGGGAGTGCTATGTGACCGTCGACGGCCACGAGGCCGACCTCGACCTGGGCCATTACGAACGCTTCACCAACATCCAGACCACCCGCGCCAACAACGTCACCACCGGACGCATCTACCAGAGCGTCATCAACAAGGAGCGCCACGGCGACTACCTGGGCAAGACGGTGCAGATCGTGCCCCACATCACCGACGAGATAAAGCGCGCCGTCAAGCAGCTCGGCCGCACCGGCGAGTTTGACTTCGTCATCACCGAGATCGGCGGCGTGGTGGGCGACATCGAGTCGTTGCCATTCCTCGAGGCAGTACGCCAGCTCAGATGGGAGCTGGGACAGAACAGCCTCTGCCTCCACCTGACCTACGTCCCCTACATCGCCGCCGCAAAGGAGCTGAAGACCAAGCCCACGCAGCACTCCGTCAAGAAGCTCCAGGAGCTGGGTATACAGCCCGACATCCTCGTGTTGCGCACCGAGCATGACATGACCGCCGAAGCCCGGCGCAAAATCGCCCTCTTCTGCAACGTGGCCCCCGACGCGGTCATCCAGTCGATCGACGTGCCGTCGATCTACGAGGTGCCCCTGAAGATGCACGAGCAGCACCTCGACGAAATCGTGCTGCGCAAGACCGGGGTCACACCCGAAGGGGAACCCCACATGGCCCCCTGGCTCCACTTCCTCGACAAGCTCCACGCCGCCACCAAGCCCGTCACAATCGGCCTGGTAGGGAAATACGTGGAGCTGCAGGACGCATACAAGTCAATCAACGAGGCCCTCTTCCAGGCCGCCACATACAACGACCGCAAGCTCGACCTGCGCTACATCCACTCCGAGAAGCTCGACCCCTCCAACGTCGACGAGACGCTGTCGCCCCTCGACGGGGTCATCATCGCCCCCGGATTCGGCCAGCGCGGCATCGAGGGGAAATTCGTGGCCCTAAAGTGGGCCCGCGAGCATGACATCCCTACCCTGGGCATCTGCCTGGGCATGCAGTGCATGGTCATAGAGTTCGCCCGCGACGTGCTCGGCATGGCCGACGCCAACTCCACCGAGATGAACCCCTCGACCACCCACAACGTCATCGACCTCATGGAGGAGCAGAAGAGCATCTCCAACATGGGAGGAACGATGCGCCTGGGGGCATATGAGTGTCAGCTCCGTCCCGGCTCGCTGGCCGCCAAGGCCTACGGCCAGACCCTCGTCAGCGAGCGTCACCGCCACCGCTTCGAGTTCAACGACGACTACCGCAAGGCTTTCGAGGAGGCCGGAATGGCCTGCGTGGGAGAAAACCCCCACACGGGGCTGGTGGAGGTGGTCGAGATCCCCGGCAAACGCTGGTTTCTCGGCACCCAGTACCACCCCGAGTACTCCTCGACCGTGCTGAACCCCAATCCCCTCTTTCTCAGCTTCGTCAACGCCGCCATCAACTACAACGACGAGAAGACCGGCCCCGCCGTGAAAGCTGACCAACAACCTTAACACCTGATTCCCAAGAAATGGACAAGAATACACTTACCGGACTGGTATTGATGGGCGTGCTGATTTTCGGCTTCATGTGGATCAACAACAACAACAACAAGCAGAAACAGCAGCAACAGCAGGAACAGGCCGAAGCCGCAGCCAAGGAAAAAGAGGCCGCCTACCCCGTGCTGGCCGCCGATTCGCTCTCGACGGCCGAACTGGCCGCCATCCCCGCAATCATCAGGGAGACCGGAGCCAAGACCGTGGGCGCTGACTCCGTGGCCCGCTACGACTACACCACCGACAAGGTGGCCCTCTCATATGACGGCACCACCGTCAGCGGCACCGTCAAGGCCGGGGCCGCCCGCCTCCCCTACCAGACAGTAGCCTCGGGCAGCTTCGCCGACGACGTGACCCTCTCTGACCGCAACGAGGCGATCCACAACCTGCGCGAGGCCCTCGACGACGCCCGCCGCTACGGCTCCTTCGCCCGCTACCGCAGCGGCAAGGCCCAGGCCGTGGCCCTGCGCAACTCGCGCCTCAGCCTCGAGCTGACCACACGCGGAGGATACATCTCCCGCGCCACCCTGCTCGACTACAAGACCTACCTGCCCGAAAACGAGCACTCCAGCGTCATCGACACCGCCGATGTCGAAATCTGCCGCCCGGGCCACAACGAGTACGCCTTCGAGCTGCTGTCGGCCTCAAGGCGCTTCAACACCTCCGAACTCTACTTCACCCCCCGCCAGGTCAACGACTCCGTGGTCGAGATGACCCTCGACCTGGGCGACGGTGCCATGTGGGGCCTGCGCTACACCCTGCCCGAAGACAGCTACGTGGTCAACATGGAGGTGTTCCAGAAGGGCATGGAGAAGATAATCCCCTCCTCCGTGGCCACCACCACCCTCTTCTGGAAGCAGACTATGGGACGCAACGAGCGCGGACGCACATTCGAGGAGCGCAACTCGGGCCTCTACTACAAATATGTCGGCGACTCCCCCGACGACCTCTCGGCCCAGGGCGAGAAACAGGAGTCGCTCAACCAGAAGCTCAAATGGATCGCCTTCAAGAACCAGTTCTTCTCGATGGTGATGATTCCCCGCACATGCTTCACCTCGGCCGACGTGGCCTCACTCGACCTCAAGGACAACCCGACATTCGTCAAGGACCTCGCCGCCGAGGCCGTGATGGACTACAGCTCGCAGGCCGAGACCCCCGTCTCCATCGACATCTTCCTGGGCCCCAACCTCTACCCCCTGCTGTCGTCGCTCGACAAGGAGATTCCCGGCGCCGACAAGGACTCGCTCGACCTGACCAACCTCATCCCCCTGGGATGGCCCATCTTCCGATGGATCAACACGCTGATAATAATCCCCGTGTTCACGTTCCTGAGCAAGTTCATCAGCTCCTACGGCCTGATCATCCTCCTGCTGACGGTGTTCATCAAGCTCATCCTCTTCCCCTTCACCTACAAGAGCTTCAAGTCGCAGGCCAAGATGCGCCTGCTCGCCCCTGAGATAAAGGAGATAAACGAGAAATATCCCGGCCAGGAGAACGCCATGACCCGCAACCAGAAGACGATGGCCCTCTACTCCAAGGCCGGGGCCAGCCCCATGTCGGGCTGCCTGCCGATGCTGCTCCAGATGCCGGTGCTGATCGCCATGTTCTGGTTCTTCCCCTCCGCCATCGAGCTGCGCGGGGAGCATTTCCTCTGGGCCACCGACCTGTCGGCCCCCGACGTGATCTTCACCCTCCCCTTCACCATACCCTGGTATGGCAGCCACGTCAGCCTCTTCTGCCTGCTCATGACCGCCACCAACATCATCTACACCCGCATCAACATGCAGAACCAGGGAGGCTCCGCGATGCCCGGGATGAAATGGATGATGTACCTGATGCCGGTGATGTTCCTCTTCATCTTCAACGACTACGCCTCGGGCCTGAGCTACTACTACTTCCTGTCGTTGCTCATCACCATCGTGCAGACCTACCTCTTCCGCTACTTCACCGACGAGGAAAAGATGCGCGCCCAGATGAAGGCCAACGCCGCCAAGTCCAAGAAGAAGTCGGGCTGGATGGCCCGCCTCGAGGAGGCGCAGCGCAAGCAGCAGGCAATCCTGCGCGAGCAGCAGAAGCAGCAGAAGAAGAGATGACAGCCTGACTGCGCCGCCCACCACCTGTGACCCCGCAACGCCTAACACCGACACCTCAATCAGACGGTTTATGCCCCTGCTGACAATCGACCAAGGCAACAGCTCCGCCAAGATAGCCCTCTGGGAGGGCCCGGAGCTGATAAAGGAGGAGACCTTCCAGCGCCGCCTCTACAAACGCGACCTCCAGGAGGTCGTGAGCCGGTATTCCCCACGCAAAGCACTCTGCTGCTCGGTGACCGGCAACGGTGCCGACATGGCGGAATGGCTCAACCGCCACGGGGTCGACGCCCGCGAGCTGTCGTCGCGGCTCCCGCTGCCGCTGGAAATCGACTACACCACCCCCGACACCCTCGGGCCTGACCGCATCGCGGCCGCCGTCGGGGCCTGGAGCCTCTTCCCGGGCGAGAACTCGCTGGTGGTCGACATGGGGACCGCCGTTACCTACGACGTGGTCACCGCCGACGGCCATTACGCCGGAGGCAACATCGCCCCCGGGGTCGGCATGAGGCTCAGGGCGCTGCGCAGCTTCACCGCCCGCCTGCCCGAGGTCAACGGCTACGGCGAGACCCCCGACTTCGGCCACGACACGATGACGGCCATGCGCGCCGGAGCCGTGCGCGGGGTCGCCGGGGAAATCAAATACTACCTCGGGCTGCTCCCCCCGGCCACACGGGTGGTGCTGACCGGAGGATGGTCGAAACGTGTGGGCGAGCTGCTCGACTTCCCCTTCACCACCGACCCTTGCCTGGTCACCAAAGGCTTGCTAAGCATACTTCTATACAACGAGAAAATATGAACAGACTCTCTATATCCATCATCGCGGCAATCACATGGCTGCTCGGCTGCGCCGGGGCCTCCGCCCAGAACTCCGAAATCTCCCCCTACTCGCGTTTCGGCTACGGGGCTCTGTCTGACCATGCCAACGCCTCCCAGAAAGCCATGGGCGGCGTGGGGCTGGCCTCACGCTCAGGAGAGGCAATCAACTTCATGAACCCCGCCTCCTACGCCGCCATCGACTCGGTGACATTCCTCTTCGACATCGCCGCGTCGGTCAAGACCCTCTCCACCTCCGAGACCCGCGACGGGGTCAGGAAGTCGGGCAAGGACTTCACCGGCGGCCTCGACTACGTGGCCCTGCAGTTCCCCATGACCCGCTACGGCGGCATGGCAATCGGCATGGTGCCATACTCGCAGGTGGGCTACAAGTTCGGCGACGAAATCGCCAACGGCACCAACGAGTACCAGGGGTCCGGCACGCTCAACGAGCTGTTTGTCGGCCTGGCCGCCCGCCCCTTCAAGGGATTCTCCATAGGTCTCAACGTGAGCTACATGTTCGGCACCCTGCTCAACGACACCTACATTTACAGCTCGGCGGCCACTTCGCTCTTCGAGCGCGTGATGGAGGTCAGGGACTACAACCTGCGCCTGGGCGCCCAGTATGGCTTCAATGTCAACCACGACAACGAGGTGACACTCGGCGTAATCTACTCCCCCCGCAAGTCGTTCCACGGCCACTCCTACGGGGTGAAATATGACGTGGGGCAGGACACCGCCAACGACACCATCGGCTACGGCACGATGAAGGGCAACTATGACATGCCCGAGACCTGGGGTGCCGGCATCTCCTGGAAATGGCGCAAGAGCCTGACCGTCGAGGCCGACTTCACCTACCAGCCCTGGAAAGATGCCAAGTACCACCTCATCGATGGATTCGACAACGCCGGGGCCAACAGCTTCGACAACCGCTGGAAAGCCGCCGTCGGGGCGGAATACCAGCCGGCCCTGCGCGGCAGCTACCTCCGCCGCGTCCGCTACCGCCTGGGAGGCTACTGCTCCAACGACTACATGATGGTTGGCGGCAACTCCGTCAGGGAATACGGCCTGTCGCTCGGCCTCGGGCTCCCGGCGCCCTCCACCAAGACGATGCTCAACCTCACCGTCGAGTACCGCCACCGCGAGGCCCATCCCGCCAAGCTCGTGGCCGAGAACTACTTCCAGTTCACCCTCGGAATCAACGTCAACGAGCTGTGGTTCTGGCAGAACAAGCTCAGATAACCCCCGGGACAGAGCGGAGAATGAAGCGCAGAAGCCTGACTATGAGGATGTTTCCGTTCGCGCTGACGGCCATAGGCCTCGGCGCGGGGATTGTCACGCAGTCATGCGGCGACGACAAGCGCGAGACCATCGCCATATCGGCCGACCCCGAGACATTCCCCACGATGAAGACCCTCGATGTCTCCACCACCATATCAGACTCGGGCTACACCCGCTACCATATCACATCCCCCCTGTGGCTGATGTTCGAGGAGGCCAAGGAGCCCCACTGGAACTTCCCGCAAGGGTTGTTTGTTATTAAATACGACAACCGGATGAAGGAGGACGGCTCTTTCACGGCCGACACCGCGACATACTGGAGCGTCAAGAAGCTGTGGAGGTTTGACCGCAACGTCAGGATGAAAAACGTCAACGGCGACCGCTTCCTGACCCAGCAGCTCTTCTGGGACCAGAACCTGCGCAAGCTCTACTCCGACTCCTTCATCCACATCGAGCGCTCAGACCGCATCATCGAAGGCCACGGATTCGAGTCAAACGAGGAGATGACAGAGTATGTCATCCGCCGCCCCTCGGGCATATTCCCGACATCCGACTTCGTCAGCAACCGCTGAGGCCGCCCCGCAACCCTACAACCGACCAACGAATGGACGCAACCTGGCTGATACTCACATTGATAGCACTTGGCTTCTCGGCGCTTTTCTCAGGCATCGAAATCGCGTTTGTGACCTCCGACAGGGTCCGCGTCGAGCTCGACATCCAGAAAGGGGGCCTCATCGGCCGCTGCCTGAGCCTGTTCTACTCCAACCCCAACTTCTTCATCTCCACCATCCTGGTGGGCAACAACATCGTGCTGGTCATCTACGGCATCGGCGCGGCCAAGATGCTCGAGCCGTGGCTGGAGACCCTGTTCCACAACCAGGCCTGGGTGCTGATAAGCCAGACCCTGCTGTCGACCCTGGTGATACTCCTGACAGGCGAGTTCTTCCCCAAGACCATATTCCGCATCAACCCCAACCGCTCGCTGCGGCTCGTGGCCCCCTTCACGGCCCTGCTCTACTGCCTGCTCTACCCCGTGTCGCTCTTCTCGACATGGATATCAAAGATGCTCATGAGCATCTGCGGCATCAAGGACAAGGACACCAAGCTCGGCATCATCTCGATGGGCGACCTCAACGAGTATCTTGAGCAGACCATCGACGAGAAAGCCGACGAGCACGCCGAGGTCGAGCGCGAGGTGCAGATTTTCCACAACGCCCTCGACTTCTCGGAGACCCACCTGCGCGACTGCATGGTGCCGCGCAACGAAATCGTGGCCGTGGACATCGACTCCACCGACCGCGACACGCTGTCGGCCCTGTTCACCTCCTCGGGGCGGTCAAAGATACTGGTCTACCGCGAGGACATCGACAACCTGCTGGGCTACATCCACGTCAGCGAGCTGTTCACCCCCGAGGTCGACTGGAAGGAACGCCTCAAGCCCGTGGTCTACGCCCCCGAGACCTTGCTGGCAAGCAAGATGATGCGCCGCCTGCTGGCCGAGAAGCGCTCCATAGCCGTGATTGTCGACGAGTTTGGCGGCACGGCCGGCATGGTGACCCTCGAGGACCTCATGGAGGAAATCTGCGGCGACATACAGGACGAGCATGACTCCACCGACATCGTCGAGCGCCAGCTCGCCCCCGGGGAGTGGGAGTTCTCGGGACGCGTCGAGATAGAGCATCTCAACGAGACATACCATTTCGACATACCCGAGTCAGACGACTACCAGACACTGGCCGGATACATCCTCTGCGAGACCGGGCAGATACCCCGCGAGGGTGACGCCGTGGAGCTTGGCGGCCTCCGCCTGGAGGTGACCCGCAAGTCGGCCTCGCGGCTTGAGCTGATAAAGCTCACACAGAATCCCTGACAGACACAGAAAACATATATATCATCTCTACAAATGGAAACAATCAAAGTCAATGTGAAGGATGTCCTTCAGACCGTAACAGGCGAGCAGATCCAGGCCCTTGACCCGGAGGCTGCATCGGCCCTCGAGAAACTCCATAAAGCAACCGGCCTCGGCTCAGACTTCCTCGGCTGGGTCAACCTCCCCTCCGAGACCCCTGAGAGCCTCGTGGCCGACATAGAGGCCGCCGCCAAGGAGCTGCGCGACAACTGCGAGTATGTGGTCGCCATCGGCATCGGCGGCAGCTACCTCGGCGCTAAAGCCGTCATCGAGGCCCTCGGCGACAGCTTCTCGATGCTCCGCGAAAAGGGTGACAGCCGCCGCTGCAACGTGCTTTTCGCCGGCCAGAACATCGGCGAGGACTATCTCAACGAGCTGCAGGATTTCCTCAAGGACAAGCAGTTTGGCATCGTGGTGATCTCGAAGTCGGGCACTACCACCGAGCCCGCCATCGCCTTCCGCCTGCTCAAAGAGCAGCTTGAGAAGCAGGCCGGCAAGGCCGAGGCCGCCCGCCGCATAGTGGCCATCACCGACGAGAAGCGCGGCGCCCTGCGCCAGCTCGCCACCGAGGAGGGCTACAAGACCTTCGTCATCGCCGACAACGTCGGCGGACGCTTCTCAGTGCTGACCCCCGTGGGCCTGCTCCCCATCGCCGTGGCCGGATTCGACATCCGCAAGCTCCTCGAAGGCGCGCGCCGCATGGAGGCCGCCACCGTCGAGGCCAACGACTCCAACCCCAGCTTCCTCTACGCCACCACCCGCAACGCCCTCTACCGCGCCGGCAAGAAAATCGAGATCATGGTCAACTACAACCCCAAGCTCCATTTCTTCGGCGAATGGTGGAAGCAGCTCTACGGCGAGAGCGAGGGCAAGGACGGCAAGGGCATCTTCCCCGCGTCGGTCGACAACTCCACCGACCTCCACTCCATGGGCCAGTGGATTCAGGAAGGCGAGCGCACCATCTTCGAGACCGTCCTCTCTGTGGAAAAGGCCGGCAAGCAGACCGTGATTCCCTCTGACGAGGCCAACCTCGACGGACTCAACTACCTGGCCGGCAAGCGTGTCGACGAGGTCAACAAGATGGCCGAGCTGGGCACCCGCCTGGCCCACGTCGACGGCAATGTCCCCAACCTCCAGATCACAATCCCCGCCCTCAAGGAGGAATACCTCGGCGAGCTGATATACTTCTTCGAGAAAGCCTGTGGCATCTCAGGCTACCTCCTCGACGTGAACCCCTTCAACCAGCCCGGCGTGGAGGCTTACAAGAAAAACATGTTCGCCCTGCTCGAGAAACCCGGCTACGAGGCCGAGACAGCAGCCATCAAGACACGTCTCTGACCACAACCCGCTGACTAACCGACAATGACACGCCGCGTCGCCACGAAAACGACGCGGCGTGTCAGCATTTCCCCCTCCCCCCTCCATGCCACATGCCCCCGGCGGCAGCAGACCTGACCCTGAGAACACCCCAAAAAACCACTCCATCAGGATTTAAACAATGTTAAAGATGGAAAATGTATGACATTTATCATATGCCGAGTGGCGGGAAGTTAGTAATTTTGCATCCGAAAAAATAGGTATAATTCGATAATATACAGAACATCATAGATTTAAAGATGAGAAAAATGACCAGCACATTATGCCGTGTCGTCTCTTTGACCGGCCTTTCGGCTACCCTGGCTGTCCTCTCCTCCTGCTCCGGCAAGGGTGACGCGGCCTCAATGATGGGTGGCGACCAGACTCCAGAGCTCGCAGTGCTCACAGTGCAGCCCGGCACTTCAGACCTTTCCAACACCTTCGCCGCCACGATCAAAGGTAAAGTCGATGTCGAGGTACGTCCGCTCGTCTCAGGTTTCGTGACCAAAGTCCTCGTGGATGAAGGGCAATACGTAAAGCAGGGCCAGACCCTCTTCACCCTCGACCAGGTGACATTCCAGGCCGCCGTAGACCAGGCCGCCGCAGCCGTCAACTCGGCCCAGACCGCCGTCAACTCGGCCCAGCTCACCGCCGACAACAAGAAGCTCCTCTTCGACAAGAATATCATCAGCGACTACGAGTACCAGCTCGCAGTCAACCAGCTCGCCACGGCCAAGTCACAGCTGGCCAACGCCCAGGCCGCGCTGACCACAGCCCGCAAGAACCTGAGCTACACCACGGTGACAGCCCCCGTGTCGGGATTCGTCGGCTCAATCCCGGGCCGTGAAGGCACCCTGGCCTCCCCCTCGATGGTCACCCCGCTGACCACCGTGAGCGACAACTCCGAGGTCTACGCCTACTTCTCCCTCACCGAGAAAGACATCCTCTCGCTGACCCAGGGCGACCGCTCGCTCAACGCCGCCGTCAGCTCCATGCCCGCCGTGCAGCTCCGCCTCGCCGACGGCTCGATCTATCCCCTCGAAGGGAAGGTGGCCACCGTCTCCGGAGTCATCGACTCCTCGACCGGCGCCTCCAGCGTGCGCGCCCGCTTCGCCAACCCCGACGGAGTGCTGCGCTCAGGCTCCACCGGCCAGATCCTCATCCCCAACCACGCCGACAACGTGATACTGATTCCGCAGAAAGCCACCTACGAGGTGCAGGACCGCCGCTTCGTCTATGTCCTGAACGACTCCAACAAGACCGTCTCCACCCCCATCACCGTCTCCCCGCTTGACGACGGCCAGAACTATGTGGTGACCTCCGGACTCCAGCCCGGCCAGCGCGTGGTCGTCGAAGGCATCGGCACCAAGGTGCGCCCCGACATGGAAATCAAGCCCGTCGACGCAGCCCAGAAAGCAGCCGCCCAATAGCCCGCCCAGTAAAAACCTCTCACACGAAATCACAATCATCCAGAAATAATGAAGCTTGACACCTTTATTAACCGGCCCGTGCTGTCGACGGTGATCTCCATCTTCATCGTCCTGCTCGGTCTGATAGGCCTGTCGTCGCTGCCCATCACGCAGTATCCCGACATCGCCCCGCCGACAATCCAGGTGAGCACCTCCTACAACGGAGCCAACGCCCAGGCCGTGCTCAACTCCGTCATAGCCCCCCTCGAGGAGTCGATCAACGGCGCCGAGGGTATGACATACATCGAATCAACCGCCACCAACACCGGCTCGGCCACAATCAACGTCCACTTCGAGCAGGGCTTCGACCCCGACATGGCCGCCGTCGACGTGCAGAACCGCGTCGCAAAGGCCCAGAACCTGCTCCCGGCCGAGGTGACCCAGGTCGGCGTGCTGACCCAGAAGCGCCAGTCGTCGATGCTCCTCGGCGTGGCCCTCTACTCGACGAGCGACGCCTATGACGGCGAGTTCCTCGACAACTACATGAAAATCAACATCATCCCCGTGCTCCAGCGTGTGAAGGGCGTGGGTGATGTCATGTCGTTCGGCGGCGACTACTCGATGCGAATCTGGATCAAGCCCGAGGTGATGGCCCAGTATGGCCTGACCCCCAATGAAGTGGCAGCCGCCCTCCAGGACCAGAACATCGAGGCCGCCCCCGGCTCGCTGGGAGCCCAGGGCAACCAGTCGTTCCAGTACACGCTCAAATACCGCGGACGCTACGAGACCCCCGAGGAATTCGAGAACATCGTGGTGCGCGCCAACCAGGACGGCACCCTGTTGCGCCTCAAGGATGTGGCCGACGTGGAGCTGGGCATGGTCACCTATGACTTCTCCTCCTCGCTCAACGGCCAGCCCTCGACCATGGCCATCATCTTCCAGACAGCCGGCTCCAACGCCACCGAGATCATCAACGACTGTCTGGCCCAGGTCGACAACCTGACCAAAGACCTCCCTGAAGGATTGCACTTCGCCATCCCGATGAACAACAACGACTTCCTCTACGCCTCAATCTCGAAGGTAATCCACACCCTCATCGAGGCGTTCATCCTGGTGTTCTTCGTGGTGTATGTCTTCCTCGGCGACATCCGTTCGACCCTCATCCCCGCCATCGCCATCCCCGTGGCCCTGGTCGGCACATTCTTCGCCCTGAAGCTCATCGGCTTCTCGCTCAACCTCATCACCCTCTCGGCCCTCGTGCTGGCCATCGCCATCGTGGTCGACGACGCCATCGTGGTGGTCGAGGCGGTCCACGCCAAGCTCGACGCGGGCTACACCTCGTCGCGCAAGGCATCCATCGACGCGATGAACGAAATCGGCACCGCCATCATCTCCATCACCCTGGTCATGATGCTGGTGTTCATCCCCGTGTCCTTCATGCCCGGCACCGCCGGTATCTTCTACCAGCAGTTCGGTCTGACCATGGCCATCTCCATCGGCTTCTCGGCCCTCAACGCCTTGACCCTCTCGCCGGCCCTCTGCGCCATATTCCTCAAGCCCCACAAGGCCGACGGCTCCCACGCTCCCCTGAAAGAGCGCCTGGCCGACGCCTACTCAGCCGCCGGGGAGGCCGTGGCCTCCAAGGTGAAAGGGAGCTGGGAGAAGGTATGGCTCCCGCTGGCCACCCTCGCCCTGCTCGTGGCCACCATCACCTTCATGGTGCTCGGATGGTTTGACTTCGAGAATGTCTTCAAGGGAGTCCTCGCCATCGTGTGCGCCGTGCTGACCGTCTGGGGACTCTTCACCCAGGCGTTCAAGAACGCGTTCGAAAGCATGTTTGAAAAGCTACTGGCCAAATACCAGAAGATTGTCAAGTTCTTCGTCAACCACAAGATATCGACCGGTGTTGCCGTGCTGGCCTCCATCGTGGCCCTGGTGATGCTCATGAAGATCACCCCCACCGGCATGGTCCCCAACGAAGACACCGGCACACTCTTCGTCATGGTCGACATGCCCCCGGGAACCTCCCAGGAGCGCACAGTCGAGGTGATGAAGCAGGTCGACGGTGTGCTTGGCTCGATTCCCGCCGTGGAATACCGCCAGATGATCAACGGATACTCCTTCATCGCCGGACAGGGCCCCACCTACGGAGCCTTCATCGTCAAGCTCAAGGACTGGTCGAAGCGCGACAACGAGAAGGAAAGCTCCAACGCCGTGCTGATGCAAATCTACGGCATGACCGGCAAGCTCATCACCGACGGACGCGTCATCGCCTTCGCCCCCCCGATGATCTCGGGATACTCGGTGACCAACGGTTTCGAGCTGAAGATGCAGGACAAGACCGGCGGCGACGTCGACTCGTTCTTCGCCATCGTCCAGAACTTCCTGGCCCAGCTCAACGCGCAGCCTGAAATCCAGCAGGCATACACCACCTTCAACCCGACCTTCCCCCAGTACAAAATCGAAATCGACGCTGCCAAGGCCCAGCAGGCCGGCCTGTCGACCTCCTCGATTCTGTCAACCATGCAGGGATATTTCGGCTCGATGTATGTCTCCAACTTCAACCGTTTCGGAAAAATCTACCGCGTGATGATGCAGGCGCCCCCCGCCTCGCGCGTGTCGATGGAGTCGCTCAAGAACATCAAGGTGAAGTCGGCCACCGGCAAGATGGCCTCGCTCGAGAACTTCGTGACCCTCGAGAAGGTATACGGCCCTGACCTGCTCAACCGATTCAACCTCTTCACCTCCATCGCCGTGACCGGCAACCCCGCCGATGGATACTCCTCGGGACAGGCCCTGGCCGCCATCGAGCGTGTCGCCGCCGAGACCCTTCCCCAGGGCTACGGCTACGAGTACGCCGGCATGACCCGCGAGGAGGGTTCAGGCTCCTCCAACACCACGGCCATCATCTTCGGCCTCTGCCTGCTCTTCGTCTACCTGCTTCTGTCGGCCCAGTATGAGAGCTACATCGTGCCCTGGTCAGTGATTCTGTCGATTCCGTTCGGTCTGATGGGCTCGTTCATCCTGGCCTGGATATTCAACCTGAGCTACCTGGCCTCGGGCGACCTGCTCAAGATGGCCGACTTCATCACCAACAACATCTACCTGCAGATCGCGCTGATCATGCTCATCGGTCTGCTGGCCAAGAACGCCATCCTCATCGTGGAGTTCGCCCTCGAACGCCGCCGCACCGGCATGTCGGTGGTCAACGCCGCCATCCAGGGAGCCGCCGCCCGTCTGCGACCCATCCTGATGACCTCGCTCGCCCTTATCATCGGTCTTCTGCCGATGATGTTCGCCCACGGTGTGGGCGCCAACGGAAACCGCGCCCTCGGCGTGGGCTCCATCGGCGGCATGCTCATCGGCATGATCCTCCAGATTTTCTTCGTGCCCGCCCTGTTTGTCATCTTCCAGCTCATCCAGGAGAAAATCACCCCGATGAAGTGGAAAGACACCAACAACTCTGGCGTGGAGAGCGAAATCGAGCAGTACTCCCGTTAACCCCAACATCAATCATGGCAAAAATGAAATTCAGACATATATTGGTGACGGCAGCCGTCGGCGTGGCTGTGGCCGGACTCAGCTCCTGCCACATCTACAAGAAGTTCGAGATGCCCCAGGACGACCCCGTCACGAAGGAATACTCCGAGGTCGTCAAGACCGCGCCTGACTCGGCCGCTTTCGGCAACCTCACCTGGGACAAGGTGTTCACCGACCCGGTGCTGGCCGACCTCATCCAGCGCGCCCTCGACAACAATGTCGACCTCGACAACGCCCGCCTCAACGTAGAGGTGGCCAAGGCCAATGTCCTGGGCGCACGCCTGAGCTACCTCCCCTCGGTGGCCCTCACCCCCAACGGCTCGCTGTCGAAATACCATGTCGACGGGGCCGAGTGGAGCAAGACCTACCAGATACCCCTGGCCATCAGCTGGGAAATCGATGTCTTCGGCAAGACCCTCAACCGCAAGCGCGGGGCCGAGGCCGCCCTGGCCCTCCAGCAGGACTACCAGCAGGCTGTCCGCTCCCAGATCATCGGCGCGGTGGCCTCATGCTACTACACCATCGCCGTCCTCCAGTCGCAGCTCAACCTCTCGCGCCAGACAGCCGAGCTGTGGAAGCAGAGCGTGCAGACGATGCGCGACTTCAAGCAGGCCGGCCGCGTGACCGAGGCCGCCGTGGTGCAGAGCGAGGCGCAGTATTACTCCATTCTCGCCTCCATCACCGACCTTGAGACCTCGCTCGACAAGGCCAACAACTCGATGTCGCTGCTGCTCAACGTGCAGCCCCAGACATGGGCCGTGTCGCCCGACGCCCGCCTGGGCAACCCCCAGGTGCTTCGCGACGGTGTCCCGATGCGTGAGCTGGCGATGCGTCCCGATGTCCGCGTGGCTGAACAGCAGCTCGCCGCCGCCTACTACTCGACCAACTCGGCCCGCGCGGCGTTCTACCCCTCGCTGAGCATCTCATCCAACGGCGGTTACACCAACCTCCTGGGCTCGATGATCACCAACCCGGGCAACTGGTTTATCCAGCTGGCCGGACAGCTCACCGCCCCCCTCTTCTCGCGCGGCGCCAACATCGCCGCCCTCAAGGGGGCCAAGGCCCAGCAGGAACAGGCGCTCAACAACTTCAAGTATGCCCTGCTCAACGCCACCGCCGAGGTCAACGACTACCTCGTCGCATATGACAACCTCAGCCGCAAGCAGGAACTGCTCAACATGCAGGCCAACAGCCTCGCCCAGGCCGTGGAGATGACCAACCTCCTGCTGGCCTACGACGGGCAGACCACCTACCTTGAGGTGCTCAACGCCCAGTCTTCGCTGCTGTCGGCCCAGATGAGCGCCCTCTCCACCGAGCTGTCGCGCGACCAGACCATCATCGGCCTCTACCAGGCCCTCGGAGGAGGACGCTGACACCGGCGCTGCCTCCCAAAAGCCCGTTGAAATAACCGCCGTCCCGACGGCTGGTTCCCGTAGCGGAATCAGCCTGAAGGACGGCGTTTTTTTAAACAATGTTGTAGAATATCCGTTTATAATTTGGAATCATAAAAATTATCATTAAATTTGTCAATCATAAACATCTCTCCGCCATATTCCGACGTTAACCCATAAACCCTTGACAGCCATGATATCACCCTTAGCCCATGTCGATCCCTCGGCCAAAATCGGCCAGAATGTCAAAATCTATCCCTTCGCGTTCATCGACAAGGATGTCGAAGTAGGCGACAACTGCGAGATATACCCCTATGCCTCCCTGATGCCCGGCACCCGCATGGGGAAGAACTGCCGCGTGTTCCAAGGCTCAATCATCTCGGCCGAGCCGCAGGATTTCCGCTTCAAGGGTGACGACTCCCTCTGCGTGATAGGCGATGACGTGGTCATCCGCGAGCATGTCATCATCAACCGCAGCATCCATCCCGGAGGCTCGACCCGCATCGGCAGCGAGTCGTTCATCCTCGCCGAGAGCCATGTCGGCCACGACACCGTCATCGAGGGGAAATCGGTGCTGGGCAACGGCGCGACAATCGCCGGAGACTGCCAGGTAGGCCGCTGCGTCATCCTGTCGTCCAACGCCATGCTCCATGAAGGCTCCAAGGTAGGGGACTGGGTGATGATCAAAGGGGGATGCCGCGTGGCCGGCAATGTGCCCCCCTACATCATCGTGGCCCACAACCCTGTGGCATATTTCGGCGTGAACGCCTTTGTGATGCGCAAACACGGCTACACCGAGGAGCAGATCGACGACATCGCCAAGGCATACCGCAACATCTACCAGAGCGGCATCTCGGTGTTCAACGCCCTGCGCCGCATCGAGGCCGACCTCAATCCCTCCGAAATCCGCGACAACATCCTGACATTCATCCGGTCAAACGACTCCAAGATCGTCGCCATCCCCATCGACATGGAGTGACACGTCCCGACGCAAGCCTCCCGGATTCCCCCACGGCCCCACTCAGGAACCATCCGCGAATCCATTCCGGCACCATCACGGCCGATATCGATTCCATCCGCGAATCCGGAGGATTCATTAACTATTAGCCCCGGGTTGGCGCGGGGGAGCCCCTTGCGGGCGACCAAGCGGCAACCCGGGGTCGCCGTCATCAGGCGTGGGATTCTGAAAGAATCTTTTATATAGAAGTAACAATTTGTCCTACGGGGAGGGGTAAAACTGCCGTAACTTTGCGGAAAAAGTCACGGCTATGAAACACACACACGGAATCATCATGGAGGCGCAGAACCTGCGCCGGGATATGTCTGACCCTCAGATATGGCGACGCGCGGGATTGCCCCGCCGGCACGGCAGTTCGGGGGCGTTGCCTTTCGCCCGCTTCTCGCCCTTCGGCGACGGGCGCGAGGTGGTGCTGCTCTGCGGCGACGACCTCTCGCTGTATTACAAAATCGGGGATGACGGGGTCGAGACGCTGCTGGGGAGAGTCCCGGCCAGGCCATTGCTTGCCATCACCTCCACCGAGGGGATGGTGAGGCTGCTTGTCGCCCACAAGCCCGACCAGTATCTCACTTACGGGCCCGAGCTGGCCCTGCGGCTCCACGGTTCCATGCCCGCGCTCCCGGCCATCCGGCTTGTGGCAGCTGATTACAACACCCTGCATGGCGCATTGCCCACAGTCAGGCTCTCCGGCACAAGCAGCGGGGCCTCCGGGTCGCAGCTTGTCCAGGCCGACAACCGGGCGCTCACCGACGCGATGACAGATTGCTACGACCAGCTACGCCAGCGGGCCGCCTCGCTGGGCTATTGCTCGCAGCCGGTGGTGGCCCGGTACAGGCTGCTCGACGCTGCGGGCAACACCATCGGGGTAGGCCCGTCGGTGGTCTTGTCTGCCGCCGAGGGGTATTCGGCCACCGAGGCCACCGTGATGGTGTCGGCCGACGGTATGCAGACCCTTGGAGGGGGCCGCGTCGTCATGCCTGTCTACCGCCCGGCGGTGGTGGCCCCGCAGTCGCTCCCCTCCCCCTGGAACCGGCTTGTGAGCCGTCTTGTGGTGGAAATCACCGATGAAATCGACCCGCTCGACCGCTCTCAGCAAGCTCCACACGGAGTGCAGCGCGACAACCAGTCGGGGCTCGTCACCGTCACGGCCAAGCTCCCCGGATTCGCCATCGGTACGGTCACCGACCTGCCGCGCCTGCGCCGCCTCGGGCTTGAGGCGATGGGCGCGAGGATGCGTGTGGCCGCCGAGTTTGACACCCCCTTCGACGGCGGGGCCGGCGAGCCCGGAGCCACCAGGATAATCCTCACCTCAGGCACCCTCGCCGAGGCCCCTGCAATCAACGCCGCCGAGACACTCGCGGCAAGCCGACGGAGCTGGTCGGCGGCCCTCGCGGCAGGGAATGTCACCGTGCTGTGCAATCCCCGGCGGGAACAGTCGGCGGGATGGTCGCCCGACTGCTTCGTCGCCTCTCGGAGCAGCGACTCCACCACCCCGTGGCGGCTGGCTTTCAGCGTCAGCCTCTCCACCCCCGCCGGAGTGGTCGACATCCTCAGCGAGACCATCGCCACCGGCAACGCCCCCAACTCCCTGTCGCCGGTGCTTTCTTTCCCCTCACGCGACGCGACATCGCTGACCGTCACCTTTCTTTCTCCCGACGGGCAGGTCTACGAGGAGAGTTTCCCCCTGACCCCTCTGCCGGGCCAGGACATGGCCTGCTACGGGTCGCCGGGCATGCAACGCATCACCCTCAGCCACACCGTCGCGGCCTACCTCCCCGCCGGAGGGGAACTGCCGTCGCGGCTTGAGACCGGCGTTGCAGAGACCTACCTCACCTCAGACCTGGGGCAGCGTCTCGACCGCCGTGTGGTCTCGGAGGGTGAGATAAAGAGGGTGATGGTGGTGCCGCGCGCCGGGTCGGCATGGGATTTCTCGCGCCTGAAACTGCTCTTTTTCGGAGAGGGTGGCACCATATTGTCGACCCTCGACGCGTCGGGCCGCTTCAACAGCTGCGCTCCTGTCGACCACCGTCGGGTCATCTCCCCGGCGGCTGTCTGCGAGGCCACCTCAGCCTCGGGCGCGTCGCTGCTCGTCTACGCCGGGGATGACCTTGTGGAAATCTCGGGGCGCGCCGCCACCACCATCCATCCGTCGCTCTCCCGGTTGCTCGGGAGCAGCGATGTGGCGATAGGATGGGAGGGGGTCAACCGCGAGGTATGGCTCGCCCCCGACGATGGCCGCCACTCCCTTTTCCGGCTGTCGGCAGAGGGGGAATTGATCGGGGCGGCGCTCCCAGGCATCAACCTCGACACAACGGGGATAGCCGCCACAGGCCGGTTCAGGTTCGCCTCCGACCGGGGTCACCTTCTGCTGGCCTCCCCCTCGGCGAGCCACGACCTCTCGGCCGAGGAGCCTTGCGAATCGCTGCCCGTAAGGCTGCGCCATCGTTTCCCGGCCCCGTCAGCCCCCTCCTGGCTTGTCACCGGCGTATTCGGCTCCTGCCTGCGGGGCGATGTCACCCTGTCGGGCGACCGTGGCACAGAGATTGCCGAGAGGCTTCTGCGGCTGAGGGTGGAGGGCGCTCTCAACTCCCCGGTGAGGGTGAGGCTCGCGATGCCTCGCCGGCAGTGGCTTGAATCGTCGGTCACCCTCGAAGCCTCGGCCGACCTTGCCATATCAGGCCCAGGGATAGAGATTGAGTAATGAGAACCACTTGAAAAGCACCGCGTTATGGATAATTTTGATGAAATCTGGGAGGAGAACCTGCGCCGCAACCGCCTGCGCGACGAGCTGGAGCATTTCGACCCGGTCAGCGGCGAGGGATGCTCGGGCGACCGTGTGGAGGTCGGGCCCGAGCCATGGACCGAAGGGCGCGAACTGGTGCCTCGCGAGATGCTCGCCGACCCGAAATACCCTTCGGCCCGCGACCCACTGGCCTGGACGCGGCTGAGATGCCGCCACGACTTCGAGTACTGGGCCGCCAAGTGCTGCCGCATAAAGGACAAGAACAGCCGCCGTACTGTGCCGTTCATCCTCAACCGTCCCCAGCGGCGGGTGGTAAAGCTCCTCGAGGCCGACCGCCGGGCCGGGAGACCGATGAGGATGGTGATACTCAAGGCGCGCCAATGGGGCGGCTCCACGGTGGTCGAGATGTACATGGCGTGGATACAGGCGGTGGTGGCCACAGGCTGCCACGCCATCGTCTGCGGGGCCGAGAAGACCGGCACCCAGGTGGTGGTCAACCTCTATTCCGACATGCTTGAGCATTACCCCGAGGAGCTGTGGGAGGGGGAGAAGATGCCGAGGCTGCGCACCTCGCGTGGCATATTGCAGCTTGAGGGGCGCGACAACCGTGTCTACCTGGCCGCCTCCACCAACCCCAACGCCACAAGGGGCGTGGACGCGTCGCTGGTGCATCTCACCGAGGCGGCCTACTGGAAGGCCACCCCGGGCAAAGACCCCTGGGACACGGTGAGGGCCATCTACTGTTCCGTGGCGATGGCCCCGATGACGATGGTCGTGATGGAGTCGACAGCCGACGGCGTGGGCTCATTCTTCCACGAGGAATGGCTGCGGGCCGAGAACGGCAGCAGCGGCAAGCGGGCCGTCTTCGTGGCCTGGCATGAAATCAGGGCCTACTCGCTGCCGTTCGCCGCAAGGGAGGATGCCATGGAGCTGTGGCGTGTGATGGACGGCTACGAGCGCCAGCTCTGGGAGGAGGCGGGGCTGACCCTCGAGCAGATACACTGGTACAACCGCCGCCGGCGTGAGATGAAAGACCACTCCAGGATGAAGAGCGAGTTTCCGTCGACCCCCCTGGAGGCGTTCACCTCCACGTCGAGCAATGTGTTCAACCCCGAGAAGACCGAGATGCTGCGGCGAGGCTGCGCCGAGCCTCTGCTGATTGGCGAGGTGGTCTCGCAGACCGGGGCCACGACCGGGCCGCGGTGTCTGTCGCGGCTGACCTTCAGGCCTGACACCACCGGGCGGCTCCATGTCTGGGAGCTGCCCGAGGATGGGGGCTCATATGTCGTGGCGGTAGATGTCGGAGGCCTGAGCGACAAGTCAGACTGGAGCGTGGTGGCGGTGGTCAGGCGCGGGACGACACCGAGGGTGGTGGCCCAGTGGCGCGGCCATGTCGACCATGACCTGCTGGCCTGGAAAGGGGCCATGGTAGCTTCGTTCTACAACAACGCGCGCCTGGTCTTTGAGAGCAACACCCTCGAGAGCCTGAGCGACGGGGAGGAGGCCGTTTACCAGCAGGGCGCGCTGATTCTGCATGAGCTTCACCGCCATTACCGCAACCTCTACCGCCGCCGTGCCCCGGGAGGCTCGCGGGTGGCGCGCATACCGGGTTTCCACACCAACCGGCAGACCAAGCAGATGATTGTCACCGGGCTGGTGGCGGCGGTGCGCGACGGGGGCTATGTGGAGCGTTGCCGCGAGGCTTGCGACGAGCTTGACTTCTACGAGCGCCGTCCCAACGGGTCCTACGGGGCCCGCGCGGGGCGCCACGACGACATGCTGATGACACGCGCCATCGCGTTGCATGTCTGCCGCGAGGAGGCCACCGACGAGTCTGACCCGCAGCTCGCGGCCTACCTTGCCTCATGGGGCGACTTCTGATTTCTAGTCAGGGTAAGGCACAAAAAAGAGGCAAGGGAAATCTCGCGACTTTCCTTGCCCAGCATACGTAGTAATATTACCAGTCAATATATGTGTAAATAAGCAATGGATATGCTAATATTACTTTGCAATGTTCAATCATTCGCTAATGCTATGTCACAAATTTAATGCTCAGTATTCACTCAATTTCCAAATGGGACATCCGAGGGCCCCGCAATGTAAAAGGCGCGGGGAAACGGGGGTCTGCAATCCTGTCTGAGACACCGCCAAGCGCCCGATCCAAAGACTGAAATCCACGTGTCTCTCCCGCGCCCAATAGGCAGAACATTATAATTCTTGAATGGTTGCGAGACTCTCTGATCCTTGGATGAAAGGTTGAAGATTGGCGGATTTCCAGACAGGGAAAAAGGAGCTGGCTTCGGATAGCAAATTCAATGTCCTTCTGGAGGCAAAGATACAAACAAATTTGTCTATCTCCAAATTTTAAAACGAAAAAGAATCGAAAAATTTTTCGTATGCCATCATTTTTTTGAGATTTTTCCACAGGCTGATTCACAGAGTGTTGTGCAGAAGTTTTTGACAAAGTAACAATTTATCCTACTGCCGGGGGCAAATCCGACGTAACTTTGCACTGTCTCCGACAAATGAGTTTTCTTTCATTTTTATAAAACCTGTTATTTGTATAATTCATTATGAAAAAGACCACACTCCCGGCGGCTGCCGTCAATGACCGGACACAAGAACCCGCCACCAATGAAACCATCCAGGAAACCGTCCCTGAAACCACACCTGAAACACTTCCGGAAACAGCTTCCGGGAATGACAAAGACCCGGTCACGGAGCCTGACCCCGGGGAGGCCGCCAATACGGAGGCTGGCGACGGCCCCTCCAAATCTCAGGCCGATGACATCGAGGCGCGAATCGCCGAGGCTGAGAACCGGGGATACATGCGCGGACGCAACGAGCGGATTGCCGAACTGATGCGCCAGCCGGCCCTGTTTGAGCGGCAGACATCCCCCTCGGCCCGCGACGCACCCGGGGGAATCGCCGCCGACTCCCAGGGTGACTCCCTGCCCATGATTCTCAACAATCCCCGCGTATCGATATGGGACAGATGACTCTCGTAGTAAACATCCTCACTTTAAGAATAACCGTTAACATCAACCCAAAACCTTTAAAATCAACTATGAAGACTGACAATTTTTACAGCATCCTCAAGACAGTGGGCATCCTTGGCAACGCGGTGACAATCGCCGCAGCAGCTGTGGCCAGGGCGGTAAAGACCGTCATCGACGGGGTGAAAAGCATCCTCCCCAGAAAGGATGCGGCGAGAAACGACGACGGGGATACACTCCCCGACGGGCCGTCGGGCAATCACGACGGCGATGACAGCCAGGAGGGGAATGACGGAGGAGGAGGAGGCAGCATAATGGCGTTGCTGATGCTCGCCATGGCCGGAATGGCCGTCGCCTGCCTCCTGACAGGCGCGCCCGACGGTGTGGCGATGGCGTTTGCCGTCGTGGCGGGTGTGGCCGGCAAGGGGGAGCATGTGGTCGACTCGCCGCTGACCACCAAGCTCGCCGACAGCGTGTCGCCGGGGCTGCTCCGCAACGAAATCGACGACCGCATCGTCAAGATACGCCCCATGTCGACCCCGCTCGACCAGATTTCGCGTTACGGCGGCGCACGCCTCTGCGGCTCCATGAAGGTCGATTACTACTCGGTCGACACCCGCCCCGGAGAGGATGAGGTCAAAGAGACCTACGACCCCGGACGCACCCCCGCCGCCGGTGTGGCCGAAATCAAGGTTAAGACCCCCGCCGTCTTCGACCCCTCGGCCACCCTGCTGGTGCCTGAGGTGGCGGCCTCCAAAGGAGGCTCGCTGGTCTTGTATGTCATCAGCCGCGACACCTCCTCGATAAAGGTGCTGGCGGTCAACAACACCCTCGAAGGCTCAGAGGAGGGATTCGTGCCGGCGTTACCCCAGGGCACGAAGCTGGTAAGGATGGGCCGCGCGGCAGCCGAGCTCGACGTGATGACCGCCCAGTTTGAGGCGCTCCCCAAGAAGGAGACCAACTTCTGCCAGATCTTCAAGGCCCAGGTTGAACAGTCGACCTTCATGAAAATCGCCAACAAGGAGGTGGGCTGGAGCTTCTCAGACCAGGAGGAGGCCGCCATCATCGACATGAGGATGGGCATGGAGAAGAATTTCCTTTTCGGCCACAAGACCATAATCACCGACCCCGACAAGAATGAGGAGATACTGCTCACCGGGGGCATCTGGAACCAGACCGACAACACATTCGAGTATGACAAGCTCGACAGCGAGGCGGCCCTCATCGACCTCTGCAAGCGGGCGTTCACCAACAATGCCGGGTCGTCGCGCAAGGTGCTTGTGGGGGGCACGGGGCTTATCGAGCAGCTCCACAAAATAGAACACTCGCGCTTCCTCTCGGCCGACCAGACCACCACCAAGTGGGGGCTCGACTTCACCGAGATCCACTCCAAGTTCGGCACCCTGTATGTGTTGCTGTCAGAGGTCTTCGACCAGTGTGGCATGCCCGACGGCGGCATGGTCATCGACCCCGAGTACATCACCAAGTACAGCCATGTCCCCTTCCGCACCGAGCGTCTCAACCTCCGGTCGGCCGGGGTGCGCAACACCGACGCGATTGTCATCACCGAGGCCTCCTGCCTGGTGCTGCGCTATCCCGGCAGCCACCTGAGAATCATCCGCAAGTCATGAACCCCTCCAGACGCCAGCCATCATGTTGCTCAACGAAGATGAAATGACGCGTCTGTGGCTCCTCCGCAAGGGCTACGAGCCCTTGCGGAGCGACTGCCGCATCGAACGCAGCGACGGCGCCGACCTGCAGTCGGCCGCCCGCCTCGAATGCCGTCTGTGGATGGAGAGGCTGCTTGCCGAGGGGAATCCGGCCCTGATAATCCTCCACGACCTTGTCGGCGAAGCAGAGCTGCCCCTGTCGATGACCACGGCCCCCTCGCTCCTCGTCAGGCTCCCCGGCGAGTGCGCGCGCCCGGTGGCGGTGAAGCTGAAAAGCTGGCTGTCGCCGGCCACGCTGGTAGAGGCGGGGTCGGCCAGAGCCAGGGCTCAATACACGCCATACGGCGCGGGCGGGGTGTCGTCGCCCGTCGCGGTGATCCATCCCGACAACCGGCTCGAACTTTTCAGTCCGGCGTATGACGACAACGACACCCTCGAATACCTGATGTGTGCCATGCGCCTGACCGACGCAGACGGACGGCCCATGTATGAGTTCCGCCCCGCCGCACTCGACACATTGTGAACTTTATGAACACCCCATTTTCACCCCCATCCCTTCAACCATGACCAACAACGAAACCACCCGCGCGAGGCTGATACTCGAGGCCGCCCATTCGGCCTGGGACCGCATGGCCCCTCTGCGATCGCGCCGCAGCCGCCACTGCCGCTTCACTTACGGCGACCAGTGGGGCGACATCACCCGCGACCGCCTCAACCGCCCCCTGACCGAGGAGGAGGAAGCCCTGCGGGCCGGATGCAAGCCCCTGACAAACAACCTTATCCGACGTATGGTGAAAGCCGTGGTAGGGCGTTTCAGGATGGAACGCGCCGAGAATCCACCCGCGTCGACCAGGGAGGCCGACCCTCACGGCATGAACCATCTCGACGAACTTGACTCCCGCACCCTCGAGGAGTTTCTGATTTCAGGCATGGCCATCCACCGTGTGCGCCGCGAACGCCGCCCGTCGGGCGACGGGGTCTGGGCCGACAACATCCCTCCCGACCGCTTCTTCGTCAACGCCTTCAGCGACCCCAGGGGGTGTGACCTGGAACTTGCCGGTTCGCTCCACGACATGTCGATGGCCGAACTGCTAATGAGGTTTGCCGGAGGGTCGGCGGCCCGCGCCGCCTCGCTCAGGAAGCTCTACGGGGCTGTCTCCCCGTCGTCAGGGCTGCTCCTCCCCTCCACCCCCTCGGGGGAATCATTCTTCCACGCCCCTGACGGGCGATGCCGCGTAATCGAGGCATGGACCCTCGAGAGCCGCGAACGTCTCAGGTGTCACGACCCGCTGACGGCCACATTCAGTTTCATCTCCCCTCAGGGGGCCTCACGCCTCCGCAAGCTCAACGCCGCGCGTCGCAAGGCGCGCCTGCCACTGGTCGAGAGCCGCTGGGAGGTGGCCACGGTGTGGCGCGGACGCTTCCTGGCCCCTGACGCCACCATCCTCGACAGTTTCGACTCCCCGCTGGCCGACGGGTCGCTCCCTTACGCCATCAAGATGTATCCCCTCGTCGGCGGGGAGGTGCATTCGCTGGTGGAGGATGTCATCGGCCAGCAGAAATATGTCAACCGCCTCATCACGCTCATGGACCACATCATGGGGGTGTCGGCCAAGGGGGCGCTCCTCTTCCCTGTGGAGTGCAAGCCCCAGAAAGAGCCGTGGGACAAGTACACCAACCTCTGGGCCACCCCCGGGTCGGTGATTCCCTACCATCCCTATGACGGGGCCGAGCCCCACCAGGTCAGCTCGCCCGCCGCCGACATCGGGGCCAAGGAGATGCTCCAGACTCAGATACAGCTCTTCGAGGACATATCGGGGGTCAACTCGGCCCTGATGGGCAAAAGCGTCAGCGGGGCCGTGGGGGCGCAGCGATACGAGAGCGAGATGCGCAACTCGGCCATCTCGATTCTCGACCTAATGCAGACCTTTGCCGACTTCACCGCCGCGCGCGACCGCCTGATGTCGCTCGCCTGAAAAAAACTCACATCTGTTAACATTCGTTCACATCCAGGGGCAAGCTTTCCGCCCGGGTCAGGTCGTAAATTTGCCTTCGGAAATTTCGCTTCCACGGGCCGGTGACGACCTTTCTCCCGCCAGCTCCCTTTTATTGGTTTCCACGAGCGCTCCGGAACCCTCCGCAAGGATTTTAATCTAATCACACGACACAGTTTCAACTATGCTGCCTGAAATCACACACGTAATCGCGTCGCTCATCGCCAATCAGCCCGTGGGTGGCAGATGTCTCTCGGTCAAGGAGGCCGTAGGTCTCGCGCTGGCCAGCCGGCCACTGCGCTACGGCCTCTCGACCGAGTATGCCCTGCGCAGGTACCGCGCCCTCAAGCGCGGCACCGTCATCCTCGCCCCCGGGGAGAACGCCGCACTCTGGGCTGAGCTTGCCGCCAAAATCGACAGCCGCCTGGAGGCGCACCCCGGCGAGGATGACTTCACCGCCGTGGAGCATGTCCTGGCCTGCGAGTCACCCTCCCGCTACTTCCTCACCCCGGTCTACGCCGAGAAGCGGTTTTACCGCCGCATGGCGCGGCGGCGCGCCTCGCGGCTACCTTCACCCTCACGCCACAAAAACCGCAAAAGCCACTCATCGCTATGATCTCACTTGACATCAAATCCGTCACCGACGAGATATTCGCCCTCACCGCCCTGCGGGCAGCCGTCACAGGGGGCGACGGGGAGACACCCCCGGTGCTGACCCGCGACAACCTCCCCTCGCTCCGCGTGCTTGTCCGCGCGGCATTCGCCACCTTGGCGGCCAGCCTCGGGCCGCTTGTCGCCGACGCGTCGGTCGAGGATGGCAACCCGCCTGCCCCGCGCCCCTATGACGACCACCAGCCGGTGACGCTCGACATCGACCTTGGCCTGCGCGCCGCGTCGCTCTCGGGGGGCACGCGCCTGGTCTTGAAACGCTACCTTGAGCATCTGCTTGCCCTGTCGGTGCTGGAGAAGGCCTACCTCCCGATTGACGCGGCCATCGCCGCCGACCACGCCGCCGAGGCCTCCCTGCTGTTGCAGACGGTCACCTCCATCCTGTCTGACGACTCCTCAGCGGCCTGCGTCACCCCCTGCTACATCTGACCCCGGGCTATGACAAATCTCCCGGCCATACCGCATGAATG
>ERZ778495.742-NODE-742-length-27643-cov-6.153581_pt1 | contig 27643 bp, 23 predicted proteins | sample MGYA00433100_ERZ778495 | MGnify/ENA primary metagenome ERZ778495 (study PRJEB29527, sample SAMN07138962) | mouse gut metagenome | material: feces | host: mouse | place: China:Nanjing | collected 2016-01-25 ...
GATTATATCAAGCCGATGGAAAATTATCGGTGCAGATACTGCAACTAATTTGCTATTAAAAACCTTAAAAATGATGCGAAAAGAGTAATATTGGGCGAAATAGATGTGCCCGAAATGTAGGAAATATCAGCATTTGAGAGTTCCTGATAAAACCTTCGGGAAGCGTTCGAGTGATGAAGTGGGATTTATGTGCATTAGTGCACGAAAATAGTAGTTAGGAGAATGGAATGAGAGAAATCAAATATATCAAACAACCAACGGAATATTTGTGCGGACAGGCATGTGTTGCGATGATTGCGAATGTTTCGGTAGATGATGTTATTCAGGTGATGCATAATGATAAAGGAACTGGAAAAAAAGATATTGCAAAAGCATTGGAGCATTATGGTATCACTCAGGCGAAAACAATGACAAAGGCAGATAATTCCACACCATTGCCATCAGTGTGTATTCTGAAAGTATTATTACCAAAATATAGCCATTGGATTTTGTATTATTATGGAAAATATTATGATCCAGAATTTGGGCTGATGGATGAACTATATAGCAGAGCAAGGATTCAGTCTTATTTGGAATTATTTATAGATGAATAATCGTTTTCAGAGTAAAAGCGATTCTTATTTATTTTCTTATCGAGATATAGTATTGTATCTTGTTTTTCATGAAAAAAACAGACATAATGGTAAAAGCATTACGATATTGGTTAGATGTAATAGGGCTGATGAACGAGGTTAAAACGCAAAATAGAATAAGGAAAGAATCAGATACAATTGAGGTTTTCATCTCCCCATTGTTTCATATGCTCAAAAACAGGAATAAAGCTTTTGCCCAAGTCCGTAAGGTTATATTCCACATGGGGAGGAACTTCTTTGTAATCATAGCGGGTAATAAATCCATCTGCTTCCAATTCCCGAAGCTGCTTTGTCAAGCTGGATTCTGTAATATCACCAATATGTCTGCGAAGTTCCCCGAAACGGTGTATATCCTGAAATGCGATATAATAAATAATTTCTATTTTCCATTTACCGCCTAGAATTTTTTGTATGGTAGAAATAGTTTTGCAGCGTTCAACAGCTAATGTACTTTTTTTCATTTATGTACTCCTTGAAACAATATTTATACTAAGGAACTGTCAATAAATAACTTATCCATTTGACTTGTCTAAATGTCCATCTGCAGCATCAGATAATCTTGACGTAGCCCGCTACGCCTGCGATTATCTTTTTTGCAGCGGAACATTGATACAGCGTCAAATTAACAAGTTATTTATTTACAATTCCTAAGAAACTGTCACAAAATAACTTACCATATTCTTTGTCTTTTTCATCGCTAAAAAATCAGTTACATGGTCTGTGTAAAATTGAAAAATCTTAACGTTCGTCAGTATAACACACATTTCCTAAAAAATCAATGTACAGTTTTAATATAGATACTATAAAAAAATACATTAGTAGCATTGCAGGCAGATAAAGAAATTTGGGAGAATTTTTCAAAAAATTCCGTTACTATATCCGAGGGAAAGAATTGATACCATTCAAATCAAGAAAAAGCAGCCTGAATTATTCGAAAGTCGCTTACAGAAATTGTTAGAAAATACAAAAGCTAAGGAACTGTCAATAAATAACGCATCCATTTGACTTGTCTAAATATCTATCTGCAGTATCAGATAATCTTGAGGTGGCCCATTGCGCCTGCGATTATCTTCTTTGCAGCTGAACATTGATACAGCGTCAAATTAACAAGTTATTTATATAAAATTTTCTACAAAAAAAGGTAGCGGTTGTGCGTTATCCTTGCTATAATAGAAAGAAGCAGCTATTTGGCGCAGGCGCATACAAAGAGAGTGCAGTATCAGCAGTACTTTACGGTTTGGCAGCGGGAGGAATTTATTTGAAACAAGTAAACTGGAAACGTTGTTATGTTACGGTGATTTTGGTAGGGATAAATATTGCGATTTATATTCTAGGGATTGCGGCATTTGACGAAGTGATATATGATAGAGGAAGTCTAAATGCGCAGTCTGTTCTTGCCAAGAAGGAATTGTATAGAATGGTAAGCTGTATGTTTTTGCATGCAGGGATTGATCATCTTGTAGGAAATATGATTTTTCTTGCGGCGCTCGGTGAGATGCTGGAACCGAAAATCGGGCATTTATCCTTTGGAATTTTGTATATAATTTCAGGTATTGGCAGCAGTATTGCTTCGCTAATTTACCGGATATTGACAATGCAGTTTTACAATTCCGTAGGCGCAAGCGGTGCGATTAATGGGCTGATTGGGGCATTGTTGTTTCTGGTGGTGCTGCACAATGGATATTATGGAAGCATTTCGCTGCGGCGGATTGTGCTTGCGATTGCCTATATGGTTTATTCTGGTTTACAGTCAACTGTAACGGATAATGCTGCGCATATCGGTGGTTTGGTATGCGGATTTTTTTGTATGCTATTCCTGCATATTATAAAACAGAGCAGGCATCGCGGCTAAGCAGCAATTATAAAAAATGCAGTGCAATGCGCAGACATGCTATAGAACAGTGCTGGAAAATGGAGGGAATATTTGTGAAAATCAATATCTATTATGGCGGGAGAGGGTTGATTGGTGATTCGACGCTTTATGTCTTAAATCATATACAGGGGGTTTTGCGGGAGTTAAATGTAACAGTTGAACGGTATGATTTATATGAATATAAAAACAATATCATTACGCTGCCTCAGACGCTGAAAGATGCCGACGGCGTGATTTTGGCGACTACGGTTGAATGGTATGGAATTGGCGGCTATATGCAGCAGTTTTTAGATGCGTGTTGGTTATATGGCGATAAGGAAAAAATAGCAGGAATCTATATGTGCCCGATTGCGATGTCCACCACGTATGGGGAGCGTGATGCTATGATGAGCCTTGCCGAAGCTTGGGAAATCCTTGGCGGGAAACCCTGTACCGGTATTTGCGGTTATATTGCGGATGTGTCGGAGTTAGAGCAGAACCAAGAGTATGCAAGAGTGATTGAGCGGCGCACGGAGAATTTATATCGTTCTATTAATCAAAAGATGACGGTATTTCCCAATAGCAATCAGGCAGTTAAGCAAAAGGTATCATTTACACCTAACTTAAATTTAACGCCGCAGGAGGCAGAACAGCTTTCGGAGCTTGCCAGCGATGATCTTTATGTGCAAAAACAGAAAGAGGACATCCAAGAACTTGCGAGTATGTTTAAGGATTTAATGAGTGAAAAAGAGCCAGATGGTACATTATTTGTTCAAGATATCTGCGAACATTTTCAGCCGCAGGCAGGCTTTTCGGCAGTATATCGTATTATTTTTGACGAAGTACGCAAACCAATGATTATTGCGGTTAACCGCACAGAAATCGATTGTTTTTATGGGGAACGTGAGGAAGTTGATGTGGAAATGCGGATGTCAACAGATGTCATGAACGAGATTATTCAAGGGCGCATGACCTTCCAGCGTGCATTTATGTCTGGCGATATGAAAATGAAAGGGGATTTCAAGGTGCTGCGGTCGCTTGATTTACTCTTTGTATTTGCGTAAAAGCGTTGTAATATTATGCACACAGCCGCACAAAGGAAAATTGCCGCTTTGCGGCGTGCGGCTGGCGCAAATGAGGCTGTCGCATTAAGCCGAACGAATACAAGATAGTCTAACAACGTGTTAGGATTTATATTATATCTTGTATAATTAAAGCTTATTGCGAAAGCCCCAGTATAAATAAAGAAAGGATGAAAAAATAGTTATGAGAGATGAAAACTGTATTTTTTGTAAAATTGCAAATGGGGAAATTCCGTCCAGGACATTGTATGAGGATAACGATTTTCGGGTAATTTTGGACTTGGCGCCTGCGACAAAAGGGCACGCACTGATTCTGCCCAAAAATCATTATAAGAATTTATATGAAATTGAGGAGGAAACGGCTGCAAAAGTAATGCCGCTTGCAAAAAAAATGGCGGTAGAAATCACGCAGAAATTAGGCTGCGATGGTTTTAACCTTATGCAGAATAACAATGAAATTGCGGGGCAGACCGTGTTTCATTTTCATATGCACTTAATCCCGCGCTATAATAACGACAACCAAAATCTTGTAATGAAGCCCCAGCAGGCAACCGACGAGGAACTTGACGCAGTGAGGGAAGCGATTGTAGGAAATGGGAAATAAGTGCAAAGTAGAGCTGCGAAAGAAATAGGAAGTAAGGAACTGTTAATATATTACTCATGACATTTAGACAAGTCAAATTGATGAGTTATCTATTGACAGTTCCTAAATATACTATGTAAGAGGAAAATGAGCAATAGCCACAGAAGATAAAAAATAAGTAAAAAAGGGTTGGCGGAAAATTCAGTTTTCCACAATATATTGGGCAAATACTATTATATTCCGACAGCCCCGCAATGTGCGTATTCTACTTCTTTATTGTATTTTCTATTAGATTAACGATTGTATCAATTGAATTTCTTTGATTGCTGTTCTGCATTGCTTCTATATAAGACTGGCGTGTAAAAAACAGTTCCTGTACTTTTTCTACGAGGGTAGCCGCCGTTAGGTAATCCTCGTCTGCAACCATTGCAAAGCCTTGGGATTCAAAGCTTTTGGCATTTAGTATCTGGTCGCCGCGGCTTGCGCTTGCCGGAAGTGGTATCAGCAGACTTGGCTTTCTTAGAGCAAGCAGTTCGCAGATGGCATTTGCTCCTGCGCGGGAAATCACAATATCTGCCATTGCAAATAAGTCTTTTAAATCTTCTTTAACATATTCAAACTGCATATAACCTTTTTTGGTTAAAAGCATATTGTCGATTTTTTCCTTGCCGCAGATATGCACAATTTGAAAATCTTCCAAAAGCTGCGGAAGCGCTTCACGGACAAGTTGATTTACGCCCGAAGCGCCAAGGCTGCCGCCGATTACCATAATAATTGGTTTTCCTGTGTTAAATTTACATTTTTCTAATCCTCGTTCTTGGCTGCCGTGCAAAAGTTCCTCGCGGATCGGCGAACCTGTGAGAATTGCCTTATCGGAGGGCAGATTTTGCAGTGTTTCTGGGAAATTGCAGCATACTTTTGTCGCTACAGGAATGCATAAATTGTTTGCAAGTCCCGGCGTCATATCGGATTCGTGGATAATACAAGGAATTTTACGGGAAGCTGCCGCACGCACAACCGGCACGCTTACAAAACCGCCCTTACTAAATACAATATCCGGCTTTAGTGTCTTTAAAATTTTCTTAGCCTCCATAAATCCTTTGATAACGCGGAAAGGGTCGCTGAAATTTTTTACGTCAAAATATCGCCGCAGCTTGCCAGTGGATATGCCGTAGTAAGGAATGCGGAAATCCTCAATCAGCCGTTTCTCTATTCCGTCATAGGAACCAATATAGTGTATATCATAGCCTTTTTCCTTTAATCGGGGAAATAGGGCAATATTTGGTGTTACATGGCCAGCAGTGCCGCCGCCGGTAAAGACAATCCGTTTCATATAATAATCTCCATTCCTGCTCCACCTGTCAATCGGGGTAAAAAGCAAATCGTTATTTTATTATACTCATGAGCGATAAATTTTACTATATTGTTCAAGATAATTACGCTCGTGAGTCGGCGTTATTTGCAAACTTTAACATTTGTTAACTAAGCATCGAAAATACTGACGCTTAGGAATTGTCAAAAAAATAACTGGTTAATTTGACACCGTATAAATGTTCAGCTGCAAAGAAGATAATCGCAGGCGCAGCGTCAGGATTATCTGATGCCGCAGATGGACATTGATACAAGCCAAATTGATGCGTTATTTTTTGACAGTCCCTTAGTATAATAATATGCACACAGCCGCACAAAGGAAAATTGCCGCTTGGCTGCGTGCGCAGTTGTATAATATGTATTCTGATATTTTAAGCGCGCGTCTGCTCTTGTTTATATGCCTCCAATGCTTTGGCAAGCTGATCTGGGCAGGAGGTACTTTTCATACCGCATTTAATCCCCTTTAGCTTGCTGATGGCATCATCAATATTCATGCCACGCACAAGGCTTGAAATTCCCTGCAGATTGCCGTTGCAGCCGCCTGTAAAGGCTACCGATTGAATGGTGTTATCCTCAATTTCAAAATCAATGGAGGAGGAACACGTTCCGCTAGTTTTGTATTTCATAAAAATCACCTAACCTTTTTTGTAAATTATTTCTATTTTTTGTCTTACAAGCATTTTATCAGCCTAGCGGTGCGAAGTCAAGGGTCAATAATTGAAAGAAATTTAATGATAAATATTATGGTACATAGTACAACGCGGTTGTTCCGTATGTGCTTGTAGCGTGCGGAATTTAATTCTGCAAAACAGCCGCCGACTTCAAAGTCGGCAACAATCTGCAAAAGATATTTGGAGCAGATTATAACGGGAGATCGGCATACTGAAGAAATTGAGAACAATATGGTTGGGATTTTAAATGGGTAAAATCAAAATTTGATAGTGGAATTATTAACGAAAAAGAGTATAATAAAATTAGATATATTTTTTCAGGGGCGGATAACAATATTAATCACTACAATACAAGGAGGAACAAAAAATGTTATTATGCAATATTCCAATTCAATATAAAGAAGGGGTCTTTGGATTCTACGAATTTGAAGATTATGCAAACGATATGGAGGATAGTCAGATAATTGCATTAGACTATACGGATTATGGCGAAATTGTTGAATATACTGTACCAATTGTGTCAGAAGATGATGACGCTTCAAATGATCTAACTTTATATGGAATTCCCGAGGACGAGCTTGTGCAGACACTGCAGGCAGCATACAATAAAAACGGCCGTCTTGAGAAAATTACAGCACATATTAAAGACAAGGAAATGCTCCTCTATATTTATTATGAGAACAGAGAGGCGGCAAAGCAAGAAATTCAAAAATTTGCATTGGAAACAGCAGATGCCATGATAGCGGAAATTGCAAAATGTAAAGAGGAAGTTTCACGGTTATTTGTGGAATATTTTGAGGACGGCGAGGCAATGGATTTTCATGCAGGGATTGGCACGAAAGCGGAGAAGACTGCAATAGAACAGAAATATCCAAATGATAAGGATGTCTGTGACGGCTTTGGAAATTATTCTTCTGACTATATTAACGGCAATAATAAGGGGTTGTATACCCGTGTAAAATGTGCCGATAACGAAAGTATGGACTTTTTCTATTACGCAGTTGAAATTATGGAAAAACATATTCAAGAAAAAGCACCAGAGTTTTTAAACCGAACAGAGGATTTTCGGTTTATTAGTTATCAGTATGATTAAGGGAGAAGAAAAAATGAACTACATAGCCAGAAAAGCACAAGAAAAAGATATTCCGGTGATTCATAAATTATTGGTACAGGTGTGTAAGGTGCATCATAACGGGCGTCCTGATTTATTTAAGGAGGAAGGGAGCCGGAAGTATACGGATGAACAGTTAATAGAAATGATTGCAGATGAAAGCAGACCAATCTTTGTTGCTGTGGATGCGAAGGACGAAGTTGCTGGATATGCGTTCTGTATTTTTCAGCAGCATATTAATGACAATATTTTAACAGATATCAAGACACTGTATATCGACGATTTATGTGTGGACGAGCAGATCCGTGGGCAGCATATCGGCATGATGCTGTATCAGGAAGTCTTAAGATTTGCACGTGCAAATGGCTGCTACAATGTAACCTTAAATGTATGGAGCTGCAATGAAACAGCAATGCGGTTCTATGAGAAGTGTGGATTAAAGCCGCAGAAGGTTGGCATGGAAACAATATTGTAAGGGGGGGATGTGCAGAAAGAATTGGCAGCTATAGTATTTCATAGGTATTTGGCTGTCATATTTTGGCTGTGCGCTTCCCTTTGCTGCAATGTATCAGGATTTTTTGATTATGCGAGATTTAGGCGCAAATTCTGTGCGGACATCGCACTATCCTAATGATGAGATTTTCTTGGATTTATGTGATGAAACGGGAATGCTTGTATGGGAGGAAAATCATGCAAGGGGGCTGTCTGAGGAAGCAATGCGCAACAGCTTTCCCTAATACGCAGTCTGGACAGCAGCCGCCCGCGCACAATGAATAATAAAGGCATTGTAGACGAGTACCGCAGACCAAAGTTGGCGTTATGAAACAGTGAAAAAGATATTTCGTGAAGCAAAATAAGAAATAGAAATGCAAAGTTTGCATGCAAAGTCTGCATGCAAAGTCTGCATGCAAAGTCTGCATGCAATTCTATGGTTTACAAAGCAGGAAGATTGTGTTATACTAAGCGTCAATAAAACTGACGCTAAGGAACTGTTCAGAAATTACTTGTGACAAGTACGCCGTATAAACGTTCAGCTGCAAAGAAGAAAATCGCAGGCATAGCGGGCTATGTCAAGATTTTCTGATGACGCAGATGGACATTTAGACAAGTAATTGTCATGAGTAATTTCTGAACAGTTCCTAAGTATAACAATATGCACACAGCCGCACAAAGGAAAATTGCCGCTTTGTGGTGTGCGGTTGGCGCAACAGAACGACAAATTTTTTTGACGTTCTGTATAAATAATTAATAAGGATTCTTTATAAAAATAACGGAAAGGCGATGGCATTTTATGCAAAATAAAGGGAAATATTATATTACAACAGCAATTGCATATACATCCGGCAAGCCGCATATTGGGAATAATTATGAGGTGGTGCTAGCGGACAGCATTGCGCGTTTTAAAAGGAAAGACGGTTATGACGTTTATTTCCAGACAGGTACAGACGAGCACGGGCAGAAAATTGAGTTAAAGGCGGCGGAAAAAGGTGTTACGCCAAAGGAATTTGTAGACGAAGTGGCAGGGATTATTCAAAAGCTTTGCGATCAGCTTAATATTTCGTATGACAAATTTATCCGCACCACTGACAAAGATCATGAGAAGCAGGTACAGAAAATTTTTAAGCGTCTATACAATCAGGGGGATATCTATAAAGGCTCTTATGAAGGGCTGTATTGTACACCGTGTGAGTCCTTTTGGACAGAATCACAGTTAAAAGATGGTAAATGCCCTGACTGCGGGCGAGAGGTAAAGCCAGCAAAGGAAGAAGCATATTTCTTTAAAATGAGTAAATACGCAGACAGGCTGATTGCGCATATTAACCAGCATCCGGAATTTATCCAGCCTGTATCGCGCAAAAATGAAATGATGAACAATTTTCTAATCCCAGGCTTGCAGGATTTGTGCGTTTCGCGTACATCTTTTCAGTGGGGGATTCCTGTTGATTTCGATAATAAGCATGTAATCTATGTGTGGTTGGATGCGTTGTCAAATTATATTACAGGAATTGGTTACGATGCGGATGGAGAGAGTACAGAGCAGTTTCATAAGCTTTGGCCTGCGGATTTGCATTTGATTGGGAAAGATATTATTCGGTTCCATACAATTTATTGGCCCATTTTCTTAATGGCACTTGGAGAGGAATTGCCGCACCAGATTTTTGGGCATCCATGGCTTTTGCAGAATAATGATAAAATGGGTAAATCTAAAGGAAATATTTTGTATGCAGACGATCTGGCGGAGTTGTTCGGCGTTGATGCGGTGCGTTATTTTGTATTGCATGAAATGCCGTTTGAAAATGACGGGTCAATTACAGGAGATTTAATGGTGGAACGGCTGAACTCTGATTTGGCAAATACACTGGGCAATTTGGTAAACCGTACCATTTCCATGAGCAATAAGTATTTTGGCGGCATAGTAGAAAATAAAGGCGCAGCAGAAGCGGTTGACGAGGATTTAATAGCAGTTGCAGTCGGCGTATATGATAAAGTAGAAGCGAAAATGGCAGATTTGCGGGTGGCAGATGCATTGTCGGAAATCTTTGCCTTGTTTAAACGCTGCAATAAATATATTGATGAAACAGAGCCATGGGTGCTTGCAAAGGATGAGGCGAAAAAAGACAGGCTTGCAACAGTTCTCTATAATTTAACAGAGGGCATTGCGATCGGTGCAGGATTATTAGAGCCGTTTATGCCGGAAACAGCACAGAAAATTGCCAAGCAGCTCCATTGTACAGTGCGGGATTTTGAGTCTACAAAGTCATTTGGAGTATACCCGTCAGGAAATCAGGTAACAGACAAACCAGAAATTTTATTTGCACGCCTCGATCCCAAGGAAATTGAGGAAAAAGTGGAAGCATTAATGCAAAAACAGGCTTCTCAAGCAGCCGCAGCACCGGATGAGCAAAAAGACGAAGCCGTGATGGATATAGAACCAAAGGCAGAAATTGAATATGGCGACTTTGAGAAAATGCAGTTCCAAGTTGGCGAAATTCTTTCCTGTGAGGCAGTTCCCAAGTCCAAAAAACTGCTTTGCAGCCAAGTAAAAGTGGGATCGCAGGTAAAGCAGATTGTATCGGGGATTAAGGCATACTATACACCAGAGGAAATGGTCGGCAAAAAAGTAATGGTGCTGGTGAACCTAAAACCTGCAAAACTTGCTGGTGTGCTTTCCGAGGGGATGCTGTTGTGTGCAGAGGATGCAGACGGCAATCTTGCGTTAATGACACCAGAGAAAGCAATGCCCGCAGGCGCTGAGATTTGTTAGGAGTTGTTAATATATTATGCATGACAGTTCTTTGTCACAAGTAATTTTTGAACAGTTCCTTAGTGTTGGATAGAAATAGGTTATATACTACATAACGCCAGAATTTACCGTACTGCATTGGTTAAACGTATATGGCTGGCGTTATGTAGTCAGGTTACTTGGAAATTTTAACTGTTAAGCAGTATAATTTACGGGAATGGAGAACTTATAATGGAAAGGACGCAAATAGAAGGAGCGCAGACACAGAATCCGCAAATAGAAGCAGTATTGTTTGACTTGGATGGAACAATGTGGGATGCAGTGGAAGGAATCCGTAAATCTTGGAATCAAGTAGTGGAAAATCATCCAGAGTGCCGTGAGGGTTTGATTTCCGCAGAGGAGTTAAGCGGCTGTCTGGGATTGCCTATGACAGAGATTGCCGAGCGCCTGTTTCCGCAGACAACGGTAAAGCAGCAGAAGATTTTAATGGATGAGTGCTGCGCCGTTGAAAACGAATATCTGCGCAAACATGGCGGAATTTTGTATCCCAAGCTGGAAGAAACGCTTCTCCAATTAAAAAAGAAGTATAAACTTTTTGTAGTTAGCAACTGCCAGAGAGGATATATTGAAAGCTTTATTGCGGCGCATAATTTGGAAGCGTGTTTTGACGATATTGAATGTTGGGGAAACAATGAACTGCCCAAAGGTGAGAATAATAAGCTGATTATGAAACGCAATCATGTGACAAATGCCGTATATGTAGGCGACACCGCCGGTGATGAGGAGTCGGCACGAGTGGCGGGGATTCCGTTTATTTATGCGGCATACGGCTTCGGTGAAGCGCTTTCGCCGGATTATACGATAAACGCATTTACGGAGTTACCAGAATTATTGGAGAGATTGGTGTGAAATCAAAGATTCTCCCATTCTGATTTGTACTCCTGTTAAGGCAGACAGATGGGAGTTGGTGCGAAATTAGATAGTGATTGTACGCATCTTGATTTGTGTGATTGTTGTAGCGTATAAATTGAATCTGGCAGGAAATAATGAATTTGGATTGATTATTATACTGACGATCGTTAAGATTCTCCAATTTCTGTACAACCCATATTGCATAAGCGGGAATACGTGCTGGGCAGAAAGGAAAATCTAATCGTTTGTGAGTATGGTTAGATGAAAGGAAGTATGATTATGGCAGCATTGCAGCCCCAGCCGCAAATTACCACTTATGAGCAATATGAGGCTTTTTCTAAGGAGCGTAGGATTGAAGTGTTTGACGGTCAAATATTTGATATGGCAAGTCCTTCACAGGAACATCAGACAATCCTTACAGAATTGCTTGTTGCCATTCGCAATTATCTTCGGAAAAAAGGCAGCGGCTGTCGTGTATTTCCGGCTCCGTTTGATGTAAAACTTTTTAACAGTCCCCTAACGGTCGTTCAACCAGACTTAATGATTATATGCGATAAAGATAAGCTGGATGGAAAACGTTGCAACGGTGCGCCTGATTTTATTATTGAGATTGTATCTGCGAGCAACCCGTCAGACGATTATATCCGCAAGCTATATTATTATAAAAACGCGGGCGTTCGTGAATATTGGATTGTGGATCCGCGTCGTAAGCTGGTGACAGTAAACTATTTTGAAGAAAATATGTTGAATATTCAGTATTCTTTTGAAGCTACAATTAAAGTTCATATCTATGAGGATTTGTTTATTAACTTTTTGGATATTGCAGATCAGCTATAAGTATTATATACTAACGACCGTTAAAATTTTTTAATTTCTGCACAGCCCATATTGCATAAGCGGGCAATACGTGCTGTACAGAAAGGAAAATTGAATCGTTCGTGAGTATAACAATTTTTATAAAAAGAAAGGCATATGTTTCGTGGCATATGCTTTTTTTGTGTATGGGCATATAAAGGTAATTTGTTATACTCACGAACGCTAAGGAACTGTCAATAAATAACGCATCAATTTGACTTGTATAAATGTCCATCTGCGGCATCAGATAATCTTGACGTAGCCCCGCCTGCAATTATCTTCTTTGCAGCTGAACATTTATACGGCGTCAAATTATACTGTTTAACAGTTAAAATTTCCGAGTAATCTGACTACATAACGCCAGCCATATACGTTTAACCAATGCAGAACGGTAAATTCTGGGGTTATGTAGTATAACAAGTTATCTTTTGACAATTCCTAGGCTCTTCCAATTTCTGCACAGTCCATATTGCATAAGTGGATAATATGGGCTGCGCAGAAAGGAAAATCGAATCGATCGTGAGTATAGCAAGCTGCTGCCTGTCTGTTTTACTGTTTGAACAGTTACTTGCTATCAACAAGTATTTAGATAAAAATCTAAATACTTGTTGACTTTATTTATAAGATAAGGTACACTGTATTTAGATAATTATCTAAATACTGAAACAATGGACAGGAGTTGATGTGGATGGGATTTGCAGAAACGTTTAAGGCGCTGTCAGACCCTGCAAGGCGAGAAATTCTAATGCTTTTAAAGAAAAAGCGTTTGTCAGCGGGGGAAATTGGGAGTCATTTTGAGATGACAGGAGCGACAATTTCCTATCATCTTAATATACTAAAGAAAGCCGGACTTGTTTTTGAGAGCCGCGAGAAGAATTTTATTTATTATGAACTTAATACTTCCGTGTTAGAGGAAGTGATGCTTTGGATTTCAGAATTAAAAGGAGATGACAATCGTGAAGGTAAGTAAGAAAATAATTGTAATAACAAGCATTGTAACATTGCTTCCAATGGCAGCAGGAATTTTATTGTGGCAGCAGCTTCCAGAAACAGTAGCTATTCATTTTGGGGCAGATAATGTTGAGAACGGGTGGGGAAGCAAGGCATTTGCTGTTTTTGGGATACCAATATTCTGTTTGATTTTGCATTGGTTGTGTCTTATCGGTACTGCCAATGACCCAAGACGTGTCAATATCAACCAGAAAATTTTCGGAATTATTATATGGATATGTCCGTTTTGTTCCCTGCTATGCGGTGGGTCGATTTATGTATATGCGTTGCAAGGCGGTTTTAATTTTCATATTGGAATTTCAGCGCAACTATTTGTAGGGTTGTTAGTGCTGGTTCTCGGCAATTATCTGCCCAAATGCCGCAGAAATTATACCGTGGGTATTAAACTTCCGTGGACACTGCAAAACGAAGATAACTGGAACAGCACACATAGAATGGCTGGAAGAGTCTGGATTGTATGCGGAATACTGTTGATGGTGTTATCTTTTCTGAAATTGGAAATTGAGTGGGTGCCAATAGGGATTATTGCTGTTATGGTGTTGGCTCCGGTTGCGTATTCGTTTCTGTATTATAAAAAGCATGGGAATTAGGAGAAGTCGTAGTGCGCAAGAAAAATGCTGTGATATATCTATGAAACTTTTTGAAAATGATTTTAGATATTGACCTTATAGTTAGTGGAATGCTTATAGTAACTATGTTTTGTAAACTGGAATGATAGTCTGTAAGCAATCAAAGGAGAAGAATTATTATGAAACAGAAAAGAATTTTTGCATTTATTGGTATTGAGTTTAGCTTAGTTATTCTGTGTACTCTGCCGCTTTTCTTGTTACATGCAGAACCCGCAAGCCCTCTGATGATTTTTACATCGATTATATTCATGTTCCTGCCAGCCCTTACAACTCTAATTGTAAAGCGATTGACACATGACAATGGAGGGCTGTTTTTAAAATTAAATGTGCGAAAAGCTTGGAAGTTATATCTACTGGCCGCTTTTGCCCCCGGAGTATTGATAGGGATAGGGGCAGCACTATATTTTTTACTGTTCTCGGATCATTTTGACCGCTCTTTGACCTATGCGGCGCGACTTCTTGCTCTTAATGGGCAAATGGTCGATTTGCCACAGATTAACCTTTCGATGGTCATCGGAGTTAGCTTGATTCTCACATTGATGGCGCCGCTGGTTATTGTCAATCATGTAGCGGCTTTTGGAGAAGAAATTGGTTGGAGGAGTTATCTGCTGCCATTGCTAATAGATGAACTTGGCATACAGAAAGCAGTTTTACTGGATGGTATTTTATGGGGAATTGCTCACGCTCCGTTAGTCTGCTTTGGTCTGAACTATACTGGAGAGTATCCAGGTGCACCTTGGTCTGGTATTCTAATGATGGTGCTTTTTGCAACCAGCATTGGAATATTTTTCTCTTATCTGACACTGAAATCCAAGAGCATTTTTCCAGCCTGTATTGCCCATGGTGCAATCAATGCCATTCGGGAAGCACCACTTTTAATTTGTTTGGATACATACAATGTTCTTTTGGGGCCAAAGCCATCTGGATTGATTGGCATGACTGGCTTTTTAGTTTTAGGTGCTGTTATTTTTGTCAGCTTTACACAATTTGATTAATTTGTCAATAAAATTTGATTCGCATCCAGTATTTTTTGTTTTATACGCACTTACAGATAAATCGAATATGGGGATTCAAATTTATCGGTGTCAAGTGGGTAAATTTGTGCATGGTTGACAATGTATTCTATACAAACCATTATTTAAAGCAAAATATTCAATAAATTGATAATCTGTTTTTGCAGCAGGATAATAGGCTGGCAGCGCAGAGTGAGTTACCAACACTTGATTATATACAGGAATCTTGGGAACTTGTAATCTTGCAGTCAACGGCGATATTCAAGAGATTAAGCCAAACGCTTTATTGACCGTGGCATTGTTGCAAAAATACAGAGGGCGGACATGGGGAATTGTTTGATATAATTCCAATATTTACAATGGGATGCAGATTTCTATATAAAAAGTAATTGACAAATCCCATACTTCTGCCCTATAATAAAGTATCAATTAACGAGCAAGGAAAGAAAGAGGTGAAAAGATGCGGCAATAATCGGCTTTTGAAAACATGGATCTTTAATAACAATAGTGTTTGGTACTAAGGGATGTAGATGTTATATTCTTTAGTGTATTTTTAATATAATTTTAGAACATTATTGTATTATCCTGTTGCCAAAAGTGGATTATGTTCGCATAACCTCTTTTTTGCGTGGAAAATTTTACAAGGTTAGTCGAACAGAGTCTGATTATTTGGCAGCAGACGGAAATATTGCGTTTTGCTGTTGTTTTAGGGGCTCTTTTTTTGTGCAGTATTCTGTTGATTACAGCGCGCTTCTGGCAGAACGCTTTCTCAAATATAAGATAGAGGAGGGACTGCATATGGCACAAATTAGCGTATCGAATTTAACCTTTTGTTATGAGGGAAGTTTTGACAATATATTTGAAAACGTATCGTTTTTGCTTGATACAGACTGGAAATTAGGGTTTGTTGGGCGAAACGGAAAAGGAAAGACAACATTTTTAAATCTTTTACAAGGAAAATATGAATATCAGGGAACTATCAGCAGTACAACCGTTTTTGATTATTTTCCGTATTGCATGACAGAGAAGCAGATGCAGCAATGCTGCGCCGCGTTTGCAACAGAACTAAAAGCAGATTGTGAACTTTGGCGCGTTATCTGCGAGTTGGAGAAGCTGCAGCTTACCGCGGAGGTGCTTTACCGTCCGTTTCAGACACTAAGCCACGGAGAACGAACAAAAGTAATGCTGGCGGTTTTATTTTCAGGAGAACATGATTTCCTGCTGATTGATGAACCAACTAACCACCTTGATCAAACGTCGCGGGAATCTGTAAAGGAATATCTTAGAAACAAAAAGGGCTTTATATTAGTATCACATGACCGCGATTTGTTGGATGCGTGCATCGATCATGTGCTGGTATTAAATCGGTGTTCAATTGAGGTACAAAGTGGAAACTTTTCTTCATGGTGGGAAAATAAAAGCCGTATGGATGCGTTTCACCAGATGGAAAATGAAAAGCATAAAAAGGAAATTCGCAGATTACAGCAGGCAGCAGAACGGGCAGCCGATTGGGCGGATAAGAATGAAAGCACTAAAATTGGTTTTGATCCGGTTAAGGAGCATGATAGATGCAAAGGCACACGCGCTTATATTGGGGCAAAAACCAAGAAAATGCAAAAACGAATTATGCACATGCAGAAACGTATCGAGGACGAAATCGAGGAAAAAGAGGGACTTTTGCAGGATATTGAAACCCCGTCAGAACTAAAATTAACCCCTATGCGACATCACAAAGAAGTGTTGATTGCGGCAAGGGATTATGGGCTTGCGTATGAAAATACAATGGATAATACAAATATGTCAGAAGAAAAGTGTTCTGACAAATATATTGTAATGCAAGGTTTTAACTTTGAACTGCGTCAAGGAGAACGCGTATTTCTGCATGGAAAGAATGGCTGTGGGAAATCGAGTTTTATAAAGGCAATCCTGCAGCATAATAGTAAACCAGAATTATTACACAAAAACAGTGTAATGCATGAAAATGGGACGCTGACAACTGCGTCGGGATTGGTGATTTCCTATATTAATCAAGATACTTCACACCTTTGCGGCAATTTAAAAGCATTTAGCAGAGCAAATAATCTTAATGAGAGTATTTTTTTTGCAATATTGCGGCAGCTTGATTTGGAACGAGTGCAGTTTACCAAAAATATGGAGGATTTTTCAGAGGGACAGAAGAAAAAGGTACTGATTGCCGCAAGCCTGTTACAACCGGCACATCTCTATATTTGGGACGAACCACTCAATTATATTGATGTATTTTCGCGTGTGCAGATAGAGAACTTGCTGCTTAAATTTCAGCCTACGATGATTGCAGTAGAGCATGATATCCGCTTCCAAGAAAAGATAGCGACAAGGGTGGTTGAGATGTAGTTTCGTTTTCCTTGAAACCGTTGTGGCAGGGTGATATAATATGATTAAAGCATCAAAAGGGCTAATTAAGAAAAATGACCACAATATATAGAGTATGTATATCTGATCGAATCACAATATATTGTACCATTCTTTTGAAAAATACCCTTTTGACGGGCTAAGGAACTATCCCAAAATAACTTGCAATTTTCCTTGTCTTTTTCTCCGATAGCACCAGCGCAAAATCAGTTACATAGCCCGCTATGCGCCTGATTTTGTGCCGGCACTCTCGAAGAAAAATCCTACAGACTATTTGCAAGTTATTTCGGGACAGTTCCTAATCATAATATACGAAAACATATGATAAAATATAGGAAAAGGTGATAGAAATGGGGCAATCGGATAATTTTATAGAATCTGTTGAAAATGTACGGGCAATGAATAACTGGCTGGATTGGTCATTGGATACAAGCATTACGAAAGATGAAGTGTTTAAAGAAATGCTTAAGTTCAAATGGACGGCAGCGATACTGCTCAAAAATTGTATTCCAGAGTATAAGGACTTAAATCCTTTGGATATCGCGAAGCTGATTAAAAATGAACGTGACAGGGGTGTGCAGAGTGATGAGGATATTCTTCAGGACGAGATCGATCTGATTAGCGGTATCGAAGGCACTGGGGTAGAGAAAAATACAATAAAGGATCTTACATTTAGGGTATATTCAAGTGTAAATAGTTTGTTTATTAATTTGATAACAGTCAACTTTGAGATGCAGAACAAATTTCAAGTGAAAAAACCAAATACAATTTCACGCGCGGTCTACTATGCAGCATCTGGTTTAAGAGAAACTGTTGCAGCGGGAGATAAGGAATATGCGAACATCCACAAAGTTTATACGATATGGCTGTGTGCGGAAAATGTAACGTTCCACAATGAAATGGATACAGCATTTATTCGTAGGCAAGAGAATATAAACTATGCCTATAAGCATAGATTTGGTATATTTCGGTTTTATGATGAACTGCCAGGGAAGACTTACAGCCGTGATGAAGAAGCAGACCTGATGGAGATTATTATGGTGGATCTAAAGGTTTTAACGGATAAAGTAAAGGATGTGCAGGAGGGCTGTGCAACGGATGATGAAAGAGTAATGCTGGAGTCGATCTATAACATTCAGGATGCTATAGAAATGATGGAACAGGTATACAAGGTTGATTTGACAAGCTTTGAGAAAGGGGTGGCAAGTAAAATGAGTTTAGTGGAAAAACTTGCAGAACGAGAGAGAGAACTAGAGGAGCAGAAGAAAGTGAATGAGGAGCAGAAGAAAGTGAATGAGGAGCAATACAAAACAATTGAACAGCTAAAGAAATTAGTCGCAGAATTACAAGGAAAGATACAACTCTCTTAGAGAATGGCATTAGGTGTATACAATTGCCAGAATAAAGGAATACCGAAAGAATTGAAGGAAAATAACAGAAGGGGGCATTTGTATGGATTTGAAGCCATTGCCAGTAGGTATCGATAGTTTTGAACATTTAATAACGAGAGGATATTATTTTATAGACAAAACATGGTTTATAAAGGAACTGTTGGACAAAAAAGGAAGTGTCAACTTGTTCACACGTCCGCGGCGCTTTGGCAAGACACTGAATATGAGTATGCTCCAGTATTTTTTCGAGGATATGCGTACAGGCAATGGAGAGAAAAAGGATAATGCGATTCTTTTTAAGAATATGCGGATTATGGAGGCGGGGGAAGCTTACCTTGCACATATGGGGACTTATCCAGTGATCAGCCTTACGCTAAAGGATGCGAAACAGCCGGATTTTGAACTTGCATATGAGGCGATTAAGCGGCAGATTGCTGATGTGTATTTTTACCATCGCTATATTCTCCAAGCAGAAAGTCTGTCTGAGAAAAAGGAAGAATACCTGAACATTATGAGGCGGACGGCGGACAGATCTGATTACAATCAGTCCATTCAATTTTTGTCACAATGCCTTGAATTATACTATGGGAAAAAGGTGATTATTTTAATAGATGAATATGACGTGCCGCTTGAGAATGCGTTTACGCAGCATTTTTATAATGAGATGGTTGGTTTTATCCGTTCCTTGTTTGAGTCTGCTTTTAAATCAAACAGCAGTCTGGAATTTGCAGTGATAACGGGCTGTCTGCGCATCTCAAAGGAGAGTATTTTTACTGGTTTGAATAATCTTGAAGTGATATCCATACTTGATTGGAATTACGATGAATACTTTGGCTTTACCAAGGAGGAAGTTCGCAGGCTTTGTAAAGACTGCGGATTGGAACACAAATATGACCTGATCAAAGAATGGTACAACGGCTACCTTTTTGGAAATACCAATGTATATAATCCATGGAGCGTTATCCGATATGTGAAAGCTTTAACCAGTCATGAGGATGAATTTCCGCATTCGTATTGGGCAAATACTTCCTCCAATACGGTTGTGCGCAGGCTGATTGATATGGCGGATGACAGCGTAAAGAGTGAACTAGAGGACTTAATTGACGGCGGGACTGTCGAAAAGCCCGTTCATGAGGACATTACCTATGGGGAAGTGTACGAAAACATGGATAATTTGTGGAATTTTATGTTTTTTACGGGATATTTCAAGAAAGTGGACGAGCGCATGGGAGAGGAGGATATACGATATTTGACACTTGCAATCCCTAATAGGGAGGTGCGTTATATTTTCCGCGAAAAAATTATGGCATGGTTCGATCAAAAAATTAGGGAACGTGACCTTACTCGGCTGCATACCGCCTTTGTTAATAAGGATACCCAGACGTTGCAGGAAGAATTGACGAATATTTTATATGAAACAATCAGTTCCTTTGACGAGAGTGAAAATTATTATCATGGACTGGTGGCTGGGTTGCTATCGGGCATGAAAGGCTATCGTACAAAATCCAACCGTGAAACAGGCAAAGGCAGATGCGATCTGTTTGTAAAGCCAGTGTCGCGCCGGAAAGAGGCGTTTATTGTAGAATTTAAGACCACGAGGCGAATAAAGGAACTCGAAAAAAAGGCAGAAGAAGCATTGCAGCAGATTGACGATAAAAAATATATTATGGAACTTGAGGAGGACGGCTATGACATTACAAGCAGTTATGGCATTTCATTTTGTGGAAAGGACTGCTGTGTTATGCATCGAGAAGGTTAAAATATTTTGAAACCTTTTCTCCATTGATTACCCTATATAAGTGAAGGGAGCAATTCTTTCAATTATATAGGGTACTCTATTATCTGGCTGTTTTCATGAGGGCGGCTGGAAGTAACTGGAGGTTATCAATGAGCCAAGAAGAACTAAAACAGTATATTGATGCATATGGCAAGGATTTATTTTCGTTTTGCTGTTCGGTGACACGTAGTTGTCAAGAAGCGGAGGATTTGTATCAAGATACTTTTCTCAAACTTTATGAACTGCGGGAAAATCTTGTAATAGAGAAAAATCCTAAAAGTTTTCTAATGGGAATTGCAGTCAACCTTTACCGCAACTACAAGCGTAAGCTATCCATTCGGAAAAGGATTATCGGTGTACCGTGGTCTGTGGAGGAGATGGCAGCAGGCAGCGAATCAGGTGCAGTATTAAAGGAAGCAGCAGGAAGCGCTGTAGTTGTTCCAAGAGATATTCCAACACAGGGAAGAATGACAGAAGAACAGATTGTTTTACAGGAAGAATGTTATTTGGTGCGCAGTATTGTTAGTACATTGCCGGATAAATACAGGATTCCCATACTGATGTTCTGTATGGAACAACTATCCCTTGCAGAAACCGCAGCTGTACTAAAGCTGCCTGAAGGTACGGTAAAGAGCCGGATTTTCAGAGCGAAAAAAATCTTAAAGCAGAAATTGGAAAGGCAGGGGTATCATGATGAAAAATAATCTAGATGAATTGTTAAAAAAAGCGCTTGTTCCAATGGACGTGCCGGATAGACAGCTAAATCAGCAGGTTCTCTTGGCAGTAAAGGAGAGGAAATCTATGAAAAATCAAAGAAAAGTTCCGGCTGTTGCAGCAGCGGCGATCTGTGTTGTCTTGTTGGGTTCAATTACCGTAGCGGCAGCGCATCGCTATTTAAGCCCGTCCGAGGCAGCAGTAGAAATAGAAGATAATACGCTGAAAAATGCGTTCCTTAGCGAAAATGCGGTGTTGGTTAATGAAACACAGGAAAGTGGTGGTTATTATATTACGCTGTTAGGAAGTGTTGCAGGCAAAAATATTAGCGATTATTTGTCGACGGATGGACAGGGGATTCCCAAGGATAACAAAATTTATACGGTTGTTGCGATTGAACACGCAGATGGTACTCCAATGACACCCACGAGTTCCGATGATTATGGAAAGGAACCGTTTTATGTATCTTGCTATATTCGCGGATTAGACCCGAATAAGTACAGCCTTATGAGTATGAACGGAGCATATACTGCTTTTGTAAAAGATGGAATTGAGTACCGCGTATTGTCTATGGATAATATTGAAATATTTGCGGATAAAGGCATTTATGTCGGTGCCAGCACCGGTTCTTTCTATGATAGGCAGGCATACAATTACGACGAGTCCACTGGAATCATGAGCCGCAATGAAAATTATGCAGGCGTAAATGCGTTGTTTGAGTTACCAATGGACAAGAGCAAAGGCGATCCAGCAGCAGCGCAGGCATATTTGGAAAAATTAGAAGAACAATGGAATACACCGGATGAACCGCTTGAACTGATGGATGAAGATAAAGCAGTCGAAGAATTTATGCAGAAGCTTACGCCGGAGAATCTTGATGAATATGCACAGCCGATAGAATCGACAAGAGCAACCTACACACCAGATAAGGGAGGGATTGTAAATTGTACGTATGAATTGGAAAGTGGTGATCCCGGAGGCATGATGAAGCAGATTATGCCAGAAGATGTAGTAGGAAGATATATGATAGATGGCTATTCTTATAGTAATGGACTGGAAGATTTGCGGATAGATGTAACTGTTTTAAATGAGGATGGCACAGTAACCTATGTGCTATATCAGCCAAAGGGGAATCCATAGATTGACTGGGCAGTAATGTATAAAGAATACCAGCAAAAGGAGAAGCAAAAGATTGATGGTACAATAATATATAGAGAATACCAGCCAAAAGAGAAGCAATAGATTAATGGTACAATAATATATAAAGAATACCAGCCAAAAGAGAAGCAAAAGATTAATGGTACAATAATATATAGAGAATACCAGCCAAAAGAGAAGCAATAGATTGACGATACAATAAATATATAGAGAATACCAGCCAAGAGGAAATCTAAAAGCAGAAGATTCTATAATCAATGGATTAGTGCTGCCGTGTTTGGAATTAAACAGTTCCCTTATGCGGCAGCACTAAGGAATTGTCAATAAATACCTCATCAATATGACTTGTATCAAAGTCCATCTGCGGCATCAGATAATCTTGACGTAGCCCGCTACGCCTGCGATTATCTTCTTTGCAGCTGAACATTGATACGGCGTCAAATTAACAAGTTATTTTTTGACAGTTCCTAAGGAACTGTTTCAAAGTTATTTCTTAACAGTTCCTAATATATGGAATAAAAAATACAGGAGAGCAAATAAAAATACTACAAAAGCAACGTATACCGCAAGCAAGCATCCTGACACAGAAGGGATAATTTGCTGCTAGGACAGCAGTGCGTATTCTGCATAGCGCCCTTTGGTTTCTTTTTTCACTTCATAAAGTGCTTCGTCCGCATGGCTTAAAAGTTCCGAAATATCTGCGCTGCGGTTATCTGTCCATGCATATCCGCACGAGGCGCTGACAATCTTAGATTGTGAATCGGAGAGTGCGACAGGCGCATTGCCGATTGCTTCATAGAACATATTGAGATAGCGGATAATTTCGGCTTTATCTGCACAATCATAGATCATCATACAAAATTCATCACCAGAACGCCTTGCAGTAAGGAAATGTTCCTGCGGCATGGAGTGCATTGTCGCAGAAAAATGCTGCAAGTAACGGTCGCCAATATCATGTCCAAAGGTATCGTTAATGGACTTAAAGTAGTCTAAATCAATCATTACAACGGCGCATAGTTTGCCAGCAGGCATTTGTTGTATTTTTTCGGATGCTAAATCTTTAAAATAGCGAAATTTGTAAAGTCCTGTAAGTGCATCATGGGTATTTTCATAATGCATCTGAAGCTTTTCAATAATATCCTTTGAAACATCCGTTATTACACCAAGATAACCTTTGGCAGATTTTGACATATGAATCCGGATATATTTTGCGTCGCTCATCTTAAAAATATCGCTTTCTCCATCAATAGGATGTTCCATAATCCGATGGATATAGTGGTCAAACAGGGTGGCATTTTGACAAAGGATAGAAGCCTGCTTGTCGTCAATATCCAAAAGATCCTTTAAGCCAGAGGTAATAAATACGGGATTTGCACCGTTTTCATATTCAAATGCAGCAAGCGGAACACCACTGATTTCAATAATTGCGGAAATACGGTCGGAAACACGGATAATACTTTTTACCATTGTATTAATGCCATCGCTTAACTTTTCGAACTCCCGATTGCCGCCGACCACTACCGTAGTATCAAGAATACCTTGCGTAATAGCGGAAAGGTCATTGATAATACTGTGGATGCCGTCAATGACCTTGCGTTTAACAAGAAAATTTAGCACCAGAATCGCGGCGGCTTCAATTAATAATAAATAGATAAACGTATTAACTGTATTGCGCAGCAGTTTCTGGAACAATATATTAGCTGGCAGGGCAGCACAGATAAGTACATCTGCATAAGACTGGCTGACTACGTATATGGATTTACCATTTGCTGCCTTTAAAAATGCGCCATTTTTGCAGTCCAGAAGCGGTTCTAACTGGTAATACTCCGCTGAAAATAACTGATTGATACCGTCTGAATGACCCAATACAGCACCAGAACTGCGGTCAACGACAAAAAGTTCCTCGCTGACATCTGTCGGAAATTGCGCGAAAATATACTCATATGTATTGCGTGATTGTGCTTCAAGCTGCCTTGTAGGTTCAAAACCGACTTGAACAACGCCCTTGGTGCTTTTCCTTGCAACACCGACATACTGCATAATTTTACTTTCAGCGGCATTGGGCTGCGCTTCTTGAATTAAATAGTCATTTTCGTTATCACTTTCTAACAATGAAAGAAAGGCACTGGTCTGCGGATGATCTGACATATCAATGCCAACATATTGGGAAACAGAAGCGGATACAATTATCCCATTTTCATCAATTACATGAAGCTCATCTACATTGAGCAGATTGGCAAGATACTGCATTTCGGATACATCCAGAGAAACCTCTTTTTGGCGATCCAGAACATATTCTGCAGCGCGTGCTCTCGTTAGGTAATCTTCATCCAGATTTTCCTGCAGTATCTTAAGTTCGGTCTGGTTGCTCTCTAAAGTATGAATCACTTGGTCAATTTTCGTACAAAAAGAGTGAAACTGCGACAGTTCCAATGTATGCCATGTAAATAAAAGGTTAATTACAAGAATCAGGAAAATACCGGCAGTAATTACAATGAAAGTGTATTTTATAAAGGTTTTCTGCATATTTATGTTCTCCTTAATAAAATAGTGTTACATTTCCATTATAATATGTTCTGTGTGTGAAGATCTGTCCTTTTTTTCACAAAATATGCCTAAAATTTCGCATACAGTATAAAATGAAATATCCCGTTTTCGCAGTAACAGCCTATATTTCCGTCAATTTTATTGGAAAAACTTAGGACGCTCTGCATACCGAAACCGTGGTTGTGCCCTTTTTGGCTGACTGGCAGTCCAGTAGCAGGATCGAAGATAATTTCTTTCTCATATTCGTTTTTCATATCAATTAACAGATAGGCTTGGGTGCAGTGGATTTTGGCGTTAATATAGCGTTTTTTTATTTTTAGTGCATTGACACATATCATTGCATTTTCAAATAAATTTGCGATAACAGTAGCAAATTCATAGTCGTTTACCGGAATTTCTTTTTCAACCTGTGCGTCCAGAATAATCTCAATTCCACGAGAATGTGCCTGCTTGATTACATCTGAAAGAATCATATTTGTAATAAGATGATAACAGTATTTTGTTATCTTATTTTCATCAACGACGTCACCAATATGTATGGCTATTTTGCGGATTTCGTCATAATTTTGTGCATCTAACAGCGAATGAATCATCATCGAGTAGTGGCGGATATCGTGGCGCAGGACTTTTAGATTATTCTCGGACTGCTCTACCAGATAATATTGGTTTTCCAATCCCTTTATATAGGTTTCAAACAACATATTTTTCCAATAAATTTCGGAGCGTTTGACTTCGCTCTCAACATAGCGCAATACAATAATATAAGAAGTAAACATTGTAATGAGCAAAATAATGCAGCCAAGGATATTATCAGGAATATCATATAGCGTGTTTGGGAAAAAAGCAGTAAAACAAAAACTGCAATAAAAAAATACCGGAATCAGGCATAACTCCCACCAGCTGTTAATTGGATCGCGCGTATAGCATTGAAACCATTCTTTGCGTATTTTAAGATAAAGAATAAAAAGGATAACAGCGTGAACCATACAGCTTCCAATTAAGGCAAGGATAGGGTTTCCTGTGCGGATATGTAGTATAGAAGCGGCAATTGCGCCAGCGATTACATAGTTGGAGGCACACAGTCCCATAAACAATACTTTGGTGTTGCGTTTGGAAGATATGTAGATATTAGTGCTTTGCACAATAATAATCTGGAATATTGTTACACTAATATAACATAGTCCGCTGTCTGGGAAAAAATTTAGTTTCAGGCAGTCTGTAGACGATAGCACAGAAAAAGTAAAAAGACATATTCCAATGGTTTTCTTGCTGGAGTAACGGTGTACCGTGAACAGGTAGAAAAACAACATTAAAAAAATATGACTGATTAGGTACGAGATATTGTTAAAATAGTACATTATGGCTCCTTTGACAAGCGTCGTTGGTCTTAGTGGTGCTGGTTGGATATGTAGAGAAGGTATTCCTTCTTAATGTCGGCAGCCCGTTTTTTGCTGATGGGTATTGTTTCGCCGGTTTCCATTAAAGCGTTGTTGGCAGCGAGTTTCTTTACATAGTTTAAGTTTATCAGAAAAGATTTGTGTACTTGTACAAAGTTTGGACGGCAGATAATTTCCCTAATTTCTTCGTCAAAGGATTTGCGCAGAAAAATGCTTTTTACTGCTTGTCCATTTGTTAGATGAACGTCTAATATACGTGAGGAGTTTTCAATATATTCAATTTTAGAATAGGGAATCGACACAAGCCCGTCTTTTGTCTTAATCGCATAGGTTGGACTTTTCTGAACTTCTGCATAGGACAGTGCATAGTCAAGCGCTTCAAAAAAGCTGTGTTCGCTGATAGGTTTCAGGAGATACCGAACGGCATGTACGCTATAGGCATCAAGCGCAAAATCATCAGAGGTTGTAATATAAATAATGGCATTATTGCAGCCTGCCCTGCGAATTTGGTTTCCGATATCAATTCCGTTTTTATCTGCCATAATCATATCTAATATGTAAATATCTGCCAGATCGTTTTGCTGAATCTTCCTATATAAAGCGGCTGCGTCCGAGAACTTTTCGATCTCAAATTTCGCGCCGTTGTGAGTATCTTGATAATAAAATAACAGCTTTTCAATTTTTAATAAATATTCAATACTGTCGTCGCAGATAACGATTTTCATATGCGTGTTCCTTTGCCTACATTGTATGATCAATTTTCAGAAGCTGTTGTTATTATAACACATTTTTTCAATATGGAAACAATATATTTTACATTATAGTAAAATATACCAAATTTTATGAAATAAAATTGTGTATTATTATACTGTTTTTTTATGATTTTGCAAGGCATTGGGCAATATGCCAAAATGTAACAAAAAAATGAATTATTGTTTAAAAACTATATTGATTATTAGGAAAATTAAGGTATAATGGTAATGAGCAATTGTTAAATGTTGTATATGTAGTCTCCCGCGCATATATAACAATAGGTACTAGTGGGAAGGAGAGGAGAGTTGTCTTACCATGATAAAGAAAGAAAAAATTGAAAAAAGATTGGTTCGATCTTTTTTCACCGTGTCATCAATTACTGCAATTGCAGCGGTTGTTGGTTTAATTGCAATTGTAGTGATTTGCCTGCGTTACTCTTATGCGCTGCATAACTTTGGTTTTGCGCAGGCAATTGTTGTGATTTGCCTGCGTTACTCTTATGCGCTGCATAACTTTGGTTTTGCGAAGGGGGGTATAGGAACGTCAATG
>ERZ778495.746-NODE-746-length-27609-cov-8.233904_pt1 | contig 27609 bp, 14 predicted proteins | sample MGYA00433100_ERZ778495 | MGnify/ENA primary metagenome ERZ778495 (study PRJEB29527, sample SAMN07138962) | mouse gut metagenome | material: feces | host: mouse | place: China:Nanjing | collected 2016-01-25 ...
TGTTTTTAGTTACTGGTAAAGTTTTTTTGCGCCTATTGCAAACTATAAACGCAAGTTTTGTTTTTATAAATGAAGCTTGCGTTTATATAATTGCAAGTTCTGTTTTTATAAACAAAGCTTGCAATTATAGATTGTAATTAAGAAAAAACAAGTTTATATACTGAGTTGCAGAAGTTTTCAATTAATAGGGAGCAAGTTTATTATTAATAGATCAGATCCTTTCCATTAATACTTATCGTGAAATCCTCCCATTCCACAGGCAATTGTCCTTAGTTGTCTTTTCAATCTGACATACCTCTTATCATTTTATGGATTTAAGACTGGTGTAACATCGAAAAAGAAGAATGTTACATGTCTGTGATAAATGTAACTTATATATAGATGCCTGTAGCATGATTCTACATATATGATAAAACCGAATCGATACATTTGCAAACACTACTATGGAACAGAAAATTATAGAAAATAAAAAGTGATATTATGAGAACATTAAAATTGATTTTGTCGGGTTGGCAATCCGTGGCGCTTGTCGTATCTTTTATGCTGTTTTTTAATATGGAGGTGAGTGGCAAGGGTAAAATAACGAAAAATGCTCCTGTCTTTACGCAATTTATTTATCAGGGAGAGGATGCTATTTATCAAAACAATCCTTTAAAGCCGGGTGAGTTCTATAATCCTATTTTGCAGGGTTGCTATCCCGATCCGAGTATAACGCGGAAAGGGAATGATTATTATTTAGTGTGCTCATCTTTTGCCATGTTTCCCGGGGTGCCTATTTTCCATTCTAATGATTTGGTCAACTGGAAACAAATCGGTCATGTGCTGGACAGAACATCACAATTAAAGGTTGAAGATTGTGGCATTAGTGCCGGTGTATATGCTCCTGCTATAAGATATAATCCCCATAATGATACGTTCTATATGATAACCACTCAATTTTCCGGCGGCTTTGGAAATATGGTGGTAAAGACAAAGAATCCGGAGAATGGCTGGAGTGATCCGGTCAAACTTCAATTTGAAGGCATTGATCCTTCCCTTTTCTTTGATGATAATGGCAAGGCATACGTGGTGCATAATGATGCTCCTGCTCAGGGAGAAGAACGTTATTCGGGACACCGTGTCATAAAAATATGGGATTATGATGTGGAAAATGATAAAGTGGTTCCGGGAACAGACCGGATCATCGTAAACGGTGGCGTCAATATAGAAGAAAAGCCGGTATGGATTGAAGCTCCCCATATCTATAAGAAAGACGGACGTTATTACTTAATGTGTGCCGAAGGAGGAACCGGAGGCTGGCATAGCGAAGTCATTTTTGTGAGTGATCATCCGAAAGGACCTTATCTTCCGGCAAATAATAATCCTATTTTGACTCAACGTTATTTTCCTGCAAACCGGGCGAATAAAGTAGACTGGGCTGGTCATGCAGACTTAGTGGAGGGACCCGACGGAAAATATTATGGTGTATTTTTAGGAATACGCCCCAATGAGAAGAACAGAGTGAATACCGGACGCGAAACTTTTATTCTTCCGGTGGACTGGAGCGGAACATTTCCCGTTTTCGAGAATGGGCTTATCCCTATGAAACCTACATTGAAGATGCCTTCGGGAGTAGAGAACCAGACAGGGAAAAACGGTTATTTGCCTAGTGGCAACTTTGTCTTTAAGGATGATTTTTCCGATAAGACATTAGACTTAAGATGGATCGGTCTTAGAGGTCCTCGTGAAGATTTCGTTGATATGACCGGTAAAGGGTTGCGCATCATTCCTTTTACTGCGAATATCAATGAAGTGAAACCTACTTCTACCTTGTTCTACCGTCAGCAGCATAATCAATTTACCGCGGCAGCGACCATGGAGTACAAGCCGAAAAACGAGAAAGACTTTGCCGGTATAACATGTTATCAAAATGAAAGATATCACTATGTTTTCGGTATCACTAAAAAGGGAAAAGACTATTACCTGATGCTGCAAAGAACCGAAAAAGGGCAAGCGAGTGTCCTGGCTGAGGTGAAAATAGAAATAGAGAAACCTGTGACACTGCAAGTGGCAGCCAATGGAGATGATTATCGTTTTGATTATTCGATTGATGGCAAAAGTTTTACCAATGTAGGAGGAACCGTTTCCGGTGATATTCTTTCTACCAATGTGGCTGGTGGCTTTACAGGAGCAATGATTGGCTTGTATGCAACATCTGTTGGTAATTAATTAGCAACCTTATTATTCCATGATTATGAAAATACATCATCTGTTTTGGAGTATATGTTTATGCTTCAGCACCCATATCTTATTCGCACAGAACTATCAGAAAACATCGTCCGGCATCAAAACCACTGTAAATGCAGTGGATATAGAAGTACAATTCTTTGCGCCTGCTGTGGCGAGAGTAATAAAGTCGCCGGAAGGGGTTGCCTATGAAAAACAGAGTCTTTCTGTAATTGCCAAACCCGAAAAGGTAAGTTTCAAGGCTGATATACAAGATAATAAGATTGTATTGAACACCAGCGAACTAAGTGTCAGTGTGGACACCGGGACGGGAATTGTTTCTTATTTCTCAAAGGATGGCAAGACGTTATTGACAGAGAAATCCGGTATGCAGTTTATCGATTTCGATGATGCCGGGACAAAAACTTATCAGGTTTATCAACCTTTTGTATTGGATAAGGAGGAAGCCATTTATGGTTTGGGGCAATTGCAAAATGGAAAGATGATTCAGCGGAACATGACTAAAAATCTGATACAGGGAAATGTGGAAGATGTGTCACCTTTCTTCCAGTCTACTAAAGGATATGGTGTGTTTTGGGATAACTATTCGCCGACTCTTTTTACGGACAACGAAGTTGAAACATCTTTCCGTTCTGAAGTGGGTGACTGTGTAGACTATTATTTCATGTATGGGAAGAATGCCGATGGTGTGATAGCACAGGTACGCAGCTTGACCGGGCAAGCACCGATGTTTCCTTTATGGACTTATGGTTACTGGCAAAGTAAAGAAAGATATAAGAGCCAGGAGGAAGTGGCAGACGTTGTTCGTAAATATCGTGAATTGGGTATTCCCTTGGATGGCATTATTCAGGATTGGCAATATTGGGGGCATAACTATTTGTGGAATGCGATGGATTTTCAGAATCCGACTTTCAATCATCCTCAAAAGATGATTGAGGATGTCCATGCGATGAACGCACACATGGCTATATCTATCTGGTCGTCATTCGGACCGATGACCAAACCTTATAGAGAATTGGACAAAAAAGGGATGTTGTTTGACTTCACTACCTGGCCGCAATCGGGATTGGAGTCATGGCCCCCCAACATGGAATATCCTTCCGGTGTAAGAGTGTATGATGCTTACAATCCCGAAGCGCGTGATATTTATTGGAAATATCTGAATGACGGAATTTTCAAACTGGGGATGGATGCCTGGTGGATGGACTCTACCGAACCCGACCATTTGGACTGGAAGCCGGAGGATATGGATACCAAAACCTATCTGGGCTCGTTCCGTAAGGTGCGCAATGCTTATCCGTTGATGACTGTCGGAGGGGTTTACGACCATCAGCGTGCAGTGACTTCGGACAAACGCGTGTTTATTTTAACCCGTTCCGGATTCTTGGGGCAGCAACGTTATGGTGCAAATGTATGGAGTGGTGATGTAGCTTCCACATGGGAGAGTTTTAGAAATCAGATTCCTGCCGGATTAAACTTTTCTTTGTGTGGTATGCCTCACTGGAACAGTGATATTGGCGGCTTTTTTGCAGGACATTATAATAAAAGCTGGAATGATGATAGTGCTTCGAAAAATCCATTGTATCAGGAGCTTTATGTGCGTTGGTTGCAGTTTGGAACGTTCAATCCGATGATGCGTTCGCACGGGACGGATGTTTATAGGGAAATCTATAAGTTCGGAAAGAAGGGCGAGCCTGTATATGATGCTATCGAGAAGATGATAGGTTTGCGTTACTCTCTGTTGCCTTATATTTATTCTACTTCCTGGGAGGTGAGCAATCGTCAATCGAGTTTTATGCGCGCTTTGATGATGGATTTTGTAGACGACAGAAAGGTGTGGGATATCAATGACGAATATATGTTTGGTAAATCGATTCTTGTGGCTCCGATTGCTCATGCACAATATACACCGGAAGCTGTAGTAAAAGTCTCCGAAGAAGAAGGATGGAACAGAGATGGAGCGAAAAAAACGGAAACTGACGTTGCTGTGGATTTCACGGAAACGAAATCTACTAACATATACTTGCCGGCAGGAACGCTATGGTATGACTTCTGGACGAACGAGAAACACGAAGGCGGAAAGGAAATTGCCAAAGAGACTACACTGGATGTTATTCCATTGTATGTAAAAGCGGGTAGTATCATTCCTGTCGGTCCACAAGTTCAGTATGCAACTGAAAAACCGTGGGATCATCTTGAATTGAAGGTGTATGCGGGTGCGAATGGAAACTTCATTTTATATGAAGATGAATTTGATAATTATAATTACGAAAAAGGAGCTTATACGGAAATTCCAATCTCTTGGAATAATGCATCTCGTAAATTGACGATAGGGGCAAGAAAAGGTGCGTATGAGGGAATGTTGAAGAACCGTAAGTTTACTGTAACCCTTCAGGACGGAACTCAAAAAAGCGTTGATTATAGTGGGAAGGCAGTTTCTGTAAAGTTTTGATTGTAAATAAAATGTGTGATTATGTCAGTAGAAAAGAATCTGAAAAGTAGAAATAGGATGAAGTTTTTTATAGTAATGGCTATGCTATTGGGGAGTAGCGTTGCAAGTGCAGAAAATAAACAGGTAACAAGTCCTGATGGGAAGCTGGTAGTAACAGTCTCAGATACGGATGGAAGACCTTCTTATTCTGTTAGTTATGACAATGTTCTCTTTTTGCAACCATCTCCATTGGGGATGGTTGCAAATATAGGAGATTTCTCATCGGGGATGTCGCTGGAGAAGAATGTTTCAACCAATAAAATAGATGAAACATACGAGTTGGCTTCTATTAAAAAGAGCAAGGTACATTATGTGGCGAATGAAGCTGTATTTTCGTTTACACAACAAGGGAAAACAATTTATGACGTTATATTCCGCATAAGTAATAACGATGTTGCTTTTAAATATAAGATGTATCCGCAAGGTGAGACACTAAGCTGCGTGGTTGAGCAAGAAGCCACAGGATTTGTGTTTCCTGACGGAACCACCACTTTCCTTTGTCCGCAAAGTAAACCGATGGGAGGATTTGCCCGTACTTCTCCAAGTTATGAGACGTCTTATACGGCAGATGATGCCGCAGGGAAGAATGGCTGGGGAGAAGGATACACATTTCCCTGTCTGTTCCGTAATGGGGATAACGGTTGGGTGCTTGTTTCCGAAACGGGAGTAAATGGTGGATATTGTGCGAGCCGTCTGTTGGGACACAAAGGAGGAACGTATACAATCGGATTTCCGCAAGAAGGTGAAGCGAATGGGAATGGTACGGTTTCTCCGGGGATAGCGTTACCGGGCGAGACGCCTTGGCGTACTATCACTGTGGGCAAGACTTTGGCTCCGATAGTGGAGACAACGGTTCCTTTTGATGTTGTAAAACCGCTTTATCAGGCAAAAGGAGAGTATACGTATGGCCGGGGTTCATGGAGCTGGATTATCGGTATGGATGGAAGTACTAATTATAAAGAGCAACTCCGGTATATTGATTTCTCGGCAGCAATGGGCTATCAGTCCGTGTTGGTGGATGCTTTGTGGGATAAGCAAATAGGACGTGATAAAATGGAAGAATTGGCTAAATATGGGAAGGACAAAGGGGTAGCTCTTTATTTGTGGTATAATTCGAATGGGTATTGGAATGATGCTCCGCAAACTCCGCGGGGGATTATGAATAATGCCATAGCCAGACGTAAGGAGATGAGATGGATGCAAAGCATTGGTATCCGTGGAATAAAAGTTGACTTTTTCGGAGGTGACAAGCAAATGACTATGCAGCTGTATGAAGATATCTTGTCGGATGCAAACGAGTACGGTCTTCTGGTTATTTTCCATGGATGTACTTTGCCTCGTGGCTGGGAACGTATGTATCCTAACTTCGCATCGAGCGAGGCTGTATTGGCTAGTGAAAATCTTCATTTCTCTCAAGGCAGCTGTGATCATGAGGCTTTTAATGCTACCTTACACCCGTTTATTCGTAACACGGTAGGTAGCATGGATTTCGGCGGTAGTGCATTGAACAAATATTATAATGCGGATAATGCTCCGCGGGGAAGCCGGCGGATGACATCGGATGTCTACGCACTGGCTACGGCGGTGCTATTTCAGAGTCCGGTACAGCATTTCGCCCTGGCACCGAATAACCTGACCGATGCTCCGTCGTGGGCTATTGATTTTATGAAAGAGGTGCCCACGACTTGGGATGAGGTACGTTTCATTGACGGTTATCCTGGTAAATACGTTATTCTTGCCCGTCGTCATGGTGACAAATGGTATATTGCCGGAGTAAATGCGCAGAAGGAAACACTGAAACTTAAAGTTAATTTGCCGATGTTCTCCAATGGAGAAAAGGTGAGACTGTTTAGTGATGATAAGGCATTGCAGGGTGGTGTGAAACAAATAGAAATAGGAAAGAAACAAGAATTACAGTTGGCTATTCCTTGCAATGGCGGAGTATTGATAACCCAATAACCATTTAAAATAAAAGAATATGAGAAACTTAAAATTTTTAGGCGTGTCGTTTTTGTTGGCAATGGCTGCCGCCACATCGGGAACTGCACAAAATCCTATTATACAGACAAAATATACTGCCGATCCGGCTCCGATGGTATATAACGATACCGTTTTCCTTTATACAACCCATGACGAGGATGATGCCGAAGGATTCAAAATGTTGGACTGGTTACTTTATACCTCCACCGATATGGTCAATTGGACCGATCACGGAGCGGTCGCTTCTCTGAAGAGTTTTGATTGGGTGAAACGTGATAACGGTGCCTGGGCAGAACAAGTCATCGAGCGTAATGGTAAGTTTTACATGTATTGCCCGATTCACGGTAATGGTATTGGCGTATTGGTATCCGACTCTCCTTACGGTCCTTTTAAAGACCCTTTGAACAAACCGTTGGTTTGGCAAAAGGAGCATTGGGATGATATTGACCCTACCGTGTTTATTGATGATGACGGGCAAGCTTATATGTATTGGGGCAATCCGAATGTTTATTATGTAAAGTTGAATGAGGACATGATTTCATATTCGGGGGAAATAGTTAAATTGGCTGATAGACCGGAACATTATCAGGAAGGACCGTGGGTATATAAACGTAACGGTCGTTATTATATGGCTTTCGCTTCTACTTGTTGTCCGGAAGGGATTGGCTATGCCATGAGTGACAAAGCTACCGGACCATGGAGTACGAAAGGATATATTATGCGTCCAACGGAAAGAACCAGAGGGAATCATCCCGGAATTATTGATTATAAAGGCAGTTCTTATGTGTTCGGCCTAAATTATGATTTGCTTCATCTGGAGACTTTCGACCATAAAGAACGCCGTTCGGTATCCGTTGCAAAAATGCATTATAATCCGGATGGAACTATTCAGGAAGTGCCTTATTGGCAGGATACGAAACTGGAACAGATTGAAAACTTTAATCCTTACCGTAGAGTGGAAGCCGAAACAATGGCTTGGGGATATGGTCTTAAAGCTGAAAATCATAAGAATGGTGGTTTGTATATAACCGATATTGATGATAATGAATATCTGTGTGTGCGTGGTGTCGACTTTGGCAAGAAGGGAGCAAAGAAATTCAGTGTAAGCGCAGCTTGTGTTGAAAAAGGCGGAATGATAGAAATTCGTCTGGACAGCACGGAAGGTCCGGTAATAGGCTGTGTCAGTATATCACCGACAGGAGGACTGGATATATATAAACAGATGTCATGCCGGATAAAGAATGCAAAGGGGGTACATGACCTTTATTTCTGCTTTAAAGGAGAGAAAGGAAACAAACTTTTCAATCTGGATTATTGGGAATTTAAATAGCTTTTCATAAAAAAAAATAGGATTGTAATATATTGATAATCAATATGGTTATTGGGGCGTGCTACAAGGGAAAAGATAGATGTAACATTGAAAATAAAGATGTTATTTAGGAAAAGAAGCCCGTAACATGATTATATTTGTAGTTTTGTGAACTGGCATACCTTTGCAGAAAAGATCAGTGAATCGTATTTGATTATCAAAAAATAAGAAGTATTATGAAGAATACACAGGCAATGCAATTAATGTCAATCGTCTGGCTCTCCGCATTTATGTTGGGGATGACAGTGATGTCATGTAACTCAAAGAAAGAACAGCAATTACCGGCTATTGGAAAATCTGTGGCTCTCTTTGATTATTTCTCTTACAAGGGAAATGATGACTTTTATATATCCAATCCTCTATCAGGTGAGGACTATTTCTACAATCCTATTTTGCCGGGATGGTATTCCGATCCTAGTGTTTGCACAAATGGAGAAGGTGACTACTTTCTCGTAACATCTACATTCACTTATTTCCCCGGTGTTCCTATTTTCCACAGCAAGGACTTGGTGAACTGGAAACAGATAGGGCATGTATTGAACCGTGCTTCGCAATTAGTGAATATGGAAGGGCAGAAAGTGAGTGGCGGCATTTTTGCTCCGGCTATTTCTTATAATCCGCATAACAAGACCTATTATATGGTGACAACCAATGTAGGGGCCGGAAATTTCTTTGTGAAGACACAAGACCCGTTTGGTGAATGGTCGGAGCCTATTATGTTGCCGGAAGTCGGGGGTATTGATCCTTCTTTCTTTTTTGATGAAGATGGCAAGGCATATATTGTTAATAATGATGAGGCTCCGGATAATAAGCCTGAATATAGCGGACACCGTACCATACGCATACAAGAGTTTGATGTGAAAACAGATAAGACGATCGGTCCCCGTAAGATTCTTGTAAACAAAGGAGCTCAACCGGCAGACAAGCCAATCTGGATAGAAGGTCCTCATTTGTATAAGATAAATGGAAAGTATTTCTTGATGTCTGCCGAAGGTGGAACGGGGAATTGGCATTCGGAAGTGATTTTCCGTGGTGATTCTCCGATGGGTAAATTTCTTCCATGGAAAAACAATCCGATTCTGACGCAAAGACATTTGAATTCTGACCGTCCTAATTCGGTAACTTGTGCTGGTCATGCTGACTTGATTCAGACAAAAGAGGGAGATTGGTGGGCTGTTTTTCTGGCTTGCCGCCCTATTAATAATCAGTTTGAGAATTTGGGACGTGAAACATTCATGATGCCGGTGAAATGGAGCGAAGACGGATTCCCGTATATGACTCAAGGCGATGATTTGGTACCTATGATTGTAAAACGTGAAGGTGCGAAACGCGATACGACAGTTACTTATGGTAATTTCGAGTTAATAGAGAACTTTGATTCTTCTGTACTTGATATGCGATGGATGACTTTGAGAACTTCTGCATCCGAACTATATTCATTGACGGAAACACCCGGATATCTGACCTTGAAGTGTGCGGATATTAGCGCTACGGAAAAGAAGACCCCGGCATTTGTCTGCCGTCGGTTACAACATCATAAATTTGAATGTGCTACCCGTATGTTGTTCAATCCTTCTGACGATAAGGAGACAGCCGGAATGTTGTTGTTTAAAGATGAGACGCATCAATATTTCTTCTGTTTGAATAAAGTGGGTGAGAATAAAACTATTTCTCTGAAGCAAATCGGTGAAAAGGAGCAGACATTGGCTTCAGATGAAATAGATGCAGATACAAATGAGGTATATTTGAAATTAATATCTCAAGGAATTGGTTACGATTTCTATTATTCTGTTGATGGTGAAAAAAACTGGAAACTGCTTTGTAAAGATGTAGACCCCAGTTATCTCTCTACTACAACGGCTGGTGGATTTACCGGTGCTACAATCGGATTATACGCTACTTGCAAATAATGATTTTTTTTATATAAATCTAAATACTAGTAACTATGAGTGGTATTTATAATGATAGCTAATTCAATTAAAAAAGAATGATGATTAGAAAACAATGTAGTTAATTAACATCTTAAACTAATGGTAATGAAAAATGTAACGAAGAAAATTCAAAAAATTCCTTACCTGTTTCTCCTTATGTTGTTTAGTTTTGTAACAGCATCAGCACAGAAAGGGATAACGGTGAGGGGAACGGTTCTTGATGGTCATGGTGAGACAATCATTGGAGCCTCGGTAATTTTAAAAGGTAATAATTCAGTAGGTACAATCACAGATATAGATGGCAATTTTGTATTGACTGTGCCCAATGAAAAGTCCGTCCTTGTTGTTTCGTATGTAGGAATGAAACCGCAGGAGGTAAAAGTGGTTTCCAAAGGTCTTATTAAAGTAACATTGGAAGATGACACCCAGCAACTGGAAGAAGTCGTTGTGGTGGGTTACGGACAACAAAAGAAAGCGAGTGTGGTAGGTGCTATTGCACAAACCACTGGTGAGACATTACAGCGTGCAGGTGGTGTGTCGAATGTAGGTGCGGCATTGACGGGTAACTTGCCGGGTGTGGTGACTTCTGCCTCCACTGGTATGCCGGGTGACGAAGATCCGAAAATTGTAATTCGTAGCGTTAGTTCGTGGAATAATAGCGAACCGCTTATCCTTGTGGACGGTATCGAACGTCCGATGAGCAGTGTGGACATGAGTTCCGTACAGTCTATATCTGTATTGAAGGATGCATCGGCAACTGCTGTTTATGGTGTGAAGGGTGCCAATGGTGTCATCCTTGTAACCACTAAACGCGGTAACGAAGGTCGCGCCAAGATTGACGTCAGCATGAACATGACGGCTAAAGTGGTTTCTGCTCTGCCGGGAAGATTGGAGTCGGCAGATGCGTTGTATGTGCGTAATCAGGCTGCCGAATATGAGTTAGGCTTGAATCCTGCTTCTTGGAATAAAGTATTGCCGATGGAGACGATTGACAAATATCGCCATCCTGCTAATCTGGAAGAGGCCGAACGTTATCCGAACGTTGACTGGCAGAAAGAGCTTTTCAAAGATTATGCCATGTCATACAATCCGAGCATCAACCTGTCGGGTGGTACACGTCACGTCAAATATTTTGCTGCGGTAGACTTTCTGCACGAAGGTGACTTGTTCCGCGAATGGGACAATAACCGTGGTTATCAGGCAGGTTATGGATTCAACCGTATCAACGCACGTAGTAATTTGGACTTCAAGATTACCAAAACTACCGTATTGAAAGCCAATATTTTCGGTTCTTATGGTGTGAAGAAATCACCATGGGGAGTTGCCGACGATTCATTTGGTGCTTCACAATTGTGGCAGGCTGCCTACAGTTCTCCGTCAGACGCTTTCTTGCCCCGTTATTCCGACGGTACGTGGGGATATTACAAACCCAATTCGCAAGGTGCGCCGAACTCTGTGTTGAATCTCGCCAATGCAGGCTATGAAATGCTTACTACTACCCGTGTCAATACCGACTTTGTACTGGAACAGGATTTGAGTTTCCTTGTAAAAGGCTTACGCGCAAGTGCCATGATTTCGTGGGACAACGTGTTTGTGGAAGCCGGTCGTGGTGTCAATGACTTGAATCACGGGACGCAGACCAAATGGATAGATCCGGAAACAGGCGAGGTGCATTATAGCAATGCGCAAACCGACTCTAAAACCGGACTCGATTTCCAGGAAGGTATCTTGTGGTCTACAGCAGGTGGTGCTGTGCGGGACTGGTCTACTCAACGCAATCTTTTTTATCAAGGACAATTGTCATGGAGCGGCAAGTTCGGCGACCACGATGTCAGCGCCATGGGAGTGTTCAACCGTACCGAACGAAGCACTGGTAGCGAGTTCCCTCACTATCGTGAAGACTGGGCGTTCCGCGCTACTTACAGTTATGCCAACCGTTATTTCTTGGAATACAACGGTGCATACAACGGTTCCGAGAAGTTTAGTCCCGACTATCGTTTCGAGTTGTTTAACTCAGGTGCGTTGGGCTGGATGATAAGCGAAGAAAAATTCTTCAAGCCTCTCCGCAAGTGGGTAGATATGTTGAAAGTACGTTATTCTGTCGGTGAGGTAGGTGACGACAACCTTGGTATTCGTTTCCTCTATGCTACACAGTGGGCTTATGGAGGTAAGTCTTTCCACGGTTTGAACAATCGTACCGAATCTCCTTACACTTGGTACAAGGAAGCCACAGTAGGTAATCCTGATGTACATTGGGAAACAGCTTTGAAGCAGAATATAGGTGTTGATTACGCTTTCTTCGATGGTTTGCTTGCCGGTAGTTTGGAATTTTTCTATGACAAGCGTTCGGACATTCTTGTAGCCGGCGACAAACGTGCCACTCCCGGTTATTTAGGAATTTCCGCCCCGGCTGCCAACTTAGGACGTGTGCGTACGAAAGGATATGAATTGGAACTCCGTGTAAACAAAACATTGAACAACGGTCTTCGTCTGTGGGGTAACTTCAATATGACTCATGCTGAAAACAAGATTCTCAAATACGATGACCCTGTGTTGCGTCCTGCATACCAAAAGTCGGAAGGATTTGCCATCGGACAAGACCACGCTCATCTTACGGCAGGATTTGCCAACACGTGGGACGAAGTATTCGCCATGCCTACACACAATACGATGAACGATCAGAAATTGCCCGGACAGTACATCACTATGGACTATAACGGTGATGGCGTGATAGATGCCAACGACAGTGCTCCCTACGGTTATACGGGTACTCCCGAAAATACGTACAACGCCACTATCGGATTCGATTACAAGGGATTCAGTTGCTTTGTACAATTCTATGGAGTGACCAATGTCAACCGTTATGTAGGTTTTACTTCCTTGCATAATAACGTGAATACTGTATTTGACGAAGGCGTATTCTGGTCGAAAGACCGTTTTGATGCAGATGCTCCCATGCCTCGTATCAATTCTACTCCGAGCTATTATGAAGGTACTCGCTTCCATTACGACGGTTCGTTTATTCGTCTGAAGAATGCTGAAGTGGCTTATACCTTTACACAACCATGGGTAAAGAAAATCGGATTGAACAGATTTAAAATATTCCTGAACGGAAACAACCTTTGGGTATGGTCGCGTATGCCGGATGACCGCGAATCGAACTTTGCAGGTACGGGATTGGCTTCGCAAGGTGCTTATCCTACTGTACGTCGTTTCAATCTGGGTATTAAGTTTGACCTCTAAAACATCATCGAATTATGAAAAAATACATTATAAAATATGCTGTAATGGCTTGTTTGAGTCTCGGATTGGCGGGTACGGCTGCTTCGTGTACCGACTATCTGGACAAGGCACCCGAATCGGATGTCACTCCGGAAAATGCCTTTAAGGACTTCCACAATTTTCAGGGATTTGTAGAAGAGCTTTATGCTTGTATTCCCGACATGGCCAAACAATACTGGTCAAACTCCTGGAACTGGGGTGAAGACGAAGTGATTGGTGTAGACTGCAATTATCACATGGGATATAAAGTGGACCAAGGCGACTTTTGGGGATGGCAGGCTGAACACGACGGCTGGGGAGCCGGATTTATGGATTGCAAAACGCTGAATCTGGACTTTACTACTCCGAACGACGGATTCAGATGGAACCGCGACTTGTGGCCCGCTTCTTGGTACGGAATCCGTAAATGTAATATGGGACTGGCAAATCTGGATCTGCTTACCGATGCAACGCAGGAACAGAAGAACGCCATTGCCGGACAGCTTTATTTCTTCCGCGGGTGGTTCCATTTCATGCTGATACAATATTTCGGCGGATTGCCTTATATTGATAAGGTGTTGCCTCCCAACGAAACATTCAACGAGCCGCGACTCAGCTATCACGAATGTGCTGACAAGGCTGCCGATGATTTCCGGATGGCTGCCGACCTGCTGCCTATTGATTGGGACAAGACATCTATCAGCCCGAGCACGAAAGGAAACAACCAACTGCGCATCAACAAAATCATGGCACTGGGCTATTTAGGCAAAAACTATCTGTGGGCAGGAAGCCCGTTGATGAACAAGGTGTCCACAGGAAGCGAATCCTACAATCAGGAATATTGCCGGAAGGCTGCCGAAGCGTTCGGGGAGTTGCTTACGCTGGTAGAGAAAAAACAGACGCAATATAGTTTGGTAGACTTTGAGGACTATTCCGACCTCTTCTACACATACGGAAAGAATGCTCAAATGCCAGGTTCTACAGAAGCATTGTTCAGAGGATTGGTGGCAGATGGCTGGCAGAACTCTGCTTTTGGTTTAGCTCTTCAGTTTGTGCCTGCTAGTTATAAGAAGGAGAACAATCCGCAACTCTCGCCCACAGCCAACTATGTGCATTATTACGGTATGGCAAACGGATTGCCGCTCGACGACCAGGAATCCAAGTGGGACAAAAATCATCCTTGGAAAGGACGCGACCCGCGCTTCTATCATGACATTCGCTTCGATGGTTCGCCTATGGTATCTGATGCAAAGAAGGATTCGAAGGAGGTTGGTGACTTAGCCGTTGCATCTCTCTATACAGGCGGAAACGCTCGTGACGACCAGTTCGGAAGCCGTACCGGATTCCTGCTCGGCAAATTTATTCCGGTGACAGCTAATAAATGGGATGAAGGCTGGGGATGGAGTCCGCAGTTGCATATCTATTGCAGCTATATGCGTCTGGCGGACATTTACCTGATGTATGCCGAAGCTGCGGCAAATGCTACCGGCTCGTCTGCAGGAAAGTCAACCAACTGCACGCTCACAGCACTGGCCGCAATCAACACCATCCGCAAACGTGCGGGAGTAGAAGGTGTCAATGACAAATATACCGGTTCAATCGATCTGTTCAACAGTGAGATTCGCCGTGAACGTGCGGTAGAACTTGCATACGAAGGACACCGTTTCACTGACTTGCGTCGTTGGCTGCTTATCGACAAGAAACCTTATACCGAAAAGACCGCTGTCGATTTCCAACGCGTAGGCGAACTTGCCGAGAATCCGCAGGAAACAGCTGTAAGTGGCTATACATATCGGGTAATCGTGACGCGTAATTTCACGGAGAAGCATTACTGGTTGCCTCTGAAATTGTCTGACGTGACCTTGTATCCGGAGTTCTATCAGAATCCGGGATGGTAAACAAGTGACTTATTAAACGAAATAGAATATCATGAAACAAATTCATAAAAATATAATTCTTAGCGCCGGACTGTTGTTTGCTTCTGCCGGGCTGATGGCTCAGACGGATGTGGAGAAGACTGATACATTGGCTCAGAAAGTGAATGTGGCTTTCCGCACAGTGGACCGGGCGGATTTGATGGGTGGTGTCTCGTCCGTCAATGTAGAGGAACTGACTAATAAAAGTTATTCGCTGTACAGTCTCGACAATATGCAATCTTTAGTGGGAGGTTACAACGGACAATTATGGAACATGGGCGAAGCATTGGTATTGGTAGACGGAGTCCCTCGTGAGGCAAACAACATTCGTCCTACCGAAATAGCCCAAATCACATTCCTCAAAGCAGCGCAAGCCGTGGTGCTTTACGGCAGCCGTGGTGCGAAAGGAGTCATCCTTATCACCACGAAGCGCGGATGCGATAAAGACTTGCGGGTGAGTGCGCGTGCCAATGTCGGTATCAATGTGCCTAAAAGCTATCCTAAATATCTGGCTTCTGCCGAATACATGACGTTGTATAACGAGGCGTTGCGCAACGACGGGTTGGATCCCGCTTTCTCGGATGAGCAGATTTACAATTATGCAAGCGGAAGTAACCCTTACCGTTATCCGAACATCAACTTCTTTTCCGACGACTATATTCGGAAGACAAGTCAGGACTATAACGGAGTGGCCGAGTTTTCGGGGGGCGGACGCTACGCCAACTTCTATACGAACATCGGTTACGAGAGTTCCAACGACTTGCTCAACTTCGGTGAAAGTAAGAACAACCGCAACTCGCGCCTGAATATTCGCGGTAATGTGGATTTGCGTATGAACGACTGGATCAGCGGTTGGGTAAATGCAAATGCTATCTTCTACGATTCCCGTCACGATAAGGCAGACTACTGGGCCAACTCGGCTACGTTACGTCCGACTGCTCCCGGTTCGGCGCCTCTTGTACCTTTCATTCCCATTGAGTTTGTCGATAAAAACGATGCTGCTTCGTGGACGTTGATAAACAATAGCAATTACCTTATTGACGGCAAATATCTATTGGGAGGTACGCAGTTGAACATGACTAATCCTTTTGCTGCCATGTATGCGTCCGGTTATCAGAAAGCTACTTCACGTCGTTTCCAGTTTGATGCGGGAATCAACCTCGATTTGTATAAGGTGCTGAAAGGATTGTCATTCCGTACACAGTTCTCCGTAGACTACGGAACTTCTTACATCACTTCTATCGACGACGATTATGCAGTGTATGAAGCCTCTTGGAACAATGCTTTCGGAAGCGACCGTATTACTTCATTGACCAAGTACAATATGGACAAGCATACCGGTACACAAAACGTATCAGGCAGTACGGCGTATCAGACCATTTATTTCTCTGCACAGTTCGGCTATCAGAACACTTTTGCTAACAATCATCATGTGAATGCATTGTTGTTAGCTCAAGGCAGCCAGCAGACCTATTCAGGTACCTACCATCGCACCAGCAATGCCAACTTGGGTTTGCAACTCGATTATAACTATGCCGGTAAATATTACGCCGATCTCAGCATGGCAGCGGTTCATTCCGCTAAATTGCCCGAAGGCAACCGGATAGGGCTTTCTCCTTCGTTTACGTTGGGATGGCGTCTTTCCGAAGAGGGGTTCCTCAAAGATGCCGACTGGCTCGATAACCTGAAACTGACGGCAGGCTATAGTGTGCTCAATCAGGATTTGGATATCAGTGATTACTACATGTATGCTACTAAGTTTACACAGGCAGGTACATGGTGGGGATGGAGCGAGGTAAACAACTCGATGCAGACCACCGACTTCCTGCAAGGTGGAAACCCTGATCTCGGCTACATCAAGCGTAAGGAATTTACGGTAGGACTGGATGCTTCTCTTTGGAAGGGATTGGTGAGACTCAATGCCAATTACTTCATGACCAACACCGAAGGATTGCTGGCGCAGCCCCAAAATTATCCGTCTTATTTCCAGACTTATTATCCGAAGTCCGACATGCGTCCTTATATCAACATGAACAACCAGCGTCGTACAGGTGTGGACTTGAGTGTAAACGTGGGCAAAAAGCACGGCGACTTTGAATGGAATGTGGGACTTGTGGGTATGTACTACACCTCTAAGAACACCAAATGGGACGAGAATGTGAAATATGACTGGCTGAAAGCCGAAGGTGAGGCGATTGATGCTTTGCGCGGATATCAATGCATCGGATTCTTCAAAGACGCTGCCGATGTGGAAAGTTCAGCAAAGGTGAATGCTAATACCAAACCCGGTGATTTGAAGTATGTAGACCAGAACAACGACGGTGTCATCAACGAGCAAGACCAAGTGGTGTTGGGCAAATGGGGTGCTTCCTGGGTGATGGGTCTCAACCTGACTGCCAAGTACAAAGGATTCACATTGTTTGTGGCAGGCACCGGATCGTTTGGCGGCAAAGGACTGAAGGATAACAGTTATATGCACGTGTATGGCGATCGCAAATATTCCGAAGTGGTTCGCGGACGTTGGACGGAAAAGACGGCAGATATCGCTACATACCCGCGTCTCACCACACAAGGTGGCGACCTGAACTTTGTAGCTTCCGACTTCTGGTTGTATGACACTTCACGTTTCGATTTGAACCGTGTTCAATTGTCTTACGACTTCCCGGCTGCCATGCTGAAAGGCAAACTTGTGAAAGGTTTACAAATCTATGCCAACGGAACAAGCCTGTTGACCTTGGCGAAGGAGCGTAAATATATGGAGATGAATGTAGGGACTTCTCCCCAATGCCGTTCGTACGCACTGGGTGTAAAGGTAGACTTTTGATGGGTCTCTCGTTGTAGAATATAAAAATATAGAATAAATAAGTCATGAAGAAAATTATAACAATATGTGCCTTTGCCGCTTGTCTGACCGGATGCGATGACTTGTTCGAACCGGCTATCGAGAACAACCTCGGACTGGAATATATGTACGAGAATTCGCAATATGCCGAAGGAATACTGGCAAATGCCTATACACGCATACCCTGCGCAGGCTATTCTTTCAACGACGTGGCTACCGATGATGCTGTGAGCAATGATGCGGAAAACAGCTGGCGTAAAATAGCCTCCGGCATGTGGACGGCAAACAACAATCCTGCCGACCGTTGGACTTCCTGCCGTTCTGCCATACAGTACATCAATCTTTTCCTTGCCAATGCCGACAAGGTGAAATGGGCGAAAGACGAAGTGGTGGCGCAGATGTTCTGCGACCGTGAGAAAGCGGAAGCCTATGGCTTGCGTGCCATGTATATGTATTACCTTCTCGAAGCCCATGCGGGCTATACCGAAGACGGTGTGTTGATGGGGGTGCCTATCTTGACTGAACCGGAAGCTGCCGGATCCAACTTCAATGTGCCACGCAGCACATTTGTAGACTGCATGAAGGCGTTGAAAGAAGATGCCCGGTTAGCACTCGAAGGATTGCCTTGGGAATATGGTGATGCAGCGGAAATGCAACGCTTGTCTGCTAAATATGCAGGAGCAGACCAAAGCAAAGTCACCCGTGTGTTTGGTGCAAACTTTATCGGTCGTATGTCCGGCAAGGTGGTGGAAGCGTTTGTGGCAAAAGCGGATTTGCTCGCTGCCAGTCCGGCATATAGCGACCAGTCAGGCGTTGATTGGAAAACGGCTGCTGCCAGTGCTGCAAAGGTACTGAATCATATCGGAGGGGTAGACGGTATGGATCCTACCGGATGGACATGGTATTGCAATGCGGACGATATTGAAAACCTTAGCCCTACCGAATCACCTGCTGAAATTCTGTGGCGTGGTGAACGTGCCAAATCCCTCTCGCTCGAAGAAGATAACTTCCCGCCTACACTCTACGGTAACGGACGTATCAACCCAACTCAAAATCTGGTGGATGCATTCCCGATGCTGAACGGTTATCCGGTGTCTCATCAGTCCGGTGAATATGATGAAAATCTTCCGTACGCTAACCGTGACCCGCGTTTGGAAGCATACATTCTCTATAATGGTGGCAAGGCAGGCAATACGAATAAGGAAATCTTTACGGCAGCCGACGGAACTACCAATGATGCGCTGAACAAGGTGGTAGGACGTTCTACCCGTACCGGATATTATCTGCGCAAACTGTTGCGTCAGGACATCAGCCTCGACCCGAATGCGAAAGCCGACCAGTATCATTATACACCGCGCATCCGCTACACCGAGATATTCTTGGCGTATGCCGAAGCGGCAAATCAGGCGTACGGTCCGCAAAATAAGGGCGGCAACAGCTATTCTGCTTATGACGTGATGAAAAAGTTGCGCCACCGTGCCGGCATCGGTCTCGACAATGGTGATGCTTACTTGGAATCCATCAAGAACGATCAGGCGAAGATGGCGGAACTTATCCGCAACGAACGTCGCATCGAACTTTGTTTCGAAGGTTTCCGTTTCTGGGATTTGCGCCGTTGGAAGAGCAATCTGACCGAAGCTGCCAAAGGGATGAATATCAGTGGAACCCGTTATACTCCGATGGAGGTAGACAAACGCTCGTTCAGTGAGTATATGTATTACGGTCCTATTCCTTATTCGGAAGTTCTTAAGTATGACGAACTGAAACAGAATCAGGGTTGGTAAACCGATAGTGTAAATTTAATAAAATGCTAAAGCATACTATGATTATGAATAAGACAATAATGAAATGCATGGTCCTTGGCTTGTTGTTTGCCGGCTGTGAAAACGGAGACAAAGAATTCGACGACTACGAATATCAGACCATCAGTTTTGCTACTCAGACTCCTATACGCACCATCACATTGGGCGAAGATGTATATCCTACCGAACTAGACAATGAATATCGGATGCAGATCATCGCTACATTGGGCGGTGTGTGGTCAAACCGCAAAGAGCGCACGGCACAGATTGTTATCGATGAAAGTTTGTGTGCCAATGCTTATTTCGATAATGGCGAGCCGATACGTCCAATGCCTAAGGAGTATTATACCTATTCTTCGGAACAAGTGGTATTTCCCAAAGGAGACATTTACGGACGTATGGACATACAGTTGACCGATGCCTTCTTCAATGATCCTCTCACGCCCGAACTCACCTATGTCATTCCGGTGCGGTTGGCACAGGCTTCAGACTCTATCTTGTCGGGCAAACCTAAAGTTGAGTCTCCCAATCGCTTGAATGCGGCAGACTGGGACGTGCTTCCCAAGGACTATGCGCTTTATGGGGTGACTTACAAAAACAAGTATGAGGGCACTTGGTTGAGTCGTGGCACGGACCAGCTCGACATTAATGGGAACACTTCTACGCTTAACCGTAACCCGCAGAATATAGAGAAAGCAGACTTACGTACATTGGGAACTATTGCCCTCAACAAAGTGCGTTATCCTCTTTCGCTTTCGGTGGATGTGGTAAATGACAAAGGCGAAGCTTCCAAACAAACGTTGACAATGGACTTGGTGATAACAGTTGACGACAACGGCAATTGCTCCATCACTACCGACACGCCGGGGGCTCAGGCAAGCGGTTCGGGCAAGTGGACCTATCATGGTGCCAAGAAAGCGTGGGGCGACAAAGACCGCGACCTGTTCGAACTGACCTATGAAGTGACTTATGCGCCTTATGTGTTGAATGCTGTGACCGGTGAAATGGGTACTGCCAAATGTAGCAGCACGGACGCGCTGGTGTCACGCGACAGACAGAGCAAATTCGAAACTTTTAACGTGAAGTTGAAGTGAACCGCAATCTAAACAATTCAAAAAAACTACATGAAGATGAATAGAAAAAATAATATGGTATGGGGCACGCTGGTAGCAGCTTTGCTGGCTTCTTGCGTGGATACCGAGATTGCCGATGTCACGGTGGCAAAACCGGAGTCGATAGCGCAATACGAGTATCTGAATGATTATGCCCCGCTGAAATCGTACATAGACCGTGCAGCTAATCCCGATTTTAAATTGGGATTAGCGTTGGCAGCCAACGAATTTATCGAAGGAGGGTTGGTGTTTCGTTTAGCGGAAGCCAACTTCGACGAAGTGACCGCAGGCAACGCGATGAAATATGCTTCGTGTGTGAACGATAAAGGGGAGATGAATTTCGAAACTGTGGATAAATTTGTCACTGCCGCCCAAGCTGCCGGAATTACTATATATGGACATACGTTGGCTTGGCATGCACAGCAGAATAATAAGTATTTGAATTCTTTGATTAAAGACAAAGAATTGCCGCCTGCTGTAGGAGAAGGAAATTGCTTGCATATCAATACTCCTGAAGCGAAGGCGAATCCATGGGATTGGCAAAATTACTATGATTTGGAATCTCCTCTTTTACAAGGGCAATCTTATGTGTTTTCTATGAGAACCAAGGCTTCATCAGCTGTGACATTTCCGCTTTGGATAGAAACACCGAATGCTGGTAATACACATTATGGCATACCACAGATTTCAGCAGGAACTACATGGAGCACAATAAGCATTGAATTTACACCTAATAGTGATTGTTCTCGTTTGTTATTCAATTTCGGACAGTTTGGAGGAGATCTTTGGTTTGATGACATGGTGCTGGTTGAAAAAGGTTCTGAGCAAAATATGATAAAGAACGGAACTTTTGAAGAAGGAAATCTGCCTTCTAATTGGTCTAAACCAGGTTGGCATGCGCATTCTTATTCAATTATACCTACACCGGGAGATGCGGCAGTTATGATACCTGTCAGTGTGGCGTCTTATGATTTTTCAAATGGTACTCCTTTGCCTGGATGGGGAGACGGCATGACGCTAAAAGTTGAAGATGGGGTGTTTGTTATAGAAACTTCTAATCCGGGTGACAGCTGGGCAAAACAAATATGTCATGAAACGAAAGTTCCTTTCGAAAACGGACAGATATATAGTGTATCGTTGAAGATAAAAGGAACTGTAGCAGGCAATATTGGATTAGCTTTTCAGAATCCTGACCCCGATAAGGGGTATCCTGGTTGTGGTAATTTCCCGGATATACCGATTACTACGGAATGGAAGGAAATAACTGTTAAAACGACCTGTAATGGTGAGGATGCATTGCGCTTATTATGGAGTGTCGGTGCATATGAAGGGACTATTTTTATGGATGATATCGATATATTTTATGAAAAATCGTCCAATTCTATTCCTCTTACTCCTGAAGAGAAAAAAGACGCGCTTACTCGGGCAATGAACAATTGGATTGAAGGTATGATGAAAACTACTGGTGGTTACGTGACTACTTGGGATGTAGTGAACGAAGCTATTTCAGGTGGTGGCAATGACGGTGAAGGTTTCTATGTCTTGCAGTCTGCTTCTAATGCCGGTGCTGATGCAGCCAATAATTTCTACTGGCAAGATTACTTGGGTAGTGAAGATTATGTTCGTATTGTTGTAGCTGCCGCCCGTAAATATTATGCAGAAAACGGTGGTGTTAAACCTCTCAAACTTTTCATCAACGATTACAATTTGGAATCCACTTGGGATGACAATCATAAAGCTAAGAGCTTGGTACACTGGATAGAGAAGTGGGAATCTGACGGTGTGACAAAGATTGACGGTATCGGTACACAGATGCACGTGACTTACAACGCCGATGCTGCTAAACAGCAGAAGCAAGAAGAACATGTAGTAAAAATGTTTGAAATCTTAGCCAAGAGTCGCAAACTCGTGAAAGTATCCGAGCTGGATATGGGATATGTGGATGAAAGCGGCACTACGGTGTTGACAAAGGATATGACAGAAGAACAACATAAGGCGATGGCTGAATATTATAAGTTTATCGTGAAGAAATACTTCGAGATTATTCCTGTGGCACAGCAATACGGCATCACGCAGTGGTGTGCTACTGATGCTCCCGGTGCCCCCGGTGATTCTAACTGGCGTGGCGGTGAACCTGTAGGTTTATGGGATTCCAACTACAACCGTAAGCATACTTATGCCGGTTTTGCTGACGGATTGGCTGGTAAATAATAGAGATTGATAAGAAAAGGCAGCGGGGCATAATGTGAATCCGCTGCCTTTATTGTTTCAATAAAAGTCGGATAATAATGAAAAACATATTATTTATTTTAAGTTTGATTATTTGGTGTAGCTGTAGTAATGAAATTCTGTTTGATATAGATAAAGTAGGAGATATAGTTACGAGGGCTGTGAATTCAGATAGTGCATATTATTTTGAAGGATATTTTAATCAATTGCAACCGATTGTGACATTACCTCACAAAAAAGATTCTATTAGGCAAACTATTGTTTCTTATAGGGAGGTAGGTACTACTGCGACAGATATAAATCCTGAAGTTGTGAGTAAACCAGCATGGGTCAATAGAATTGATTTTATGCATCCATATTATAAAATATATGAAGTGTTTATTTCAGTAGATGCAAATACTTCAGCGGAGAAGAGGGCAGGAGACATTGTATTGAAACAGCCGGGATCTAATAAAACATTAACAGTTGGTATTACTCAAAATGGAATTGATAATCATATAATGATTTCAATGAAAGAACTGTATTCCAATCATCCTATTTTTACTGCCACGACAACTTATCCCGTACAAAAAAATATAAGTTGCAGAATCCCATACGAAGCATACAATGATGGTGGAAAGTATGAGAGTAGTGCATCAATCACTATTCCTAAAGGGGAAACGAAAGGAACTTACGAAATGGATTATAACGGCTCTCCGTTAGTTTTTTATCATGGTGATATAAAAGGCTATAAATTGTATGAAGGAACTATCAGTGGTGACGGTATTTACAACTATAGTTTTTATCGCTATTGGTAGTATTGTTATTTTTGCAACAGCTATTATGTAACATCAACATCATATATGAAAAAGATCATTTATTTGCTGGCGTGGATAGGCTTGGCTTTGGCGTCTTGCTCGGACGAAAGCTCTCTTCCTATACAACCGGAGATTCCTGCCGAACCGGAAACACCTAAGGACGAACCGGCTCAGGAGAAAGACTACCATCAGTTGCCGGTGTTGCACGTAGAGGGGCGCTACCTTAAAAACGAAAAGGGTGAGACGGTCAATCTTCATGGATTTACGCAGACCTACAGCCCCTTTTTTAATGACAACGCATGGACTAACTACGATGTGCAGTCGTGTCTTAGCTATAACAAACGTATGGTAGACGGGATTGTGGCTGCCGGATGGAAGTTCAACTTCGTGCGGATGCATCTCGACCCTTATTGGAGTGATGATACTTCAAAGCCGTCTGTGCGATACGAAGGACACGAACGCTTTTCCGAAACCCGTTTCCGCAAGTATCTCGACGAACTGTTTGTGCCGATGGCGGAGTATTTCGTATCTAAGGGAATGTATGTGGTGATGCGCCCGCCCGGGGTATGCCCCAACGAAGCTCCTTATCAGGGAATAGAGGTGGGCGATAGCTATCAGCAGTTCCTGCTTAACGTGTGGAACATTGTTTCGCAACACCCCAAAGTGAAGAACAATACGGACATCATGTTCGAACTAGCCAATGAGCCGGTCAACATCAAAGGGACCGACGGAGTCTATGGCAGCACCTCCGATGCCTGCTTTGCCAATGCAAAGATTTACTTCCAGTCCATTGTAGACAAGATAAGGAGCCATTGCCGTAATATCATTTGGGTGCCGGGCTTGGCCTACCAGTCGCAGTATGCCGGGTATGCCACCCACCGCATCGAGGGCGATAACATCGGCTTTGCCGTGCACTGCTATCCCGGATGGTATGGCAGCGATGCCGAAAAAGACAGTGGCGAGGGAATCGGCTCTCCTACCGGTGGCGGCTACGAGTCCTTCCAGCGCGGATGGGATAAGCAAGTAGGTCCGGTGGCGGCGATTGCCCCCATCATGGTGACGGAAATAGATTGGGCACCTTTGAAATACGATGCTACTTGGGGAAAAAGCATCACAGGCGAAGCCGGTGGCAAGGGTTTCGGCGCCAACTTCAAGTATATAGCCGACAATGCGGGAAATGTGTCGTGGCTCTTTTTCACTACAAGAAGCCACGAGCTGGCAGCGTTTAAGGACGTGCCGGGTACAGAGGGCAACTATACGTTCCTCAACGATCCCGAAGCCTGTCCGTGGGCAATGTATCATTGGTTCAAGGAGTATGCCGAGGGAGTGACCGTCAATGGCGAGCCCGAAAGACTGGAACTGATGGGCGAGCAGGCGACACGCTCGTTGCAGATGGGAGGAGTGCACTACCTGAAAGTGAAGGCGGTGTATAAAGATGGCACCTCGCGAATGGTGACTGCCGAGGCGACTATCAATAGCTCGGACGAACAAGTGCTGAAGGTGGAGCCGACTGGCAAACTGGTGGCAGTGGCACCAGGCAATGCTACAGTAACGGTGACTTACCGCACAGCAGCGGGAAACAGCATGCAACAGACATTGCAGGTGACGGTGGTTTCGCCTTTTGTGCTGACGGAAGACGTGTTTGACCCTTCGATATGGGAAGAAGGCACCTTTGACGAAACGACCCGCACCTTGGTGACAGGCACATGGGGCTTTGGCGGATGGAAATACCCCGGCGGACTTGACTTGTCGGGCTACCGGAGGCTGATCGTGGAATTGGGCAACGACAACGAGTGCGGTGTCTCTTTCCGCCTTTTTGACAAGGACAACTATTGGTCGAAGCCTGCCACCTACGATTTCGGACAGGCACGCAGCGTAGTGGTAGATTTGCAGCAGATGAAAGATGCTGATGGCAATAGGGTAGACCCGTCGCACCTCTACATTGTCGGATTCTGGTCGAATGGTGGCAAACCGATTGTGATAAGCAGCATGAAGTTGGAATAAATATAATATAGAAAAATAGTAAATGAAGAAGGTTTTATTGTTAAGTTGTTTGTTGTGTGCAAGCCTTTGCGCGGTTGCACAGGATGCAAACTTTTACATTTATCTGTGCCTGGGGCAGTCCAACATGGAAGGCAATGCCCGCTATGAAGCACAAGATACGCTGGTGGATGCACGCTTCCAAGTGTTGGCGGCGGTAGACAATAAAGAGTTGGGACGCGTGAAAGGCGAATGGTATCCTGCCCGCGCTCCGCTGTGCCGTCCGAACACCGGGCTGACACCGGCTGATTATTTCGGACGGACCTTGGTAGAAAACTTGCCCCCGCATGTGCGCATCGGAGTGGTGCACGTGGCGATAGGCGGGTGCCGGATCGAGCTTTTCCAGAAAGACAAATGCGAGGAGTATATCAAAACAGCTCCCGACTGGATGGTGAACACGCTGAAAGAGTATGACAACGACCCGTATACCCGTTTGGTGGAGATGGCACGCATTGCACAGAAAAGCGGTGTGATAAAAGGGATACTTCTGCATCAGGGTGAGTCGAACACCGGTGACAAGGAGTGGCCCCAAAAGGTGAAGAGTGTATACGACAACCTGCTTGCTGACCTCCATCTGCAGGCTGACGAGGTGCCCCTGATTGCCGGTGAAGTGGTGAATGCCGACCACGGTGGTGTTTGTGCAGGCATGAACGAGGTAATTGCCACGCTGCCGCAGGTGATAAAGAACTGCGCTATTGTCTCCTCCAAGGGGTTGAGCTGCGCTTCCGACCATCTTCACTTCGATGCTGCCGGTTACCGGGTGCTGGGACGCCGCTATGCGGCACAGGCACTCCACCTGATGGGCATTGAACTTCCTTCGCCCGATGATGTGTGGAAGCACACAGTGGCAGCCCCCAGCAATATGCACGGCAGCGACTTCCCTCGTATCGACAAGGACAACCGTGCTTATTTCCGTTGCTATGCTCCCGATGTGAAACGCTTGCAGGCAGATGTCTGCGGCAAGAAGTATGAGATGGCAATGGACGAGCACGGCTGGTGGAGCGTGAAGACCGACCCACTGCCTGTAGGATTCCATTATTATTTCCTGTTGGTAGACGGATTCAGGGTGGTAGATCCCTCTTCGTGCACCTTCTTCGGTTGTTGCCGCATGGCGAGCGGCATCGAGATACCCGAAGGGGCAGAGGGCGATTACTATCGCCCGCAGCAAGTGTCGCACGGGCAAGTGCGCTCCTGCACCTATTATTCGGAAGCGAAGAAAGAGTTTCGTCGTTGCATGGTGTACACACCGGCAGAGTATGAGTCTCACCCCAAAAAACGCTATCCGGTGCTCTACTTGCAGCACGGCATGGGAGAAGATGAAACCGGCTGGAGCACCCAGGGATATATGCACTACATCATGGACAACCTGATAGCCGCCGGCAAGTGCGTGCCCATGCTCGTAGTGATGGATAGCGGAGATGTGGAGACTCCCTTCGTGCCGCGTCCGGGGAAAGATGTGAACGAAGAGCGTGCGCTTTACGGCGCTTCTTTCTATGATGTCATTTTGAAAGACCTCATCCCGATGATAGACCGTACGTTCCGCACCAAGACCGACCGTGAACACCGTGCGATGGCAGGATTGTCGTGGGGAGGACACCAGACGTTCCAAACAG
>ERZ778495.751-NODE-751-length-27451-cov-6.926303_pt1 | contig 27451 bp, 23 predicted proteins | sample MGYA00433100_ERZ778495 | MGnify/ENA primary metagenome ERZ778495 (study PRJEB29527, sample SAMN07138962) | mouse gut metagenome | material: feces | host: mouse | place: China:Nanjing | collected 2016-01-25 ...
AAAAACATGTCAAAATCTTTTTCAAAAAGTTCTTGACATATCACCAGAATGCTTTATATTATTTCGGCTATTAAAATAGCAATCATGGTCTGTTTCAGATAATTATAGTTGTAAGTCGGCGTTATTTGCGCAATGCTGTACTAGTATAAATTGTAAATAAGTAGATATATTTACTTATACTTATAGTTAATTATAGATGTAATTATAATATCATATTTTGTTGTCGAATACAATGGCAGCGATTATGAAATATAATACACTCCCGCCAGCAATCCATGCAGGCTGACTGTTGTAATTCGTTGGATATTCATTTGATTTTCTGCTGCTGCCTGCACAATTTCCTCATGATCCGTTAATAAAACCATCCGCCCCTTTTCGGATAATACTCTTTTCGCTTCCCGCAAAAAGGATGTATATAAGTTTAAAATATTGTCAACTGGAATCTGTTTTCCCCAAGGAATATTGGATACAATCACATCAATACTGTGATCTGCGGCGCGTAATTTCTGTGCGTCGCAGCAGAATAATTTTATCTGACTTGGCAGATTATTTCGTGTGCTTGCAACGATTTCAGCATTAATATCGCTTGCAATAATCCGCCGTGTTTTGTAGAATGCCCGCTCTCTTGGAATAGTGCCGGAACCGCAGAAAGGGTCGTAAAATACGTCTTCCGGCGCTGGACGGCTAATCCAAATTAACGCAGCTGCTACCGTCGGGCGGATACCGCCTGCCTGAAATGCATAGCAGTTTCCACGAAACCGGAATGCAGCTTCTGTAAGCTGCGCCGAAACCATACATTCCCCGTTTTCTAAATCCAAACGTATCGCAAGATTAAAATTTTGGCTGTCGCCTTCTATATAATGATATTTTTGCACTAATATTTGTGAGAAGCGAGCAGATAAGTCAAACCGCGAATAAGTATGTTTGCCTTTTTTGCTTGCGCTGACAAGGATGCGGGGCGTTTCCTGCAATGCAGTAAATGTAATGGCTCTGCGCAGATCAATCTGCGCAGCCGCTTGATCAAGGCACACTAAATCGTTTTTATGTGTTCCGATATGCATTGTGCCAAGCACTAGATAAATATTGTCAACACACCGCAGACGGCGCAGATGTTCGAGCGATTCGCCGCTCTCAAAAAAGACTTTGCCACGTTTGATGTCTTTCATTGTTATTTTAGGGAAACAGGTAGATAATTCCTCAGCCGCAATCTCCTCTAAACCGGCTGCCATTGTACACATAAACAAATGCATTATTGGTGACTCCCTTCTGTTAGGATTTGTGCGTTTGAATTATTAAGTTTTTTGTCGTCTTCAATTACTAATATAGATTGTGATGTCATAGTGCCTCTTTTCGTGATAATCAAAAATAATATGAAATAGGACAAGTATTTTGATTTTGTTAAACAAGCTTTGTGAAAATCAATATGGTTTATTATAGCGTAGCTGCATAAGGATATCAACGGAAGTATATTATCCATGGATAGGAATTTCAATCTTTGTAATATAATCTTCAATTGAATCAATTACATTTTCATTTATCCCAATTTCATATGAAAAACCACTTAAAGTAAGTCCTTGGTCATAAGAAAATTTTAGTATTTCTTGATATTTTTGTTTTATGTTTTCCCAGTTTCCTTTGTGGAATGCTTGAATATATTTTCCTCTAGGCTGTATATGCAGCCCCGTTTTTTGAATGGGATAAGGGATTTCAATAAACAGTTTAAAATAATTTCCAAAGTTCCCTTGAAACAGGTCTGCAACGGAAATCATTGTTCCATAGGAGGCGTCATGCAGACGTCTAAGTTGGTATTTTTGTGTTTCCGCAGTAATCATTTCTACTTCTTTGTCAAAGGAGGTTTCCTTGCTGATATCGACAGTTACCAAACAATGTTCTTCTTTTTCTATAATGTTGATTTTTGATAAATCCATTGTCAGAAGCGTTACCATATTTTGATAATGGTTGCACATTGTTTTGCGCACCGATTTTAAATGGGTAATATTGCGATCGAGTGCGGCGATTTTTTCCTCTAAAAGTATTTTTAAACTTGCCGCCGAACGGTTTTGCATAAACGCTTGTATTTCGGCGATTGACACATCCAATTCCCGCAGCAGCAAAATGGTTTCTAAAATGGAACTTTGATAATAATTGTAATACCGATATCCGTTTTCTGAATTTACAACAGCAGGTGAAAACAAGCCGATTTCATCATACCACATCAACGTTTTTTTATTTATGCCATGCAGCGCTGCAAATTGCCCAATCGTTAGCAGTTTGCTTTTCTCCTCCATTTTTAAAATCCTCCAGTATTATACTGACGACCGTTAAGATTTTCCAATTTCTGCACAGCCCATATCGCATAAGCAGGCAATACGTGCCGGGCAGAAAGGAAAATCTAATCGTTCGTGAGTATATATAAAATGATAAATAAACAAATCAAAATTAAAATATTTTAAATTTCGTACAGTTTATATTGCATAATTAGGTAATATATGCTGCGTAGAAGGAAAAACCCAATGATGCATCAACATATATTTTCAAATTTTCTTATTGACTGTACAGTTACTGTATAGTTTATGATACATGATAGAACCATAAAAAGCAATATATAAATCAAGATATGGAGGAATAACTATGGAAAACACAGCGAAAAACCAAAATGTATACGAAAAACCAGTTACCTTAAAAAATATTTTAAAGTTTGCTGTTCCAACCATTGCAATGACGGTTTTTATGTCATTTTATACAATGGTTGATGGTCTATTTGTTTCTAATTTAATTGGAACGAATGCATTGTCTGCGATTAATTTGACAGCGCCGGTAATTCAGCTTGTAACGGCGATTTCTACGATGCTTGCCACGGGAGGCAGCGCGGTAATTATGAAAAAAATGGGACAGCAGAAAAGTAAGGAAGCAAAAGAAGATTTTACATTTTTAATACTTGTAAATATTCTGGTTGGGATGATAATGAGTGTATTGGGCTTTCTGCTTATGGATTCCATTTTTGCAGGAATGCATTTATCTATGGAGGTAGAGGGATATTGTGTGGAATATTTAAGCCGTTATCTACTGTTTACCATTCCTATTTTGCTTATGAACAATTTTACGCTCTATATGATTGCCAGTGAAAAAGCAACGCTTTCCCTTATTTGTTCTGTAGCAGGCGGGGTATTAAATATGGTGTTGGACTATGTATTTATTGCATTGTTCGATATGGGCATCAGCGGCGTTGCAATTGCTACAGGACTTGGATATTCTGTAACAGCGGTAGTTGGTTTTATCGTGTTTAGCCAGAAAAAAAGTCTGCTGCATTTCAAAAAGCCAGTGTTTCGCTTTCGGGTACTTATCCATGCAGCTACTAACGGGTGTTCTGAAATGGCAACCGCACTTGTTACAGGAATTATCACAATGATGTTTAACTGGACAATGCTCCGCTATGTGGGAGAGGATGGTGTGGCAGCAGTAACGATTATTATGTACGTACTGATGTTTGTTAGTTCGCTCTATACAGGATATTCTTATGGTGTTGCTCCCATGATTAGTTATTATTATGGCGAGCAGAATATTCACGAAACACCATTAGAAAAGACAAGAATCTCGAAAGGGCAGAAATCTCGAAAAAACATTAGAAAAGGTGACTTTTCCAATAATCAATTTAATAATACCGTGCAAAATAAGTCGCAACATTATCAGGAAAATCGTGCCGCACATAGCGAATTATCAGACAGCCAATCAAAGCTGAAAAAATTGGTTGCAATTAGTTTAAAAGTGATTGCCGCAATTTCTGTTTTAACGGTAGCTGTGTCCTTTATATTAACAAAACCGCTTGTTTCGGTGTTTGCCCGTCCAGAAAATCCCGTGTATGATTTAGCGGTTACAGGCAATCGAATCTGCACTATCGCGTTGTTTTTTATTGGATTTAATATATTTGCAAGCGGAATGTTTACAGCGTTATCAAACGGATTGGTTTCGGCGGTGCTTGCGTTTTCGAGATCATTTGTGTTTATGTTGATAACCATGCTGGTGCTTCCGGCGCTTCTGGGCGTTAACGGGATCTGGCTTGCAACGCCAGTCGCAGAACTTATGGCACTTGCTTTGTCGGTAGCAATATTTATTCGGTATCGAAATCGGTATCAATATTAGGATCACACTAAATTGTGAGAAAATGCAATTGAAATAAATATAAATGATGATATAATGACATATTGTAAAGGCTATAAGAAAATGGATAGAAAAAATTACATTATTTAGCACCCTTTGACATTTTTATCATATTGTAAATTATTCTAAAAAATTGATGAAAGGAAACAGGGTGGTGTAATGTTGATGAAAGGAGTTTTACTGATGAATGAAAAATACAAAAAGACAGTGTATGCCTGCTTTATCGGATATATTGTGCAGGCAATTGTGAATAACTTTGTTCCGTTATTATTTTTAACATTTGAAAGTACATACCAAATACCGCTGGGGCAAATCACAATGTTGATAACGATTAACTTCGGGATTCAATTGCTGGTTGATTTGCTGTCAACAGGATTTGTTGACAAAATCGGTTACAGAGCATCTATTATGATTGCACATATTTTTTCGGCGGCAGGGTTGCTTGGGCTTGCCATTCTTCCGGAAATACTTCCAAATGCATACACCGGACTGTTGATTTCCGTTGCAATATATGCGCTTGGCGGCGGTTTGATTGAAGTGTTAATTAGTCCGATAATGGATAGCTGCCCAACAGATAATAAAGAAAAAGCAATGAGTCTGCTGCATTCATTTTATTGTTGGGGGCATGTGGGCGTTGTATTGCTTTCCACACTGTTTTTTCGTATTTTTGGGATACAAAATTGGAAAATATTAACCATTCTCTGGGTAATTGTGCCGCTATATAATACGTTTTTATTTGCTAAAACCCCAATGATACCAGTTATTGCGGAAGGTGAAACCGGAATGTCCATTATAGACTTATGCAAAAATAAAGTTTTCTGGGTATTGATGTTAATGATGCTGTGTGCTGGTGCAAGTGAGCAGTCCGTTAGTCAATGGGCTTCAACTTTTGCAGAGAGAGGGTTAGGTGTCAGTAAAACATTAGGCGATCTTGCAGGCCCAATGGCGTTTGCCATTCTAATGGGAAGTGCACGGGCTTTTTATGGGAGATTTGGTGATAAACTGGATTTAGATAAATTTATGATGGGAAGCGGCATTTTATGCATTGTTTCTTATCTTTGTATTTCTTTAGCGCCAACGCCTTTTTTATCGCTGGTAGGGTGTGCAATCTGCGGTTTATCAGTAGGGATTATGTGGCCCGGAAGCTTTAGCAAGGCATCTGCATCCATACGAAACGGCGGAACAGCAATGTTTGCACTGCTTGCCCTTGCAGGAGATTTGGGCTGTTCCGGTGGCCCGACATTGGTAGGATACCTGTCTAGTATACAGTCCAATGATTTAAGAAAAGGGATATTGGCAGCCATCGCATTCCCCGTTTTGTTGGTACTAGGAATATTGTTGCTGAAAACATTGAAACTTTTTAGTGGGAAATTAGTAAGAGAGTAGTATTTAAACTGCTCTCTTTTATGTGTATGGATACTTAGGAACTGTACTCTATTTTCCGTAGATGTTGCATAAACTGTTTTTATATGTGTTGTATAGTATTATAGTATAGAGAATTGGCATGAGATTGCAGTATTTTGCATTCTTCTGTGTGGAGTTTTTCCTTCCTTTCGCTCATTGTCCATATTCCTTTCCCAATATAGTGATACGCATAAGTTACGAGTGATAAATCTTATTATATCGCTTAGGATATATTTATGTTCGTGCGTCAGCGATATTGCAAACTTTAGTGGTCGCCAGTATATTCTGTAAAATACATAGCTAAAAGTTCTTTAATATATTGTGTTCCTATTGCAATATCCCTGTCAAAGTGGTAAGCCAGACGCAGTTTTTTATCCTCTGAAATAATATGGATAACAGGACTGCGCCAGTCAGTGCCTTCCTCCCGAATATACCAGTAATAATTTTTTCCTTCAAACGTCAATTTTCGTTTTCTTTTTGTTGCAATCATGACAACTCCTTTTATACTTGCAAATGATAAATTTCATAATATCATTCAAAATAAATACACTTGTTATACTGAGCGGCAAAAAGATTTGCCGTTTAGTTGCGCCAGCTGCAAAGCGGCAATTTTCCTATGTGCGGCTGTGTGTATAATCAGCATTATTGGCAAATTTAAGCGATTGTCAATATAAATAAAGTATTTGTAATAGAGAATCATTTCTGCATATAAGTATAGTAATTTATATGCAGATAGTCAAGCTTAATAGATCAATACTGCAATCTAAATATTTTTATTGACATTTGTATGATTTCGGACTATAATCAACAGTACGAAATCGTACAATAATTTGATAGATATATATTGCTTTCAGCAAGAGATGGGAGTGGAAATGATGGATAATGTTTCAAAAGAATTAAAACGTTATAATTATTTATTTGGTGAAACAGGTGCGGCATATCATGAAATGCATTTAAAACTGGGAATGTCGGACAGTGCAGGCATGATTCTTTATGCTATTTTGGAGAGTGGCGATCGCCGCCTGTTAAAGGAAATCTGCCATTTTACGGGATTAAATAAACAGACAATTAATTCCGCAATCCGTAAATTGGAAGCGGAGGGGATTGTTTACTTGGAGATGGCTGGAGCGAAGAATAAAGTGGTGTGTTTGACCGAGAAGGGCAAAAAACTGGCGGAGCGGACAGCGGGGCGCGTTTTGCAGGCGGAAAATGAAATTTTTGCTTCGTGGGCGCAGGAAGATGTAGAAAAATATCTGGAATTAACAGAAAAATTTTTACAGGCATTAAAAGAAAAGGCAAAAGTTATACAAGGAGGAAATGACAATGCGGATTATAACAATCAGCCGTGAGTTTGGAAGCGGCGGAAGGGAACTGGGTAAACGGCTTGCTGATTTGTTGGAATTTGATTATTACGATAAGGAAATTATCGAAGCGGCTGCGGCGAGCAAAGGTTAAGATAAAAGTTATGCAGAAGCAATTATGGAAAATTCCGCAAATAAAAATATGCTGCTTCATTTCCGACAGTCTTTTGTGGGAAGTACCATGGGGCAGATGACATTGCAAAAAACACAGACAAATCTACTGTTAGAGCAGAAAAAGGTGATTGAGGAGATTGCAAAATTGGGGCGTGACTGCGTAATAATCGGGCGCAATGCAGATGTCTTGTTAAAGGCATATCAACCGTTTAATCTATTTGTGTGTGCAGATATGCAGGCAAAAATTAGGCGTTGTATGGAGCGTGCGCAGGAGGAAGAAAGGCTGACTAATCGGGAGATAGAACGGAAAATTCGCAGTGTTGATAAAAGCCGCCAGCAGACAAGGGAGATTATAACAGGAAGCCGCTGGGGAGAACGAAGCGGCTATCATCTTACGGTGAATACAACCGATTGGGATATTAAAGCCCTTGTTCCAGCCGTTGCAGACTTTGCAAATAGGTGGTTTTCGCAGATTAAATAATGAATTAGGTATAAAGGTGATAGAAAAACATGAAGAAAAATAGTATTCAATTATCGGATCATTTTAATTTTGGACGTTTAATACGCTTTACGTTTCCTTCTATTTTAATGTTGGTTTTTACGTCTGTTTACAGCGTAGTAGACGGATTTTTCGTATCCAATTTTGTGGGGAAAACACCGTTTGCGGCAGTAAATTTTATTATGCCGCTGTTAATGATTTTTGGCTGCGTGGGCTTTATGTTTGGTACTGGAGGCGGCGCGTTAATTGCGAAAACTATGGGGGAGGGCGACAGCAAAAAGGCAAATGAATTGTTCTCGTTAATCGTTTATGCGGCGGCGGTCTGCGGTATTTTCATTGCAGTATTTGGATTTATTTTTATTCGTCCGATTGCTATGTTAATGGGGGCTGCTGGGGAATTATTGGACAACAGTGTTATCTATGGAAGGTTTTTGTTAGCTGCGATTCCATTTTATATTTTGCAGTATGAGTTTCAATGTCTGTTTGCAACTGCTGAAAAACCAAAGATGGGATTATACATAACCATTGCAGCAGGCGTTGCCAATATGGTATTGGATGCACTATTTGTCGCTGTTTTTCAATGGGGATTGATAGGCGCAGCAGCGGCAACCGCAATCAGTCAATTTGTTGGAGGAGTAGTTCCGCTTATCTATTTTGGGCGTAAAAATAGCAGTTATCTGCGGCTGGTAAAATGTAAAATCGACGTGCCGGCGCTTTTAAAAGCCTGTGCAAATGGTTCTTCGGAATTAATGAGTAATATATCTATGTCGCTTGTGGGAATGCTTTTTAATATACAATTAATTAAATATGCAGGTGAGAATGGTATTGCTGCATATGGTGTTTTAATGTATGTGAGTATGATTTTTCAAGCAATATTTATTGGTTATTCTGTTGGTGGTGCACCGATTATCGGATATCATTACGGGGCGCAGAATTACGAAGAGTTAAAAAATTTGCGTAGAAAAAGTACGATTTTAATAGGAATTTTTTCGATTGTAATGTTTACTGCTGGACAGATACTGGCGCGTCCGTTTGCCTTGATATTTGTAAGCTATGACGTGGAGCTTTTGGAAATGACAGCGTATGCGTTTCGTATATTTTCATTTTCTTTCTTAATGTCAGGGTTTGCAATATTTGGATCTTCTTTCTTTACAGCGCTCAATGACGGACTGACTTCTGCACTAATTTCATTTTTCCGTACATTGGTTTTTCAGTGCACAGCCGTGCTGACATTTCCTTTGATATGGGGCTTAGATGGAATATGGTGGTCGGTTGTTGCAGCGGAAGTAATGGCAGTGATACTGACGTTATTGTTTTTGTTGGGGAAAAGGAAAAAATATCATTACTAATACCAAAAACTCCCGACAAGTTATAATGTGGGAGTTTTATACAGGTAGGGATATCCTATAACAGTTCAGCAAGGCTGGACTGTTGTTATTGAATGCATTTTTTAACATTTATTTGATTTAAAACAATGTACAATACTAAAATTATAACGTCAGCGAAGGCGCAGTATATACACGTGCTGCCAATTCACTGTTTAGCATATAAAGGCTTCGCGCATCATCACCGAAAAGTTCCATGCGGGTGATCTGATCCATAGAATTTTTTTCTTCTTCGCCTTGCTCTTTGACAAACCAGTCTAAAAACTGTGTGGTACGGAAATCTTTGTCTTCGTGTGCTGCCTCATAAATTGTGTTAATCAGAGAAGTAACATATTGTTCATGTTCAAGACCAGCTTTTAATGGGTCAGTTAATGTTACAAATGTTTTATCTGGTTTGGCGATTGCTTCCAATGTTACTTCTACGCCGTTATTTTGCAAATAGCGATACATGAGCATTGCGTGATCTTGTTCTTCTTTTGCCTGAATTTCATACCAGTTTGCAAAACCATCAAGCCCTTTGCGCGTATAAAAATTTGCAATATCAAGATAAAGATATGCAGAATAAAATTCCTTATTTATTTGTTCATTTAATAAAGTTGCTACCTTATGATTCATAGATGAAACCTCCTAAAAAAGTGTATTTTTATGTAAAATTCAAATATATTTTATTCTTTTATTCAAAATTTTGCAATTAAAATTTTATGAAGTATATTTTTCCCATCAGACATTTGTAAAATGCATTAATGATTGGCGCAAATTTAAAGATTGCTGGAATCGCTTATATTACTAGTACACCGTTTCCTTAATTCTTGGATACAAAGTGATAGATAGTTGTATCAGTACAAGGCGGAGGAAGGAAGCGATGCGGTGGCATCGTTGACCGACGACAACGATGCAAATAGCGAGTGCTTGGTATATGAGAAATAAAACGTGATACAATCAATGTTTTATTATAATTGTTTTGCTTGCTATTCAATGGAATCATTGCTATAATAGCAGAAACGAATGTAGGAGGTTATAGATGTTGACAGACAAAACAGTAGAGATTTTAACGGAGCGGTATCAAAAGAAGGATATGGAGATTTGGCTGAAGAAAGAGCAATTTCAGTCATTGTTTCTTGAGGCGGTGAAAGATTATTTTCCGAAATTAAAGCAACGATATGCAGATCAGACGATATATGGCATTTCATTTGAGATTGGGAACAAACACCATACAGAAAGTATATTATGATAGCTTTAAGACGCAGGTTTACTTTAATACAGAAGAAGATTATCAGGAAAATATCGAGGACTGTGAGAAGGAAGAAGAAAGTTATTATCGTTTTGAGGCATGGGCAGAGTGGAACGTGGAATGCGCGCAAACGTCTTTGTTTGAAAAAATGGAGGAATATTTAGAGCAAAATAGTTTGTATATGTGCTCTAGTATTACCGAAAAGGATAAGGACAAGCTGGAGGAAGCAGCCTTTGAATGGTATTATGAAAATACATTAGAATTTGAGGAAGCTTTTGAGGACGAAGCAGAGCAGATTCGTATGTGGGCAGCAGAAGCATTGGGAAAACTGCGTAAAGAAGGTTTCTGGGAGCAGCAGGGCAGTGCCAAAATCTATGTAATTCCGTTTGGCGGCGAAGACGATATTGAATCAGAGGAATTATTAGAAACATATCATATTATGGACGCAGGCTGTCATGGTACAGAATATGAGGAATATATAGCCTCGCTGGATGTATGATAGAACGATATAAAAAAGGCGGGAAGTCGGTAAGGAACTGTCAATAAATAACGCATCAATTTGACTTGTATAAATGTCCATCTGCAGCATCAGATAATCTTAATGTAGCCCGCTACGCCCGCGATTATCTTCTTTGCAACTGAACATTTATACGGCGTCAAATTAACAAGTTATTTTTTGACAATTCCTAAGAATAAGATTTTCTGAGTAGGGGGTGTATATGGAAACAAAACGAAAAAAAGCAGGTATTGTATGCTGCTCTAATGGGCAGCGATTAAATTATGTTGAAAAAATTAGGACGTTAGAAGAAACACTTCGTATAATCGGCATAGAAGCAGTATTCAGCCCCTATATTTATGAAAGAGAAAATGTTTATAGTGCAACGGCTATTGAGCGTGCCAAGGCGCTTATGGACTTCTATCAAAACGACGAAATCACAGAAATATTTGATATTTCTGGCGGTGATATTGCGAATGGTATCTTGCCGTATTTGGACTATTCCGTGATAGCTAATAGTACTAAAAGATTCTGGGGATACAGCGATTTAACTACAATTATCAATGCAATTTACGCAAAGACGAAGAAAGTTTCAGTGCTGTACCAAGTACGCAATTTAATTTATGACCATTGCAGGCAACAATGTGCTGATTTTCAAAATACGTTAATAGATCAGGGAACTGCTTTGTTTCAATGGGAATATACTTTTGTGCAGGGACAATTAATGGAGGGATGTGTAGTCGGTGGAAATATCCGTTGCTTTTTAAAGCTGGCAGGCACAGAATATATGCCAGATTTACAGGATAAAATACTACTACTGGAAGCCTATTCGGGAACCGTTGCGCAAATGGAAACGTATCTTTGTCAGCTCCAGCAGCTAGGGGCTTTTCAGAAAATTGCTGGAATTTTGCTGGGAACTTTTACACAGATGGAAGCAGAAGCGTGTCAGCCGACAATAGATATGCTTGTAAAAAAATTCGCCGGAAAGCATCTGCCTATTGCGGTGACACATAAAATTGGGCATGGAACAGATGCAAAGGCTATTGTAATTGGAGCGCATCTGCGGTTAGAAAAAAATAATGAATGCGGCGGGGGCTGTTGCAATAAGCTTTGATTATACAAGATATAGTATGAATCGCAACATAGTGTTAGACTATCTTGTATACATTTGACTTAATGCGACAGCCCCAATGTTGCAAATAGCGAGTGCTTGGTATATGAGGAATTAAAAAAGTGTACTAGTTTATTCGTTTTGCTACTACAACAAATCTGCCGTCTTCTACATGGTAGGCGCAGGTGGAGAGTGTTAAAAACGTATCGCCGAACGTTGCTGTCACATCGCTTGTAATCAGTGAAGACGTCATTATATTTTCATAAAAATCCCAAAATTCTGCTTCCGTATTGGCTTGATAAAATTGATAATACTTAAATACATTTTCATCCTTTTGATAAACCTGTGAATAGAATACTGCCAGAACCTGATAAGTGCGTTCTTCATAAAGTGTATGAAATTGAATAAATGGGTGCTCTTGGTAGAAAGTCTGTTCTTGATACTGATCTAAATTGCCAAACATGGAACCATCTTTCATATTGTGGCCATAAATAATAAAATTTGTCGCAGGCGTATTCACATCTGCAATATCCTTAACATATAGGCAGCCATATTTATCTTCTTCTCGATAAAAATTATGGTGTAAATAATATTCATTGTCATTACATTGCATTACAGGATAGTCAATATTTGTATCTGGTATGGAAAGCCAGCCAATCAAATCTTGATTTTCATTATAAAGTGTTTGATACTGTTCCAAAATTTCAGGTTTTTGCACAGCGGTTTTGTCAGGGTTATTTTCTGTATGCAAATCTGATGCAGACGCAGATTCCGTAAAATAATTCTCGGCTGTGGGGATCATATTTTGATTCTCGGTTTGTGTTTGTTCCAGTAAAGGTTGATTTTGGGTTGTTTTTACGGATTGGCTGAGTGCTTCCTGTTGTTGTTGATGCCGGATAGATAAATAATATGTCTGACCCATTTGGATCAGACATATTATAATTATTATAAGAAGCACTATCCTGACAAACAAAAGTATTGTTTTCTTTTTGTCCATATTACTCCTAATATTTTATAATGATTTTGTTGAAAGTGCTGTTGAACTATTAAATTAAGTGTATTGTTATTTTGTTGCTTTGTGTGCCAATGTTTGAAATTTTCCATAATTGAAAGAAGGCATGGCTTCGCTGGTTTCTTTTTGATTTCCTGATAATTGAAAATCAATTTGTTCTGTTTTTGTGGCAATGCCTTGCAGCAAAAAATTGGCGTATTTAGAGGCGGCTGCCAGCTTTCTTCTTTTTTTTCTGTTGGCATGGTATTTTTTCTTTTTCTTGTTTCCAGCAGTTGCAGTAGAAGCAATATAATACTTGCAATAATAGCGAGTAAGGCATATCGTTCTATACCATAGGCTTCTCCGGTTTGGGGTTCTGCGTCTTTGGCAGAATCAGAGAATGTGCCTTCGGGAGCAATATTGCCGGCAGTTATATAAGCCGAATCGGTAATGTCGTTTGGTATAGTAGCATTTGGATCAATACTGTTTGGTGCAATATTTACTGCGGACGGCATAGTACCAACTGCCGCTGGGTTGGAAGCGGCGCTGCTAACTGTACTTGAGGAAGTAGGGGAACTATCGTTTAAATTTGAGTTGCCGCTACTGTTTTCACCACCAGTGGTTGGGGTATCGCCGCCGCTGGGCTTGTTGTTGTCATCACTGGGTTTGTTGTCGTTATCGGGTTTGTTATTATCATCGGGCTTATTGTCGCTGCCGCCAGGATTATCACTGGGCTTGTCGTCATTACCGCCGGGATTATCACCGGGTTTGTTGTCATCACCGCCAGGGTTATCACCGGGCTTGTTGTCGTCGCCGCCAGGGTTATCACCGGGTTTGTTGTCATCACCGCCAGGGTTATCACCGGGCTTGTTGTCGTCGCCGCCAGGGTTATCACCGGGCTTGTCGTCATCACCGTCAGGATTATCACCGGGTTTGTTGTCATCGCCGCTAGGATTATCACCGGGTTTGTTGTCATCACCGCCAGGATTATCACCGGGTTTGTCGTCATCACCGCCAGGATTATCGTCCTTATCGTTGGGGTCATCTGCTTCAAAAATTACTTTTATTGTATGGTTTTCGATTACATTGGTGAATGTATATGTATTTTCAGATATTTGAGTGACTATATCATCAACAAGTATTTCTTTAATGTGATAACCATTTTCAGGGGTAAAAGTAAAAACGATTTCATCACCAGATTTTACTTTTGTTTCTTTATCTGGTGAGATTGTGCCATTTCCTTCTTTAGAGGGCGTAATTGTATAATAAGTATCGGTGCTCCAATCTGCATAAACATCTGTTCTTGCTGTAATTGGAGTGGACATATTAAATTCTGTATCGCCATCTTGGGAGATTTTCCATTTAACGAAGGTATATCCTTCCTTGGTTGGCTCTGAGGGTGCTTTTGCTGTTTGTCCTTTTAAAACAATTTGTGTATTATGCACTTCGGAATCGTTATAAAAGGTTATTGTATAATAATCGACAGTTGCTTCCGCATCGGAACCTCCTACCGTGACAGTAATACCTGTATCCAATTCATCACTTGTAGTATCAATAATGCTGTATTCTCCGTCAACTGCTTGATCTGGTGAAATTAGGCTATTATCGGATCCTTTTAACATAAATGTTTTGTTGTGGTTTGTCCATTCCGTATCATCTAATCGCACTTTAATTGTGACTTTGTGCTCTTGTTTTGCGTCGTCAATCCAACTTGCGTAGATAGATGTTGTTGTTGTTATTTTTGTGCTTTCAAAATCAAATGGTTGTCCGTTTTGTGCTGCAGTTTTCCAGCCATCAAATGTCAATCCATCTTTTATTGGGTCTGGTGGTTGAACCGCAAGTTGGTCTTTTAAGATAATTTGCGGATTTTGTGCGGTGTTGTTATCATATGCATTGTCAGGGTCATAAAATGTAACAGTATAATAGTTAATTGGTTGGTCATTAGTAGTATCATCGTCGTTTACTGTTACTGATGCGCCGGTATCGAATGGATTATTACTATCAGTAGTTATATCAACGATTGTGTAAGTGCCATTTTTTACAGCAGTTAAATCAGTTATTAATTCGTCGCTGTCTGCCATTTTCAGAGCGAAAATCCTATTATGATCTGACCAAGGAGCATTATCTTTGTTAATGTTTGGCGTTACTGCGAATGTTGGAGTTTTTAGCTTCCATCCATACCATAAATCATCGTTTGTGTTGCCGTCATCTACTGTCCTATATGCATTGAATGCGGTTACAAGTCTTGGTGTAGTCTTGTTGGTTAATTCTGTGCCGTCTGCTGTTTGAAAAACAATATTTCGATTAAGTGCGCAGCCATTAAATACGTCAATATCGTATACAGGAATCGGAGATATTTGCCCATTGTTATTCATTTTTATTTTTAAAGTACTTAGTTTAGAACATCCAGAAAATGCCTGGTCATTAATTGTTATATTTTCTGATACGGTTACTGTTTCAAGGTTAGTACAATTGAGAAATGCTTTAGCATTAATATTTTTTATACTATCTGGTATGAATACATTTGTTAAGTTGCTACATCCTGAGAATGCACGTTCTCCGATACTTACAACTGTGTAATAGTTGTTATTTTCATCAGCTACTTGACTAGGAATTTCTAATGAATTTTCCAGTGCTGATATATAGTTTCCATATGAAACGATCTGAACTTGGCTGTTATTGTCTTTTAAAACTTCATAAAAAAGTCCTTTATCATCAGAAAAATTAATATCTACAGCATATACAACATCACCTTCCAACAGCTTCCCCGCCATTTCTCCAAGTGCATCCAATTTTGATTTCCTGTCTGCTCCTATATAAGCCTTATCTTCCTCCGAGAACAAATGGTATTGTTCTTGCAGTTCGCCTATTTGCAGAAGGATTTCCTTTGTTTCCGAAAGCCATGTATTGTAGAGTTCGTCCCTAGAATTTGGTGCTTCGGCATAAAGTTGTTCAGCGGTTGGCATTGAGTCAATCAAAGCGCAAAACCAGACAACATTTTCGTTTATGGGTGTTTCAATAAGATCAATTATAATGGTTGCTGTACAATCTGCAAAATTTTCTGTACATACAGAGCAGTTTTGATTAACACTGCTGTCACTGCAGCGGATATCACAGATACAGGAACTACCATTTTCTGTGTTGCTGGGATCGGATTCTGTTTCTACGGTATCGCTTCCATTAGTAGAAGGAGATTCTACAATCTCTGTTTCCGTGACTTCTGTTTCAACGACTTCTGTTTCCGTGATTTCTGTTTCAGCGATTTCTGTTTCCACCACTTCTGTTTTAGCGACTTCTGTTTCTGTAATTTCTATGTCAGCGACTTCCGTTTCTGTAACTTCTATGTCAGCGACTTCCGTTTCTGTAATTTCTATGTCAGCGACTTCCGTTTCTGTAACTTCTATGTCAGCGACTTCTGTTTCTGTAACTTCTATGTCAGCGACTTCTGTTTCTGTAACTTTTATGTCAGCAACTTCCGTATCTGTAACTTTTATGTCAGCAACTTCCGTATCTGTAACTTTTATGTCAGCGACTTCCGTTTCTGTAACTTTTATGTCAGCAACTTCCGTATCTGTGTTCTCAGAATTGTGATTAGTATTGGAAACAGTTTCGTTTTCTCCATCGGAAGCACTTTCCAAAATGGAACTACTCTCCTTGACTGTACTGATAGAATCGAAGGAAGTTTCTTCTATGCTGGTATCGGTATTTTCTAATGCGTTACTTTCTGGCATTGACGAACTTTCGTATTCTATAACCATATTTTCCTTAGCCGTTTGTGAAAGCAGTTTCTGTTTTATTGTAGATTCTTGACTGCCTCCACTGTCTATTGTTTCTAAGTAAATAAATGATTGCATTGTCTTGGTGTTTCCTGACTCTTGCGCTGCTGTTGAAAAGCCGTTTGCGCTAACGAGCAGCACTGTTGCCATTACAGCCGTACAATATTGGAAACGCTGCTTTTTTTCCATAATTTTTCGCTTCATTTTCCCAATCTCCTTTACAGTATCATTGATACAGTTCAGCAATATTATAAATTATTTAAATTTGTCAGTAACTTTTTACAATGAAAATGTATTTAAACTGCACATTTACAACCCAATAAAATGATTTATCAAAACTATTTTAGATAAGGGTATGCCTGAACTGTAATATTTAATATATAGTTTAGCACGTTTATAAAGTGTTTACAATTTTTTTTTTACAAATTTGTAAATTTTTTGTAACAGTTCGGCCTAGGACTTTGCACTATGGTGCGAAAATAGCAAAATTAGCTAAAATATGATAATATTAATAGAAAAGTAACAATACAAATCCAAAACGACAATGGAAAGATTAGAATATAATATAATGGGGGATTTTAAATAATGATAATGCACTTAACAAAAGGCCGTCCAGCGGATATTACAGGGCGGTTGGAGAAAGAAATTCGAGTTTATGATTTGTTGGAATCGCTTGCCATTCGTTATGAGCGAGTCGATCACGAAGCGGCGGAAACAATGGAAGCTTGCGCTGCAATTGACAAAATACTTTCACCAGCAGTTATCTGCAAAAATTTGTTTTTGTGCAATACACAGAAAACAAAATTCTATTTACTTATGCTGCGCGAGGACAAAAAATTTAAAACAAAGGAACTATCACATCAAATTAACAGTGCAAGATTATCTTTTGCACCGCCAGAATTTATGGAAAAATATCTGGATATTACGCCCGGATCAGTCAGCGTAATGGGATTAATGAACGATACAGAAAATAATGTAACGTTGTTAGTGGATAAAGATATTTTCATGGGCGAATATTTTGGCTGTCACCCTTGCATCAACACTTCAAGCTTGCGGCTGAAAGTATCTGATGTATTTGAGAAGTTTTTACCGGCGGTGCATCATCAATATTCAGTTGTTATATTATAGTGGTATTAATTTGTTTTTTCTAATTCCCAAATTTGTTTATTATTGCGGAAATATAAGCAGACACCAATTCCAGCAAAGGCAATTACAAAGAACAGTGCCGCTGCACCAGAGCCCTTTCCAGTGCCAAATAATTTTGCAAAAATACTGGTTGCTTCCTGTTTTGCCATAAATGGCTCAAATACCCAGTCCACAAGAAATCCGCCTAGGAAATACCCAATTGGGATTGTAAAAAATTGCAGTGAATTGCGGACGGAATACACACGTCCCTGCATTTGCTCTGGCACATGGAGCCGCATGATTGCATCTAAATTTGTGCTCATAAGTGGTATGGCTATCCAGCCTAGAAAGCCACCAATACACCATATTAGTGGAGTGTTTCCAAGTGCCAATAGGAAGTTTTCTGTGCTCATAGAAAACAAGAGGCAGTTGCAGATAACGCGTATTCGGCTTTTGGGTTTCCTAAGGAAAACGGTCAAAACACTTCCTGCAAATGTTGTAATACCAATAACTGCATTTACCAATCCTAGTACTTTTTCACTGCCTCCATTTCGTGAAAGCATCATTGCTGGAAACGCTGCGTCGTAGATAGACGCTACCAAATTAATTGCTGCAAGAAAAAGAATCAGGTTAAAAATACCGCTTTCCTGCTTTAAATATGTAATACCTTTTCTCGCAGAAACTAGTAATTTCTCATGCTCTGTTTCCGTTTCTTCGCCTTCGGGAATCGGTATACAAAAAGCAAGTGTTATAAATGCAATGACAAATGTAAATAAATCAAAAGCTATCACTGCGCCCATTCCAGCAAGTCCTAATATTGCGGTGGCAATGATCGGCGTCATGATAGAGTTAAGAGAACTGGCAAAATAGCGCAGTCCGCCTACACGCTGATAGTATTTTTTCGGTAAAACGCGCGTTGTTGCAACCTCGGAAGCTGGCTGCTGTACGGTATTCATAAGTCCATTTACCGCATTAATTAAGTATAAATGCCATATCTGCAAAGCGTGATTGCTTAACAGAATAAGCATAATTACTGTTGTGAATGCCGCAACAGTATCACATACTAGCATTGTAATTTTCTTGTTCCAACGGTCGCTTAATGCACCAGCAAAAATGCTCAACAGCACATATGGCGCATATGAACTTACCATTAAAAGTGCGGTTATTAGAGCAGAACCTTCCTGTGTATAAGACCAAATTACCAAAGCATAGCTTGTAATAGCGCTGCCAAGCCCTGAGAATGACTGTGTAATCCATAGCAGCAGAAATGTTTTCATCTCTTGTAGTGTTGTAATATAATTTTTCATAGACTTTGCTTCCCTTCATTTATAAAATAAAGAATATAAAATAAAAAATATAAAATAAAAAATATAAAATATTGGAACAAATAATAAATGAATTGGTGTTTGCAAAGTCTTTGGAGTCATTTTAACTGGCTCGAGTGGGCAGATTTATTTGATTCGCTTCATGCATTCTAATACAACGTATGGAATCGTTGTACTGCCCGCAAAGACTTTGCATGAAGCTGTTGCAATACATAAAATCATTCTAATTCTCCTAAAATATATGATAGAACCTGTTAGTCCCTGCTTGTGCAGAACAGGTTCACATGATATTATAAACTCTGGCAGTAAAAAAAACAAGAGAAATATCTGAAATTTGGACTGCGCAGTCTGTAAGAAAGTTACTTTTCACACCCACGCCAAAGTAGTGGGAATCATGCGCCAAAATGCTAAAAGCTTTCGCTTTTTTACTTTCGCATTTTGTGTGCAAAATCTGTTATAATTCACATCTCAGTAACCTATAAGCTGATAAAAACTGGCATGAGTGTGAATTGTAACGTAAGAAATCGTAGTGATGGAGATGTATCAAGCCATACAAAATTAGACTATAGAAAAAATTTATTAATGTTAGAGCATGCTTTGTGTTTGATACAAAAAGAATGAAGAGTGATAGAAAATTTACACTGTGAAGCGATAAAGTATCTTTTATCTCTTGTTTATGCCTTAAACGGAGCGAAAGGAATGATAACAAATATGTATACTATTTTTATTGTAGAGGATGATGAAACAATTGCAGATAGTTTAAAACTGCATTTGGAAAAATGGGATTATCAAGTCCGCTGTGCACGGAATTTTTCAAATATAACAGCAGAATTTGCACAGACAGCGCCGCATTTGGTGCTAATGGATATTAAGCTTCCTTATTATAATGGGTATTATTGGTGCAGTGAGATTCGTAAGATATCAAAAGTACCTGTGATATTTCTTTCCTCTGCCGCTGACAATATGAATATTGTAATGGCAGTAAGCATGGGCGGAGATGATTTTATTCCCAAGCCGTTTGATATGGAAGTATTAACGGCAAAAATACAAGCAATGCTACGGCGCTCTTATGATTTTGTTAGTCAAAGTACAGTGCTGGAACATAACGGTGTAATGTTGAATCTTACGGAAGCTGTATTAATTTACGGAAATGAAAGATTGGAACTAACCAAAAATGAACTTCGGATATTACAGACATTAATGGAAAATAAGAACCGTGTGGTTACAAGGGAGGCGCTTATGACAAAATTATGGGAAAGTGACAGCTATATTGATGAAAATACGTTATCTGTCAATGTAAACCGATTGCGTAAAAAGTTGGATGGAATGGGACTTGGTGCATGGATTGTGACCAAAAAAGGAATTGGATATCGCATATAAAAAAGTATAGATGACATGTTGGGGTATATAAATGAAATATTTTATCATTTTTATTCGAGAAAATATAAAATGGTTTTTGGCTGTAAGCGTGAATGGTTTGTTAATGACGGCTGTTATGCTGCTAAATCATATTGAGTGGAGGGAAATCGCGTATGGATTGCTGATTTGCGTCGCCTTTACCGTCGCTATAGCAGGTATTGGGACATGGAGATATCGTAACCATTGCAAAGAGCTGGAGATGTTGATAAAATCTGTTACAGTAAGCACAAACGGAATGCCTTCGTCACAATATCTTTACGAAACACAGTATCAAGAATGTCTTCGCCTTTTGGAGAAGGAAAAGGAATCCATACAAAATGAGATATTCGACCGCCAGCGGGATATCACAGAGTATTATGCAATGTGGGTGCATCAGATAAAGACACCAATTGCTGCTTTAAAGCTGTTAATCGATGAAGAATTAGACTTTGACGATGCAATAGAAAATGACACATTTGTCATAAATACAACAAAAAAACAGCAAGAACTTTTTAAGATTGAACAGTATGTTGATATGGCACTGCAATATACACGCCTTGGAGCAAACACCAATGACTTTGTGATTCGGGAAGTGAATCTTGACTCTGTGATAAAGAATACCATACATAAATATGCAGCACAATTTATTTATAAGAAGCTTTATCTCCATTATGAACCAACGCAGCTTTTGGCAGTAACAGATGATAAATGGCTTGGATTTGTAATCGGGCAGCTTTTATCTAATGCAATAAAATATACAAAAGCAGGCGGTATAACCATTCAAACACAATACAAAGAACACAACACAGAAGAATGTCAAAACGCAGAATACAATCCTTTATGGGAAGCACAGAAAAATGAAATATTGGATTTTAATGAGAATACAGATTTGTATTCAAAATTATCCTCAAATAGAGCTGCAAATTGGATGAAGAAAAAAGATAGATTTTTGTATCAGGAGTTATACATTATAATAGAAGATACTGGTATTGGTATTAAAGCAGAGGACTTGCCGCGCGTCTGCGAAAGAGGTTATACAGGATATAATGGACATGACAGCCTAGGTGCAGGCAGACAATCTACAGGAATTGGGCTTTATCTTTGCAAGCAGATACTGGATAGACTGGGGCATAAACTGCTTATTACGTCAAAGGAGGGGGAGGGCACACAGGCGAAGATTGTGATAAGGTATGCAAATGATGGGTAAATGAAATTTATAATTTATCTTGTAAGTGAGAGGCTTAGATGATACAATAACAAAGTGGTTTAGCTGAGTAAATTAGACAGCTATAAACAAATGTTTAAGAATAGGCTTTTGTAAAAATGGAGGTAAAGCAATGGATATCAAAGAGCAGATTAATAAGGTGGTAGAGGAAGTAACTAAGAATCCTCATATTAAAGAACAGTTTGAGAAAGAACCTGTTCAGGTAATTGAGAAGTTATTTGGTGTGGATTTACCAGATGATATGGTTATGAAAATCATTGATGGTGTAAAGGCAAAACTAACGTTAGATGGTGTATCTAAAGTTGCGGATGCTTTAAAGGGTGTATTTAATAAATAAGTTATTTATTGACAGTTCCTAAGCTTCTGCTATCAATTTGAACCATTGTAATTTTAAAAATTAAAAAATGGGCTGTTAGGAAATATGATTTATCTTCAATCTATCATTGTGATATCAAATCAACCATATGATATCTGATACTTGTAGAAAATACATTATTTTCTGACAGCCCTTTAATGGGATTAGGTTCTATTTATGCAGTTGTATGTAGGCAGCCGACCATCTTCAAGCCATTTTCTGTACTTTGCCCCCATGCATCCAGTGCAAGATTGTAAGTATGCATGATTTTACGATTCACTAGAAATTTCATAAAATTCCCCCTGTGATAATAGAATGTAGCTAAATGTAATTGCAGAGATATTTTATCATGTGTTTGAGTATTTCAAGCGTGCTGATAGGAACTGATAAACCTTTGAAAATTAAGATGAAATCATATCCGAATCTTACAAAAACGTAAGAAATAACAAGGAAATGTAAGCTAAATCAATGGCTTGCATTTCCTTTCTTTGTTATAATAAGTTTACAAAAAAATATGTAAAGGGAATGATAAAGATATGATAATTTTAGAGGTAAAAAATTTAAAGAAAATTTATACAACACGTTTCGGTGGCACAAAGGTGCAGGCGCTTGCTAATATGAACTTCACTGTGGAAAATGGTGAATATGTGGCAATTATGGGGGAATCTGGTTCTGGTAAAACGACGCTGCTCAACATTCTGGCAGCATTGGATAAGCCGACAGGCGGCGAGGTACTTCTGGGCGGCAGAAGCATTGTGGAAATTAAGGATAAAGAATTATCAGCATTTCGCCGCGATAATTTGGGATTTGTGTTTCAGGATTTTAACTTGTTGGACAACTTTTCCATAAAGGATAATATTTTATTGCCGCTGGTCTTGCAAGGAAAAGCTGTATCGGAAATGGAGCAGAGAATTGCACCGATTGCGGAACGTTTAGGCATTACGGAACTTTTATCGAAGTATCCGTATGAAGTATCAGGCGGGCAGAAACAGCGTACGGCAGTTGCGCGCGCAATTATTACAAATCCGCAGATTATTTTAGCTGATGAGCCGACGGGGGCACTGGATTCGAAAGCAACAGCAGGGCTTTTACGCGTATTTCGGGATATTAACAGTGACGGGCAGACACTATTAATGGTGACACACAGCACAAAAGCCGCGAGCCATGCAGGAAGAGTATTGTTTATAAAAGATGGAGAAGTGTTTCATCAGCTTTATCGCGGTGATATGACAAATGAGCAGTTTTACACAAAAATATCAGATACATTGACTTTAAAAGATGGGAATTGGTAGGAATTTGACATAGAATTCAAAAGTTTTATGATATTTTAGAAAGAAAAATCTAATAGTTCGTGAGTACAGGAAAGGAATGAAATTTATGAAACATTTATACCGAAGGCTTGCTGTGACAAATTTAAGAAGTAACCAGCAGTTTTATTTGCCATATATTTTAGTGGGAATTTTATCTTCTATGTTGTTTTATGCTATGCGGGCAATACAGGGGAATGAGGGTGTATCGAATATTCGTGGGTCAGAAACGCTAGGCATTGTGCTGACAATGGGGCTTGTGATTGTAGGCATCTGTGTTTGCATTTTTCTTTTTTATACAAATAGCTTTATAATGAAAAGACGGCGCAAGGAACTGGGAATGTTTCATATTCTTGGGATGGAAAAGAAACATATTATATGGGTGCTGCTTTGGGAGGCGCTGATTTTATATGCAGTGTCTGTTATCGGCGGATTGGCGGTCGGCATTGTTGTCAGCAAATTGTTGACCATGTTTTTGTACCAACTGACAGGACTGTCAGAAAGTATACCATTTTATATATCATGGTGGGGGTGTTTACAGACCGCAGAATTGTTTGGAATAATGTATCTTATATTGCTGCTGTATAATTTTATGCAGGTAAAACTAGCCAACCCTATTGCACTTTTGCACAGCAGAAATGTGGGGGAGCGCGAACCGAAGGCAAAATGGCTGTTTGCGGTAACTGGTATTGGATGTATTCTCGTGGGATATTATTTCGCAGCTCATGTCAGCGGATTGATTGAAGCAATTAATATGTTTTTTATTGCTGTAATTTTGGTAATTGCTGGAACATATGGGCTTTTTATGGCGGGGAGCATTGCATTTTTAAAACTTCTGCGCAAAAATAAGCAGTATTACTATAAGACGAAACATTTTATAACCGTGTCAGGGATGCTTTATCGTATGAAACAAAACGCCGTTGGGCTGGCAAATATTTGTATTTTATCAACTATGGTTATGGTAATTATTTCCACAACTGTGTGTATGTATGCAGGGCTGGAAGATGCGCTTGCAAAAAGTAAAGAGCTGAATTTATCTTTCTATTATAAAGAGTATCCAACGCAGGAGCAGCGTAATTATTTGCAGGAACAAATGCAGCAGATAGTGACGGCACAGGGAAGAAAAATGACAGATATGTCAGAATATAGCTATATTCCATATATTATCCACAGTGAGGGCAATACAATAGACATATTTCAGCGGGACGCAGGATATTCTAACACAGATATGGGAATGATTCGTGTTTTCTCAAAAGAGGATTATGAAAAGTATTTGGGATGCAGCCTGCCAGGAGATGCTGATGGTATGGCATTTATTAATTCCAGCCAGCGGATAGAGGGCACTTCTGTGCAACTGTTCGGGCAGAGTTGGCAGGTGCAGGATATTACAGAACTTGTTAAGGGTAAGCTGGATAATGATGAACAATATTCTCAAATGGTAGAGGATATGATTGATTTTGTTGTTGCGGATATGGAAGCCGTAAAACAGATCGACCAATCCGCAGGCGGTAAATATGATATAACATACGAAATTACTGCGAATATTGATGGGACAAAAGAGGAGAAAAAACAATGCGCAGAAGCGTTAAAAACACAGATGGATGACTGTGGAGAACAAGGCGGATATGATGCCAGAATGTTGATATGTACTGCGGATCAGAGAGAAATGTATTTGGAATTAAACGGCGGATTTTTGTTCCTTGGGCTGTTTCTAGGGACGATGTTTTTAATGATAACCGTATTGATTATCTATTATAAGCAGATTTCAGAAGGCTATGAAGACCGCGAACGTTTTGCAATTATGACAAAGGTTGGTATGAGCAGCAGTGAAGTGAAAGCGGCGATTCGATCGCAAGTACGCACTATTTTTTTCCTGCCGATTACGGTAGCAGTAATGCATCTCGTAGCTGCATTTCCTATGCTGAAACTAATGCTGCTTTTGTTTAATATTAAAAATACAGTTCTGTTTATATGGTGTCTTGCAGGGACAGTTGTTGTATTTTTTATTCTGTATTTTACAGTATTTAAACTGACATCACGGCGGTATTATCAGATAGTTTATCAGTAATGAATCAATAGATAGATTCATATAAAGGTTAGATCGCGCCAATCTACTATGGGGCTGTCGCAAAAAGATTTGAGGCAAGTCGATTAATCATTTCCAGAAAAAAAGTAATAACGTTTTCTTAATTCTAGTATACGAAATGATTTCTATTATACTGGGGCTGTCGCATAAGCTTTGATTATACAAGATATAGTGTAAACCGGCGTACGATGTTAAACTATCTTGTATATGTTTTCCTTAATGCGACAGCCCCAATTGCGACAGCCGTACGCCGTAAAGCGGTAAATTTTCTTTGTGTGGCTGTGAGCTTAGTGTTATACTGAGCGCCAATCTTTTCAACACTTAGTATATATCAATGCAAGACGCAGGAAGTGATGTGAAGGCATCGTTAATATATCTTATACAAAAGCGGCATTTACGCCGATTAGATGTAACACGACACCCTCTATCCTGTTCGGATACGCTGTCGTGAATACTTTGTTCAAGGGTTTGGTAAAAGTAATGCTATGCTCTGTGCATCAAGTGTAACAGTTCAGATAACCCATTGAACTGTTACGTATCCAGCCATTGGAAATCGCTTCGCGATGGGCTGGATACCTTCAACCACTACATTTTATTACGGTCAGCGCAGTAAATGCGCAGACCTACCTGAACTGTTACTATCAAATTTCTTGTTCATCAACAGGAATACTTTTTTAAAAGTTTGCTAAAAGTGTTTACTTATGCGCCACAATAAATTTGAATCGCTTGCTGAACAAAGGCGGCTGTTCCGTCACCTCCGGCGTTGTCGATATTGTCCTTAAACCGTTTATCTTCTGTATACATCTGCGCTAATCCGTTTAGTATATCATTGGTGCAGTGGTAGTAGTTTTCTGTAATAAAAGATTGCAGCGCGGCAACTTTTTCCTGTACTACAGAATCTGAAGGCGGAAGGCTGCGCATTGTGCCAAACTCTGTAAAAATCTGCATAATTTGTTCTGCGGCAGCAGTTTGCTCACTGTCTGTTTTGCCGGCGTTTTTTTGTTCGTATTCTTGATATGCTTGCGTTGTTCCCCAGCGCTTTTTTATCTCCTCGGCAAATTGTTCTAATTCTGTTTTCTCAAAAGCATGAAACCCCATTTCGTTTACTCCTTTCTGCTGAATACTGCGGGCGAGTGAAATCAGCCCTTCAATGTGTTTTTGCTGCAGCTTTAATAACGTAATCTGCTGTGAAAGCGCTTCGTTAATATCAAATTCTGGACTGTCAAGAATGGCTTTGATTTCCTTTAGCGGAAATTGCAATTCTCGAAACATAAGAATAATTTGCAAACGGCTTAATGCAGCTTCGTTATATAAGCGGTATCCGGCGTCCGTTACTTTGCTTGGCTTTAGTAAATCAATTGCATCATAATGGTGCAGCGTCCGTATGCTGACACCCGTTAGCGCACTGACTTCATGAACGGTTCGCATGATTGGTGCTCCTCCTTTCTTAATTTGCAGTATATACTATAACGTAACGTGAGAGTCAAGAGGGAAATGTAATATTTTATTTGATTGATGGTACAGAATAAAAGTATTTTGATAAAATATAAAAGCAAATATAAACGGCGTTATGCGAAATTGATTATGGTTTTGCAGGCGTTTTTTATGTTTAGCGCATACAGAGTTTTTAATATCTTTCTTTAATCTGTCATGGGTCTAATTTCTCGCAGCTCTGTTACAAGAAAATTTATTAATTATAAAATGATGCAATTTTGATACAAAAATGATGCATCTTTGATGCATTAGTTTTATAGAATAGAACTATGTTTATGTTCATTTGCAAAAATATATAAAAGGTATTAAGGAACTATTAAGAAGGTGGTTTTATAAAAAATTGTGAAACAAAGGAACAACAATAAATAAATAAAATGCCTTATTTTCTTATGTTTGATTAGATGTTTTAACAATAAATAAGAGAAGTAACAAAAAAGGTATTTAATACAAAAAACAACAAAGTTGGGAAAAAAGCAAAAATAAAAACAATAAGGAATCGTAACAAAAAAGAAAACAATAAAAAGGACAATTACAATGAAACAAAAATATAAATTACTACTTATAATTTTAATATTTATTATATTATCAGCTTTGGGATTTGTTTGTGGGA